>BNJU01005650.1_pt1 | contig 29396 bp, 27 predicted proteins | sample 8539281 | NCBI WGS metagenome assembly BNJU01 (sample SAMD00202456, study PRJDB9452) | human saliva metagenome | isolation source: human saliva | place: Japan
TGGCGTATGTTGTTGGAAATTCTCTTCAAAAATCATCTATTTAATCCTTTTAATATGATTTTAAACAATATAAAATTTATTGTATCTAGTAGTTTCATTAGGTTTATGAAGACTCACTAAATCCTATACTAAAATGTAGGTTTTTGTAGGTTTTATAGCTTATAGTATATTATACATATAGCAAAATGGAATTTATCGGAATATTTTATGAGTAAATGTGAGAAAACCATTAACTACGAAACTATTGAAATGATGAAGCCTAAAGATTTTGATAAAGCTGATATTGGTGAGTATTCAGGTCTAAGGGTAACTTGTGGTAAAACTGGTATAAAAGCATTTTTATAGATATTCTAGCCCGATAACTAAAAGCTAACTCAAGTAAAAATAAAATCATTTCCTCAAACCAGCCTATGAGGCAGAAAGCAGCTAAAGAGCTAAAACATATTCGTTTATGGTGCTTCATCCTGCAGCGAATTAAAGAATTTAAAAGCAAGCTCAAAGAAAGCCAAACTCTTTTATGTCAAAATCTTTGAACTACTTATCGCAATATGAAGAATCACTATAGTGAAAATAGTCGTTTAATAGTTGAGCAAGAGAAAACCTAAAGGGCAAGATGAAGTTAGACGAACTTTATACAATGATGTAGTCATTCCATTTGGCGATAGATGCATGCTCTTCTATGACAAGAAAGAAATCGCCGAACATGTACAAATATAATGAACAATCGAGGTGCAAGCGTACAGCAGGAAGTGTTCTTGAAGGTGGACTGCGGCATATCGTTTGCTATTGGACTAGATAAATTTGATGAAAATTTTGTAAATCCTGCATTATTAGCAAAAGAAACGTTAAAAATAACCATTAAACTCACCAACAACAAGAACTAGAGCATTTGATCACCGTGAATTAGGATATTCCTAAAATGGCTGAAAAGCATCAAGACTAACAGAAAAAATCAGCATTTCTACTTGCACATTACTCACAGGCTGTCGAACAGGAAATTTGCGCTATTGCTTGGGATGATATTGATTTAGAAATGAAGACAATTTTTCTTCGAGAAACTAAAACTGGCACATCTCTTATGTTTCAGCTATCTAATCAAACAGTGAATCTTCTTAAAACATTTGATCGTTCAACAAAATACTTATTTCAAATGGGATTACAGAAAAAGCCTATCAACAAAAATACCTTACCGAAAGAACTTGGATACTTAGAAAAGTGGGGCAATGTTAGACGTTGAACATTGGTGATACACGATCTGCGTGGAACAGTTCCGAACAGGTTTCTGCAGATGGGGTGCCCAGATGAGGTTGGCGGGCTATTCTGAGACATTCTAGAAAAGGTGAAGGCACTTATAATCGCGCGATAAGAATGTAAATTTGGTTACAAAATGGGTGATTCCTAGATGATTTTACTAACAGAACAAAAATGGCAGTTCCTGCCTATTCTTTAATTTTCTGTTATGAGTAACTTTGTTTTCCCATTTGATAGCTCAGATACAATACCTTCTGTTTCAAACTGATCCATAATGAGCGGCTCGACTAAAGCTAAGGTTAAATTTGCGTTGGTGCTGATATTGAAATAGTTTGAGTTTCAATTTCCATTTACGCACAATATCAAAATGAGGGACTCAGCTCAGTCTTAACTGGCGAAAATACCTCTTCAGTGAAGATATTTTCTATGGATACTGTGAGACGTTTCCACATATACGCATCTGTAATGAAGCTGTGCTCTTCATCACTGACAAATGCACCATGAATTCTGTCAACCAGGAGGCCAGCCTCAGCATATGCAGCTCTCTCTCAGAGCCTAATAAGGTTTCTGCTCCACGCTCAGCAAGAATAGCAGCTCCGGAGAATCGCCTTCAGTCGTCGTTGTAAATGCTATACTGGCTAGGAATATTAGCTAATTACGCCGTCACAACACTGAGTAGTAAAATGTTGCGTGGTTAAAACTATGAGACTCTCACATGGCCCCGTGCTTTTGGGCCATATGCATGATATATTCTTCAATATGTTTTGACCACTAGCCACCATTCGACCGGGAAAAACTCATCAAGCCATCGAACAACAAAAATAACTTTATGGAGTGATGCTTCTTTTGCTTGATTCCTTCCACATTTAAAACGAGTAATTTTCTGATTATAACTCGATGTGCGTACTTCCATGATGTAGTAAAAGCTGATAGCGGCGTTCTATTTCATCTACACTGTTTAAGGCTTGCACGGCTTTTTCATATCAGTGATCACAGGTGTACTGTGATGAATATCATCTGCAGTGATAATTCAACGGATCTTCAGGAGCAATTAATATCAATTTCAAGTTGTTTTTCATCAAATCTTGATATTAGACTGATAAGAATAGTATTAATACAGACTGGATTTTCCCGCTCCTGTACCTCAATCTAGATGATCGAGGTGTCTTAGCTAAACTCAATTGCTACAAGGGTTGCCCTCTGGACTACACCTAAAGCGATCGGTAACTATCATTGCTATTAATAAAAACCTCGAGACCAATCACCTCTTTAAGTGAAATGTATGGTGATTATTATGTGGAATTTCAAAGATAGTATGCCAAATTCACTCAGAATCATTCTTATCATGAACATTCAATATTTTAGCCCATTTTTGTCGGATCAGAAATTTGAGTTGATACTTTCCTTTTCTAAGCGATCAAATTCTAATTTGATATAGTAAGTTATTACCACCGGGCCAATAGAGTAGCTAATATTTTGCATTTGTGATTCCAAACATAGATAACTGCTTTCTTCATATCTGGCAATTTCACATTATAATGTCTATCCAATAAATCTGTCGAAATAACAAATTATCTGAAAACATAAAAAGCCTCTGGGTTATTAATTAAAAGTCAAGATCGCTTTCATCAGGATCAACTGATTGATATAGATCATTCGTTCAGCAATTCTATTGACTAATACACCATCAATCTTTTCTGTATAAGGATCATAAACTACTCCCTCAAAGTACCAATTTTCACCATCATTTATTATTTCTAACAGCTTGATTCTTCTGTAACATTAGGTTTATTTGATCTTCAGCTCTACTGAACAAGGATAAGTGAGCATATCTACTATGCCTTAAACCAAACATAAGTATTAGAGCTTTCCCTCTTGTTCATATTCAAACTTAATACTTAATTCTTTAGATTCACTTTCATACTTAATCCAGCAAGGTAGTGGTTCCCCCATTCGGATTTATTACTACTATCTGAATATTCCCTATATTCAGCAGTAATATTAAAAATCATCTAATTGCATAGCTGGTTATTCCTCTTCATCTGAAACAATTTTAAGAATCACCTAAATGCCAGTTTTCACCATCCCAAGAAATGACACTGTGCATACCTTGCTGAGCTACGTGAACATTTTCTTCTAAGTTCTTTATCTTTTGTAAACCAATAGTTGATTACTGTCACTGGTCGTGGTTTCAAAATACGATTTTTCCTCATTTAATGGAGCTTGTAAATAATAGGTAAGTAAGCGCTCAGGCTCTTTCAAATAGGCTAAATAAGCTCCATTCATATGAGGGTAAGGTGTAGATTCAATAATCCCTAACCAAACCTCTCAGCTCACTATCAATTTTCCAGTGTTTTATGGATGAGTTTTTAAATCGGATGCATAGGACTATTCCGAAAATACCGCAGTATTGAATTTGGCTCTCAGTCTCATCTTTTTGTTTTCCTGTAAACAAATGAGCCCGCTCTCTTTCCCCAATCTGATTCAATCACTTCAGAAAGCTCAAAGGTCCATACCAATGAATAAGTGTAAAAGATAGCTTCATAACAAAATCCTTAAATAGGTGATATTCGTAAAATATACTATAACCGATATTTTTAAAGGAGTAAAACAGTTACAAAATAGCTATAAAAGATGATTTTCAAAGGCTAGATAATGTCAAACTTTCAGTAACAGAAACCGATAGATTGATAGGAAAAGCGGATTCAGCAAAAGCGTAAAGAGCTTGGATTAAGTGCCTCCGTGCTATCGGAGCAAATTGGCATCTTACAACAGCAACTTTCTCGTTATGAGCGAGGTGAAAAATAAGATTAATGTTGCACATCTAGTCGAAAATTGCCGCAGCATTGAATACCGAAATTAGCTGGTTTTTATAGAGTTGCATATCAGATCAAAAATTAATGATAAACAGAATTTGTTCCTGTTTCAGAAGATCGTATTAGAAATAGACTCTATGCTCATTTAGATAGGGTTAAGTGCGGATAAAAACGTGGTCTTTTAGTCTTCCTTGAGACTATTTTGTAGATGCTAAAAAAATATGTTAAAATATTGATATATAAACATATTTTTATTTTGCATAAAGCTTGTTGCAACAGGGGAATTAGACTGTTTATGCGGAATTTATAGCATAGTAAATGCAGTCTATTTCGTATCAAATAAGAAAATTAAGCGAAAAACCATTATTTCACGAGCTACTTTTTAGCTTATACTGAATAACTGGGGTATTTATGATCTACTCACGAGTGGATTGGATCTTCACCAAATGAAGTATTTATTAAATCATACCGCTAAAATACATAAGCAAATAGAATAGACTACCCTAACATAAGAAGACACTCAAAAATTCCTTACTTATATCTTCTCATCTAGAAAGCCAATCTAACTCAATAGTATTATTCTCGACTAACTATCATTGGAGTTTGATAAAAAGTTACGATAACGAAAAATTAGTTCTTTTTGATAGTTGTGGTACAAATAGCGTAAAAATCTCTGAAATTTTTACCTAGTTCACTATTTTTTATCTCTTTCATCCCTAAAGAATAAATAAGCGTAGGATTTCTCGATTCCATTTCTCTTTTTCAGGGAACATTTTTATCTAACAACTTAAAGTAATTTATCTAAAGTCATATTTTCCTCACCTGCATATCTATAGATTTGACGCAATATTCTTAATTTTTCTTTTCTTGCGTGAATATAAATATAATAAGTAATAGCTAAAAGATTTTACTTCCACTTGTCTTATCTTTTCTCCTACTATTTCAAAGGCTTTTGCTATCTTATCTGTCTTCTTGCTATTTTTCATCAATATCCCTCATAAGTATGGAATGTAACCGTCTTGGGAAAGCGTTCCTTGATTGATTTCCTTCTACGCTGTTGCTCTTACAATTTCTCTTTTGCTTTCTTGTTTGTCCAATAAAATTCGTACTACTTTTTCTTCCTTAAACCAACTGACAGTCAGCAACTAAATTAATAAAACGACAGTCAGTTATGGTTTAAACTGACTGTCAGCCAGTTTAAAGCCAAAAAATAAATATTCACTTCTGTAAAGGAAACCTCGCAAAGGGTAATTCCGCCTTTTGGTAATAAATGAGGTTTTTATAGAACTAATCAAACTAAGCCAAGTAATGGCAAAAACAACGTTATCCAAATCAACTATATACCGACTAATCAAAACATCTGATTTTCCACCACCAAAGAAACTGTCATTGAGAGCTGTTGCGTGGTTAGAAACAGGAAATTGATAAATGGATTGTAAATAGAGGATGTGCATGTAATTCAAGTTCCAATCACTCTATTAGCACGTTACAAGCATATTTATTAAATAATACAACAACTCAATAGGAAATTAGCTATGAAAAATACCATTCTTGTAAAAAGCAGAAATGCTATTTATAGAAAGAATAACTTTATCTGTGTAGGTACTTTTCAAAAATACCCTATTTATATGAGAATTGATAAGCTATCTTTTGTATCAAAAATAATACCAGCTGAGAATTCTGGGGTGTATACAAAAATTTGATAAGTTAAAGCAGGTTAGATCTGGAAAAATATGAGATATGTAGTATAAAAGTTAAACATTACGCTGTGGTATAAAATTACTTCGATGAAAAATCCTGATTTTTATCTGCTATTATCTTACGATTTCCCAAGAAAAACTTAATGAGCCTAGAGTTAGATTTGAGTTATCTCCACGATATGCAAAAATAGAGACATACCTAATGTGATCAAATGGCTGAAGAAACATATTGGGGTAGAGGTTGATTGATATGCTGTTACAAACTAGTAGAGTAACTCAGATCGATCTTACCCTTGATGTACACAGCAAGCGATTTCTAAGAAATTACTTTACTCTATTCCTAATGCTAGAACAGGGCGGAATTTCTTAGGTAACGAAGATGATTGTAAGAACAATTATGCTATTGGTTCTCAACGTTCTAGTTCTTACCTTTTTAGTATATAGAAACTAAAATTTCAAGAAGTTGAAGATGTTTACCAAAATAACCTTATAGTTAAGAGAGAACATATTAGCGGAGCATTACTCATTAGAATTAAGAATAAAACCGCCATATCAACAACCACTTTTCTATCGGAGGTTTCAATGCTAGAAAACCCATTCAGTAGAATTCTCATTTATAGAAGAAATAAAATCGCCTCTCAATTTAAGGTTTCCTTCCTATATAAAAAGGAGAAAAGTATTCCTCTAGCGGTTAAATCGTGTCTACAAAGCTAAAGTAGATGATGATACAAAGGTGAATAGAAACTAAGACTAAAAACGAATAGATGTCTTGAAAAGTGTAAAAAGTAAGTTTATACTCAACATTGATTGGTCAAAATAGCCCAGATATCATAGACAATTCTATTGGGTATTTCACTCCAAACATCTCTGAGATAATTTGCCCCCTCAGCTATAAAGCTACATAAGTGTCAGGTTATTATGTAGCTTTTCATTTCAAAACGCGAACCCTTGCAAATAAACAAACATAGCCTTATGCATCATGCGTATGCTGCTCAAGTATCTTGTAAATTCATGATCGTTATCCAGTTTAAGTGTTTAACTTTTTGTCTAGCAAGTAGTGGTTTTCGATATAAGTAATGTGTTACTTTAAGCTGATTTTAATTTTCTACATCCACACTCAAATACTTCATCTTCTGTTTTTAATAGCGTATAGACATCTTTTAGCATTTCATTATCAATGTTGTAGCATCGTACTAAAGCGAACTTCCCGCTTGCAGTCTTTTACCGAGATATTTTCAATGCGGTAATCATGTTTCAGTAATAAATCCGTCACTTTTACTGATGCCGTTCGCATGAACTCAGTTGAATAATCAAGCGAGTACGTTTTTATAGGTTTTACGACGAACATAACGTTGTACAATCGGGCTAATACGGATGGCGATTAAAATCATTAAAGTGGCAATAATCGCATCAAAAATAAAGCCTGCACCTGTTGCCACACCGATAGCCGCCGCAGCCCAAATAATGGCAGCTGTGGTTAAAGCCTGAAATAGCATCATTTTTCTTGTAAAATTACCGCACCTGAAACCAATGCCACTGATTGCTTGTGCAGCAAGTCATAGGGTCAGTTCGGATATTATCTGAAACTTGCATAATGTTCTGCGGCTTGAATGGAGACAATCGTAGTACACAAGTCGTCACCGCAATAATGGCACAGGTTTTGACACCAACCGGTTTGTGTTTAAGTTCAGTTCTAAGCTAATAATCCCGCGTACAAGTGCGAGTAGCATTTTCCCTAGGATAAATAAAGTAAGCCGTCTGTTCAAGAGCGGTCGAAAAAGAAAAGAAATTTTTCCATGTTAATAATGAATATGAGTAAATACGGGCATTATTCTACCTGAAAAAGGACTTTAATGGGCAAATTTACAATCAATTTACCTTTAATTTATCGCCTTTCTGCTTGAAATTGAGTAAAAATCTAAAGTTTTTGAAAGATGATGATAGCGAGAATAATTTATGCAAAATCAACGCCGAATATTGGCTTTATGAAGTTTAGAGTTGTCCTAAAATTTGAGTGGATTCGAGACGTATTCTGACTGAATTACGATACTGACAGAGTATAACATTTGTTGAGCAAGTTATGAAAATGTAGACTTGGTCTTGTGAATACTTGCGGCTTTATTGATAGTGCCGTGCAGGAATCCTAGAAGCCATTGGAGGAGGCGTTGGAAGAAAATGGACGCGTGATAGTAACCGGCTGTTTGGGTGCGAAAGAAGATCAAATTCGTAAGTTCACCCAAAAGTATTGGAAGTAAGGCGGTCCACAGATTATGAAACAGTCATGTCACAAGTACATAAGTACGTTTCCTAAACCAGAACATAATCCTTACACTAGCCTTGTCTGCAAAACAAAGGGTGAAATTAACACCAAAACATTATGCTTATTTGAAAATACTCAGAAGGCTGTGATCATCGTTGTACATTCTGTATAATCCCTTCATTACGTGGGGATTTGAAAGCCGTTCTATCACCAGTATTGGATGAAAGCAAAACGTCTTTGCTGATGCAGGGTGTGAAAGGGGTGTTGGTCGTTTCTAAGATGCACTTCAGCTTATGCGATGGATACACACGCAAAGAAGGTGGCGTGAGACGCTTTCTGGAATGGCATGCCAATTAAAAATGACTTATGACCTTGTGTAAACAGCTTGGTAAATTAGGCATTTGGGTGCGTTTGCATTATGTTTTATCCTTATCGCATGTGGATGATTTAATTCCATTGATGGCTGGAAGGTTTATTGTTGCCTTATTTGGATATTCCATTTTGCAACTACGCAGGTCAAAAATTTTAAAAGCGATAGAAAGACCAGGAAAAATTGACCGCACTTTAGAGCGTATCAAAGACAATGGCGTGAGATTTGTCCGAGATTTAACCTTACGTTCAACTTTCATTGTGGTTTCCCGGGTGGAAACAGAAAGAGATTTCAAATGTTATTGGATTTCTTAAAAAGAAGCACAACTTGATCGCGTGGAAGCTGTTTCAAAATTTAGCCCAGTAGAGGGAGCACTGCAGCTACCGAAATGGCCGACCAAAGTGCCTGAAGATGTAAAGAAGAACGTTTCCACCGCTTTATGCAGTTACAACAAGAAATTTCGGCTGAACAGATTAAAACAAAAAATGTATTGGCCAAACAGTGATGTAATCGTGGATGAGATGACGAGAAGTGTTATCAGCCATTACAAAGAAAGCTGATGCACCAGAAGTTGATGGCTTGGTTTATATTGAAAATCTAAATGGCAGCGCCTGTGAAAGTAGGCGAATTTATTAAAGTAACCATTACCATTCAGATGAATATGATCTGTGGGAACCTGTTAATTATTAATTTGTTATTTTTATCAAAGGAATTTAAAAATGGCGAAATAAAATCAACCGCCAGTGTTATTCGTTTGAACAAGAGTGTCTGCACTTTGAGCAGCTTGTGTTGAGTTATTAGATATTTCCAAAGCAAAGATTGATACTAATTTCGGTGGTATAGAGGCATTGAGAGTGATTATCCTGGTCAGTTAAATGACGAGTTAAAGCAAGAGAAAATTAAAGCATTTTGTACCCACGTGTAGCGGGCAATAGGCAATTATTTTCTGATCCTCAATTTGAGATATTTCAGAAGGTGGTGCAAGCGTTTCTTTTGAGTTTCCACACTGGATTAATATGATTTTTGCATCATCGCCATTTGTAAATGCGGATCATGTGTCTGCAAACCTATAACCGCAATCCAGATAAAACTAAATTTATCAGATTTTCATCTTAGATAGTGCAGATCATCGTGATTAAATTTTGCATTTTGTTTGCCTGAATCGAATACAGACGTCAATCTTGATGCTTTATGCGGAATTTAGATCAGAATTATCGCATCGCTTTGCTGCATTGCAATCACCACGTTTTATTGCGACGGATCAAGCATTTCTCTAAACGTAGTGCATTTACAATGGTTCCCTGAAAAATTAGCAACGATTGAAAAGCTTAAATAATGCACCAAGTTCAATTTCACACGATATGTATATGCATTATAGTTATGATGTTGCTGAAAATAAACACTGGGTGAGCATTAAAGCCAGTCATTCGTCGTCATTTATTGCACGGTGGATGGATTGATCGATGATGTCTCGAAAATTAGAGTGAACATGATGGCAAAACCAGTCATGGTCTTTATTATTGGAGCATTCCATTCATCCCATTCAATTTACATGCCCGATTCCACTTCAATGATTGCTGCGCGTGAACGTTTCTATTTAATTGAATTAGTAGGTAATGATGCGGTAGATGAAGCAGGCAGAGCAGTATTTGATGAATTTCCACGTATTAGAAGGCAATAATATTGTATCTAAATTAGATAATTTAAAAGGATATTTGTGAGTGGTGCAGCTATTTTTTATATAGCCAAATATCGGTATGGTTTAACTGCTATTTTTGCAAGTAACACGCGTCTTGCACCAGACTTTAAGTGATTGCTTTAGGTCATCCTGCTACGACACATTCTGATTTTATTGAATATGTGATTGTAGAAAGATGATTATGTGGGTTCTGAAAAATGCTTTCCAGTGAGCAATTATTGCCGTTTGCAAAGATGCTCTTCCTTATGTGCCCTTCAGCACTTGCACTGTAACACGTAGAATATCGCTTACGTGAAAATCTGAAGTGGTGAATGTGTATTGCTTCTACTACAATGAAGCTTAATCCCTATTTCTTGGCAGCATTAAAGGCTATTCGTGATCGTGCTAATGTGAGGTGCATTTCCACTTTGCATTAGGTCAATCTGGTGGTGTGACGCATCCTTATGTTGAGGCGTTTTATTAAAGTCTTATTTAGGCCATGATGCAACAGCTTATCCACATACCTTATGATCAATATCTTCGTATTTTTGCATAACTGCGATATGATGGTAAAACCCATTCCCATTCAGGTAATACGAGATGGCATTATTGATATGGTGACGTTGGGTTTTTAGTGGGCGTATATAAAACCGGTGCGAAGTCCATGAACATATTGATGAAGGTTTATTCAAACGTTTAGGTTTACGGAATGGTTAATTGCGAAATACGGTAGATGAATATGTTGAGCGTGCAATTCGTTTGAGAAAAGTCATCAGAACGTTTAGAGACTTCGTCGTCATATCATTGAACTAATGGCTTACAAACCCTGTATTTACAGGCGATCCAAGCCCAATGGGTAGAGTGTTATGAAAAATTTGAGGAATGGAAAGCGGCAAATTTGGCTAGAAATCAAAAGAGCAACTAAATCCGCAACGACAAAGAGAGAGAGCCCACAAGTCTACTCGACAACAAAGAAAGTGCGGTGCAAATCTGAAGGTAAATCTGAGCCAGAAAAAGAGCGGTAAAAACCACGAAAAAGCAGATAAATAATCAATAAATCCCCGAAAGAGATTTTTATTGAGAAAAATTAAACAAAGTCCATTTTTACTTGATTTTGTAGCATAAAAGCCTGTAATTAATAGACCCATTCAGCACAACATAAAATAAGGAAAAACTCATAGACGTCGGTTTTTATCGGTTGGCGCGGAATGGTCGGTTCCGTACTATAATGGATCGTAATGTGCAAGAGCAGATTTTGCCAATATTAATCAGTTTTCTTCACTACTTCTCAAGCAGGTCAAAAAGCCCTGTATTCGCAGAGCAAAGAGGCGGGTGAACTTAAAAAGTGCATTCGACATTGAAGAACTTAAAAATTGAGACATTATCGTGACCTGTCAAGGTGGCGACTATACCAATGAGTCTATCCAAGAATTAAAAGCAACAGGTTGGGATGGTTGTTGGGTTGATGCAGCATCTGCACTACGTATGAAGATGATGCAATTATCGTACTTGATCCGGTAAACCAACACGTGATTTCTGAAGGATTTGAGGCATTAAAACTTTCGTGGGTGGTAACTGTGCCAGTGAGCTTAATGTTGATGGCTATCGGTGGTTTTATTTGAGAAAGATTTAGTGGAATGGGTATCTGTCGCAACTTACCAAAGCGGCTTCAGGTGCTAGGCGCATATGCGTGAGTTAGCTTTCACAAATGGGTTTTACATAGAACAAGCGGTTTCAAGTGATTAAAGACCCTGCTTCGTCTATTTTAGATATTGAACGTAAAGGCGGCTGCGAAATGCGTTCTGATAGCTTCCCAACGGATAACTGTGGTGCGGCATTAGGTGGTAAGCTTAATCCTTGGATTGACAAACTTCTCCCTGAAACAGGACAAACTAAGAAGAATGGAAGGCTATGCAGAAACCAACAAAATCTTAGGTTTTAAGCGACAATCAATTCCTGTTGATGGTTTATATGTGTGCGTATCGGGTGCATTACGCTGCCACAGCCGAAGCGTTCACCATCAAACTGAAAAAGACTTGCCGTTAGAAGAAATTGAACAAATTTTAGCGTCTCACAGCAGATGGGTGAAAGTGATTCCAGCGATAAAAGAAACCACGATTACGTAGATGCCCCAGCTAAAGTAACAGGTACATTAAGCGTACCGGTTGGTCGTTTACGTAAATTGGCAATGGGTCCGGAATACTTAGCAGCATTCACTGTGGGTGACCAATTGTATAAGGGTGCTGCAGATGCCAGTTCGCCGTATCTTAAAACAATTGGTGGCATAAGTTTGCTGTCACTACAAAGGGCGTATTCACCGCCCTTTTCGATACTAAAAAGATAATATGTTTACGATCTGTCTTTGTTTTATGTACAATTTCTTTAATGACGTTTCTTTTTAATATTGGTTTGTTTTTCACGCCTTGGTTATCCTGAAACCTTTGCAACAACATGCCAAAGATTACAGGTGAGATTCTATGTATGAAGACACGTTGTGAATATACGTTTAATATATTGTTTACAACGCGATAACTGTTGCGTTTTAGCATTGTTTCCTTTTATTATTTCTCAGAAATTATCTTACTTTATTATCGGTTGTTTGTGGCTTGAGCTTTTTATGACTGTTGGGTTCAGTTTTTATCACCTTTGATAGTACTGATTTAGGAAATACCTTGCAGCTTTCAAACTTTTCACTATGCTTGGATCAATTAAAAATACCTTATATCGTCATATCTGTTATTACTATCCCTACACTATTTTTGTTAAAGAATTATGATCAGAAGAACCTCATTTTCATCAATTTGCTCTTGCAGAGTTATTTACCTTTTTGAGGCAATTTCGACGCAATATCTTTCTGGTGAACGAAATATCAGAATTAGACTATCGTCATTTTAGTTCAGCCTGAAAGTGCAGTCAGAAAAATTGATGATTTTGAGTGAATGGTCGAGCAGAAAATATGATGAGAATGGACTGAGTTGAGCTTATGATTTTTACCAACAAGGTTATGATGTTTTGCTTTTTCGATCATCGAGGACAAGGCTATTCACAGCGTATTATTCCTCAAAAGGGCATTTAGATGAGTTTCGTTTTTACACCGATGATATGGCAAAAATCATTGAAAAACGACCGCACTTTATGTATCAAGCACAATATATTCTCGCACATTCCCTCAGCGCTTTTGATTTCCACCTATTATCTGGCCAATTACGATCATCATATTAAAAAGGCCGTACTTTCTTCGCCTTTCTTTTGGCGTTCCGATGGAAACATCCATTACGAGATGAAGTCATCATTGCAACGATGATGGCGTTTGGTCAAAGGTCATCGCTATGTTTTTGGCAGGACGATCACAAACCGGCAGATTTAAACCTTAATGAGACTTAGCCATTCTAAAACGCGAGATGAAATGGATGAACCGAGTTAATCGAAAACGCACTGCTATTCCTTAGGCGGTCCGACTTTCCGCTTTGAGGTACATTTGTGTTTAAATGCAATCAAAAGCCTGCTAAAAATTATTCCAAGGTGACTTACCTGTGCACTTATCCTACAAGCGGAAAAAGAAAAAGATTGTAGATAACAAAAATCTTGAAAAATTGACTTGCTTTTCCTCATGCAGAATCCATGCTTGCACCTCAAGCGAAACATGAAATCCTTTTTGAAAAGGATAAGGTGAGAAAAAGCCGTGCTTGAACGCGTGAATCAATTCTTCATTCTTAAAGTTGTTTTTTAATCTGCATCAAGTTTTTCATCAAATTTCTATTAAAAACATCGCTTAAATCTTTACTCGTACTAAATAAGTGGTATCTTTATGACCACTTATTTAATCGATGCGTCACGGTCGTTATACGTGATGAATTATTTTTGTTCATTTATCTAGGAGTTATCCTATGGAAAGTAAAATTCCAGCAGTAGAAGTCAAACTTGGCTTTAAATGGCAGGACTGCTGATTGCCGTCATCATTGGTTTTAGAGTTTGGTTGATCCCAACACCAGAAGGTTTATCCGCAAAAGCATGGGGAATGCTGGCGCTGTTTGTCGCAACCATTGTGGCTATCATCGCTGAAAAGCGATGCCTATAGGTGCTGCAACCTTGGTGGCATTGGTGATCAGCGGATTAACTGGGCTTACACCGATTTCACCAAAACAAGGTGATGTTGGTATGTTATCTGGCTTTGCGAACGGCACAATTTGGTTGATTGCTATTGCCATGTTTTTATCTCGAGCGGTGATTAAAACTGGTTTAGGTAAACGTATCGCGCTGTACTTCGTTGGTCGTTTTGGTAAAAATGATGGGTGTGGCTTATGGTATGGCGTTGGCTGATGTTGTTATCGGTCCAGGAGTTCCTTCGGCTTCTGCGCGTGGTGGTGGTATTATGTACCCTATTATGCAATCTATTGCTGATGCGTATGAGTCAAACCAGGTCCAACTGCTCGTCGTGCGGGTGCATTCTGCTGATTGCGGTCTCTCAAATCGATACGATTATTTGTACCCTATGTTTCTTTAACCGCCATGGCGGGTAACCCGTTAATTGCAGAACTCGCGAAAAAGCCAAGGTGTGAAATCACTTGGATGACATGGTTCTTAGGGCGATCGTACCAGGTATTGTGAGCTTAATCGTCTTGCCTTATTTCGTGTATTTAATTTATCCACCAGAATTAAAGATACGCCTAAAATGGCAGAAATGGCGCGTGAAGAATTAAAAGCATGGGTCCAATGAGCAAAGCAGAATGGATTCTTGCCCTAGACTTTATCCTTCTTTTTATTCCTTTGGACGGTGGGTGATTTTAGTCTTCCATATTCCCTGCAACAATTTCAGCGTTTATCGGTTTAGTGATTTTTATTATTAACCAATATTATGAGCTGGAAAAATATCGTGGCAGAAACCACCGCATAGGGATACGATGTTCTGGTTTGCGGTATTGGTGATGATGGCAAATGCACTCAATAAATACGGTGCAATCACTTGGATTTCCACTCACATTTTCCTCATCTGTGAGGTGGTTTCAGTATGGCCAGTTGCCTTTACTATTTTAGTGTTGGTGTATTTCTATACCCGCTATTTCTTTGCTTCAGCCATGGCGCATATTTCTGCAATGTATCTCGCTTTCGTGGCAGCGGCTATCGCTGTGGGTACACCACCAATCATTGCTGCAATTGGTTTAGGTTACACCTCAACATTATCCATGAGTTTAACAGCAATATGCTGGTGGTCCTGGTCCTGCTTTGCTACGGCTCGGGTTATAACTCAACCGGTCAATGGTGGGGCGTGAGCTATTGTTTCCATCCTTTCATTAGTGATTTGGTTTGGTGTGGGTGGATTATGGATGAAACTACTTGGCTGGTGGTAATCCTTATTAATTCATAAAGATCCCTAAAAAATGACCGCACTTTGATTTGAATCTCAAAAGTGCGGTTGTTTTCATGAGTTTTAGCTCTTTCTGTAAAAGATTTAATACTTATGGAAATTTTAGTTTTGTTGTTGTTCTTATACTTTTGTCTTCTTTTACTCTCATTCCATTTTATACGTTTTCTACAAACTAGAGAATCGAGAATTTGAAGGTGAAAAACTCATTCCTTTTAGTTGTGGGAAAAATATTTAGTGCTGAGCGTTATTATTTTCAATTCAAAAGGTATTTTTGTCTTTGGTGCAAGAACACTACTTTCATCACTACCAATTTGAAGATTTGTTGGCTTTGAGATAAAGAGTGGTCTTTCTGTCAATTATCAGAAATATTGGTTTATGCTCGATTAAAAACACCTGAAGGAAAACGGCTTTATCGGTTTTGTGCCAAAGGACACGATTTTTAATAATAACTTCACCCAGTTTTATCAGTTCTTAAAACAAATTACCCACAACGCAGTTAAAGGTAAGTGGTATAAGTGGTTTCCTGGGATTTAACTTATTGATTATTTCAAAGCAATGATTGACTAGAATAATGACATATGTTGGAAAGCTTGCACCGTATGTGAGATTCAACCAAGATATTTATTAAAGTATAGAACGAAAAATGTATTCTAGAGTAACTTTTTCATCTGTGTCATAATCGACTAAATAGTAATTATATTTACTTAAAAATTGATTTTATTGCAGATATTCTTAGAAAAAAACAATTTATAGCAACGAAAATAGATTTCTCTTCATCTGCTATAAAAATCTTATATCGTATGGAATATTATATTTCTAATTCATGGTCTATCAATCAATTATAATCTTTTGTAGTAGATGTACGCAATTGACTAGCTCTTAAATCTGATTGAAATTAAACTGGTAGATTCTTTTGAATCTAAATTTATAATATTCAAACTCATTTCACTAAAAACACTTAGAATTTTTGACCGCACCTTTTTGTTTGACATTCTTTACTTTTTAAAGAACTAAAAATAGGTTCGTGTGTGGGAACACGTTATTAAACCTATAATTGATTTATAATTGGTATAATGCTCCAAAACCATGAATTAATTGTCTCATATATATTTTCTATCTTCATTTGAGATTACACCAAGATTAGTATCTAGTTTTCCATAAGCTGTTCGAAATTAATCTTAATGTGAAAGATCTTTTCACTCTATAATATGGTTGATTTCCACAATTTCCCAATACCCATTCTTTAAAACTGATTTCCAGTATAGAATATTGTATTAGTAAATTTTATTTCATTAATACTATTGGGGTTAGAGTATTTCGCTAAAAGTATCATGAGATATAATAACTCCTATCCTTTTCTAGTTATTTGGGACAAGATGACTTTTCCTAACTAATTTGGTTCTTTAGAGATAATGTTTCTTCACCAATTGTTACATCTGAAAAGATGAAAACGTCCACCTTCTACTATATTTTGCCATTTCATACTCCTTATAATCTATTTAATGCATCTTTAATATTTCTTTTCCCCAGCTTTTGAGTCACCAGCAATATCATAAATTGGTGAATTCGGTTAGTTCTTGATATGATTTTTATTTTATTTAATAACGCTGAATTAGCATTTGTATACTCTTAGGACCATAAAACATTCCCATAAGTTTTTGCTCTAAATACTTAGTGTCTGCCTTAGTTAAATTGGTATCAAAAAGTAATATCTGAGTTAATCCCATGGGGTCTGTAGCATGTTTTGCACCTCAGAGCATAAACATCACCTCTTCCTACGTCATTTAATATTGCCGCGCTGTCCTCATATTACATATGGTCCCTTGCCCATTTTAATTTGTCATAGTTGGCTCAGTTTCCCCCAGCTTTTTACAGTTGAAGGTAGTCCTTTACACCTTGCCGCAAACGGATCTAACCAATCCCAAGGGTTCTGAACATAAGCATAAGGCGTTTCCACCACCATTCGACGCAATCGGGTCAGGCTAAATAGTTCCCACTTTTGTGGGTCATAATATCTAAAACGGTTATATCAATCCACTTTCTTGGTCAAAAATATTGTCCGGCTAAAGTAGATTTGGATTAAGTGGCTCCAGCTTGTTTGCTTTCCCAGCTTTTCGAGCAATGCTTGATCCCCCTACAAACTGCTCAGGGCTTTTACGCTAGAGTGCGTTGCCTGTGAAGGATTAAATCAAAGCAAACGTGATGGCTGACCATTTGAGCTGGCAGACCACACTGTTTGTAGGTTTTGCGTCCAGGTTTTGTGGTGTGCGAAGAGGTCGGTTTTAAAAGTAGCACCTGTCACTGCTGTGCAATCAGCTCCCAACTCGTGAATACGATTATGCCGTTGGCTTTCCCGTGGTGACCGTGTTCTAGCACTCCGTTTACTTGATAAAGCAAGCCGGAGTCACACATCCCACAAAGTACGCGGTTTTTATGCTTTCGTTGCGTGACAGAAAGCTTTCTCAATGCCGTCGACCAAAGGGCATCGTATTTACATAAATACTAAGGCTTCGCTACGTTCATTGGTCAAACTTTCTGACTGAGTTATTACCATTCCAACGATAATAGAGGGTTTACCTCACGTTACTGAGTGAGGATAAGTTCAGAATCGTTTGGTGGATTGATTCATTGTCTGTAGTAAGAAAAGTGCAGTCAGTTTTTGGGATGTTTTTAGATTGAAAAAATACTTAGAATTTTTATTCCTTTTGTTTGAAGTATTCTTTATTTTTAAAATAATGAGGTAATAAAGTAAAGTGTGTGTTGGGGATGTGCCCTGCAAGGTTCTATTTTTTTTGTTTTCTGAGTAGAATTTTAATATTTTTATCAAACTCTTAAGCTTCTTTGAACCACGTTGATATACTATTTCAAAATATTCCTTAGCTTTATCATATTCATTTAATTCCAAAATAATAATACATTTGGAAGTATTCATAAAAATTTATTAATTTAAGCTCTTTCTGTTTCTAGAAAGTTTTTCAGCCCAGATTTTAGCATTTAGAAAATCTTTTAAATCAATATAACAATTAACAAATACTATCATAATCCAAGTGCGCTTAATTCTTTCTGTATAATTTGGGTTCAGGTAGTTCATCCCAAGTATCTAAATAGATTTTTATTTGCTTTTGATGTTTCCTTTTTCATCTAATTTGCTCTCAATTTTTTTTATATAAAGGTTTTGATTCATTTCTGTTAACAACATTAAGTACTCTATTATTTCATTGAGGTATTTTCAGTCTAGCTCCTTGGGAGCAGTTGTGAAATAATACAAGTAATAGTTTCTAGAATCTTTCATCCATTTCCTTACTTCAGGTGCTTTAGCACCGTATTATCTATTTTCGATTCCACCATTTTACTGCATCAGTTTCCTGTAGACCATGTCAGCCTGTGATATTAGATACTGACCATATAGCTTTAAAATTCCATATTTTCCATAACCCTTTGTTTCCCTGTTTCGCATCCTTGTTACTTTTTATTCCACGTTTACTCTAGGTGTTTTCCCCATGTTGTTTTCGTGAGTTTACACCCAGCTAACCCAAACGGATCTAACCAATCGAGTTATCACATAAACATAAGGCGTTCGCCACCCTTCAATCAATCGGGTCAGTTTTAGATAACAACCATTTTGTGGGTCGTAATGGCGGAAGCAGTTATAGGCTAATCCACTTTCTTGGTCAAAATATTGCCCGGCAAGAAGTAGGTTTTATGTTGTACCAGCTTTTACTTTCAGCTTTGAGCAATGGCAATCCCCATAAACTGCTCCGCTTTACGCTACAAGCGCGTCTTGACCTTGATTAAATAAAGCAAGTAGCTGGACCATTAGGCATGACCGCATATAGTTTGTGGTTTGTGTCCGTTTATGATGATTACGAAGGTCAGTGCCTGAAGTAATCTGTCGTTGCAGCAATCAAACTCTAACCATTGAATACATTACCGCGCGATTTAGCTTTCCTGATGTGTTATGGCGCTCTACGTGTTTCTTGGTAAAGCAACCTGGTCACCATCCCGACAAGGCGGTTTTATGCGTTTCGTTGCGGGATTAAGCTTTTCTCAGTATGCGTCGACCAAGGCATCATATTTATAATGCCAGACTGCCCTCGTTCATCGTGAGCTTCTCGCGATTGTCACCATTCCAACACGGTAATAGAGGTTTACCTCACAGTCACTGATGAGGATGATCAGTCTGAAGGTCGCTTTGCGGTTGATTTGTATTGCCGAATGAGTAGGAAAAGGAGGTCAGTAGGCCCGTTCACTGAAAACACTTTGAATTTTGACCGAATTTCTACTAGAGTTCAGAGATAGAATGACTGATGAATAAAGGCTATTTTAATTTCACTAACTAATAAAGTCAAATTCTGAAACCGTCATATCAACTATCGCTATGTTGATGGGTTTTAATACTTTCTTATAGCAGATTTTTCTTAATTATTTTCATATAAGCCAAAAGTATTATACTTATAATACCATTTATAGCTGAGGATTGACTGTCATTAATATAATTGACTTTTATTTTGGATATATATAGAGGACAAGTTTCTTTCAATCAAAACATCAAAAATTTGACGCACCCCATGAAAGTCTATTCTCAGTCGACCTTACTCGCTACATCTCTAGCTAATCTTCTCAGCTCTCTTAATCCCTTCTAGTATCGGTTCTCTAAATTTTTAGGTTGGCCAATGGAACTGGAATAACAATGTCTTCCGGCATTACTTTCAATAAAATCTTCAAGGTACATACCTAGGTAACTAAAATTATCTTTAGAATTATCTAGTACTCTAAAGAATGAAAATCTTTTAGTTAGTTAAGAATTGAGCGTTACGAATCACGGTAAATTTACCTGGTATTCCATTGTAACTGCAAAAGAAGACACTTTTGCTTGAGTATATCTAAAGCCAATCAATCCTTTTTCGTCAAAATTTAGCTCTAATATTATCCAGTTTATCTTGGGAGTAGTTTCTTATCAAGCATGAATCCATTAGACGTTAACCTAAAAGTAAAGTAAATTTACCTTCAATTCTGTATATTATAACAATGGCGACCAAAATATGCGTAATCTTCAAATTTTATGTTATTAAACTCCACTTTTCAAAGATACAGGACCAAAAGTACAAAACAAAAAGAGCAATTATTAAATTTACATTTTTAAAATGTGGTAGATTATGTCATATCATTACTCAATCCAATTTCTCACAATTATCAAATGTAACATTATTAGATTCACTATTGTCTGAGTAATAACTTCTGAAACATCTATTTAAAAGAATTTATGGTTATCAACTTTCATAAAATATTCTATTAAATATTATTGATTTATCAACGTCGTATAGCAAATATCAACTTCATCCTGATAAAACCCTTTAGCAGCATATCTAGCTTCATGTGCAGCTTTTTCCTGCATTAGTTGTTACATCAGTGCCTTTCGATGCGGTAGAAAAATCAGGAGAAATATAAATCGACCATTAGGGTCTCTGAAAGTCCACTATGGGTTATCAAAATCTTTTAATTCAGGATGTGACTGACTTATATCACGAGCTCTTCGTTCTACTGCTTTTGCCAAAAACTAGCTGAATATAATTTGGAAGTAGGATCTTTGAGATGACGATAACTACCTTTATCATTAAGTCTTTTTGCAAGGCTTTGGATCAGCTTTTTATATCAGCTACCGCTTGATCAACAACCCTTTGTAGTTTTTCTTTAGAGTTGGACATACAGCCAACCCAAACGGATTCCACCCTATCCATCGGATTATGCACATAAGCATAGGCGTTTCACCACCTGCTAAACCAATCGGGTCCGAGGCTAAGTAGTTCCCACTTTGTGGGTCATAATATTAAAACAGTTGTAGGCTAATCCACTTTTCTTGGTCAAAGACATTGCCCGGCAAAGTAGATTTTGAGGTTAGCGGTTCGCTTTGTTACTCCCAGCTTTTCCGAGTGAGTAATCCCCATAAACTACTCGGGGCTTTATGCCAAGTGCGTTTGCTGAGGATTAAACAAAGCAAGTGGCTAACCATTAGGCTGACAGACCGCATAGTTTGTGGTTTGTGTCCATTGTTTTGCAGGTTACTGCGTAAAGTCTTGCTTTTGGTAACCGTCTTGTTGAACAATTAACTCCTAGTCATTGAATATGAAATGACAAAGACTTTTTGAGTGTGAGTAGAGATATAAAAGTGCAGTCAGTTATTTATAATGTCTAAAATTTGATGAAACATAGAATATTGACTGCTCCTTTATGGAGTATTTCATGGGTTTGTAAGAAAATAATGAACAGCGGCCAAACCTGCGATACCTGGTTTTATATTTCGTGTAATCTTCATCCGTGCAAATTCGAATTTCCTCATCTTTGATCACGTTAACATTACCCACTCGACGCATTGTTAATAACTTCTCTTTTTCAGAAACTTTTGCTGACCAATAATTTCCTGCAGTTTCCATTTTTAGTTCACTATTACCAGTATAAATAACATTATCCATAAACTCTATTTCATTTAGTTTTTCTGGTTTTTCTGAAAATGAAGAAATTGATGGATAAAATCCGATCATATCTTTTGAAGGGCTACGATGATATAAATAGTAATTTAGCTACTATATTTATTGTTTTAAGCTTAATATCCAAATTTAATATCATTTATAAAAATAAATCACCTTCAGTAAATGTTTTTCATTTAATCACCCTATATTTTTGTTAACATCATTAAATATTTTATTAAGCCCCAGTAGAAGAGTCTCCAGCAACTATCATATGTCCTTGAGTTTGGACTGAATGGAGAATAAGATCTAATCTTATTCAAAGAGATTTGTTACTGGATTGGTTGATTTTTGCTCCACCTAAATGGTCCATTAATTTTGCTCAAGGTATTTTGCCTCTGCTTTTGTTAGATATTCGGATATATTTCTGCAGATTAATGACCTTTGTCTGTTGATAATTGATGTCAACTACCTCAGCAGGAGCATCACCACGACCCACGTATTTCTGGGTTTTGCGTGGTATATAATCACTTTGATCAGGATCATAGTTTTTACCTGTCGGCTTTTCTTGTTGATGGTAATCCATGACACCTTGCTTAACCCACAGGATCCACCACCCATAGGATTATGCACATAAGCATAAGGCTTCACCACCCGCTAGTCAATCGGGTCGATTTTAGATAACAACCACTTTGTGGGTCGTAATATCTAAAACGGTTATGAGCTAATCCACTTTCTTGGTCTAAAATATTGTCCGCAAAGAGTAGATTTGGTTAAGAGTGACTCAGCTTGTTTTGCTTTTCCCAGCTTTCGAGCAACGGCAATCCCCATAAACTGTCTCGGGCTTTTACGCAAAATGCGTTTGCCTTGAGGGTTAACAGGCAAGTGGCAGACCATTTGGCTGGCGGGACGTGGTTTGTGGTGTCGTCGGTTTTGATGATGCGAGGTCGGTTTTGCAGTAACCGTCCTCTGTGCAATCGCTCCCAACCATTGATACGTTATGCCGTTGGCTTTTCTAGTGTGTTATAACATCAGTTTCTTGATAACAACGGTCACCATCCCACAAGTAAGCTGGTTTTATGTTTCGTTGCGGACAACTTTCTCATGCGTCGACCAAGGGCATCATATTTATAATACCAAAGCTTCGCCCATTCATTGGTCGACTTTCCAACCGATTGATTACCATTCAACGATAATAAGGAGTTTTACCTCTAAAAACCGTCTTTAATGACGGTTTTCTTTACTAATCGACCTGCTTTATCATAGCTGTAATAATCATTGCAATACGATTGAGTTTATTGCCTTGTTGGTACAAATCCAGATTATCAATTTTGATTTTGTCCATGGCTGGTCATCATGGTAACGATAATCATCAGCTTGAATATATTGTCAGCTAATATAACCACTTTGGTCGCAGTGATAGTTTCACGGGTTTGATATTGGCTTTAACCACTTGGTGATTTGGTTATTACCATTAACCACAAATCTCAGGATTTAATTTCATCATTCGCGGCAATGGTGTTTAAGCTTTTATCATATTGATAGGTTCGATTCAGTTCAGCAAAAGCAGGAGAATCAATACCTGTTTGTTTTAATGTTGGCTATCAAAGTGATGTGTTGGCTCATAACCGGCACGCTGACGGATCGGCAGATTCATTTCTGAATTGTGCTGATTGAGAATAAAGCCAGGGTTGCTTTGGCGACTGATTTCATTGCCTGCTCGTTGTCGTAAAGAAATGGAGTGTATGGACTTCTTTTTGCTTGGATATCGGTTTTGTTGATTCATTTTCCCCAATTTGGCAGTGTAGTTCTACCAATTGCCATGATTATTATATTTGAATCGGTGGTGATAGGCTTATCTTGACCAGCCGGATAAAGCACACGAGTCACGGTTTGATTGATGTCATCAAAAGTGCGGTGAGATTTTATGGCTGTTTTGTGATTCTTCAATTACCCGGTCATTGATATCATATACATAGGTTAGCTATGCTGTCTGTGGATTGAATGTGTGTTACTCGCCCCGCATTGTCATAGGTATAGCTAATCACATCATCAACAGTAGTGAGTTGAATTAGTGTCCGTTAGCATTGTATGTATATTGCGTTTGATGACCTTCGCCATCGGTAAGCGTATTTAACGCCCCGTTAATCATAGTGTAATGCCAGATATTGCCCTGCAAAATCTGTTTCAACTTCAACTTGTCCATCAGCGTTAAAGCGTAGAGTATATTGTTCTCCTTTTGGGTTGATGACTTTGCTTAGTTTTAAACTGTCTTTGTCATAGTCATAACGCCATGCAGCTTCACCGTCGATTTTCTCAATCAGTAAGTCAAATGCACCGTATTTTTAATTGCCACCACACCGTTAGCATCGGTGTATTTGGTTAGGTTGCCATGACGGTCATAAACTTGGTTTTCCTGACTTGCATTTGGTCGATTGATTTGTGCGAGCTTTTGATGATGAGTATAGCCATAATGCCAATGTTTACCGCTTGCGGTTTGTAAGCGACTGATTTGGTCTTCATTATTATAAGAAAGCTGAGATGCGACGTTGCTCGGCATCTTGTGTTTCGATTAAACGATGACGAGGGTCATAACGATAAACCGCTTGGAAGTTGAGCTTGTGCCGAAATTTTGCTTTGGTTGCCTTGGACAACATGTAGGGTTAATAAGCCATATTCATTGCGCATAAAGGCGGTTTGACTGCCGTCTGGAGCGGTGAAAAGTGCGGTCGATTTTCTTCTGTTTTTGTTCAACCGATGTCCACACCGTCCAGTTGGGTCTTCAATACCGGATGAGTTGTTCTTCTTCGTTATAGAGACACGTCCATTGATTTCCCATTGGGTCAGTGAGACGCTTGACGGCCTGTATCCTCTAAATACTCAAAACTTCGAGGTTTTATCTGCAAAAGGTTTGCGAAAGAAGATTGCCAAAGTGATCGTATTCAAAGCGAGTTACCGAACCCATTGGTGAGGTAATGATAAAGTGGTTTCATGAGCTGCGAGTCAAAGTCATATACCGTGACATGCTTTTGCTATCGCAGAACCTTAGTTTGATTTTTCAGCATATTCAAACCATACAGGATGAATCCATCAGCACCTACACTATGAATAACACGACCATGCTCATCATAATGATAGTCTACCCAAGTTCTATCCTTATCTTCCCAACGGATAAGATTGGCTTGGTTATCGTAGGTATAGAATAGGTGATAATCAAGTAAGGCATCGGATTCAATTAAATGTCCTTGTTCATTTTGTACATAGGAAACAAGGATTTCATTTTAAGCCGTTATCAATGCGATGAATTTGGTGTAACCACTGCTTTTCGCCCTGAGTTTGATAGTCAAGCCTGCGACGACAATGCCATCAGAATGATTAATTTTAACTAAACGCTTATGGTGATAAATAAACTCAACTTTATTGCCAAGGTATCTTGCCAATAAGAAATAGGATAAATTCCGTCTTCCAAAGAGGAAAGCCTAAGTCGTCATTATGCTCATTAAAAGCAGGTGTTGTGATATAGAAACGTTTAGACAGTTGCGCTTCACGGTCATAAAGCTCTAAAAAGTCTCGATAGCGATTTAAGGTAAATTGTGGATGATCAGGTTAAAAGATTGCATGCTTCCGATTGGTGAGAAAAACGCAGATAGGTTCCTTCTGCGGTAGCAATCTTAATTTGTTGGACCTTGCTGGCTATGCTCGACAGATTCGGAGAGTTATCAACCCAAAAACGTCCACAAAAGTCCATCAGCAAAACGATCTTCTTTTGCTATGGCTCAGTACGGATAAAGAAAGCGGAATGGGTTTTGACCAGCGTAAAATCAACACGCTGTTCGACAACTTGCCCTGTTAAAACATCAATAGGGTCACCTTTTACCCATCCGTATTCCAATGCAAACTTAAGCCTTTTATTGTTTTAAACGCGCTTTGCACAGCCAAAATTTTTAATAGCGGATGCGTTTTAGGTTTAATGAGCAGGCTGCTTTTTGTGAAGCATTACTGCGCAGCAGCTTTAGGGCCTTTAGTTGCATAGCTTTAAAACCAGCTTTAAAAACTTTTTAGTAAACCTTTCCCTGCAGCCGCAGTGGGTGGTACAACAAATTCTACCACCGCAATGAGTGCTAATCTCTGAAGTTTATTAAATTCAGGCTCCATCTCTGCACTAAGTGCCTTGTCCTGAACCAATATAGACATTAGGAGAACCATCACTAATTTTGCACTACATTTTGCACCATCTCCTTTTTCGAGCAACAGGAACCCGTTGACAAACACACTTTCACTACCTTGGGCGATAATTTTTGGTCCATGATTATCACATTTTGATGGTAGAGGTTTGATCTTTTAGCATCAGCCGGTGTTAGCATAGAGTAAGTTTTCTTTTATTGACGGATACATTAATGCTACCCTTGATAATGAAAACCATCAGGATCGTCAGATTCAAAAGAAATTTTCTACCGCACTTTTTACTTTATCGATAGTACTGCTTACAACAGGTGTATTTAATAATACCATTGCTGCTGCTAAAGCCACCTATTCTCTAAAAAGAAGCCACAAGCAGAAATTACCTAAACTCAATTATGGCAGCTGCTGCACAGCTAACGCCGCCATAAAGCTTCGGTGTTTAAATGGGATTTAGCCAACGCGAGGCCGCTGGCATAGAGTGTTGTCATCGTAATTTAATTCGTTTTTGAGGTGGTTTTAGAAAGGAATAAACAACAGTAAGTAATGCGTCTATTTGAGAAAAAGATTCTTGTGCTGAATAAGTAAAGTTAATAATTTGTTTTTACTATATAAAGCACAGAAAGTTGATAAATTGGACCTTCAGGTGTGTCCCAGTCACAATCTAGCAAGTAAGCAGGCTTTCCTCTAAGGTAACTTCTCGGCATTCATTTTCTTGATATCCGTTGAGATTATGACGAAATTGCTCAATGATTTTGATAAAAATCTTGGTCAGAAATATCTTCAGTAATAGGGGTTCTGTTGATAACAAGATTTCCACCGGAATGGCTGTTGAAGGAAAAACATTGAGGATTCGTCTTGCCAGTTATTAGGCAGTGAGAATGAACCTTCATTTATCGTATAGTGTTGGGCATTTGTTGTCATAATTAAAAACGTAAAAGTTAACTAATATTGAGAGAAATATTATTCCTATAGCCCTAACATAGGTGGAATTGCTGCAATGGGGAAATCATGAAAATAATATACAGATTGTATTTTTGAAAGTGCAGTCGTTTTGGATTCAATTTTTGATAGTAACAAAAATCTCCATTGCCTTTTTCAGTCAATGGAGATTTTTATTAATGTTTAAGTATTAAATGGATTATTCAAATTACCAAGTATAGCCGAGTTTAAATGCGGCATATTTTTGAGTGGTAATATCAGACCCTTTAGCATACCCACTTGTGCGCTAACTTGCCATTGATTGAATTGAGCAGCAAGTCCTGCTTCGTGGTTGAAATAACGTCCAAATTGTTGTTGCATACCGATATTATTTACTGACAATGCAATTATTTACAGCCATTTTACGCTGTGTTGCATCATTGTAGTAAGAGGCTACGCTTGGTGTTAATTTCACCCCCTGCCACATCAAAGGTTTTGCTTTAATTCTAAACCCAGCACGGTAAGTCATTAGGTTTAATGCTTTTGCTTTTCAATTTTCGCTTCAGCTAGCTGATAATTTGCTTTAGATAAACGGTGTAACGTACACCAATAGATGGTTGAACGTTTACACCCAATCCCATTGGATGCTAGCATTTACCCCAGCGCTAAATAAGCTGCGGTGGAACACATTGTTTTTTACCATCAAAATCACGGTATTACGGCTGCGGCCATAACCCAGGGTCAAGACTCATAAATACGCCATTGTTCCAATTACCTTTACATAAGTGCTTAAAGCTGTCAGCGATTTTTACCACTCACGTTTTCAGCAAATGTGTTGTTTGCACGAGAATGTGATAATGCACAGCACCAACTCGATACATTATCATTTACATTGTCACCACACTGATTTGTGTCATTGTTAAGCTTTGTTTGTATGGGCGATAGAAATCAGAATGATAGTTCTGTTTCGTTGCTTCAGATTTGCCCATACATTCTGAATTATCTTGACTTAATAAATGACGATCAAGATTACGTGCGATTTGTAAGCTACATTTACGTTAGCCGACATTTCAGATAATGCAGTATTAGAGTAACGACTCACTAATGCAGATTGAGGTTTGTTGTTTTCTAGAATTTGCTTGTGTTGCTAATATTTCAGCGACTTTAGCGTTGGTACTTTCTGAATTTTTGATTCATTTTCTGCTAAGAATTACTCGATTTCAGATAAACTTTCATAGTTGTTTTTTCTAAACTCGTTAACACTTCTTAGATGCGTTTTCTACCGCTTCTTTCTGCATAAGCAATAGCATCGAGCATCATTCGCCGCTAATGCAGTGCTTTTTCTGCATTTTCTAAACGTTGAATCGCAATATCTAACTCATTTTCAGCGAGTTAAATCACTTGTGTTGCAATTCTCAACACTTTAGAACAAACAGCATGGCTAACGCCTTGCGCTATACACAACTCGCATGAGCTTTATCAACATTGCCTTTTCGTGGAGCTTTACTTGCTTCTAAGCTAGTAATATCTTGACGCACTTGCCACTAAATTCGTTGCATTTGTTTGCGTTTTTTAATAATTCAGCCGCAACATTTTTGCTGTAGATAAACGATTGTTTTGCTGCTTCAATGTATTAATTAATTGAGTATATTGGCGGTATAAATGGTTGCGTTTTGCCTTTTTGATTTTGGTTTACCGCGTTATATTGATCCACCACATTTTTTCAATTTTAGCATCTGTTTGATTAACTGTTTTTGCAGTCTATTCACTTCAGCATTTTTAGCATCAGTTTGTCTTTAGCTCGATGTCATTGCGCATTTAAACTGTTAAGTTGCGTTGTTTTGGCTTGATTTGACGCTGAACCGCTTCATACTCTTCTCGACTGAGCTCTTGAGTTTGTGTGCTCGCACCGTGGTTTACTTGCGCATCACGTAATGGGTTATAAAGGCGATAGTCGCTATTGTTATTCGCTAAAATATAACGATAAGCTCAAGATCCACATAGCCGTTTTCCAATGTGAGCGAGCGTCCGCATTATTTCTGTCCCGGATTGTTTAATTCTACACTAAACTAGGGCTGATTTCATTTGGTTCAGCACCCGTGTTTTTAATGAAAGTTGGAATACCATTCGCTACCATTGACAACGATATGATCGCCACGGCGCTCAGCTACATTCGTTAAAGCGGGAAAGAACCAGTACCAGTTAAATTACCATTAATGTTAATTCATTAAAATCGATGTTGCCTTTTATGGTTTATTCCCAATTTCATCGTAGCGCTGATTTAATGTAATTAGGCTGTTTGAAAGCGCTAAGTACCCACGTTGCTGTTGCTGTTAATGTCCATTGGCTTTCTGGTTTCAGGTTACTTGTGTTTATTGTAATACGTAACTGA
>BNJU01005464.1_pt1 | contig 29379 bp, 29 predicted proteins | sample 8539281 | NCBI WGS metagenome assembly BNJU01 (sample SAMD00202456, study PRJDB9452) | human saliva metagenome | isolation source: human saliva | place: Japan
GTTAGTCAGGCGGTGCCATGTGGGTCTTCTATCTCAAGATTGCGGCTCAAGCCCCTGGACCCCAAGGTACGCTTTTGGCAATTGCGCCATCTGCCATTACCAATATGAGCAGGGACACTTTAAGCTGGCAGAAGTCATGGATCCGCTGACGGGTAGTGTGCATGAGTGTGAATAAAGAAGCAGAGCATTCATCATAATGAGAGTTCAGAAAGATTATCACTACATTAAAAACTCAGGTTTTCTGAGGTTTTTTGGTTTATACTTGACTGTAGGTTTCACGACGACTTAGTCTTGTATCTTCTTTTTTGCTGGATATTGGCTGTGCCTGGATTTCTTTATTCCATTCACTTCGAGTAAAGACCATGGAGAGTAGTGCCAGAGCCGCAAAGGCTGCTCCTACATACCAATAGGGAGTATCTAGCGTCGTGGAGCGGCCAGACAGATTGACAATGCCACGGAAGAGCATACCGGCTGTCATGATGGCTACAGCTGAGTTCCAGAGGTTGAGGCTGAGCCGAGAGAGATTAGGGATGACCTTCATGAAGAGCAGGAGGAGGATGCCACCCACCAGAGGAATGACAAAGAGGTAGTGCATGTGGCTAGATGTTTCGCCGAAGCTGAAAGATTCATAGATTCTGCTGAAAGCAAAGAAGAAAATAGTTAATAGTGTGTAGATAAGGGCTGTTTTTCTAAAACGTTTTTTGCTGGGATTAGTAACCGATGTAGACAATATCACTCACCGACCTTTCTGAGATAGTATTTCCGTTGGTTGTAGGCTTGTTAATGACCTGACCATTAAAGTAAAGTGTAGAGGAACCGCCGCCGTCTAGGTTGTATGCGGTCTTAACACCATAAGATTTCATGATTTCTGCCATCTGGTAGAGGGAAAGTCCCTCGCTTTCTGAGGTGCGTCCGTCTGAGACGATGATGATGTAGTGGTTTTCGTCAATGATACCGATAGCTGTCCGAGGATTGGAAGACATGGACTGGCCGACTTCGGAGTTGGTATCAACGACAATTTCATCATTTTCTACAAGAGATGGGCCGAAGGCCAAGAGATTGACCACGCCGTCTTTGACTAGTTGATCAGCAGAGACTTGGTCTTCATAGATAATCTTGAAGGAGCCGTCTTTGTAAATAGCCAAATCACCATTGCTGGAGTCTTCTCGGACAGTATCGCGGTAGACGACACCATTGCGGATGACATATCCGGTAGAATTGGCCCCGTAGTAGTCTCCGTTAACCGCTAGGATGGCCTTGTTATTAGCCGCTGTTTCTGAAGTCTTGGCTGTGACATTGTTTCCGTAGGTGTTTTGGGCAAAGGCCGTTTTCAGGTATTCTGATGAGCTGACGGTCACATCAGCGATATAGACCTGGTGTTGCTGACGGTCCTTTCAGTTAGCGTGACCGAGATGTTGTCGTCTGAGTAGCTGTTGTCCGTCACAGTCGCTGTTTCCGCAGCCTTGCTGGCAGCCTCGGCATTGGACGACGAACTTGTGCTTGAAACCGTGGAAATGGTCTCTGCGATGACGAAGGTTTTCAGCATGGAGTAGCTGAAGGAAGCTGTCAGAAGCAGCCCGAAAATGGAGGCATAGGCATAGCGTTTCTTTAAAAATTTCATGATGCGGTGTGTGTCCTTTCTTTAAAAAAATAAATCTCTTTGCACTATCCAAGAGACGGTGAAGAGTAAGATGCCGACGATAATTTTGACAATCAGAAGATTGAGAGCAAAGGCAGCGTAGAAGAGGCGAATCAGCAGTGTATCTAGGATAAAGAGCACCACAGCTAGGCTGAAATAGCCAGTTCCTGTCTTGAGTATACTGTCGTCGTTCTTAAAGACCAGCCTTTTATTGGTCGAGTAATTAAAGATTGAGCTAGTCACGCGGGCAATCCCGTTAGCTAGAAGAATTCTCAGGCTGGTTGGCACAGCGGCTAAAAATAAGAGAGCCAATGCGTAGACGATGTAGTCCACGACGAAACTGCTGAGAGAAGTCAGGGCAAATTTGAATATATTTTTATAAATCATGAGCCCATCCCGAATCGGCCGGAAGTGCGAGCCTTGATTGTCATTGATATAGACTGTCTCAATGGGCACTTCCAAAATGGGATATTCCTTGCTGGCTTCTAGGAGCATGTTCATTTCATACTCATAGCGCTGGCCCTCTACCTTTAGCATAAAGGGAATCATGTTGGTCGTAAAGGCTCGTAAGCCTGTCTGAGTATCGGAGACACCCACGCCAGTCTGGGCTTTGAAGAGAGCCCGAGTCAGACTGTTGCCGAAGCGGCTGCGCAGAGGCACCTTTCCAGTAAAGGCGCGTGCTCCCAGAATCAGCCGCCTAGGATTTTCAGAAGCCTTGCTCACTACACGGAAAATATCCCAGGCCTTGTGCTGGCCATCCGCATCTGCTGTTACCACTGTTCCATGGATCTTTAGTGCTTGGATAAAGGTGAAAGCAGTTTTCAGCGCTTGCCCTTTTCCTTGATTGACCTGATGACGGAGCACGGTCGCGTACTGCTCTGCCTGCTCAAAGACTATCTGGCATTTGGAAGAGCTGCCGTCATCCATAACAATGATATGAAAATCACCTTTATGGTGAATTTTTTTTATCAGCTTAATAAGATTATAATCAGGCTCATAGGCCGGAATCACTAGATAATCCATATCCATACCTCTTTCTTAGATGATTTGTAGAAAGTATACAGACTGCGGCTTAAAAATTCTAATATAAGTTAGTTTTAAGAAAATGTTAACATTTCTTTTAAGGAAAGAGCATGAGGAAATAGGATAGAAAATGCTGGTGGGGAGAGGATTAGAGATAATTTTATGAAATGAATGCTAGAGTATGGCAAGTGGTTATGTAGATATCTCTAAAAATAGGTCATTCCGATTTTTGCAATTGATTGGTATGTCTTAAATGTAGAATGTTAAGAAAATATATTCCTGAATACCCCAAAAAAACGACCATAACGGTCGTTTTTTTGCATTATTCCACTTCCAATTCTTCTTGGTCAATTTTATGGGCTGTTCGGTAAGCTTGGTAAAAGATAAAGACAGCCACAGCGGTCATAGCCGGTACGATGATTGGGATGTCCGTTTCGATAGCAGTCAGCGGTGAGTTCCAGAAGAAGTGGAGAACAAAGGCTGCTAGGAAGTAGAAGAGCCCCACTCGGAAGTAGTTTTTCTGAGTTTTGGCATAGCGCAGCATGAGAGCCAGACCGAGAGTGGTCAGGGCGGTGTAGAGCCAGTGAGAGGCGACGCCGCCAGTAATGCGGCCTAGGATACCAGAGATAGTGAAGGAGAAGCCTTCGGGCAGGTCAGAGAGGATATAAGAGAAGTCCTCGCTAATCTGAAAGCCCATGCCAGCTGTAATCCCCAGCATCAAGAAGGATTTGAACTTTTTGACGGGGACTAGGTAGACAGCGAAGGCAACTGCCAACAGCTTGAGTGGTTCTTCAACCAGCGGAGCTGCGATGGCATTTTCTAGGTCGCTGAGCAAAGTGTTTGGGAAGCTCGTGCTGACCCACTCGTGGATATAGGTATTGGCCAAGCCAGAGGTCCAGCCAGAGATGAAAAGGCCGCCTAGCAGAGCTACCCCAAGGCTAAGTGCAGGAGTCTGCCATTTTTTACCCAGTTGGCGAATCAAGAGCAGGGCAGGGATGATATAGAGCAGGGCCAAGAGGGCTGATAGTCCGACAATCCCATAAGAAGTACCTGACATACTGCCAGTAGTATAGGCTTGTGTCTCGTATTCTAAGCCAATCGCGCTCAGAAGGAGAAAAATGAAAAGAACAATATTTTTCTTCATAAGTAACTTTCTAAAATTTTATTTTCATCCTAGTATAACAAAAAAATCCTAAATAAAACCAATTTAAAAACTGGAAATTAAGGGCTGGTATAATACTTTACTTGCCAAACTGTCTCTTTTTGTTTATATTAGTTCTATAAGGTTTCTTGGAGGCGTTTGCATGACGAAAAATCTGTTGAGGTTGAAATTGCTGGGAAGTCCGAGTGTCTTTCTCAATCAAGAGGAAGTCTTTTTTCCTTTTGCTAAAATCAATGCTCTGCTTTATTATCTCCACATCAATGGTGCAGTCAATAGGGAGGAGATTGCAGGAATCCTCTGGGAAAACAAGGACAACCAGACCGCCAAAAAGAATCTGCGTAATACCATTTATCAAGCTAACAAGCTACTAGGTGGGGAATGGATTGTCGCTCCCAACAGGACTGTACTGTCGCTTAATCCCGAGTGTGCGATTGAAAGTGATGTAGAACTTTTTATGAACCATCCTGCGGAGCATCTGTCGCTCTATCAAGGGGATTTTCTGAAGGGCTTCTATCTCAAGGACAGCGAGGGTTTTGATTACTGGGTGTCCAAGATGCGGGCGCGATATGAGCAGCTTTATATCAAAGCCTGCTACCAACAGCTGGAAACGGAAAAAGACCAGCTGGATTTGGAAGAGGCTGAGCGGAATTTGCGCCGCTTGATCAGCATTGATGAGTTTGATGAGAAGAACTACCATCTACTCATGAAGCTCTATCAGGATCATGATCGGCCTGGTAAGGTGATAGAGACCTATTACAAATTGGTCAATATTTTGGATAAGGAGCTGGGCATTAGTCCTACTGAGCCTATCCAGCAACTATATCATGAAGTGCTTGCCAAGGACCGTAGCGAGCGCAAGACCAAGCAGTTTCTGCGCAATACAGACCACTTTTTCGGACGGGTCAATGAAATCAAGCGTTTGGAATCTTACTTTTCTAAGGTGATAGAGACTCAGGAGGCGCGTGCTCTGGTCCTAGTCGGTGGTACTGGTATCGGAAAGCGGACAGTGACTCGTCAAGTATTGGCCAATCAGACCAAGTATTTCCAGATTGTCATGGCGGAGTGCTTCAAGGAAGAGATGAAGGCAGAGCTCCAGCCTTGGCGTGGCTTGCTGGACGGCCTGGGCGACTTGGTCATTCAGCACCAGATTCTTTCTATCAGCCAGTGGCAGGTCATTTTGGAGAGTTATTTTCCCATTTTTGACAAGCGGCGCTTCTAGTCTTCAGTTGGATGCGGACAAGCTGGCTCAGTTTGTGGTGGATATTCTGCAGAAGATTTCTAAGAAAAAAGCTTTGATAATCTTGATTGAGGACTGTCACTGGATGGATAAAGCCAGTGTTGCTGTCTTGGAGCAGGTTATGAATCATTTGACCGGCTATCCTGTGGCCTTTGTGCTGACCAAGCATCTGAGCACCCCTTCTTATTTGGAACATTTTTTCAATCACCTGCTGGTACGCAATAAGCTGGGCTTTATCACGCTGCAGCCGCTGAATTTTAAGGATAGTGTGGCATACTTGCAAGCCCAGACAGGTCAGTTAGCCATATCTGAAGCAAGCCTTGAGGATATTTATCGGGTTAGTCAAGGTATCCCTTTCTTTCTGTCGGAATACGCTGAGCAGCTCCTGCGAGGAGAGAAGTTTCATCCGCTGACTCCGGCCATCAAGGCCAAGCTGTCCTTGAAGCTGGATTATTTGAGCAGTCAAGAGGAGGAGTTGGTGGACTATCTGGCTTGCTTTAGGGCTCCAGCGTCGGTTTCGCTCTTAGCTAGGCTACTAGGACTGTCGATGGAAGAAGTGGTCGAAATCACTGAGGAGTTTGGACGGAAGCAGCTGTTGATGGAAGAAGAGCAGGGCGAGGAATTGTTAGTGCAGTTCAGCCAGGAGCTTTTGAGAATCTACGCCTATGATCGCCTGTCACTTGCTAAGAAGCGAATGTTGCATCACCAGATTGCCCAAGGCATGGAAGACCAGCTGGGAGACTCTCTCTATCATGCCCAGCTGCTCAATGAAATCGCCTATCACTACAAAATGTCCAAGCAGCTGATTAAGTCTCTGGAGTACGAGCTGCATTATCTTGAAGCTACCCTGCAGTTTCATCACGAGCTCTTTCCGATTTATTCGCGGGAATTTGGCTTTATCGAAAAGATGGATGATAGCAATCAGTCCGCGGTTTTAGACCAGTTTGACCGTATCCGTCGGGAGATAGAGGGCTTAGAGAGAAAACACCAGAATCACAAGGATTTTCAGCTATTGGTTCTTCGCTTCCTCTATCTAGAAGGGCGCTATGCTATCCGGACAGGGGATTACCAGCAGGGAATGGACAATATCCAGCAGGTGATAATTTCGGCCAAGGAGCTGCAGCAGATGGATTTTCTCTTAGAAGGCTATCGGCAGATGATTTATTACTGCATCCAGACGGAGAATATCTCTGAGATGCGCTATTATACGGAGTTGGCTCTGGATGCATCGGTCCAGGCCAACAATCACGAGGCCATTGCTATCAATCTCCGGCTCAAGGGGCTCTATCATCTCATGATTGGAGATGAGGAGCAGTCGCTTCACCATCTCTACCAGTCTATTGATTGTTTCAGCTTGACGGCTTCGCTGCGTTCCAAGTACTCAATTCAGATTGCGGCGGCTCTAGACTATCTGGCAGAGATTGAGCAGATTCGCGGAAATTTCACGACTGCGCTGACCCATCAGAAGGAGGCCATTAAGCTGACGGAAAATAAAACAGCAGAGCCTTCGATTTTTGCTTTCTACATCGGCTTGGGTATGACCTATTATCGGCTGAAAGATTATGAGCAGGCGGAGAGGATTTTCCTCAAGGCGAAAACAGCTCTGAAGTCCCTTAGCTTCCCTTGGAAAGAGACCCAGTTGGAAGTTTATTTGGCCTTGATTGGCTATGAGAAGAGAGACTACCAGCCGATGCTTGATCTGCTGCGGAAAAAGGATAGTCTCATCAGTCGCTATGGCAATCCGCGGGACAAGGGGCTGATCTACTATCTGATGTCTGTGATTAAGTATCGCCTGCTGACTGGCAGCTTGCAGGAAGCAGGCTTTGAAGACTTGCTAGATCAGGACTTTGACACCTACTATGAAACGGCCAAAAGCCAGCTCAATTCCTACCGAGATCGTCATCAACTAAAGGAATTAGAAAACTTACGCCAAGGTCTATCTCAGGTATTAAACGCACAATAAAAGAGGATGAAAGTAATGTTCATCCTCTTTTGATGTTTGTAATGAAGTTTTTAAATGCCTATCAATCATGTGCTTGTGCCCAGACTTGGGTCAGGTAAAAGACAAAGCTGGCTGCCAGATTAGCCGTATGGTTGTCTATATCGTGAGGTGGAGAGACTTCGACGATATCAAAGCCGATCAATTTGCCTGATGCTGCGATGTGCTGGAAGACTAAAACTGCGAGATTGGGATCCACACCGAGCGACTGAATAGCACTGACACCAGGAGCGGCGCCAGCTGCAAAGCAGTCAATATCAATGGTCAAATAGACCTGCTCCTTGCCGGCCAGAAAGGTATCGACCGCTTTACAGACTTCCTTGTAACCCATTTGGTACATATCCATTCCAGTCAGAAACTGGATAGCCTTGGATTTTGCCACAAAGTCAAAGAGAAAGAGATTGTTATTATGCTCCTGAATCCCCAGGATGAGGTAGTTAAAGGCCTGCTTCTGAGCCAGAGTGTCATCGAACATCTGGCGAAAACCGGTCCCGGAGTTAGGACCAGTCTGGTCATAGGGACGCAAATCAAAGTGGGCATCCATATTGATAACGGCCAAGTCTTGGTCAGGAGCTAGTGACGACTTAAGTCCCAGATAGTGACCGTAGGCTGTTTCGTGGCCGCCCCCTAGGACAATAGGCCGGAGATTGAGCTCTCGTAGGCGTTTGACTGCCCGAGCCAAGCTTTGCTGCAGCTGCTCCAGAGAGCGGTTAGGACCGTCAATGTCGCCAACATCAAAGACACGAACGTTTCTGCCCAGATGCCAAGGAAGTTTGGCCAGCTGTGTTCGGATAGCTTGTGGTCCTTCGACAGCCCCCACTCGGCCGTGGTTGATATAAACCCCTTTATCACTCTTGAAGCCAATCAAGGCAAAGTTGACGCCATCAAAGGGTTTTAAGTTAGGGTCATTTAAGTCCAAAAACTCAATAACCATCCCCCATTTGGCAGCATATAAATCATCATCTAGTCTCTTATGATAATAGCTGTTATCTAGCTGATAGTAATCTTCTAACATGATTTTGTCCTTTTCCATAACGATACTTGCGACTTTATTATAAGAGTTTCCACAAAGCCTGTCAATGACTTTTGGCGGGAAAAGAAGCCCAGCTGAACGAGAGCGGGCTTCTTAGGTTAGCTTTTTTACAGAGTCATCAGCTTTAGAATTGAATGGTCAAGTCCACAGCCTTTTCAACGGCTGCTAGGAATTCTTCGTTTTCAATCAGCTCAGAAGCCTTGTTGAGCTCCTCATAGATTTCGATATCCTTGTCGAACTCGATAAAGCGGACATGCTGACGGAAGAGGTCATAGGCTGGCTTGGTTCCTTTACCAAGTTCATGGTTTTCTGGTTTCAGATCCAGAGCTTGGCAGGCTGCCATGATTTCTGTTGCTACGATGCGGCGAGAATTCTTGAGAATTTCAGCTGCCTTGCGTGCTGCAGTAGTTCCCATGCTGACAAAGTCTTCTTGGTTCTCACAAGATGGGATAGAGTCTACGCTGGCTGGATGAGACAAGACCTTGTTCTCAGAAGCGAGCGAAGCACAAGCATACTGGGTAATCATAAAGCCAGAGTTGAGGCCGGGGTGTTTGACCAAGAAGGATGGGAGCTTGCTCAGTTGGCTGTTGACCAGACGTTCTACACGACGCTCGGATACATTACCGATTTCAGAAATAGCGATGCCGAGGAAATCGAATGGCTGTGCCATTGGTTCACCGTGGAAGTTACCGCCTGAGATAACATGGCCTTCCTTGGTGATAATAGGGTTGTCTGTAACAGAGTTGATTTCAATCTCAACCTTGGTCTTGACATAAGCGATAGAGTCCTTGCTGGCACCATGAATCTGCGGAATACAGCGTAGAGTATACGGGTCTTGGACCCGTTGTTGAGTAGCTACGGTCGTATTGCCACTGCCTTCTAGAAGGTTGCGGATATTGCGGGCTGTAGCCAGCTGTCCGCTTTGAGGTCGAATGGTATGCAGGTCTTCTTCGAAAGGACTGGTAATACCATTGTGGACTTCCATGGAAAGAGCACCAGCGACATCTGACAGTTTAAGCAGCTGGATGGCATCGTAGGTAGCCAGAGCTCCGATACCTGTCAGGACAGTCGTTCCGTTAATCAGCGCCAGCCCTTCCTTGGCTGCTAGAGCAATTTTCTCAATACCAGCCTTGTACAAAGCTTCTTGTCCGGAGAGTAATTGGCCTTGATAGTAAGCGCGGCCCAGTCCTAGCATAGGCAGAACCATGTGAGCCAGCGGGGCCAAGTCACCAGAAGCTCCCAAAGAGCCTTTTTCTGGAATGTAAGGGACAACGCCTTTATTGAGCAATTCTAGGAGCTTTTCGACAGTAGAGAGCCGAATGCCAGAATAGCCCTTTACCAAGGAATTAATCCGGATTAGCATGATAGCACGGACTGCATCTTCAGGCAGGGGATCGCCGTAGCCTGAGGAGTGCGTACGGATTAGGTTTTCTTGCAGTTGAGTCGTATCTTCTGGTGAGATGCTGACATTGCAGAGAGAGCCAAATCCAGTTGTAACACCGTAGACTACCCGCTTTTCGCGGACGATGTCATCCACGATTTTGCGGGAAGCTTCTACTGCTTTTTTAGCTTCTTGGTCGATTTCGCAGGTGGCTCCATGACGGGCTACTGCGATGACGTCTTCTAAAGTAAGGTGTTCGCCATCCAAATTGATTACATGTGTCATAAGATTCATTCTCCTTCTTGTTCAAGAACTTTATTTTTACAAATCAGTACTATATAGATAAAGTATACTGCACTGGCGATAAGGACACCGATGAGGCCGTAGACATAGTTCATTGGGTTTTCACCCCAAATCATGACGAGGCTGACTAGAACCGCCAAAATTGGAATTACTGGACCAAATGGAACGCGGAAAACTACTTTCTTGTCTGGATATTTCTTTCTTAATACTAGTACAGCTAGAGCAGTTGGGATGTATTGGAAGAAGCGGAAGACCACGCTGAGAGCTGCTAATTCTTCAAATTTACCAGAGAAGAGCAGGACGATGGCCAGGATTCCTGAAATAATAATGGCAACTATAGGGGCATTTTTAGAGTTGGTTTCTGCAATTTTCTTAGGAAGCAGGCCTTCATTTGCGATAGCTGCACCATAACGTGGAACCATGATAGATTCCCCGATGTTAAGTCCAGCAATAGAAATCAGCGCTCCGATAGAAAACAATCCATGCTCCAACAGGGCCAATCATTTTCGACAAAGGCGTCTTGTACAGAAGCATCTGTTTGCAGGATACGGCTGCCTAACATGGCGATAGTTCCTGCGATAATCAGCATATAGAGAACAGAGACAATACTGATAGAGCCCAAAATAGCTCGAGGTACATTCTTTTCCGGATTGCGCATTTCACCAGCAACGATAGACATGGTTTCAAATCCGATAAATCCGTAGAAGATATAAATCGCTGTACTAGAGATGGCTTTCATGATATCTACGCCAGGTTCTAGCTGAAGAAACGGAGGAAGTTTCTTTGTCAATTCCTCCTTTGATGAAGAAAAATCGCACATAGACTGAAAGCGACAATTGGGATGAGCTTGGCTACGGTTGCGGTCAAGGTGAACATTTTGGAAGTCTTAAGACCTGATATATTCATTAGACTGAGCAAAATAATCAGGCTCACACTGAGCAGAAGTTCATAGGGGGCAAAGGATTTAAAAGTAATAACAAAAAGTCTCGCAAATCCTGCTGCCATAGCAGACCAAGCGATGATGGTAACTGCCCAGCCTAGGAAGCCAACATTAAATCCGACAAAGTCTCCAAAGGCCGCTTTGGAATATTGGAAAGCTCCGCCATTCTTGTTAAAATAACCAGCAGTTTCTGCCAAGCAGACGGCTAGGAGAATAACGAGGAGGGCAGTTCCAAGCATGACAGCTAGAGAGGCAGGACCAAGTCCTTTATAAATCTTTTGCGGTAGGAGGAAAATCCCTGAACCGATAACGGCATTGATACCGTAGAGAGTTGCACCGGAAAAGCTGAATTTCGCTTTTTCCTGTTCTTGTTCTTGTGCAGTGAGTTTAGTTGCATCCATAATAATGTTTCTCCTTTAGAGATATGGGATCTTTTCCAAGTAAAGATAGAATGGTGACAAGGCATCATGGTATCTTTACTTAGTAGGGATGTGGGTCAAACCAGCCCATATAGAAAGGGGCGTTCCCTTTGGCTGGTTACTCGAAAACATTATATGCAGCTCAGTTTCCTGAGTCTTTTTTTCCACTATCAGAAGCTGCTCTGCCTCTAGGTTAAGTGCTGGCAGGTTTGTTCCCGTCACCGTGAGATCCTCTAAGGCATAGATAAATTGAATCTCTTCATCTCGGCTAAGCTCTTGCCCATTCGAGATGGCAATCAGCTGTCCCTGATAATGGTCGCTGTAGATTAAGTTAAAGTCGGTACAAGTCCCACGACTTGTGATAGAATCACTCCCTTCGAAGACATAGGGAGTAAAGGGAGCTAGAACCGTTTCCTCCTGCCGGCTGGCATTGTGGAGATGGAGTGTGTGGTCTAGGCTCATGAGAATGCGGTGAAAGCCGCTGAGGTCAGAAAACTGACTTTCAGCCAACTCCACAGTCGCTGTCGAGAGCCGATAGTCAAAGTCCCGCTTGCCATAGTGGCCAGTTGGCGGGGAAAGATAAAGCTGTTTTTGTCTTTCCCCCCGACCAATCGGAAACTTGAAAATCTTTTGCTCTTAAAAGGCTTATCTTTGTCATTTTTGGTATTTATTAGAACAAACCGCTGATATTGCCGTCTTTGTCAACATCAATCTTTTCGCTGGCTGGTACCTTAGGCAATCCTGGCATGGTCATGATCGCACCAGTCAGAGCAACGATGAAGCCTGCACCAGCAGAAACTTTGAGCTGGCTGATAGTCACGACAAAGTCTTTAGGTGCGCCTAGTTTCTTAGCATCGTCTGAGAAGGAGTATTGAGTCTTAGCCATACAGATAGGATAGTTGGAGAAGCCCAGCTCTTCCAGTTGTTTGAGCTCGCGTTTAGCAGCAGGAGTCAGGCGAACGCCCTTGCCTCCATAGACCTTAGTAACAATTTTGTTCAGCTTGGTCTCAATGGAGTCCTCTTCATTATATACAAATTGGAAGTGATTGTCTCCTTCGGCCAGTTCTACGACTTTTTCAGCCAACTCTTTACCACCGGCTCCGCCATTCGCCCAGACGTCGGAAATCACTACGTCAACGCCGCGTTTTTGGCAGGCATCATAAACTGCTGCAGTTCTGCTTCAGTGTCCAGCGGGAATTTATTGATGGCAACGACTGCTGGCAATCCATAAACATCTTGAATGTTTTCCAGATGTTTTTCCAAGTTTGGCAGACCATCTACAACGGCTTGGACATTTTCTTCAGCCAGATCGCTCTTAGCCACACCGCCGTGCATCTTGAGAGCGCGGATGGTAGCAACTAGAACTACAGCCGATGGACGAAGTCCAGATGTACGACACTTGATATCGATGAATTTTTCAGCACCGAGGTCAGCACCGAAACCAGCTTCTGTGACTGCATAGTCGGCATATTTGAGAGCCAGCTTGGTAGCTAGGACACTGTTACAGCCATGAGCAATGTTGGCAAAAGGTCCGCCGTGAATCAAGGCTGGTGTGTGTTCCAGAGTTTGAACCAAGTTTGGATGGATGGCGTCTTTGAGCACAGCAGCCATAGCGCCACCAGCTTTCAGATCCTTGGCAGTTATTGGCTTACCTTCAAAGCTGTAACCAATGATGATTTTTTCCAAGCGGTTCTTGAGGTCAGTGATATTTTCTGACAGACAGAGAATAGCCATAACCTCAGAAGCAACTGTAATGTCAAAACCATCTTCACGCGGAACACCGTTGACCTTGCCCTGCAAGCCGTCTACGATGTGGCGCAGTTGCCGGTCATTCATATCCACTGCCCGCTTCCAAGTGATGCGGCGAGAGTCGATACCTAAGGCATTGCCATGGTGAATGTGGTTATCAATGAGGGCCGCTAGTAGGTTGTTGGCAACACCGATGGCATGAAAGTCACCAGTGAAATGGAGGTTGATGTCCTCCATGGGCACAACTTGAGCGTGTCCACCACCAGCAGCTCCGCCCTTGATACCAAAGACAGGGTCCGAGAGAAGGCTCTCGCAGAGCGATAACGGCTTTTTACCGATAGCAGCCAAAGCATCGACCAATCCGACAGAAGTCGTGGTCTTGCCTTCTCCGGCTGGTGTCGGAGAAATAGCGGTCACGAGAATCAGTTTGCCGTCTGGCTTTGTCTTTTTAAGGCTTCTAGTTGGCTGGCACTGATTTTTTTGCCTTGTGATTTCCATAAAAGAGACAAGGCGTCCTCAGTAATTCCCTAGCTTTTTCTGCCACCTCTTTGATGGGCTTCTATTTGAACCGAATTCGCAATTTCAATATCTGATAAAACCATATTATTACCTCTTTGAGAAAAGAAAGTCCATTCATGGGAAAGAGTGGGTTTCTCTTCCGTTTATCTATTAGACAACTTTTCAAAAATTTCTTGATAAATTTTCATCGGCTAGAGCGCAGCCTTTTTGCAGGAGGTCTTCACCCTTGCTGCGGTAGTCTGCGACGAATGCTTCATCCTTGACACCTGACAGATTGATGAGGACATTGAGCCAAGCACCTTGCAGGCCAGCCTTATAGGTTGAGAGCTGCTACCCCCAGGTCGCTGGCAGCATTGGTATTGGACTTGCCAACAGCTTTTTGAGTTGTTTGCAGGGCAGCCAAGATGTCTTCCATCATGCCATAAGGCGACTTGGTCGCTTCCTTGAGGGCTTGCTGCATAGCTTCCCGACGGGCAGCCTTGTCTTCCTCTGTTTCCTTAGGCATATCAAAGACGGCGGAGACTAGATTGAAGGCTTCAGTGTCCTTGTCAATAGCTGCGAGCAAGCTTTCTTGCAAGCGTGCACTTTCTGCGTGCACTTGAGCAATTTCTGCTTCAAATTCTGCGTATTTTTTCTTGCCAAGGGTCAATTCACAGACCATCTTAGTCAGGGAAATACCGTTCGCTGCGGAAAGAGCAGCGGCAGATCCACCTCCTGGTGCAGGAGCATCTGAGCCTAGGACTTGAGCAAATTCTGTCAAACTTAAATCTACTAATTTCATAGGTTTCAGTCCTCCTAGCCCAGCAAATGGTTTTCCAGAACTTGCTTGCCGTAGTCAAAGTCTTCGATTTGCAGATAGTATTCTGCTGCGTCAATCAAAGCCTTAGCTGGAGCCAAACCGATGACTTCTGAGCCGAGGATTCCAACTCCGTAGCGCTTAGCTTCAAAGCGAACAGTTTCAAAGACACGATAGAGTGGGAATTTTTCCAGATTGACCATGTTGATAGAAACCTGAGCAATGTTGCGGTCTTCCAGCATAACACCGATCGCTTTACAGTATTTGTAGCCACCGCTTGAACCACGGATGATTTTGGCAATGTTGTTGGCAATTTCCAGATTGTCTGTATCCAAGTTGATATTGTAGGCGATGAGCGGCATTCTAGCTCCGACAGCAGTGACACCAGCAGTTGGGTGAATCTTTCTTTCGCCATAGTCTGGAGCCCAGTCAGGTTCCAAGAGTTTTTCAGGCATGCCTTCAAACTGTCCTTTACGAACCTTAGCCAAGTTCTTACGCTCAGGACGAGTCGCTGCATCTTCATAGAGGAAGATAGGAATACCGAGCTCACGATTGATCCGCTCAGATACGGTCTTCGCAATTTCTACGCATTCCTCACTTGTGATGTCCTTGATCGGTACAAAAGGCAGGACATCAGTTGCGCCCATACGAGGGTGTTCACCCTGGTGCTTGGTCAAGTCAATATTTTCAGAAGCGTATTTAACCAAACGGAAGGCAACTTCCTGAATATTTTGATCATCACCGACCAAGGTAAAGACGCTGCGATTGTGGCTGGCATCAGAAGAGTGGTCCAAAAGTGTTACGCCTGGCACGCTCTTAGCTGTTTCCACTAGACCGTCAATGACCGCTTGGTTGCGGCCTTCAGAAAAGTTAGGAATACATTCAACAATTTTTGCCATAAGATGTACCTCGTGATATCAATAATTTTAATTTATAATATGAACTTAATGAAGCAGAACCTTCTCCTGAGCCAGGTTGATACCCAGCTCAGGCCGGAAGTTGGGGGACAAGTTTTTTCTATTCGAACAATTTCTTAACAGATTCTTTGACCAAATCTTCGTCAGTTAAGTATGGAATGGTAATGTGGTCTGTTCCTTGGTGGAGGCGGTTGTACTCGATAGCTGTCTCAATAGCATGCTCATTGCGAGCCCAGTTACGACGAGCGACTCCTCCGATTGTATCCCAAGCGATAGCTGATTTGATGATTTCATCAATACGTTCACTACCGTCTAAAACCAAGCCAAAACCTCCGTTGATCGCTTTACCGATACCAGTTCCACCACCGTTGTGGAGAGCTACTAGACTCATACCGCGAGCTGCGTTACCAGCGTAACATTGCACGGCCATGTCGCAAGTAACATTAGAACCGTCCTTGATATTGGAAGTTTCACGGAATGGTGAGTCGGTACCAGATACGTCGTGGTGGTCACGGCCGATCATGACAGGACCAATCTTGCCTTCGCGTACTAATTCATTGAACTTGAGGGCGATATTGACGCGACCCATACAGTCTTGGTAGAGAATCCGAGCCTGAGTTCCAACAACCAACTGGTTCTTTTCTGCATCGCGGATCCAGTTGTAGTTGTCGCGGTCTTGGTAGCGGCGGTTAGGATCGATTACTTCCATAGCTGCATGGTCAGTAGCGACCAGGTCTTCGTGTTTACCGCTCAGACATACCCAACGGAAAGGACCATAACCATAGTCAAAGAGCATTGGGCCCATGATATCTTCTACATAAGATGGCCAGATGAAGCCGTCTTTGTCATCAAAGCCATTCTTAGAAATTTCCTTGATGCCAGAGTCATAGACTGCCTTCATGAAGGCATTACCATAGTCGAAGAAGTAGGTGCCGTTGCTAGTTAAGGTCTTGATCGCCTTGAAGTGACGTTCTAAGGTTTGGTCAACCAGCTTAGCAAAGGTTTCCTTGTCTTCAGCCAGGAGGCGAGTCCGCTCTTCAAAGCTGATGCCAGCCGGACAGTAGCCACCGTCATAGACATTGTGACAAGAAGTTTGATCAGATAGTAGATCTACATGGATATTGTTCTCGTTGACGTATTCCAAGAGGTCTACGATGTTACCATGATAGGCGATAGAAGTGGATTCGCCAGCTTCCAGAGCTTTTTGAGCTAGCTCGATTGCTTCTTTTGGACTTTCGGCTAATTGACTAATCCAGCCTTGTGAATGACGAGTTTCAATCCGAGATTGGTCTACTTCAGCTACGATTGCCACAGCTTTTAGCAATTTCGGCTGCTTTCCCTTGAGCTCCACTCATGCCACCCAGACCAGAAGAGATGAAGAGTTTGCCAGTCAGATCGCCGTCGTCAGCCACACCCAGCTTCAAACGTCCAGCATTGAGGAGGGTGTTGAAAGTACCATGGACGATACCTTGAGGTCGATGTACATCCAGCCGCTGGCTGTCATTTGACCATAGTTGGTCACGCCCATTTCTTCTGCAATTTCCAGTCCTTCATATTGTCATATTCACCGACCAAGAGGCCGTTGGTGATGATAACACGAGGTAGCTTTCTGGTTTGGACTTGAAGAGTCCGAGTGGGTGGCTAGATTCTACGACCAAGGTTTGATGGTCGGTCATGATTTCCAAGTATTTCTTGATCAGGTTGTACTCGCATCCAGTTAGCGCAGACAGATCCAGTTTCTCCATAAGTAACCAATTCATAGGGATAAAGGGCGATTTCAAAGCTCAGGTTGTTGTCAATCATGACCCTGCATAGCTTTTGGCTGCAGTACAGTTCCCTATACTCGTCAATTGGTTTGCCGTAGATGCGTTCTTTTGGACGCCAGCGGTAGCCATAAATCCGTCCGCGAGTCTTCAGTTCTTCTAAGAATTCTGGAATAACTTCCTCATGGAATCTCTTTGGAATATAGCGAAGGGCATTTTTAAGAGCAATTTCGGTTTGAGCTTGAGTCAAACGGAAGCCCCTGGTCAGGTGCTCGACGGATGCCTTCTTGAAAACTGTTTTTTTCAGGCAGTACATCGTCTAATTTGACGGTCATTGCTGCTGCAATTTCATTTTTCACTAAAGTATGACATGGAAAAATCCTCCTTTTAGTCAAGTGTAAAATATCTTTCTCCTACATTCTATAAGATTCCCGTCCATAAAGAGTCAAGAAAATGACAAAAACAGTAAAAAAAGTGAGGGCTCCTATCTTTTACAAGCTTTTGACTATAATTTGACGATAGTGTATTATGATGAAAAGCAAATATGTCGGAAAATGAAATGGAGGAACAAGCATGACTGCTGATTTACTATTAACTCACTTTAATCAAGTCTTCTGCCCCAAGGATCTCGGGCATCCCCTTTTTGGCGAGGAAATGAAGGAAGCTCAGGTTTTGGAAGACGGCTACATTGCGAGTCAAAGACGGCAAAAATCCTAGCAGTTGGTAGCGGAGAGCCGGATGCCAGTCTGGTTGGACCAGATACTAAGATTCAGTCTTATGAAGGCAAGATTGCTACACCTGGCTTGATCGACTGTCACACTCACTTGGTCTATGGTGGCAGCCGGGAGCATGAATTTGCTAAGAAATTAGCTGGAGTCCCTTATCTGGAAATTCTTGCCCAAGGCGGCGGTATTCTCAGTACAGTCCGGGCGACACGAGAAGCTTCTTTTGACACTCTCTATGATAAGTCTAAGAGACTGCTGGACTATATGCTGCTGCATGGGGTGACAACAGTTGAGGCTAAGAGCGGCTATGGTTTGGACTGGGAAACAGAGAAGCGCCAGCTAGATGTCGTTGGGGCTCTGGACCGTGACCACGAGATTGATCTCGTTTCTACCTTTATGGCTGCCCACGCCGTTCCACCAGAATATAAGGGACGCTCTCAGGAATATCTGGAGCTCATCGTCAAGGAAATGTTGCCTAGGGTAAAGGCAGAAAATCTAGCTGAGTTCTGTGATATTTTCTGTGAAAAAGGTGTCTTTACAGCTGACGAGTCACGCTACTTGCTTTCTAAGGCTAAAGAAATGGGCTTCAAGCTTCGTATCCATGCTGATGAAATCGAGTCTATCGGCGGGGTAGATGTAGCAGCTGAGCTAGGAGCAACTAGTGCAGAGCACTTGATGGTAGCAACTGATGAGGGCATTCGCAAGATGGCAGAAGCCAAGGTTATCGGCAATCTCCTGCCAGCAACTACCTTCAGTCTGATGGAAGATACCTATGCACCAGCCCGCAAGATGCTTGAAGCTGGTATGGCCATCACTCTGACTACCGACAGCAATCCAGGCTCTTGTCCGACAGCTAATCTGCAGTTCGTCATGCAGCTGGGCTGCTTTATGATGCGTCTGACGCCAGTGGAAGTCCTTAACGCTGTAACCATCAATGCGGCCTACTCAGTTAACCGTCAAGATAAGATTGGCAGCTTTGATACTGGCAAGCAGGCTGACATTACCATCCTAGACGCTAAAGAATATCGACTATCCACTTTATTTCTTTTGCGACCAACCTGACCCATCAGGTTTTATAAGGCTGGAAAAACTGGTCGTCGATCAAGGTAGAATTGTCTAGGGCTTTCTAAAAACGAATCGTATTTTTCGGACTCTCTCTGATGACAGGGAGAGTTTTCTTTATATAAAACTTTCCCTTGCCATTCTGCCGGAAGTCTGCTATAATAGTTATTTGTGAGCAAACCTCACTTACCCCTTGCAAAAGTCTCGGGGTCATTAGACCAAAAAGGAGGAAAAATCAATGGCTAAATACGAAATTCTTTATATTATTCGTCCAAACATTGAAGAAGAAAGCTAAAAACGCTTTGGTAGCACGCTGACTCTATCTTGACTGACAATGGTGCAAACTGTTGTTGAATCAAAAGACTGGGAAAAACGTCGTCTTGCATAATGAAAACCAAGATTTCCGTGAAGGACTTTACCACATCGTTAACGTTGAAGCAAACGACGATGCAGCTCTTTAAAGAGTTTGACACGTCTTTCAAAATCAACGCTGACATTCTTCGTCACACGATCGTCAAACTTGACGCTTAAGAAGGTAGACTATGATTAATAACGTTGTACTGGTGGGTCGCATGACCCGTGATGCCGAGCTTCGCTATACTCCGCAGAACCAAGCGGTCGCAACATTTACTCTGGCTGTCAATCGCAACTTTAAAAATCAAAGTGGCGAGCGAGAAGCAGACTTTATCAATGTTGTCATCTGGCGCCAGCAGCAGAAAATCTTGCAAACTGGGCTAAAAAGGAGCCTGATCCGGAATTACAGGCCGTATTCAAACGCGTAACTACGAGAATCAGCAAGGCCAGCGTGTCTATGTCACAGAAGTTGTTGCGGACAATTTTCAACTCTTGGAAAGCCGCTCTAATCGTGAAGGTCAGTCATCTGGCGGTTACGGTGGAAACAGCTTTGGCGGCAGCTCTGCTCCAGTTATGGCAGTGCAGACTCGTCCAACCAAGTACCGAATTTTTTTCTCGTGATGAGAGCCCATTTGGTAATTCTAACCCAATGGATATCTCAGACGACGCATCTACCTTTCTAAGGATCGAATCTAACTATAATATAAAGGAGAAAACACATGGCTCAACAACGTCGTGGCGGATTCAAACGCCGTAAAAAGTTGATTACATCGCAGCGAACAAAATTGAATATGTTGATTACAAAGATACTGAGCTTTCTAGCCGTTTCGTTTCAGAACGCGGAAAAATCCTTCCTCGTCGCGTAACAGGAACTGCAGCTAAAAACCAACGTAAAGTAACAACAGCTATCAAACGCGCTCGCGTAATGGCTGATGCCTTTTCGTAAATGAAGACTAATTCTGATTAACAGCAGGCTCCTGGCTTGCTGTATTGTTATCATTGACAAAATGTCGGTGGAGTGCTATACTGACCACAAGGAGGCAGAATCATGCGTGTGATGTCAAGGAAGTAGAGGTGCGGCGGGCAGAGATTATGTCTGCAGCCTTGCAGCTCTTTGCCCAAAAGGGCTATCTAAAGACAAGAACTCAAGACATTATTGATAAGCTTGGAATTTCTCGAGGTCTGCTCTACTATCATTTTAAGGATAAGGAAGACATTCTCTATTGTCTGATTGAAAAGAACTCTGAACCCTTGCTGAGAAAGTTAGGAAAAATCAGCTATCAGCCAAATGTCGGAGCTAAAGAAAAAATCAGAACTTTTATTGAGGCAACCCTTATCCCAGAGGAGAGCAGAACACAGGAAAAATCAAGTCTTGCAGGAAACAGTCAATTTAGAAAACAAATCGCTATGTTTTTAGATCGCTTTTATCATAGACTCTGTGAGCGGATGATTGTTTTCTTCACTCATATCTTGGAGGAAGGACAGAAATCTGGAGATTTTCATTTGAAATATCCACATGAAACGGCTTCTTTTCTCATGACTGCCTACGTCTTTGTGTCCAATGATATCAAGATGAATCAGGAAAAACCAGAGACTTTGCAGGATTATCTCACCAGCTTCCAGGCGATATTAAAAAAAACCTTAGGATTAGAAGAATCTATTTTTAGAATAATCAGCGAGTTTTCTGCCTTTATTTAGAAACATAACTGACAAAAATGTCAGTTCAAGCCTTCAATCTCTTAATCTAAATTTTAATAAATTTTACGCTAAAACTGACAAAATGTCAGTTCAAATAAAAGGAGAAATTCATGTTAAAAATAGAACATTTAATAAAAGTATATAGCAATGGTAAAAAGGCTGTGGGATGATCTTAGTCTGATGGTGAGTCTGGAGATATTTATGGCTTCATCGGCGCTTAATGGAGCAGGTAAGACATCCACCATTAAGTCCATTGTGAGGGATTCATGATTTTGATAAAGGGAGATTTATATCTGCGGGCACTCTATCAGGAAGGAGCCCTTGCTTTGTAAGAAAAAGATGGCGTTTCGCCGGATAAACTCAGACCTTTATAAAAATCTGACAGCAAAGGCAGTTTTTGGATTTTTGTAGCAGACATTTATAGGTTTCTAGTGGAAAAGAGGCAAGCAGCTATAGAAAAGTATTCTAAAAATGTTTGAGCTGGATACGTCTTTGGATCGAGTTGATATCAGCTTATTCACATGGAATGAAGCAACGATTAGACACTAGCGGCCCTCTTGCATGAGCCAGAATTGTTGATTTTAGATGAACCTTTGTCGGTTTAGATCCGAAAAGGCGCATATTATTTAAGCTGATCATGAGACGAGCAAGTCAAGGGCATGCGATTTTCTTTCTACTCACGTTTTTAGAGGGTTGGGTGGAAGAACTCTGCAATAAGGTAGCACTCTGCAAAGGGACGTTTGGTACAAGTGGAAAGGACCTCTAAGTTAAGGGGCATTCAGTTTTGGAAACAAGTATTTGCTGAGTTACAGGATGATGACTAATATTCTTTTGCTTAAAGGTACAATTATACAGCACATTTTCGCTTAATGATTTAGGAAAGGACGAGGGTTGGGCAGGTATTTTAAGCTTGGTCTGCTCTTCTTGCTTGTTTTTCTATTTTCAGGTTATAACCTTTGACGGCTTTGAGTTTGGTCAGGTTGGGGCAGGCAAATTTGATTCCAGCTATATGATTGCCTGGTTAGTTTTATTATTTTCTTTTTCAGTCTGATGCAGTCAAATGGCATCTTGTTTGACCAAGAGAAACTTGACAGGCTCATCGTATTACTGCTCAGTATTAGGGAAATCGTCTATGAGAAATATGCTTTTTCTTTTATCTTTTTGAACAGTGTGTTTGCCATCCTTCTCATGCTCCCAGCAGGTCCTCGTTTGGTTTAGGATATGGTGCGTCCTTGTTGGAGTGCATCTGCTTTTAATGGGATTTGTCCTCTTTACCTCTCTGTTTAGCCTCTTTACTTGGCTTGTGTGTTGCTCATATAGCCTCAGTGTCTCATAAAAATCTAGTTGCCTTCCTTTTTCTCTCCTCTTGCTTTTTGAGGGCTGGCAACAAGCAGTATATGGGCTATGAGAGCTGGACTGTCAGCGGAAAATGTTGGTCTCTTGCTACCAAAGCAGCTGACTTCTTCTCATCCTCCGGCAAGCTTTGTTTTTCAACCTCAGCATGTGGGCTAGCCTTCTGTTGATGCTATATCTTTGCACTGACAGGGCTTTTTCTAAGGTATTTAAGTAGAAATTATTTAAAAATAAATCAGATGACAACAGGGGTGAAGTCAGAAAGCAAAGTCTATAGAAGCCGGCAGAAGTCTCCCTTTATGGCTCTTTATAGGAGAGAAATTTCGAATTTTATGAGTTCCTATCTTTATATAGCTCAATAGTGGACTGGGAACCATTTTTAATCATCGTTTTAGCCATCTCACTTTGTTTTATGAGCCCTGATGTCCTCTTTTCTTCGATTGGACTCAGAGATAGCTGAGAATTTTTACCCCTATTACTAGCTGGATGTCAGTGATTTCCAATCCTGCAGCTGTCAGTATTTCATAGAGGGGGAAGGGATTTGCTGCTTCAGACGCTCCCAGTTTCTATGAGGCAGATAATGATGGCGAAGCTGGCCTTGACGGTGTCCTTACATTTCGCGGCCTTGCTGCTTGGCTTGTCTGTTCTGGTTTGGCGTTTCTCGCCAGGAGGCTTGCAAGTAGTGGATTTGGTCCTTATCACTGGCTTATTCTCTATTTACAGCTCTCTTCAAGGACTTTGTGGTCAATTTTCATTATCCTAAGTTCATCTGGGATAATGAAATGATTGACAAGCAAAAAGTTTTCGGCTATCTTGTCCGGAGTGAATTGGCATCTTGGTTCTTGTGTTTCTCTTTGTTTATCCTTGCTATTTGGTATGGACTTGGAGATTTCGCTATGAATCTCAGCTATTGGACTTTTACTTTTGACAGCCAGTCCCTTTATAGGCATTTATATAAAACAAGGATATTTTAAGGAGGTTCATGGCTAGTGAAAAAGAAAAGATTTATTCTGTTTTGTCTTAGCAGTAATCATATTTTTGATTATCTGCCTGCTGCCAGAGCAGGTTCCCATCTCATTTTAACAGCCAGGAAGAGGCGGACATTGTTGTCAATCGCTTTTTGCTTGATTCTCAGTTTGCCCATTCCCTACTCTTTATTGAAATATTTCGAGCAAATCAAAAGAGGTCGCTGACCTCTGTGTATGATAATGATCTCGCTCATTCCCATTGTCGCGCTCTTGATGTCTGGAAGCGTTTTTTGAGATAGAAACGCAGGGCTAGGGAATAATAAGCGCCGACAATAGCAACTCCGAAATTGGACAGGCGGGGATTGAGGAATTCAGGCAGGAGACTAGTCAATCGATGGACATGCTCGAGAGGAGAACAGTGCTGCCATGGTGAAAGATAGACTTGAGCAGCTTAGGACGCTGGCTGCGGTCCTTATCTGGTCCGTAGAAACGGTAGATAAAGTGGTAGAGGGCATAGAAGAAAGGCTCACCGACGATGCTTGAGTGCGAGAGTCGTCAGTCCATAGACAGATGGCTGAGAGGAAGCCAGATTGACGATTGAGGTCAGGAGGGTAAAAGAAACCAAAGATAAAGGACAGAGTCCAGCATCATCCATTTGCGATCGTCATTTTCTTTGGATGCTCGGCATCATAGCGCTCTTTTGCGGTCAGAGAAGCTGCCCAGTAGTTGGGGCTCCGTAAAGGCCGCGGGCAGTGATTCCCCTGGCTTGATTTTCCAGAATTTCCGGTAGACTACCTTCTAAAGATAGTCTGGATTTCCCTGATCGGTTGCCGTCTTGTAGGAGTTGGTTAGTTGCGATATGGATAAAGTTCCTTGTGTTTTTGCTAGGTTTGTCGAGGATGCTTGTGACATAGGCGTTCTTCTAGAAAAGGTTAAAATAGTTTTTGTGCATGAGATAGGCACATGAGCGAAGCACTCACTGGCAAAAGGCGATGAACATGATAATCCAGGAAGGCATGTGGTTCACCGTTGAGAGGCAGTTCGTTGTTTTTGAAGTTCATCCCATAGGCCGAGAAAAATCATGGTCGGGATAGACATGACGATGGTCACCAGAGCGCAAAGGCTTTCATGATATTGTTTTGGTTATTAGAAATGATGGAGCGAGGTGCTCTGTCATACTGTGGAGGATGTTGCCGTAGATATCAGCCACTCTCAATGGCCTGCTGGGTCTCAATCAAGGTATCTTCCAGCAGGTCCTCGTCTTCAGATATTTCTTGATATTGCTGGTGGAGCTGGTCAACTTCTTAATCACGCGCTCATTTGTTTTTGGAGAGGGCCGTGAACAGACGATGGTCTTTTTTCCAACTCCATAAAGCTCAATCAGTTCCTCATTTCGCGTGGACTTGTGCAGTTGACTTTCAATCTGCTCACTCTTGCGGTCAATGGACGCGCAGGGCTCGTCAGATACAGCTCGGCATTGTGGTAGAGAATCTGAAAGATGAAACGGGACTCATAAAAGTATAAAATTGCGCAGGCGCCTGTGAATGAAGATGTCCAGCAGAGGTGATGCCAAACAGGGCTGGTGATAATGAGCCTCTTCCGTGATGTATAATACCAGGTATCGTGACATAGTAAGTCGTATTCCGCTCCTCAGTGATGGACACGTCAACGACGATCGATCGTATACTCATCCTCGATCGTAGAGTCAGGGCATTTTCCGCTGCATCGAGCGGGCTGACTCGCAGGTCGGCGATGCCGGGTCACTGCAAAGGCGTTGGCGATTTCGATTGATCTCGCTCTGGGAAGGATTGACAAGATCGATCCAAGTGCCTGATTCGAGTGCATCAATCTCTTTGAATTCTGTCGCTAGTAGATAAAAAGACTTGCTTCATGCATCTTTTCCTTCCCAAGTGTTTTGCATACCGTACTATTATACTACAAATTCGGGCTTTTGAGGCAAAAAGTTTGCAGAAAAATTTGTTATAATGGGAAGAAGGTTTATAAGTGAAACGAGGTCAAGATGCAAGAGATAAATTGTGATTCATGAGCAGCGAGCTCATAATTTAAAAATATTGATGTAGAAATTCCACAGGACAAGCTAGTTGTGGTGACCGGTCTGTCCGGTTCAGGTACAGTCCAGCTTTCTGACAGTACTCTATGCTGAGGGCATCGTCGTATGCAGAAAGTTCTGTCGGCCTATGCTCGGCAGTTTTTGGGCAATATGGAAAAGCCGGATGTGAGACTCGATTGACGGTCCCAGCCGGCTATTTTCATCGACCAGAAGACGACCAGTAAAAATCCTGCTCAACAGGTGGGAACAGCTACCGAAATCAATGACTACCTGCGCCTGCTCTAGTAGCTCGTGTTGGAACCCATACTGTATCAACGGTCGCGGAGCTGTGCAGCTTCGTCTGTTGGACAGATTGTTGACAAGGTCTTGGAATTGCCAGAGCGTCAGCGGCTGCAGATATTAGCCCCGGTCATCCGCAAGAAAAAGGGCAGCATAAGAGCCGTTTTTGATAAGATTCAGAAGGGACGGTTGTCCGTGTGCGCGTGGATGGCGATATTTACGATGTGACGAAGTTGCAGAGCTTTCTAGAGCAAGCAGCATGATATTGAGGTTGTAGTGAGACGAATTGTTATCAGGAAGGGGTGCTCGGTCGCCTTTGACTCGGTCGAAGCTAGCTCTGCGGATTGCTGAGGGCTATGTGGTGATTGATACCATGGACGGTCAAGACTGTCTTTTCTGAGCACTATGCCTGCCCAGTCTGTGGCTTTACAGTGCCAGAGCCAGAGCTGCTACTCTTTTAATGCGCCCTTTGGCTCCTGTCCAGACTGTGATGGTCTGAGAGGTTAAGCTGAAGGTGGATCTAGATGTCGCTGTGCCAGAAGCTGCAAGACCTTGCGCGAAGGAGCGCTAGCACCTTGGAAACTCCCATCTCCTCCAACTACTATCCGCAGATGCTGGAGCAGGCCATGGCAGCCTTTGGCATTGATATGGATAAGCCTTTTGAGGAGCTGACGGAGGAAGAAAAGCAGCTGATTTTCTTTGGCTCAGATGGACGAGAGTTTCATTTCCACTATGAAAATGAATTTGGCGGCGTGCGCGATATTGACATTCCTTTTGAGGGAGTTGTCACCAATATCAACCGTCGCCATGAAACCACTAGTGATTTTACTCGGACACAGATGCGAGCTTATATGAATGAGCTGACTTGTGCGGCTTGTCGCGGTTATCGACTCAGCCCTCAGGCCTTTTGTCTGTCTAAGGTTGGCGGCGAAGACGGCTTGCATATCGGTGAGATTTTCAGACTTGTCCATTGCCGATCATGTGCTTCAGTTGGACAAGCTTAGCTTGACTGACAATGAAGCTACGATTGCTCGGCCTATTCTCAAAGAAATTCACGACCGCCTGACCTTCCTCAATAACGTTGGCCTCAATTACCTGACTTTGTCTCGCTCGGCTGGGACTCTATCAGGAGGTGAGAGCCAGCGGATCTCGCTTGGCGACCTTGCAGATTGGTTCTAACTTGAGTGGCGTCCTCTATATCCTGGACGAGCCCTCTGATTGGCTTGCACCAGCGTGACAATGACCGCCTGATTGCCAGCCTCAAGAAGATGCGACCTGGTAATACCTCATCGTGGTTGAGCACGATGAGGACACTGCTATGGAGGCCTGACTGGCTGATTGACGTGTGGACCAGGAGCTGGTGTTTTTGGAGGTGAAATCGTTGCAGCGGGCACTCCTGCACAAGTGGCTATGAGAAACGAAAATGCATCACAGGCCAATACCTGTCAGGTAAGCGCGAAAATCCAGTGCCATTGGACCTGCCGTAGCAATGGCCGCTTTTATTGAAGTGACAGGAGCTCAGGAAAAATAACTTGCAGAATATCACGGCCAGATTCCCCTATGGGCAAATTTATCGCTGTGACTGGGTTTCTGGATCCGGTAAGTCAACGCTGGTCAATTCTATCCTTAAAAAGGCCATTGCTCTACAAAAACTCAACCGCAATTCTGCCAAAGCCAGGTGAGTTCAAGAAAATCAGTGTGTTTACATGTGGACGAGACTGATTGATATTGACCAAAGTCCGATTGGCCGGACACCACGCTCTAATCAGCTACTTAGTACTGGGTTTTTGACGATATTCGCATCTGTTTGCCAAGACCAATGAAGCCAAGATTCGCGGCTACAAGAAAGGGCCGTTTCAGCTTTAACGTCAAGGGCGGGCCGCTGCGAGGCCTGCTCGGTGATGGGATTATCAAAGATTGAGATGCACTTCCTGCCTGACGTCTATGTGGCCTGTGAGGTCTCACATGGCACCCGCCATAATAGCGAAACTCTGAAGTCCACTACAAGGAGAAGAATATCGCTCAGGGTTTTGGACATGACAGTCAATGATGCGGTAGAATTCTTCCAGCATATTCCCAAGATTGCCCGCGACTCAGACCATCGCGATGTGGGGCTGAGGCTATGTGACCCTGGGGCGGCCAGCCACAACCCTTGTCAGGTGGTGAAGCCCAGCGGATGAAGCTGGCCAGCGAACTTCACAAGCGCTCGACTGGTAGAGTCTTTTCTATATCTTGGATGAGCCGACCACGGGTCTGCATTCTGAAGATATTGCCAAGCTCCTTCATGTGCTATCTCGCTTTGTGGACGTGTGGCACTACAGTCCTCGTTATCGAGCACAATTTGGATGTTATCAAGACAGCTGACCATATTATCGACTTAGGACCAGAAGGCGGTGTCGGTGGCGGTACGATTATTGCGACGGGTACACCGGAAGAAGTCGCAGCTAATCAGCCAGCTATACCGGCCAGTACTTGAAAGCAAACTGCATGTAAAAATAATTCATCAAATCCCTGTTTGAGTATTAAAAACGAGGATTTTTCGTGTGAGAATGCTCTCGTTGGATGCTCTAGATACGGTTTGTCATGTCCTATTTGACTGGTTTTTGATATAATAAACTTCAGTTATTTCATGGAGGTGGCCTGTTATCAAGAGTTGAAAAGTTTGAAGCACATTGGCTCAGACAGAATGCGATGCTGTTTTAGTAACTAATCTGAAAAATATTTACTATCTGACTGGTTTCAGCGGGACAGAAGCGACGGTTTTTATCAGCAAGAATCGTCGGATTTTCCTGACGGATGCACGCTATACGCTGATTGCCAAGGGAGTAGTCCAAGGTGATATTGTCGAGAACCTCGACGACGATTAGAGGATTGTCAAGATTATTGCGGATGACAAGCTGCAAAAAATCGGTTTGAGGATGAAGATTTCCCTATACCTACTTCAAGAATGCTGGAAAGTGTCTCTCGGCCACGAACTGGTTCCCATGGACAGCCTTTCATTGAAAAGATCTGCGCATGATTAAAGATGAGCACGAACGCGACCATTCTGCAAGGCCCGTCAGATTTTCGGATCAAGCCTTCCTAGACGTGCTGGATTTTTATCAAGCCTGGTGAGACGACAGAGCTGTCATGAACTTTTTAGATGCCCGTATGCGCCAGCTAGGTGCTTCAGGTGCCTCTTTTGACTTCATCATGCGCCGGGCTATCGCTCTGCTATGCCGCATGGCTGTGGTTAGTGACAAGGTCATTCAAAAGGGGAAACCCTGACCACTGGCATTTGGCTGCTACAATCACTATGTTAGTGATATGACGCGGACAGTTCATGTGGGGCAAGTGACAGATGAAGAGCGGGAAATCTCATGATATTGTCCTGCGCAGCAATCAAGCCGTGATAGCAGCAGGCTGGCTGTAGCCGGATTGAGTTTTTGACCGGATTCCGCGCCAGATTATTAACGATGCTGGCTACGGTCCTTGCTTTTCAGCCATGGGATTTGGCTACGGTATCGAGCCTGGATATACCATGAAATTCCTTACTTTTGGCAAGTCAGAAGAGCCGATTGAAGCCGGCATGGTCTGACTGATGAGCGGGTATTTATCTGGACGGCAAATACGGCGTCCGTATTGGAAAGACGATCATCCTCATCACAGAAACAGGCTGCAAAAGTCCTAACTCTTGCGCCGAAAGAGTTGATTGTTACGAGAAATTATCAGGCTTTATGATAGAATAAGTAGAAAAGTATAATTTTAAAAGAGGTAATATAGAATGATTGGACAAGTAAGCTGAAAGCTGGAGTGACCTTTTGAAAACAGCTGATGGAAAACTCATCCGCGTTTTTGAAGGCGAGCCACCACAAACCAGGTAAGAAATACGATTATGCGTATGAAATTGCGTGACGTTCATGCTGGTTCTACATTTGACACAAACTACCGCCAGAAGAAAATAAATTTGAACAAGCCATTATTGAAACTGTTTAGCTCAATACTTGTAC
>BNJU01002094.1_pt1 | contig 29371 bp, 37 predicted proteins | sample 8539281 | NCBI WGS metagenome assembly BNJU01 (sample SAMD00202456, study PRJDB9452) | human saliva metagenome | isolation source: human saliva | place: Japan
GTCGCATTAGTTTTGCAACAGTATCTAAAACATCAGACAGTAATTATTTTTGTGTCTTTAATACTGATGAAGAAGAAAAATTACAATTTCTGAGTTAGAAAGTAATTGGACTCGATATAGGAGTTGCTGAATTTTGACAACCTCAAATGGTGATGTTTATAGAAAATCTAAAATTTTACAAGAATTTGAGAATAAAATTAAAAAAGTTACAAAGGCAACTTGGTAAAGACACTGATAAAGAAATTTACAACCAAACAAAAATTAAATTAGCTAAAGTATAAAATCTAGAAATACAGACTCGACAAATTACATAAATTATCTCCATAAAATAGTTAACGAGAACAAGTTATTGTTTTCTGAGACATTAAATGTAAGATATGATGCAGAACTCTAATTTAGCAAATATATTGCAAGATGTATCTTGTTGTAATTTATAGAGACAATTAGAATATAAACAAATGGTATGGAAGAACTTACGTGAAATAAATCCATATTTTCCAATAATGATTATATTTCTAATTGTAACTATCAAAATAAAAGAGTTAAAGATTTGTCTGTTAGAAACTGGATTGTCCAGGTGTGGAACAGTTCATAACAGAGACATTAACGCTGAAATTAACATTTTAAATGAAGGACTAAGAATGTTAAAAAACTTCTTAATAATATATTTTATAGGATAGGATGGCCAATTTACGTCTGTTAAAGATATTGGTTACAATGTCGATGAAATGAAAACCCACAAACTGGATTGTGGGTGATTCCTAATTTATGTTCAAACATAGTGGTGTTTTTTATAAAATAAAGAGAAGCTACAGTAATTCGAATTGTCACTTCTCAATCCAAAAACAAATAAATCAAATTTAATAAGTGAATTTTCTGTTTCAAATAATAAAATAAGTTTATCAAGATTTTGAATTACATGGTAAAGACAAAAAATAGTGAAATGTTAAATAAGGTAAATAACCATTTAATCTTGATTTGAATTTGAATATTCTGGAGAATATCATGGAGCAATTTGATGCTTGTCTAAAAGTAACAATTTTAAATTGCAACATTAGTAATGCTGTAATGTGATAAAACACAATCATATTTTTTTTAAGAAAATGAAAATGAAATACAGAATTAAAAGACCTCATAAATATTTATGAAGAAAAGAAAAAGAAACAATTCTTGGTACTGAAATTAAAACAAATTAAATACTCAATAGACATTTACTGAAGATTTGTTTAATCTTTTTCCCAAATCCAAATAAAACATTTATCTAATTTATAGATGAAAAATAATTATTCAGATGTTATTAAAGATGGAACAGATATTTCAAATGAAAAGAAAAAAGATTGTAATGAAATTGATAGATAATTAGAAGATATATTGATTTATAATCTGTTTTGTGATATATTAATATTAAAATAAAAACAAACAAAATTTTATGGACATTTTATATCTTTATTATTAATTGTAATTATTGTTTATATATAATTTCTTTCTAGAAAAAACCAGCAAAGAAAAGTTTACAATTGCTTTAAAAATAAATTTATTGAGGCCAAGACAAATTATGGGACCCAGACTTACTAACTCAAAGAATATACTTCATTCAAAGAAGATATCCATCTTTAATGAGAATAACACTACAATTGTTGATGATAATTAATTTTCTGCAAATGTTTGAATATAGAGACCCAACTCCCTACCGGAAGAATATTGATCATTAATTTCTTACATAGAAATGGATCATATCAGGAGAAAAGTAAGTACAAAATAATTGTGCGTGAAATTTATCAGTCGTGAATAGTTATCAATCGTAGATGATGATCGGAGGTTGTTCAATCGCAAATGATGAATTATTCGGATGGAAAAGATTCATAAGGGACGATAGGTTACAAAGTGATTTATTTTGTTGTACAAACCAAATCTAAAAATGAAGATTTAAATTTTATTATGAGTTCTACATCAAAAGATTCCATTATTTTTGTAAATTAGGATTGTCTTTTATACAAAGGAATGAGTCAATCCTTCTAAGGTATTTCTGTTCTTTATGATAATGGTTTAAGGATTTTGATGATAGCTAGATTTATTAATTTTAATGTCGAATATTTTAACTTATTATAATATAATAAATATTTTTAAAAAACAGTAAAAAAACAAACGGAATTTTTTATGGTTTGTTTTATTATTTTAGCATTTTTATTGTCAATTTACAATTTTAATTTTTTATGTAATTTCTTGTAAAAAACATCAAACGAAAATAAAAAGATTAAAAGAAACAATTTCTAATAATTTGAAATAAATTGATTGAGGTTGGAACCAAATTATGAAAAGACAGATTTATTGATGCAAGAATTATATTGTTTCAAAGATGTCCATTTTGATGACATTAACACTACAATTGTTGATGATCGCTTATAATTTCTACCGAAATGTTTATGATAAAGAACCAAAACTACAGGAAATAGCAACTTGCTTATGGGCTTTAAAAACAATTGAGTAGTAGAAAAAAGTTAAATGCTAAATAATCATTCGCAATAAGCCTGTTGAAATTTATAAAGACATTAAGTTTACAGAAATGGTTATTCTAGTTTTCATAAGTCATTTAGAAATGAAAACTTAGATTTTATGTGAATTCAACATCTAAAATTTACATTATTTTTCGTAATCAAATTGTCTTGTCAAAGGAGCATGAACAATATCATCAAAATTTTCTAACATGATGATAGTTTAAGAATTTTTGAGATATTAAATTTATTAATTTGAAGTTACATATCTTTGATTTTATTATTCATACAAAATAAATTTACTCTAAGGAAAAATATAAATATGTTTTATTACAAATTATTCTATAATAATATTTATTATTTTATATATATCAAATTATAAAAAATACAAATATTATCCTGAATTTTGCAACAGCGTTTGATAAACGTATCTAAACGGTAAATAAGACTCTAACAGAAAATATAATTAATAAAAAGATATTGATAAATATAATGATTTATTATTATATGATAAGGATAAAGTTAGAAAGGAACATTAAGATAATGTACAATTTCTGATATGCTTGGAGATGGAATTTTAAATATTATTGCAAGAATAAATTCAACTTCTTCAAAATTAATGGAAAATCACTAATTAGAGAATTGATAAACATGAAAAGTAATAAGCGTAAATTTTCATTTATGAAATAATCTTTCCAATAAAAGATTTTGAAATTGATTTAACATCAGAGCAGATAAAATAGAAACAATAAATATAATTATAAAATATCTGTTCTGATTTTGGTAATGATTCTGAAAATGGAATTAGGGTTGTTAATTGTTGATGAGATGAATACAATAATATTTGTTGAGGGTTGTGAATGGACATTTTCATAACCATTTTGAAGTAAAATAAATTGAGGGTGGATAACTAAATCCTCTTTTTTTATGATTAAAAATAGATAAAACCAAACCATTATAAATAAAATATAAATATCAAACAAAAGGAGGAACAAGTAATTTGTTAGAAACAAGTCAAAATTTTAGACACAAAAATTATACCAAATGATACCATTCTAAGAGAAAAAATTGAGAAAATAATGCAGATTATTTAAAACAAAATTTTCAATATAAAGGAAATGAATATATTTTATTCTAAATATAGAAGACAAAAGAATGAATTACGAATTAATATTGTAGATTCTTATGGAAAACAAATTTTTATAATTTGAAAACGAAATATTAAAGAAAAACAATTGATGGTGAGACTTAGAGTGAAGAAATTTTTAAAGCTACAAAGAAAATATTATTGATAAATTTGAGAATACCAGTTGTATGAAGTTTCAAATCAACTTGGTAATGTGTGATAAATATATAAAAAGTAAGAACAATCATGATTTGGAATTATTTGATAAGTAAAGAAAGAATCGAGCAAGACAACTATCATTTTGTGAAGAAAAATGGAGAAAGTTTTTTTGTTGATTATAATGGAAAAAGGAGAATAATAAAGAATTTATGATGAATCTTTTGTTCCAAAATATAATCAAGGACAAAATGGTTTATATTCAATAACATTTATGGGTCAATTCTTATCACACGAGATGAAGCAGAACAAACAAAGAATAAAATTAAAACAGCCTTTACTTTTACAATGAAGAAAATAAAACATTCCATTAATTATTAATGATATTAATGAAATTCAATCAATTTTTGATAAAGATGGAAAGATAGTTATTTTATGATAATAAAACGTGATGAAATTTGAACCAAAATTTTGAGAACACTATAAAATCAAAATGACGATACATCTAAAATGTTTATTTCATCATAACAAAGAATTCAATTTACAGAATTATACGATAATGTATTTGGAACTGATACGTTTAATGAGAGCAATAAAATTATTATATGAATTTGTCTGAATTTCTTATGAAGAAAATAAATCAAGTTTCTATAGAGTGGATTATGATAATTGTGGTCACTTCTAAAAGATTACATGAAATTAAAGAGAAAAGAATGTGAGGCTTAAATGAAGATAAGATAGGTGATTTATGACATCATGAAGAAATAAAATGTTTACTATAAAGAAATTCATTGATAATAATAAGCAAACTTATTTATTTTCTAAAAGAAAATGATATTGTTGTAGAAACTGTTTTGATATAAAGTAGCAATGGATATGATAAAGAGAACAGTTGTTGTTGCAGCACACAATGCGAGTTGCCCAGTTGGATGTACATTTTGTGGAACAGAGGAAACAATTTTATAAGAAACTAAGTTCTGATAAGGAAATTGTATGCAAGTCGATTAATAGCAATTAACGAGTTTAAAATAGAAATCAAACATACTGAAATAAAAATTTCAAGATAATAAGTGTCATGTCGATGGGAGAACCCATGTTTTAATTTTACAAACAAGTTAAGAAAGCAATAAAAGAATTAAACTCAAAATATGCAAAATGCAAAACTTTTAGAATATTATCAACAGTTGGACTAAAACAATAATGTTTTCGTGAAATTTTAGAAACTTTAAAGCTACAAAATGCTGGATTACAGTTCTCAATTCATCAAGCCAAAATGAAGAAAAAGAAATGCTTTGATTCCATATAGCAACAACTGAATTTACGAGAAATTAGAGATTGGTGAGAATCATTTGGAGTGAACAACAAAACTGACCTGTCTTAAATGACTGCATGAGATCGTATAAACTTACACAAGCAAAGAGGAAATAAACAGATTAAAGATTATGTTTCCAGCAAAATATTTCTATAACATTTCTGTGATTTTCAATATTAATAAGAAAACTAAACTGAAACTCTGAATTTAAACGAAATTTTATCATCAAATTGTAATATACTGACATAGTTTACAGTAACTAGAGATTTTGATCGCTAGGGACAAGACACAATTGGAGTGTGTGATGTGTCAGCTTTGGTTCGTCCAAGGATCTTACGAGAAAAATAAATATGAATGTCTTGTGGAATTTCTGAATCATATTATTGAGTGTAAACATATGAATAAAAGAGGTAAAAGAAATGGTTGATTAACGGAACAAACTCACTGAAAATATACTGTTCTCTTGACATTGCTGAATATATCGTAAATGTTTCTTCCATAATAGATATTCGTGGCGACCTTATATTCCATCTTAGCGGAGAATTAATAAAATTTTTATGATTCAAATGCACTTTAATAAAATTTTATGATGAAGTCTTCTTGGACAGATATCAACGATTTCTGCGAAAGTACATAGAGCTTTTTATGATGTTAAATTACTAGATGAAAATAAAATTTTGATCACGATCAGTGTTTACAGAGAGATTATCAATTTGATCGTATATGATATGATTTTATTGGAATTGAGAATTATCACTATTATATATTAAATGTAATTTCATCACAGCCAGAGAGATAGTTACGAAGAGAAAAGGTACTATAACTAACTTTGACCTACATAATTCAAAATAATCATCTTTATTATTCAGCACAATCATAATACAAATGATAAATGCTGGACAGAGTCATAAAGGAGGGTTTATGGCAAAAGTGGCCAATTACGGATGATGGCATATTACAGATTCTGATAAACTCTAGTGTGTTAGAAATTTTGTTTTATTTTCTTTACATTATGAGGACAATATATATGTATCTTATAAATTATGGGAAAATATATTTCAAAATTAAGCATAATGAACATTCTCTAACTATAATAACCCGATTATCTGACTTCTGCTGGACTATTTGTTTTTAGTATTTGAGACCAGTTTTGACAATTTATCTACTCACACAATTTGAAAGCATATACATAAAAATGATGTCACTGATGATATTGTTAATGACAAGGTGTTTATGATGTGACCCCAAATTATGGAAAAGTTTATGCAACATTCTTTTAACCTTACAAAGAAGAGATATGAAATTCTTGTCACAAAAGAAACAAAATGAGTTTGATGAATTTAATCAAAATTAGAAATCCAAAATGTAAATTTTCAAATGATTAAAAGATGAGTTAAACCATCTCTTGTATTATATATAATATCATTACAATGTATAGATAATAATGAAAAATCAAACCAAATTCACAAATTAACAACATATTTTTATCACCATTTTATAAAAGATAAAGAAAATTGGAGAGTGAAATGGATAACAAAAATTATATTAAGTGTAATTTAGTGAAATATAAAAATAGGAGAAATGATAAAAATAAATGAAAAACCAATTTTTAGATAAAAATCAAAATAGATATTTTAGATGACTGTTATGATATTAATGATAACATTTATAAAATAACAAAAATGAGACATATTTCAAAATTATTTGAAAAAATTAAAATATCAATGAATTAAAAAGGATTGAATAATATTTTGATAAAATCATTGATATTGTTATAACTCATAAATATGAAGGAGATATTATGAAACTCAAATTATTAAACAATATGCAACTAAATATTGTCATGATGAAATTTTAGATGTACTTGTTAATGATAATGACTATTATATTCATGGTTTAGTCAGAACAATGTAAAATGAACATTTTGGATGTTCTTATCAATGATATGAGGTCCGTTATTATGTTGCAAAACAGAAGAGGTAAAGATTTAGATGTTCTTGTTCACGATAAAAGTTGGTTTGTTCGTTATGCTGTTGCAGAACAAGAAGAAATAAGGTTTGGATATTCTATGTGACAAGGATCAATCTGCTCCGTTCAAGGTAGCATATGATAATGATAAATATGATTTGGATGTGCTTTATTAATGATGAAGATTATATTGTTCGCATTGAGTGCTAAATATGGTAGAGATTGGGATTTAGATGTTCTTGTTCATGATGAAAGCCCATTAGTTAGATTTGTAAATGTGGCAAAAACAAGGCAGAGACAAAGATTTTAAATGCTTTACAACATGACAAAATGATGATGTTAAAAAATGTGTCTAAATGAATTAAAATCGAAACTTATTTTAAATTATTAAAAATTTCTAAAATAACAGAAAGAAGGTTAACGCTATCATGATATCTTATAAAAACCTATAAAGATGTGTGACGTATAATTTTATACTATCTTTTAAAAAGTTATAAATATATAATATATTTATAACTCTTTTTACTATGAAACATAAGGAATTTACATAAAATTATAAATATTGTTGACAATAATCTATATATGTGATGTTTCTTCTTCAAAAGAAGAGTATTAAAATTATTTTGTATTAAACAACGTCTAAAATTGTAAAACGATAAACCAAATATTTATTATTGTGTTAATCAATCGTTTCATTTAGAGAGAGTGTAGTGCCAACTGTAACATAATATTTTCAAGTTATTACAGATATGTACCGTGTTAGACGAAATTTACGACTATGGATAGTATATGTAGTAGTGTCTGAACTATCACACAAAACATACTCGGCGAAATAGGAACGGAACATAAAAGTTTATAATTCATTTATAAGCTATAAGTTTTTCAGTAACGGAAAAATTCTCTATTGCAAAAATATAAAATAATATATAATTACTAATAGAAACATAATATATAATTTTATGATTTCAAATTTAAGTGATGAACAAACAAAATTAAAAATAAAATTATAATATAAAAACAAACAATTATTTATTTATAGAAAGGAGATAAATATGAAAGTTGTTGATTATATGACAAATAGAAAATTTAATCCAATTGTTGAAATATTATTGTTTGCATTTTTATATTACAATAATTTGTACCAACAATATATTAGCAGCGGACACTGTTTTATTAATAACTTGTTTTGAGGGTTTTATTTTATTGATTTGTTATTATGTCCATATATAATGATATCAAAACCATATTTGGAAATGTATTACAATGATAAATGTTCAATAACATAAAATGAAATATTGATGATATTGTCAACAATAATGTATTTTATGATCTCTTCAATGAATATCATTTATAAATGTCATTTGATCTTACAGAAGAGGAATAAGATTATGCTAAATGTGAATATAAATTTAATAAATTCAAATACATTATTGCAACAACTACAGCAAAAACAACTCAAATAATTTTAAAATAAAATAGAACAAGATATAATGAAAAAGAAAATATATTAGATTAATAACAAAAGAGATTTTTATAAATTCTTCTTTTGTTGCAAAACCAAATAATATAATATATAATGAAGATAAACATAATATATAAGACATAAAGATTTAAAAAGGAGAAAAATGTTATACTTAATTTATTATGAAAACAAATGTAAAAACAATAGACTAGAAATTCCAATTTATTGCACTGACAATGAAGATGCGATAAAATTGTTGATACTTATGTCAAAACTAAATACTGGATATAACGTTTTTAACAAAAGAATTTCCTATTGATATAAATAATAACGTTAAATCTGTATTTTATTTGAAGAAAAATTTATAAAAATATTAAAGAAAATGAATCTTCTTCGAATTCATTAGTGCTTTGTTGAATTAAAAAGATTCAATGAATATAAAAACAATTAGAAGAACAAACACAATCTAAAAATATAAAATATACAATTTCGAAGTTGTTTTCATTAACAATTTGACTACAATTGAAAATTACATTTTTAAAATGGAAAAATATGAAGACATGAAAGTGTTAAATTTATATAAAGATTATGATAAAGCTTTAAATAAACTTAATTTATATAAAGAAAAACATAAACTCAAAATAAATGAACAATATCAAATTAGTTTTCAAATAATACTTGAGGACTAATCGTTGGTGACAATTTAAATTTAATTGTCAATTCATGGATTTATATGAAAATTACAAAAAGATAATTTAAATGATACACAAGTAAAAATACAGAATCTATTTGTAGAATCAATAAGAAAGAGAGTCGATTTAAACATTTCTTTTCTTTTTATAAGAAAAGAAATAATAGAAGATATTTTAATGATGGTTTTGATGTTAACATTAGCATCATGTGGCAAATATAAGACATTATCTATTTCTAGAAAAAGAAGAAACAATTGGTTCAACAAATGATGGTTTTTATGATAATTTATTACATAAAATTTCTGAAATAAAATTAAAATATCATCAAATGATAATTTCTAAAGATATCGTGAATCACAACCTTATATATATGGACATATTGATAAATTATATTACGAAACAAATGAAAAATTCTGCAATTGTTTATAATGATGACGCTAAAATTTAGATTATGATTTTTCAGAAAATAATACGATGACAAACAAAGATAAACTTCTTAATTAATGAACAAAAACAAATCTACTTATGATTATAATCATTGTTGAGTCACAGCAGGAACACCATTGTTAGTCTGGAAAATCAAATAGAAAATAAAAATAAATATCTCTGAGAATAAACTATTTTCATGATTGCATGATTGATAATAAAGATATTATTTTATATAATGTTATATAGGAAGTTTTTGGTAAAAATCACTAATTGAATAGAGAAAAACAATTATAAAAAGGAAAATTATATGAGATATGATAAATAAGAAAGATTGAGGAACTAAGTGAATATATTTTGAGATAAATATGATGAAAATTCCAATCACTAATATAGAAAAATTAGTAGAAAAGATTGAGAACTGTTATTTTGAAAACTTGAAATATGATCACTAATCGACATTATAAAAATCTGAAATGAATCATTTATAATTAAAAACTAATAATTTTTATTTTCCAAAGGACAGAAAAATTAGTGATAAAAGCACTAAAAGAATAATTGCAAATAGATTAGGGCATTTATTCTTATATAAGGGATATAAAGTAAATGATAAATTGTGGAAAACAATTTCAATTGTTGATAAACTCACGTTCTCGATTATAATCAAAATGGATGCACAAGTTTTTAAAATTTCGTTACCGATGCCAAGGAATGAATATGAAAAGAGTTATAAATAAATATGCAAAAATAATATCATTAATACTAGAAATCATTGCTGATTATTTTCAAGTCACATTAGCAATGCAATAGAGAGAGGACGCACAATTGGATATTTTTAATTCTAATATCAAAAAGGAATTTATTATAGAATGATTGGACATTAAGAGAAATTGAAGATTTAGCTTTGAAAATATTTTATATAAATATGATGTAACAATTCAATTGTTAATATCGAAGAGTTAGTTGAAAACTTGGTAAAAGTTGTTTACGATAATTTAAATTTTGATTTTAGTTGTATTGAAGATGGATGATAAATCATTCTTAATAAAAATCAATACAAATGACTACTTTTTACAAAAATATTATGGAGATGAAAACTATATAAAAAGAATAATTGCTGATGAATTGGGTATTTGTTCATATATATGGGATATCAATTAGACAATGAATTGTGAAAGTCGTTTTTCGACAAAAAGAATACACATGGGTTATGGAAGGGTCAAAAATTTCCACTACAGTCTACTAATGCCAAAAATATTTTTACGCAAATTAAAATATGAAGATGAAAATCACAGATTAATACACAAGATGTCGCTGATTATTTTAACGTTTGGCGTGGAGATGTTATTAACAGAGAAGAATACTTGGTCAATGTATAAAAGAAGAGAAACTTTCTCTCTTTTATTGCAAAAACAGAATTTACGTCTGTGAAGATGTTGGTAAAAATGTCTGCAAAGCAGAAGAATCAACAAACTTGTAGCTTGTAGTAGTTCAGAGGAGAACTCTGTTTTTCAATATATATTGCAAAACAGAAAAATATTTTATAATATTATTTGTAAAGCTATATTATAAGACTTATAAAGCTAAAGGAGAATTTATGTTATATTTATTTACTACGAAAAATCAAATGCAGCAATAAGATAGAAATACAATTTACTGTGCTACCTCTAAACGTTTATATATAGCGTAAATAATTTTTACTTTTTATAAACATCTATATTATACTAATATAAAATATAAAAGTCAGGAGTTAAATGATAGTCAAGAGAATAGTTAAATTTAACATAAAAAGAATCATGTTGATTATAACTAGACTAAACAACAATTAGAAAGTAAAGAAATCTATAACTATGCAAATTATGATGTAGACAAATATTTTTCAAAAATCTAAAAATAATAAATGTACATGGACTTTATTACAGAATATCCTGAATTAAAAAGATTTATTTTTAAAATATATTGAAGAAGATAAACAGTTCACCAGTCTGTTTAATAATATTATTTGTCAAATTTACAAAATTAAAAAGAATTTTCTTAATACTAAAAATTGTTCAAAGTATAGTAAAAACCAAATTTGATTGGAATTTTATTGGGGCTTATTAAAGTTAGCTAAAAATAAACAATATGACAAACCAATTAATATTCCTGAATATAAAAACAATACAATTTAGTAGAATATAACAACCAAGTGCTATCTAAGAAAAACTAAAACTTGGATTTATCGGTACTGATAAAATGAAACAAGGATTTAAACTTGCAGATTCTCATAAAAATTTAAATTGTAAAAGTTTTAGAATATTTCATAAAATAATAATTTTTGTTTGTGAGTTAATTTATGAAAAGAGTTGCGATCGACAGTTTCTACCGGAAAGGCAGCCAGTATTGATTTAGATTAGAAAATTTATTTACAGTTGCCTTTAATTATAACAAAAAGGAATGAAGGGTAGTAAATTAAAATCTATTAATCAATATTTTAATAAAGAAACCAGTAAAATTACAATCTTTACTTCCTAAAAATGAGTATTGTTCTAAAAGAATATTACATTTATTTTATAAAAGAGAAGAACAACTGTAACATTTGTTGGTTATTATTCTAATAGATTAATGGAACTTTTTAGTAAATGAAGGAATTTCACTGTAGTGATTGGACGACAAAGGTTGAAAGATAAAATTAATATTGGTAAAGTAAATAATCAAAACTTTGTAAACATTCCATTTAATAAAATTATAGATATTATCAAATATAAAGCAGAGGATTTAGGCATTAAATGATAGAACAAGAAGAAAGTTATACATCTAAGGCTAGTTTCCTGACAAATGATAATATCCCTACTTTTAATGAGAGAAAATCAAAAACATACATGTGGTAAACGAATCACTCCGTAATCTTTACAAAACTAAAAATAATCAAATTATAGATGCAGATTTAAATGGGCTTTTAAACATCATGAGCAAAATATAAAAAACATTAACTCAATTAGATTATTTTAAAGTTTAATAATATTTTTACAAGTAAGTTAATATAACGACAGTATATATAAAAGTATTGTAATAAAATGCAAGTTATATAGCCATACAATAGTTATATTATATAATTAATAAGAACATACTAACACGGTGGTTGTGTGTACAGCCGATATGAAATAATATTTGCAATTTAATATTATCTCTATAAAATTTAATTAATGTCACATTTGTACATTAATTTTCAATATAGTCTGGGTTTTGTTTTTCATACTATCAACAATTTTATCTTTTGTTGGTTCATTAGTACCAAACAATATACAAAAAGTGTTTTCTTTTAAAAGAAAATTTTTAAGAATAAGAAGATAAGAATTTTCATCTGAGGCTGATTGTTTTAACGCTGAAGGACGCAAATGAAAATAAAAGAAAGAATCAAAAGTGAAAGTAAAGTTCATGTAAAATATACTATTTTCGTAAGTTTTGTTAATTCATGATTTACTGTCTGCAGTTGATTAAAACAACTTTTGAAAAATGGAAAATATAGGATAAAATTAAGATTTTGAATTTTGTAAGGATTATACTACTGCACGTATTTAGATAATAATATTGATAAAAATCAAAATTCAGAACAATATAGAATTAGTTTTAAACAATGCCTGTGAAAATGGAAATTGGAGATGAAGAAATTCATTATCGATACAGATACTTTATGCATTATAAATATTACGAAAGAAGAAATGAAGGAAGAAAAGAAAACAAAAGTAGATTCACTATAGAATAGGAGTGTTTATGGAAATTAAGATTTCTTTTTAGGATTACGATCTGAAAATTTAGTAAAAGAACTTACGGATGTTGTTGCAAAATATGGTGGGTCTGCATTGATGTAGACACTACTCCCAGATATGAAAGATGCTGATTAGTGGCATAAAAAGAGAGGATAAATCTTTCTTTTTTAAAAACTTTACATCTTTTTCTTATATTCATTTTTACAAAAATCAGACATTATAATTATATAGAAAATTCAGAAAGGAGGTCGTGAAAAATATAGAAATCCCTACAAAGGATTACAATATAACTGAATAAATATATGGATGTAAAAATAAATTTCAGATATGATGGACAAAATTTATGAATATGATAGAAAGGATTCTAGTTGTAATTGGAAAATGTAGAATTGTTCAAGGAAAAATAAAAGACGAAAAACAGAATACTGTATACAATTTTACTATATATAATGGGATTGGTACTTATAAATGTAAATGAAAATGGACAAAAACATTGATTAATGAAACTTTTTGATAAACTAAAAGCGGAAGGTTTGAGTTGACCAAATTACAGACTACAGAGATTATGATGAAATAAAAACAGAAGATTATAAATAGAGTTCACAAAAAACAACTATAAAAATAAAATTGTAATGGTAAATGATTGAGAATACGATTTTAAATTTATTTTATAAAAATCACGCATATGGGGTTTATACGTTAATGAAATAAATAGAGTTATTCTGAAAACAGCCCATCTTTACAATAGCAATAATGATTACTCCAAATACAGACCGATTTCAAACACTTTCCAAAAACAAATTAAAGAAAAACAAAAACCTAATTCGAAACAAATTGATGAAAAAGGATTGTTAACAAAATTTGTTTACTGAAGACTGAATGAGATTTTAAACTACAAAAACTCAATTTTCATATAGATCAAAAATGATAGATGAAAAAGAAAAATAAAACCATAGAAATGGAAATTAATATAATTTAAATATGATAAAATTAAATTTATATGGAAAGAACTATATCTTAGAAAAAGAAAAATAACAAATATGAAATTGAATTGTGAATTTCCTTGGTCAGAAAAATAATATATGAGTCTGAAAAATAGGTATGTTGGTAAATGAAATTGAAATTTGCAAATTTGAATGGAAGGAATTGGGTAAGGAACTGGGGAACAATTTGTTCTGATAAACAATTAAAATTATTTGTAAAATGAAAAGATCCTAGTGAAAGATTTAAAAGAAATGCAAAGATATGATGAAAGAAGGTTGTGATAAGAAGGTGTGTAGGGAAAAGAAAGGATGTAATTATGGGGGTTATTGGCAGAATAGAACATTTGGGGTTTGTGGATTTTTCTCATCAAAATCAATGAAACAGAATTTGTTATAAATTAGTTCAAAGAGGAAATCCAGAAGACTTAGACAAAATTAGTTCATCATCCAGATGGGTTTACATGAAGAAAAATCTAAAACACAAAGAGAGATGAAAGATTTTTGATGTTTTAGTAAATGATGAATCTGAATTTGTTTTATCAAAACTGTAGCTGGAAGACCACAAGACTTGGATAAATTAGTTTATAGCAAATATTGAAAATTGTCAATGCTGTGTTACTAATTGGAAGAGACACAGACCTCAGATATTTTGTTCATGATAATTCAGTTATTATCAAAATAACGGTTGAGAGTTTAAACGGGTTAAGGATTTAGAAATTCTAAAGAATGATGATAGACACAGTAAGACTTTTTAGCATTACATAGTTTAGATTTACTAAAAGTTGGAAAAGAAGTCCAGATTAAATCTTTTGATAAGATGGAAATGAATTATCTGAATTTTCTGGAAAATTATATAATGTTAGATGTCCAATTTACAATAAATATTTGAAAAACAAAAACTATTAAATGTTTATGTAAATGATGATGTAAAAACTTACTATGAAGATAGTGTAGTCATTTATGATAATGAATTAAACCCAGATTATTCTTTTATGGATAATAAAATTTCAAAATTATCTATAGAAGATATACTTAAAAATTCTAAAAGGAAAATCTTTTTATAATAAGATCTCATTTCGGAAAAATATTGTATATTTTTCATATAATCGTTATAATCACTGTTTCACTACAGTTGACAGTCAAAAACGATGCATCGATTTTTTATTGACGATAATGAAATTATCTTATATAATATAAGTATCAATTTGCAAATAAAATATGAGATACAAGAACCATACGAACTTGAATATCATATTGATTTTGAGGAATATTATTACTTTGAACAAATTTGTATAAATAAAAATCACAAATCTGTTAAAAAGGAGACAAATGAAAAAGAAAATTTTATTCATGTTAATAATTTTTACTTCATTATTTTTATTTGCTTGTTCTTATAAAGAACAAAAATAGAATATAAAGGTCCACCAGTTAAAAAAATATGAAAAATATTTGATAAAGATGGAACTTTGCTTACTGATTTTAAGCGGTTATGATATAAGTTTAGATTACAGAACTGAGTATTCTGATCATCCAATCGCATATAGAAAAATAAAATATATTAAAAGACATTTAGCACATGTGAGTTTATTAGATGACAATTACTTTTTATCCTTTTATATGGGGCTATATGATTGGTTCTCTTAGTGATAATAGTGATAATAGACCCTTCATATTCAAGAATTATTTTATTATCAACAATTGATGGAACAACAACAGAAATTGATAATCAGTCAACAATTTTCTATAATGAAAAAAGTGATTCCAGATTATGATTCACTAAACGATCAAAGCTTTTTCAACAAAAATCAATAAATGATTTAAAAGGATATATTAAGAAAAATAATGCTGTTTATTTTACAGCAAAAGATGGAAAGATTTTTATATGTCTGGTGATAGTGTAAAAATAGAACCCTATCTCTCTCCATATTATAATATAAATGTTTATAAACCATATGCTGATGATGATGTTATCACATTTTATGATTTTAATTATAAAAATTGTAAATAAAAATAGTTTAAATTAAGAGAAGGATTTTCCTTCTTTTTCTTGTTTTTATTTCCAAATATGTTATAATAAAATAACAAAATAGTTTTCAAAAAGAAAGGATTAACTATGAAATTTGAGATTTACTGAAAATAATTGATTTGGATAATAATAAAACAATTCATTTAGTAGAAAAATAATAAATGATTTTAGATTCGGAACCAAATAAAGAAAAATTTTGATTTATTTAAAGAATTTTTGATAGAACTGTAATCGATTGATTTTACCACCGACAATATTTATCAAATTGACGATTAGATAATTATTATATCAGTGATGTTGACAAAACTCATAAGCATTAGCATCAACATAAAATTGACATAATTATTCATAGCGATATAATTAAAAATAGAAAAATTATAAAAAGGAATAAAAATACATGAAAAATAAAGAAAAATACAACAAAAGAAACTAGTACAATTCAGAAAGTAGAAAACAAAATAAGAAACAAGTCTTTTACCAAAATATATGGAAATGAATCAATTCCATGCTTATTTGTTAACAATGATTGCAAATGCCGATGAAAAATATCAATGAATTCCTAGAATATTTTTGAAAAACAGAAAAGAAATTGACTTAATTACAGAAGCTATTACTATTTTATATAATATTCCAGAAGAAGGTGATAAAGAACAATATAATTTTTCTTTATAATGCATTATCAAAATTAATGTACAAAATTTTAATGAAGATGTGGCACAAAAATGGAGATGTTGAAAAAGAAGACTTCGAGTGTTTAGAAGTAGATTATTTTTAAAAACAAGATTCTTAGAAGTGTCAACTCCTGATTCAATTGAAATTTTCATTGACAATTTACTTTGGAGAAAACATTGATATGAATGTGAAAAGCTAGTGGGAACATTACTAAGAACTGTTTTCTTTATATCACAAATACAGATATTATTCCAAAAAGTGAAAGAACACTAGATAAAGCATTAGAATTATTGTCTATGATGTACACTTCTGGTTATGATGATCGGGAAGAGTCTGAGTTTGACAAATTGGTTTCTTCTTTTTGGTGAGGGTGAAAGGAAAAATTGAGGATCGGGCTTTTTAAATAGTTATATGTTCATCAAAGAAAATCCAAATTGATGAAAAACAAAGGGTTTACAAATTTGTAGCATCCGAATTAATGAAATACATTAATATGAACGGATTAAATGAATCAGATGATTGCTTTATCATGAGTAGAGATGTTTTATACTTAATTTTAGAATTGAGAACACTCTACTAAATTATAATTTTTATATTGACATTTTTCATATAATCTATCATAATAAAAATAAAGAGTCTGGAATTTCTTTTTCAAGTAAAAGAAAAAGCAGAATTCTTTTTGGAATGTAGTTCAGCGGCAGAACGATCGGCTGTTAACCGATGGGTCATGGGTTCGAGTCCCATCTTTCCAGTTATCTGGATATAGGGAGAATTTGGTAATCCGCTTGATTTGGGATTAAGAGACTGAAAGTTCGAATCTTTCTATTCAGACTAATGATTCACTTATTTATAAACTCAAAAAGATGACCTTCATGGTCATGTTTATATTTTATTTAAAAACTTAACAAAAATATTAATTATATGATATGATTGTTAAACAGCTAGGTAGTTGTGCCAACAATGTAAATAAGAATAATCAAAAATAGTAAAAAGTAAAATTACCCTGTATTTATAAAATATTTTTAAAAATATTATGTAAGATATAACTTTATACCAGATAAAAGAAAAATATTTACATATTAATATTGATGTATTAAGATGAACAAATTGTCTATAATATATTTAGTTAAAATTAGAAAAGGATGTGATATATTGAAACACACAACAGAAACAAAATTATATATTAAAAACAACAAAGATATAATCGAATATTTTGACGAAGTTAAAAACAATATAGCTATATCATGAGAAAAGTCTATTATATAATGAGGAATAATCCTAAATTAAAAACAAATTTACTAAATACTAAATTACAAAATGAGTATAATATAAGTAATAGAACTGCTAATTCTATTATAAAAACAGTTCAGGGAAGAATTAATTCGATAAAGGAATTACAGAAATTAAACAAACAGAATATAAATTTATATCTGAAGAACTTGAAAAATTAATTCCAGTATTAATGGATTTAAAATTAAAAGCTGAAAAGAACAATATTAAGGATTTAAGAAAATACAGAAACTTAAAAACCAAAGTTGCTTTTTATGAAAAGATAAGAAAAGATAAACTTATCAATAAAACAAATTCTTTAAATTATCAGATTGAAAAACAATAAATTTAAAAATAACATTTGGAACTAAAAAGTTATTTAGACAAAATTTAGAAGAATTTCTAAATAAAAGAGACAATCAAATAATTTTTGTGGAAACAAATACGACTGCAATCAAACTTTCCAATTGAAGCTATATATCCAAAAACAAACCAGTTTCTTGTTAAAATTAGAAAAGATTTCAAATATAAAATGAAAAAGGAGAAAATCGTTATGTTTATGGAAAATGTTTCTTTAATAGTCATAAAAACTATTAAGAGAAATATTAAAATCCAAAAAGTTCTCCGTTAACATATAGAATAATAAAAAGAAACAATAAATATTATTTACAATGTATATTTGAAATTAATATTAATAATTTGAGTCTAACAAGAAATACTTATGGAACAATAGGAATTGATTTTAATAAAAGGATTTGTGGCTATCTCTCAGATTAATAAATATGGACATTTAGTTAAAAACCGATAAAATGATATATAGGCTTGGAAGTGGAAACAAAACTAAAATGATTTACTATTAATAATAAATAAACTAACAAAATTAGCAATAAAAACTGGAAAAAGATTTAGTAATAGAAAGATTTAAACTTTTAAAGATAAAAATCTAAAAAGCTACAAAAGGAAAATCTAAAAAGATAAGGAATATAATAAAATGCTTCATAGTTTGGCTTTATAGAATATTTTTAAATAGAACTGGAACAAATATGTAATAAAAAGAATGTAGGATTAATAAAAAGCAAAACCCAGCTTGGACTAGCTGGATTGCCAAAAATCAAATTTTGTAACAATGAAACTAAATATTCACAGGGGAAAAGCTTTGTAATAGCAAGAAGAGGTATGAATATTAAAGATGCTATATAATATAAACAATAGAAATTCCTGCTACAAATGGATGTTTCTGACTAGTTACAGCAGCATACATCACTATATGGGAAGCTTTAAGGAAATAAAATGACAATAATGTGGTTATTGTGTGGCAATTGTCGAAATAATCAATGTTATTGTCATTTAAAAAGAGATACCGTATGGAATTTTGAAACAATTCTAATATAAATTTTGATAATTATATATCTCTATAATCAATCTTGTAAATTTATAACTTTTTATAAGTTTACTTGTTACGGTTTGGAGAACATTGTTCTATAAATTAAGAAATTCAAATAAATATAATCGAAGTTAAAAATGATGAAAACCAAGTCGAAAAATGGGTGGAATTATCCACTTTTTATTATTATATATATATTTTTCCATTTTTATTTTTATATAAAAAGGAGGAATAAAATGAACGAATTAAAAAGTATTAAATAAATATGAACAACAAGAAAATCAATTTTATCAAGAGGGAAAAACTTATGATGGCGGTGGCTACTGACAATACTTTGTGTTTATGCCACATTGGAATATAATGGTCATGAATATTCTATGAAGAACTAGACTACAATGCTGGTTGTTTTTCGTGATGATTATTCTATTTATATTGAAGATGAAAATAAAAATTTATTGTTTGATTATCATTATTACATGGATCAAGATAGATATGAATTTCATTGTTTCATTAATAAAGATGTAATTACTGAAGATTTTTATAAAACAAACTACAAGAAAATAAATTACTTAGAGGTGACATTCAATATAATGAAATTTTAGATTTTAATTTTAAAAAGGATTTTGCTAAATTAAATGAAAACGAAAAAGAACTGACCTTTATGAATGTAATTCTAAGTCAGAAAGAAATGGTGGAAATAAAACAAGAATCAGAATTTATGTTTAAAGCTAATGGAGATGTTTATTTTGCCAAAAATAAAAGATACCCCAAATTTGGATTCAAAAATTTTAGAACTATATAAATATAATGAAAAGAATGAAACACTAGAAATGTACTTTCTTATGGACAAAAACATGATTATAAAGAAGATAAAAACAGTAAGATTTGTAATGGACGGAAATTCAAAAGAATTTAATAAAGAATTGTTTGTGGAAATCGGGATGAAATTTGACATTAATCTTTTTGATGAAAAATCTGTTCAAAAATGCAAAATGACATTGAGGTTGTTTATGATGAAAAAGCAATAGAAATTGCGATTTGTGTGGAATCAAATATGATGTGAAAAGAATATTCATTGACAAATTTTTCACAATAAAGAAAAACATGAAATTAAAATTAGAAGTGGAAAAGATGAAATTTTAAATATGAATTTAACGAAAACGGAAGAAACAAAAATTGAAATTGATAAGGAAAAGTTTACAGAAGAAGCTTACAAGCTATAATGAAGAATAAGATGACAAAAGAAATGATGCCAGCCACATTGGATGCACATATAAGATATGATGAATTAGATTCTTTAGCTAATCAAAATAAAAATACAAAAAGTAAATGATGATTTTGAAAGATAAGGGGGATAAAAGTTTATGATTAAAAATTATATCAGATATAGAAAAAGTGAATATAATCCTAAAAATTATAATTTAAAGGAAATGTTTTAGATATCACAAATTTTGATTTTAAATATAATGACAAAACATATTTATAAAAACACGAAATAAAATAATGAAAATGAAAAAGATGTTTGATTCGTATCTTTTAATGAAGAAAAAGGAATTAGATATAAAAATCCAACAAAATGAAGATTCTTCATTTATTGAATTTCGATGTTTCGAAAAGTTAAATAAAACGAAATTACATTAGATTTTTTAATGAATTACAAAAAGAGAATTTAATTCCAAGTCATTTAGTTATAATAATATTTATGAAAATAACTATAAAGAATTCTTTTCTAAACAATATGAAAATGACAAAGAAACTGATTTTCTTTTGTAAATGAGAATACTTTTGAGAATGTGATGAATCATCACATTATAGTAGTGAACATTTGTTTAAATTGAATGACAATGTTTATAAATTAGATATTGCAGAAAAATACATATCCAGATGAAGATTTTAGTTATTATGGAAAAATTTAATTTAAATTTATGTGATCCTAAAAACTGAAAATGAAAATGATCTTTTTCAATTGTAGAAGATAATAATAAAAAGAAACATTGTTTGTGATAAAAAAACCTTTTAGATAAAGATTTGATTGAAAAATAAATTTAAAAGATATAAGATTAAGCGATAAAGATATTCAAAAAGCAAATGATTTACAATGAAATAAATTCAAATTATAACGTTTACAAAATCAATATTGATAATAAAACATACACAATTAAAAATGTCAAAATAGAAATGAAAAATAATGTTACAATTGAAAATGAAAAATGGAAAGAAAATTTATGAAGAATACAATATCTTAAATAATATCATACAAAGATTCGATAAAAATGAATTAACAAAAGAAGTTTATGATAATATAGTTTTTGGCAAATTCATCAAAAATTATAAGCTTTCCATATGACTATATTTGTAAATCATTTACAGATATTTCATCACAAAAAGAAACTTGTAAAGAAAATACACTAGAAACAAGATAATATAATTATAAAGGAGGTGAATTATGATTGAAATTTTAAAAAGAACAGAAAATAATTTAGGCTTAAATGATACAAAAACCATCTTCAAATACATAACAATGAATATTCTCATGTTGGCATTAAAACATCAAAATCGACATTTGATAATTTCATTCGTGATAATGAGAATAAACTTATTTTTAAGAGAAGAAAAATATGATTGGAGAACCATATAAACTTATCATTAATAAAGAGGTTTTAGATAAGAATTTTTATTGATGAATTAAATAAGAGTGGAATGATTACAATTAGTGAAGATAAATATGATAAAGCTGAATCATTTACTCCTGTAGAAACATTTATTAAAAACAATAAAAATGAAAAGAAACAGATATTTGTAAAATTAAAACCAAGAAAAACTGGTGTTTATCAAATAACTACTGATTTTATGTTTAAATATGATAATCAGCTACTTTAAAACCAAAACATGATTTAGATGAAGAAAGAAATAAAACACAAAACTTTTCAAATTATATTTAAACGATGAAAAATGGGGATAAAATTAGCAATTTAGGAGATTTATATAGTTTTCCCAACGGAAAAGATTTATTTATTGAAGAAGTTAGTTTAAATGTTGATAGTAAAACAGATAAAAACAATATTTTGAATAAAATAAATGATTTTTGATCTTAAATTAAATGTTGACTTTTGGAAATTATTATAAACAAATTTCTACAAATAAGGAAAGCAACGAACAGTTAATAGACATCGATTTTTATGACAAGGATTTAAAATCAAAAATTACATGTTCCATAAAACTGCAAAATTCCAATAGTATTAGTACAAATAATATTAGAATTTATAAAGAGAAAATCTTGTTGGCACTGAAATTAATAAGGTAAAAATATAGACAAATATTTCAATGAAGAATTATTTAATATTATCAAATCAGATGCACATCTTTCTTTCTTTATTAATGAAAAACATATTCAGATATTGTAAAGAATGGAACTGATTTATCTCAAAATAAAGTTATTTTATCAAAAGAAAAGAGATTGAAGATAATCAAGCAAGATAGGAGGTGAATATGGAAAAATGATTTTCAAATATTAAAAACAAAAATGATTTGATTGATTTCATATACAATGGAAAAGAATACAATCTCACAAAAACAGATTATAATGAAAGCGAATATGAATATTATATAACTAAAGATAGAGATAAAAATTTGTTCATTAGTTGATTATCATGCAAATGATGGTTTCCGCTTTCAAATTTAGCAGATAAAAAGAGTTTGATTTAGATTTTTAACACTTTAGTTGAAAAATAAATTAATAAACGAAAAATAAATTACAATAATATTTATGATTTAAATTTTCAGAAAGAAATATCAGAAAAAATAATAATGTAAAGAAACGTCAATGAAAATTATTCTAATGGGAGAAAATGATGACTATCAAACATCAATATCTACATTTAATTTCAATAATAAAACATATTTTGTCACAAAAAGATGGTGATTACCAATACTTTTTATATTCAATAGAAAAATACAATAAAGATTCAAATTTAATTGAAAATGTATGGAATTTAATAGAACTATCAAAGAAGATAATTCTATTAAATATGAAGTTTTTGTAAAAACGAAAAAATATTAATGATGAACTTTTAGAAAAATAAATAAAGAATATTTGTTGGATTTAGATAAAAGCTTTGTTAACTTCTCAAAAAAATATAAACATATTGGTTGATGACAAAAATGATAAAGCTATTTTCGAAATAAATAATAAAAAATATGAATTAGAAAAACAAACAAATGAAGACAATGAAAATCAATATCATTTCACAATTGATACAACTGTTAAAAATGAAAAATTCTGAAATAATTTTTAATTTTCACCAAGATGTGAATTCTTCAAATGGAGATACAAGTAAATTGGATTTTAATAAAAATGAATTCACAAAAGAAATTTATGAATCAATAATGTTATCAAGCGAGTTATATGATTTGATGCCAGATGTTATTAAATATTCTTTAAAATATGAAGATTTAGAAATTGACAAAGATGATTTAGAAAGATAATTTAAAAAGAATGGTTAATCCCATTCTTTTTCTTATCAAATCAATCATAATAAAAAAATAAAAAGGAGATAATATGGACAAACTAATTATTAGAAATTATAAAGAACAATTTAGAGAGGAAAACAATTCAAATTTTTTTCTAAAAATTTAACAGCAACATTGAATATAATGGAAAAACATACTTTTATACTGGAGGGAAAGCAGATTTTTGGAGACTTTATGGAAATCAGAAATGAAAATAATATTCTTATTTTTAGATATCTGTAAGATATATAAAAATTCACAAATCATCAATCTTTTGATTAATAAAGAAGAAATATCTAAAGAATTTTATAATGAACTAATGAATAGTAATTTATCTGATTTGAAAAATTAATTATGATGATCTATATGATTTTAATTTTTAAAAAGGACTTTGCTAATAAAAAAATTTAGATAAAGCAGAAACAGATATTTTTAGAAGTAATTTTTATGAGTCGTGATGATAATGCTTTTGTTGATTATGTTTTCAAACACAATAACAATGTTTATTATATTTGTTATGATGTTAATTTCACCACCAATACCAAAACCATCATCATTAAAAAAATATAATGTAGATGAAGATTCCGATAATAAAGTTTTATGTTTAACATTTAAAAACAACAGCACTATTGTTGATGAATATGATGAAAACGAAATCAATATTCCATTATTAATGAAATTAGAAAAAGAATTTTCTTTAGACCTTAATATTCATTCTTTTCTTTCTGCAATGAGAATCAATAAATATTTAGTTAAGGATGAAATTAAAAATTGCTAAATTTTGTTATGATGGGGTGATTTGTACCATCCACAGTCGGTTTATTAATTTGTCAGAATCAACATTTGTTCATGAAGTAAACATTATTGGTGAAAAATAAAAAGAAATATTTACATATAGGAAGAAATTTGGAACTATTTTTGATGAACCAATTTATTATTTTTGATGAAAATGTTACTACAGAAGATTTTTATGAAATTACTATATGCTGATAATAAAACCAAAGATGTTTTTGACAAAATATTTTTTTCATTATATGATGTGAATTATGAAAACAATGTTAGAAAGAAATAGAAATACAATCTTAAAAAGAAATCATAAATTGATAAATTTAGATTTGTAAAGAAAGGAAATATATGAATAACATCAAAATTGTAAATGATGAACTTGCAGCAAAATGGAAAAATAAAAATATTGTTTTTGATTACGATGGAAAAACATTTTCTTTATGAAGGATCTGAATATTATGATTATATTGAGATTTATTATGAAGACAAAATTGTTTTCAGTTATATTAAGCAAAAAAATATGATTGGGAAGAAGTAGAATATTTTATATCATTACAAATTAATAAAAAGCATCATTACAAGAGAATTATTCTCTGAATTAAAAAGAAATGAATTTGATTAATGATCTTAATTATGACGATGCTTGTGATATTGGTTTTGATATTTTTGAATATTACACCAAAAATACAGTGATGTACAAAATGCTAAATTAGAAAAACATTAGCTTTAAATAGTAAATACATGAAAGAATTCATTTTTATGTTTAAACATAATAATGAATATTATTCTGAAACATTACAATAAGAAGTGCAGATTGGTTTATCAAAGATATAAATTTGATAAAATATGATAAAAAAATCTAAATAAAGAATTTGTCTTAGAATTTGATTCACATGCATGGAAGATAAACTTGTTTATGGTTATTACTATTACAATGATGATTTATTGACAAATGAAATAAAAATGTGCTTGAAAAATGAATTTGATATTGATTTTTGAGTCTGAAAAATCAAAAAATACACACTTAAAATTGACAGTTTGCATGCAGATAATTTACATCTTGATTTAACTTATCAAACAAAAATATTTAATTAGAAAGATTCCTGTTCAAAAACCAATACCAACATTATGCAATGAAATTAAATATTTTAGATATAAGATATTTGATAGTGATTACAATTTATTATATGAAGAATTTGCATTGAATGAATTTAATGAATCAGTTGATTTACCGCATGATTATTACTGGGGAAAACAAACTGTAATTATAAAAAGAGTTATATTTAAACGGTTTTATAGAAATTTTCGAGTCAGTTTCCTATTTACAAGAAATTGGATATGCTGATGTTAACACAAGAATAGACAAATGTTTTTCTGATGAAGATAAATATCCTGAATTACAATAAAAATTTTTAAAAATATGCTTGACAATGAAAAATATATGATATAATCGTACTTTTGTAACCAGTTGGAAACCCATCTAACAAATGGGGCTGGACACGCTGAATAGTGGCACACGTTTCGAAGGGATACCTTTGAAGACGTATAGATGTTCCGTAGAAAAAGTAATTTTCTTGGTAAGAATGTAGATAAAGATGCATTCAAAATATGGCGTGGTGCAATAGAATAAGTGGAAGTTAAGTGACTATGCGAAATCGGGATCACAATAGACGGTTCACGGAACAAGAATCCATTATTGCAATGTGTGGTAGCATTAAGCTCCGATGGAAAAACCAATAAGATCTTAGTTCGGTTGATGGGAGAAATTCCTATAAGAGAAAGCATAGGGTGCAGAGTAGAGAAACCCGACATTATAAATAATTCTATTATAATTGGTATAAATACTATTATTACTTCTGAAAGTTTTTGAAAGTTGTGAGTAAAAATCTCACTTGGGTTTAGGGAAACCGACTAAAGAAGGTCAGAACTAGCTATTCTTTCCTCAGACTTTAGCCCCTCAGTGCATGAATGACAGCTTATTCTAATTGTAAGATGAAGATCTCATTTATAAGACCCCAAATGGGGGTCTCTGCCATTTTTCTATAAAGTATAAATAATTATTAATTTTTATATTCAAACATAACATAACATAAATGTTGAGACATTTATGGACAGAGTAAAAGTAAAGCACAAAATAGAACAAATTATAAAGGAGTAAAATGATAGTCAAGAGAGTAGTTAAATTTAACATAAAGAATCATGTTGATTATGACTATATTAAACAGCAATTAATAGAAAGTAAAGAAATATATAATTATGCAAATTATGTTATTAGACAATTATTTTTTAAAAATCGAAAAATCATCAATTTTCATTAGATTTTGTTGATGAATATCCTGAATTAAAAAGATTTATTTATACAATATATTGAAGAAGATAAACAATTTACAAATTTATTTTCGTAACATTATTTGCAAAATTTGCAAGATTAATTTTCTCTTAGTGCTAAAATTGTTCAAGGAATTGTTAATAAATTAAAAGTCTGATTGAATTCTATTGGGCTTTGTTTAATTTAGTAAAAATAAACAATATGATAAACAAGTTAATATTCCTAGATATAAAAACAATACAATTTAGTGGAATATAACAATCAAGTTTTTATCTAAGAAAAACTAAAACTGGCTTTTTAGGCACAACTAAAATGAAACAAGGAATTAAAAATTTCAAATTTTCATAAAGATTTAAATTGTAAATGCTTTTAGAATCTTTCATAAAAATAACAATTTTGTTTGTGAATTAATTTATGAAAAGAAATTAGGATCAAACTAGTTCCACTGGAAAAGGCAGCCAGTATTGATTTAGGGTTAGAAAAATTTATTTACTGTTGCTTTTTAACTATAACAAAAAGGAATTTCTTTTTAAAGGAACTAAACTAAAATCTATTAATCAATATTTTAATAAAGAAAAAGGAAAAACTACAGTCTTTACTTCCTAAAAATCAGTATTGTTCTAAAAATATTACATTTATTTTACAAAAAGAGAGGAACAACTTCGTAATGTAATTGGGGTTTTATTCTAATAGACTAATGGAACTTTTAATAAATGAAGGGATTTTCACTTTAGTTATTGGACACAATAAAAATTGGAAAGATAAAATTAGTATTGGTAAAGTTAACAATCAAAACTTTGTAAGTATTCCATTTAGTAAAATTATAGATATTATCAAATACAAAGCAGAGGATTTAGGCATTAAATGTATAGAACAAGAAGAAAGTTATACATCTAAGGCGAGTTTCTGATAATGATAATATACCTACTTTTAATGAAAGTGAAAATCAAAAATATACATTTAGTGGTAAAAGAATTACCTCGAAATTTTATAAAAACTAAAAATAATCAAATTATAGATGCAGATTTAAATGAGGGCATTAAACATAATGAAAAAGCCAACATAAAAATGTTGACCTCACTAGATTATTTAAAATTTGATAATATTTACAAGTAAGTTAGTATAGCGATAAAGCATATCTAAAACATTATATTAATGCAAGTTAGTATAATCACAAGATTATATTAACATCTTGTATTCAAGCAAGTTAGTATAGCCAATGTAATGATTATATTATATAATCCAAAAGTAATATATAATTACAAGAACATACTAACACGGTGGTTGTGTAGTGCAGCCAATAGAGACACTGGCATTTATATTTAGTAAATGTTATTCTCTATAAATTTAATTGATGTATCATTCGTACATTGATTTTAATACTACGGTGAAGACTCCACGTTTATAAGACACACTAACTTGTATATTTTTGTCTTTTCGTAATTAAAAACATATTATTTTTGTTAAAAGAAAAATAAGGAGAAATTTATGGAAAATATTCAAATTATTAATAAAAATGACATGAATATCTTGAAATTGTCTTTGATTATGATGGGAAAACATTTTTTATTTTAAGGAAAATCTTGGAGACAATAAAAATATTTATTGTGAAACAGAAATTCACTATAACAATGAACTTGTTTATTCTGATAAGTTAGTTACTATAAAAAGAATCAAAAATGAAGCACAAAAATTAGAGATTAATAAAAATATCATTACAAAAAGAATTATTTTTAGAATTACAAAATAAAAATTAATTTATAATAATTTCAATTATGATAATGTCTTATGATCTTGGTTTTTGACTTTTTGATTATTATAGTAAAAACATAAGTCCACACCAAATGCAGATTTAGAAACAAAACTAAAAAGAAAAAGATTCTCACAAAGAAGAATTACTGTTTATGATTAAGCAGAATAACATTTATTATTTTGTAATCTTAAAACTGAAACTTGGGAATATATAATTAAAAATTTAGAACAACAGTTTGTGATGATTCTAAAAATAAAGAATTTGTTTTTACAAATGG
>BNJU01002947.1_pt1 | contig 29344 bp, 50 predicted proteins | sample 8539281 | NCBI WGS metagenome assembly BNJU01 (sample SAMD00202456, study PRJDB9452) | human saliva metagenome | isolation source: human saliva | place: Japan
TATACCATCACCCGCTCATTATATTTCGATACGCTCATTATGTTCCGTTACGACCTGCGAAAAACGACTTTTGTCTGGCGTGTATGATAAAACTGTCCATACAGTTTGGGGGCGAAAAAGGGGCACTGCACCCTTTAACCGTTTGCACGTTAAGGAGAACGGCATGAATATTGCAGTCAGAAAGACATGGCGCGTACTGGCAAGCTCGTGTGCGATTCCGTGGAGCTGATGGGACTATCCAAGAAAAAAAGTAAGTCCCTCGGGAATTCCTTGCGATGCGTCTAATCGAGGCAAAAAGGTAGCTCAGGCAGCAGCTGAGAAGTGGGTTAAGGATGCGGGATTTGTCGAAGTTGTAGAACAGAATCAAGCTACAAGACTCGATTGTTCTGCATACACATATTGTCTTAATTACTTCAAGAGCCTTGTAGCAACGCAGCAGATTGAACGTCGTTCTTATACGTCATACAAAAACAATGTTCGATACGTTGATTTATTTTTTGGAGAGAAGAGGCTCCAGGAGATTACTGTTACAGATGTCGAGTTGTATGTGTCCTGGCTGTACGATTCTGGTTATTCAGCTAACACAATAAAGAAAGCCTTTAATTCATTTCGTTCTTGCACGCGTCATGCTGTTGCAATCCGCGATTTGCAATTCGACCCTTGCTCGTCTATTAAGGCGCCCAAGGGTTATCTTGCACCGCCGAATCCACTGGATGAGCCTTCCCGCAAGAAGCTTCAAGTTATGCTTGCAGCTCTAGAGCTCTCTCCGATGGTCCTTGCGACATACCTAGCATATTACACAGGTATGAGACGCGAAGAGTGCTGTGGTCTTAAGTGGAAAGACTTAAATCTAAAAGCCGAAGATGTCACAGCCAAGCTATGCCGAGCAATCTCGTATGATGGCGGCAAAACATACATCAAAGGCTTGAAGAACGGCAAAACGAGAACAGTACCCGTTCCAGCTCCGCTTGTAGACATACTGAAGCAATGGCGTTCCAAGTACATCGAGGATTGCATGTTGATGGGGGTTGCTTTCTCGGAAGAAATGTACGTCCTTGGGGACTTTTTCGGGGAGTATCTCAAACCCGAACGAATAACAGGATGGTGGAAGAACCATTCTGAGGAGTGGGGACTCATGGGGACGCAAGGCAAAAGACCAGTCTTTCATGACCTGCGTCACACGTATGCTACGATTGCAGTTAGAACCATGGATATTAAGAGTGCTCAAGATATTCTTGGACACAGCGACATCAACATGACGATGCGCTATGCAGATACAGACATGGAACAGCTCCAGAAAGCTGGCAGAGCTATCGGAGAAGCTCTCAATGACGCGCACAAAGATGGCGCGGAAGTCCTGCAGCTACGTCGAGCGGTATAAAAAGAGGAGCGCAAAGCTCCTCTTTTTTGTTTTACTCTTCTTCAGATGCAGCTTTTGACTTTGTAACTGGCTTTCTTGCGTTCGTCTTTCTTCATTTTCGCAATGGCTTTGCGGCTGTCATCTGTTACCTTTTTCGGATAAGAACAAGCGCGAGATTAGTGCTTCTGCGATTTCTGAATTTTTAAGGTTCTGACCCGTGGTGTTCTTGATAGCAACTCGCAGCTTATTAATGACCTCAGTTGAGATGATGTGGTCTGCAAGGTTCTCTCCGGAAAGAGCAATGCGTCTCTGATAATAGTCATCAATCTCATTCTTACGATGTGCCTCTTCAGAGAGCAGATAGAGCAGCTCTGTTTTCTGTGCTGGAGCTGTCTCTTTGTCGGAAATAGTAACTCTAAACACCAGCTTTGTGACGGGGATTTTACCTTCGAGTTTAGTTCGGTAGACCTGCCAATCATCACCATTTGTGAGGATAATCCAGTCAATACCCTCATCAACAGCATATTGACGTGCTTGATTGAGATGTGTTTCCTTGAGCTTAAGTCCGATTTGCTTAACCTCAACGACAAATACCTCTTCATCCGATGTTCTAACGACATAGTCTGCAAAGCGAGAGCCAATCATCTGCTCAGCTGTGACATTGTCAAATCTATCCCATCCGAGATATTCACACAGGATGTCTGAAACAATCTTGCGAGTGTCAGCCTCTTTGAAAGTCTTCAGCGCGTCCCTTTTCGACAATTGTTGTCATGCGTCTCAAACCTTTTTTGATGCGGTCCTTCGCTTTGTCTTGGTAAACAGCCATTACTCAAACCCTTTCACAATTCCTTCAAACTTTTATATATCGGAAGCACTTTTTGTCTGGTGTTACCACTAGATTGGAACGTGCGTTCCTTGAGAACTAAATTATTTTGACCTCTTCAAATCTTCAATAGCTGAAGCTGTGTCTTTGAGTTGAGCAATCAGAGCATCGATTTGTTTCTCGTTCTCGTGCTGCTCTTCTGTGACTTCCCATCCAGCAAGCTCATCCAATGTGCATCCGAGTACTTTTGCAGATTTACTGCATACTCAAGGTTTATCGGCGTTATCTCTCTTTCCCAATTACTCACTATTTGCTTTGTGACTCCGAGTTTTTCCGCAAACTCATCTTGCGTCAATCCTCTTGACTTGCGTATTTCTTTAAGCATTAGCTTGTATTCGTGCATAGACACCACCTTTCAACTGCAGCGTACACATATTCTACACAAAATCACAATATTTGTGAATAACACTTTTGAAAATAGCAAATATTGTTATACTAAGCACAACAAAATAACAGAAATTTGTTATTTTTTTGAACCTTGAAAATCGCATAAACAAACGAAATCGCTCTTCAGTCATCATGCGCGACTTGTTTTTATCTCTGCGATTTTTTGATTGGAGGAATTATGGAAATTAAAGATTCTGTTGCAGTACGCCTTCGAGTAGCAATGGCATCTAACGACATTTCAGCTCGTGAGCTTGCTGCAAAAACTGGCATCTCAGAAACGACAATTTATAAAGCGAGTAAAGAAGTCAATGACAAAAAGACCAGCTTGAGAACCATCAGAATTCTCGCTGATGCATTGAATGTCTCTACTCAATGGCTCGCTTGTTTGGAGTAAAAATGCAAATACCACAGAACGCCGGTTCAGCTTGGTCGTTCCATTGGGAACCTAAAGTTGAACATGAGGTTGACCCAACGGGAGCCAAGCCGCCTTATATAACAGTAATGCGCTTTGGGAAAGCGTCACTTACAAAGAGTCGCTTCAATGATGCTTATTACGTTAGGGAAGATAGCGGGAACCTTTGGTTTTTTAGGTAGTTTTGAGCGCAGCGCTAGAGCTGGCAAAGCTTTTGCCGCCTGGACAAAAATGCCATTAAAAGAAGAGCCTCCTCCCACGCGGCAACGTGAGAAGAGCATTGTTCATGACTTTAAGGAGGTCAAATGAACAATACAAGTATACAGGTTTTTAACTCCCAACAGTTTGGAGAGCTAAGAGCGCTTAGAGGAGACGATGGAGAACCTTGGTTCGTCGCGAAAGATGTGTGTGAGATTCTTGGGGTAATCAATAGCCGCGATGCGATTGCACGTCTTGATGACGATGAGAAGAATACCGTAGTTTTAACCGACGGTAATCGGGGCAATCCCAACAAGACGGTTGTCAATGAGGCTGGATTCTACAGTCTTGTTCTATCTTCGCGTAAGCCAGAAGCTCGAGAGTTTAAGCGCTGGGTCACACATGAAGTCCTTCCGTCAATCCGGCGTTCTGGCGGCTACATCGCGACAGATGGCTCTGAGAGTAATGAAGAGCTTCTTGCTCGTGCGGTCCTTGTCGCAAATGAAGCAATCCAGCGCAAGGACGCTCAACTTAAAGAGCAGCAACGCAAGCTCTATGAGAAAGATACAACCATCATCGAGCAGGGTGCCAGAATTGACGAGCTCGCACCAAAAGCTGGCGTGTATGACACGGTTATCAATGTCAAAGGCACGATGACAATAACGGATGCGGCTCGCTACCTTGCACAATACGACCCACTCATGAACCGCACACGCTTGTTTGCACTCCTTCGAGCTGATGGGATGATTTGCCAGCACGGTTGCGCTCCAACTAAACGAGGAATTGATACTGGTAGATTCGTCCAAATTATGAGCACGCGAAGAAATGGCAAATCAAATGAGCCTTATGCCAGGATGACGACAAAGGGTTTGGATTGGTGCATCAACGCTTACTGTACCCCTCCGCGTATTGACTAGCTCACATTATGGAGAGCTTGCGAAACACTGAGCTCATTACCGTTGAACAGGCTTCTCAGCTATTAGGCATACCAGTCTCCACGATGCGCAAAATGTGTGCAAGAGGGGAGGTGTATGCCAAGAAAGCCGGTAAACGATGGCTCATTAATAAACGGATTCTCTTAAGCCTCTACGGCTTACATTCTAAGGAATAACTCATGAAAAAAAGAATAATTCTTGTGGCTTTGCTGCCCTTGCTGGTCTACTTCACAGCTGACTGCTTGGGCATTTTTGAGCCGCACAATGTGGCATATCTGATGGCTTTCAGATATGCCTTGACCGCTTATGGACTTGTTGGAGCTTTAGCTGTGTGGCTCAAGGACAAAGAGAGAGAGGTTTGCAATGCTGACTAAAGAAGAACGTACAGCAATCGCTGATAGGTTGAGGGGCACTTTTTACATTACCAACTCAACACTCTTTAAGGCTCTTACAGGGGAAGAAGAACTAATCGAAAATGACCAGGTTAGAGAGCTTTGTGTGATAGCCAGGGTTATCTTTGAACTCTGCGACACGTCAAACATGCTTGAGTTGCCAGTTGACAAAGACGGCGAGGTTATCCGCATTGGTGACACGGTGTACGATAGCGACGGCGATGAGTATAAAGTCACAGGGTACAAAACACTCTTTGAGGATACAAATATTTTCTTGTCAAATGGTTCAGAACCAGTTTACGCAACGGTATTGGCGCATTACGTAACTCACAAACAGCCTGTAACGATTGGGGTACTTGTTGAGCGAATTAAAAATGTCATGAATGACGATAGTACGACCGTATGGGCTTACGATGAATTGGATGACATCGCTACCCAACTAGAGCATCTAGGTGATAACGATGAGTGACATTACACCTGAGGAGCGCCGTAAGGTTGCGGAGAAGCTGAGACAGTATGTGAATGGCTTTGATTTTGGTGACGCTAACCCCGTTTGGTACGTCATGAAGTCTGTTTTTGGAGATGTGCACAAGCGCGAATACAGCGAGCTGTTCACTCGTCTAGCCAACTTAATCGACCCAACATGCCATCAAGTAATAGAAGACGAGACGCAAGTTTGCAGCGAGTGCTCAGAAGACCTAGACGAGGGGTATGGATGGGACTTCTGCCCTAACTGTGGCGCAAGGGTGGTGCGCGATGAGCCGAATAACTTCCGCATTCTCGTTGTGACAGAGCGCAAGCCAACAGCAGATGAACTGTACTTGCGAGCGTTAAAGGCAAAGCATGAGTGCATTATCGGATATAGGCACGCCGGTTGTTCGTGGACTTATACCCCTTTTTCAAGAGTGCATGAAAGAGTTTGACGAAACAGTCGAGCATTACAAGAAAGCTGGCGTGGAAGGAAGAGCGATGAAAAGAAAGCGAATACGTTGGTGGTACTGACGGTTTCGAAAGCTTTGGTTCACAAACAAACCAATCGTTAGATGTCGAGATTGCAAGTTTTGGGCAACAGAACATCACTTTTTCGGCGGTTGTACCGGTAAAGAGTTTAACCCAGACGGCTTTTGTTCATGGGGTGAGAGGAAGGAGAACGATGACTAACAACGACAAAGCAGAAGAAATCATCAAGAAGCTTGGGGAGGTTGCATATCTCGCAATCGGAAAAGAGCTTGGCGAGAACATCAAAGGAAAAAAGGTCTATCTGTCTGGACCAATTACTTACTGCAGGAATTATAAAGGCTTGTTCATGTTCGCTGAGTATCTCGCTAAACTGTGTGATGCTACGCAGGTTTTTAGCCCAGCTTCACAAATCCCGGATTGTCTTGACTACGGACAGGCAATGAAGCGTTGCGTTGCTGCACTTGCTGAGTATGACACAATCATGTTACTTCCTGGTTGGAACACGTCTAGAGAGGCAAGAATCGAACGTGAGGTTGCGCTTGCTTGTGAGATGAACATAGTTGATTCTTTTGACTACAGGTTTATCCAGTGCCTCTGGAATACTCTTGACACCGTTCTTACGAGGTTACTATGAGCAAACAGAAGCAGAAAGGCACAGTATTTGAGCGTCAAGTCGCAGACTACCTCGCAGCACGTCTTGGAGCTGACATTGAGCGCAGAACAACAGCTGGCATACATGATAGAGGAGACATTGCAGGAGTGTTCTTCCGTGGTCTCCCAGTAGTCGTAGAATGCAAGAACTGCGCTCGTATGGAGCTGTCTAAATGGCTCAAAGAAGCCGAGACAGAGCGTGGCAATGCAGACGCAGAGTTCGGACTCGTAGTCCACAAGCGCAAAGGAACAGGCGATAAGTCATTCGGTGATACCTACGTTACGATGACACTTGAGACGCTCGCAGCGTTCATTGCAGGAAGCCACGAGCTTCTGCAATAAATCAGTATTTATTTAATTCCTTATTTTCAACAATCGAATAAGAGAGGAGACTCACATGGGTGCTGCAGATATTGCCGTTATGGTTTTATTCATTCTCGCTGGTATTGCTTTTTGCACTTAGCGATTAAATTCATCGTTTTTTTATAGGGAGGTTTAATGCTCAAAAATTCATTGAGGCAATGACAATATTTATCTCTTCCTGTTTCGCTTTTTATCCTGGTTACTTCTTCTGTGCTACTTGTTTATTCATTTGTTATTAAGCAGGTAAAAAACAGCTCCGCATTTCCAGGATTGATATTAGGTTCCGTAATTGTTGCCGCTTGGTGTACACATGATTGTGTACTAGATTCAAATAAATAATTCCCCATTTTTACAACCAAATAGAAAGGCTTTAACCATGAAGAAGATTCTTCAATGGCTGGCTGTTTGCGTCTTTGCGGTGCTGGTCTTTGTGCCAGCATTTGCACAGAGCGCAGACGGTACCAGTCCAGCTTACAAGCTTCCAAGTAACTAATCTTGATAAGCAACCAGTCAACTCAGTTGGCTTACATTCCAAGTTCTACATGAACATCAACTGGGATGCAACGGGTCAAGAGCTCCACAACGGCGATTCATTCGACATTGAGCTTCCAACCTTCCTGCGCTTCCCAGACAGCGCAGCAACAAGTTTCAACCTCTATACGCCAGACGGCGAGGTTTGCGCAGTTGCAGAGGTAAACCCGCTCACTCAGACATGCCATGTCACCTTCACAAACTACGTTGAGGGTAAGGACAACATCAAGGGTTCAATCTGGCTGCAACGTGGATTGGTGAAGACAACGGACTAGATCATGAAGAGTTGCGCATCGTTCAGACCTCTACTGGTCAAGTAGCAAGCTTCACAGTCAACACAGAGCGTCCAAACGTGCTACAGGAGAGGTCATTGCTAAGTGGGGTGTAGCTGACACAGACGCTGACACAATCGAGTGGAAAGTGCGTCTGAACGTCAACCAGATGAATCTCACCAACGTCATCCTGGAAGACTCAATCGAAGCTGGCTCTTACGTTCCTGGCTCTTTCAAGCTCTACCGCGTCCATATGGACGAGTATGGCGCAATCGATGACTCATATGGCTGGAATCCAGTTCAGATTGATGAGCCAACCATCAATGGTTCTACCTTCACGCTGAACCTCCACAATGCAATGGCAAATGGTGAGCAGTACTTCCTCATCTACCGCACAACCAAGAATCCACGCATTAAGAACTCCATCACGCTCTACTCAGTTGAGAAGCAAGCATCGAGCGTCTGGACTTATGTAGCAGCCGATTCTGGCGGTAATGGTAACGGTGACAGCCGACCAACAGAGCCGGAGACACCACCTACCCCAGAGCCAACTCCAGAGCCTAATCCAGGACCACAGCCACAGCCTACTCCACAAGACAGCGAGCCAGAGCCACAACCACAGCCAGAGCCAGCTAAGCCTGCCAAGAAGGTAAAGAAGGCAAAGAAAGCAGCCTTGCCAGCAACAGGAGACACCCAAAACGTTGCAGTTGCGGCTGGTATTGGAGCAATTGCAATTGTATTTGCACTAGTAATAAGCATGCCGTTGAAGGAGGTCTAATGATTTGCCCTCGATGTCTCAATGATGGTTGGGGCGACACAGCTTTTGACCTTGAGCACGATGAACATGGCTGGCGCATTAGATGTCCTTATTGCAACCATGCTTCTCATTACTACCCAACCAAGGAAGAAGCAAATATCGGCTTTAAGTTAGATGAAGAAAGGTCTGACAATAATGGCTAAAGAAGAAGTTATTGAAGTAGGAAGCCGAGGTCATCGAGCCTCCTTCGATTCTTACTGGCAGCGAGAAATGGCTTGCTGCCGTCAACGCAAAAGCGACGCAGGTTGCAACTCAGTATGCTCCAAAGGACGTCACGACCGAAGCTGAGTATAAGGAGGCCAAGAACGCAGTTGCGATGCTTCGCAAAGAAATTGCGACCATCGACTCAGAGCGTATGAGCATGACGGCTTCATTTGAAGCAGATATTAAGAACTTTAAAGCGAAGGCAAAAAGAAGCCATTGGGAGCCTTACGAGTATCGAGGCTCAATACAAGAGCAATATTAATGACTATGAGGACCGTTGGAAGTCAAACAGAGCGGCAGCTTTGCAAGAAGAATATGAGAGCTTTGCTCCAGCGATTGCTTTGCCGTTGGAAGGTCAGACTGATGCTATTGTTCCATTTGCACTTCTCCAAGCTCACTTTGCGAATGACGGCAAGTGGTTCAATCGCTCGACAACCGAGAAGAAAGCAGTCGAGCATCTTCGCAAATGCGTAGAACGCGTGTCCGATGACATCAAAAAGCATCGACGCAGTAGAGATGACCGATGCAGAACGCGTTGAAGTGAAGTCTGGCTACTTCGCGACTCTTGAGCTCAGCAATTCGATGTGGCGTATGTCTCAGCGAAGGCTTGCAAGAGAGCGAACGGAACAGCTTGAGAGAGAGCAAAGGGAATGGCAGCAGAAGCAAGCAGAGGCAGCTGCTAATGCTCAAAAGTATGCTGTTGAGCCAGAACCAACTCAAGCTGCAGAAGCTGTCACAGAGCCTGTTGCAAAGGCTCAAACAGAGCCAGCAATGAGGCTCATTCTTGAAGTTGAAGTGACGGTTGAACAGCGTAACAACCTCATCGCATATCTCAAGGCAAATAATATTCACGGCGTGCTTAAAAGGAGCTAACAATGACGACTGCACTCGCACAATCAAGCAACAAGACTGGAGCGGAAGTTGTTCGCTCACAGGTCGCACAAATTCAGCACTTAATGAAGGATGTGCTTATAGAGGGAACGCATTACGACACTGTAAAAGGTTGCGGAGATAGACCCGTACTTCTCCAGCCAGGTGCAGAAAAGCTTGCACTCATGTTTCGCTTTGTCCCCAAATACGAAGTCACAAAAGAGGACTTGGGCAATAACCATCGTGAATATGATGTTACTTGTAACCTCCTCAACGAGGAAGGCTCAATCGTTGGAATCGGCATTGGACTCTGTTCAACGATGGAAAAGAAATATCGTTATCGCAAAGATTGGAAGAGCGGTGGTCGAGTCGAGAACGAGGACATCGCAGACCTATGGAACACAGTGCTGAAGATGGCAAAGAAGCGTGCATTCGTCGATGCAGTGCGCTCAACTACCGCGGCAAGTGACATCTTCGTTCAAGATATTGAAGAGGTCCCAATGCAGCCACAACCAACTCGAGAGCAGACGTCTCTTGATGAAGTCAGAGCACTGTATAAGGAATGGTGCAAAGCTGTTGATGTTGATTCTAAGCAGGGAGAGCAAGTCTTACTTGATGCAGTCAATGCGTCAAGCATGCAGTCTCTAACACCAGACCAGGTCTCAGCAATGGTCTCAGCGATGAGGCAAGATATTGAAGACGTTAATGCAGATGTTGAGACTGTAGAGCCAGAGCCAGCCAGTGAGACAGTAGCGATGTCAGAGTCAGAAGAGTTTGAAGAGGTGAAGTTCTAATGAGCATTAATCGCGTCAACATCTCTGGTAATCTCACCCGAGACCCGGAGCTCCGTTCTACCGCTGGCGGCACAAACATTCTTTCCTTTGGTGTAGCTGTTAATGACCGCCGAAAGAACCAGCAAACAGGGGAGTGGGAAGACGTCCCCAACTTCATTGATTGCGTAGTCTTTGGTCCAAGAACCGAGTCTTTATCCCGGCTTCATTTCTAAAGGCTCAAGGTTGCCATTGAAGGCAAACTTAGATTCAGTGCTTGGGAGACGAAAGAGGGGCAGCATCGTAGCAAACTCGAAGTTGTAGTTGACGAGTTTGAGTTCCTCTCAAGGGCTCAGACAGCAACGGCTACAACCGCAAAGCCAGCGCCATCATATCAAGCTCCACAGGCACCACAGCCAGAGTTCTACGATGCGGACATCCCGTTCTAGTAAGTTGCAAATATCATCCCGGCTAGACGTGAACGTTGAGAGGTTTTGGAGCATTCCAGAGCCTCTCAATCATGTTCCGAGGCTAAAAATTATGTAGATTTTGTTGGTTACGCTCATTAAAGTTCGTTACGCTCGATACGCTCATTATGAGATTTTTCGATATGCTATACTTGCTTCGCTCTTCTATCGAAGAAGGCGCAACGGTATAGCGAAAAGCAAGCTTGCGAATTGCACGCAAAGCAATTTCGCAAAGCGGCGAGAAGAACTCGCAAGCGTACCGGGTTGCGCCAAATCTATAAAAATTAGAGATTATTCCGCACACAAGTCATATTCATGTAGATAACTTGTTAAAAACTCTCTATCAAGCCAGCTAAATCACATAATCAAAGAAGCTCTAGCCAAACAGCTAACGTTTGGAGAGATATGGATTATTCTGGATTAACCGCATCAGAGTTCTTTCATGGTGTGGCAGAAGCATCAAAAGAGAATACAAGAGCGCTGCAGCAGATTATGAGCCTTCAAGAAACAGAAGGGGCAAAGGCTCAGTCGTATTCAATCGGAGGCAGCAAAGGTTCAAACCAAGATACAATGGCAAGAGTTGACAAGCGAATTGATATGGGAAGCTCTTTTTGGAAAAGAGGATGAATGACAATTATGACTATATCAATGATGCTTATACATTGCTGTATGGCGTGAGCCAGCTTGGCGATGGTGGTCTCTGTGAAGCTAAAGGGACCATCTATGCTGATACTCTCAACTGGAGATACCTGCAGTGTTTATCCTGGCAAGAGGTTGCATCAAAGCTATTGTCATCAGTAAAGACTCTTCAAAGAGTTGAACAAGAAGCATTCAAAAGCTATTGATGAGCTTCATCTTATATCCAGCATGTTTGAAGAAACTATGGAGAAAAACCGCAGGTAAATATAGTCGCATCGTGACGCATGATGACGCATAGTTCTCTGATAGTATGTAAGGTAGCGATTTACGCAAAACAAAGCGTTCTGGTACAAGCCAGGGCGCTTTTTGATGAGGAGATAAAGCATGGCGAAGACTGACAATATTCGCAACAGCCATGCAAGAGAGCAGCTTCGCAAGCTTATGAGGGAACGACAAGAGCCATGCCATATTTGCGGGATGCCAATTGACTACTCACTTCCCGCAAGGCATCCGCTCAGCTTCGAGATGGATGAAGTCATACCAGTCTCAAGACTGCCAAAAGGAACAACGCAAGGCAGCAGCCTGTGACCCAGCCAACGTGCGTCCAGCTCACAGGATTTGCAACGAGCATCGAGGCAACAAACTCATGAATGAATTACATGGCAATAGTGCTCCGATAGCTCGTTCAAGAGCCTGGTAAGGGTAGGGGATACCCCCTCCCCACAGGGGTCCTGAGAAGTCCCCTCGGCGTAGTCAAAATGGCGAAGACTCTTTTTATTTCCACATCCAAATCAAGCCTATGAAGGGAGTGAGACCGATGCCAAAACTTGTTGATGTATGCAAGAAAGGCAATCCATACGAGATTTATTCAGCTCTTATGGTGAATATTGCTGAGAAGCTCGACAATACTGAGTCTGGCAGGGATTATGCAGCAATCGTTAAGTCTCTTGTCCCTGTTATCGAGAAAGTTGAGCAGCTTAATAACGAAGCGAAGGAGAAACAGAAGAAGCCGTCTCCTGCTCGCGCTGCCCAAAACAAATTCCGCATCGCATAATGCCTCGCAAAAAGAAGCGCATTGGAAACCAGATACCAACATTCGAGGTAGCTGGCGATTATGCGCGCAGCGATGCCAATGCTTGCATTCGTCTTTTCAAAAATTATGGCTTCGAGCTTGATAAGGCTCAAAAACACGAACTTGAACTCTTCATGGCAAAGACCAAAAACGGTCTTATTGCGTTCGATTCAGTCTCAGTGTCTAAGCCTCGACAGAACGGAAAGTCTTACGCCGCTCGCTTGTATGCAATTTGGTGTGCGGCGATTTGCGGAATGGATGTTGTCTACTCGGCGCATAATGCTGACACCGTGGATGAGTTCTTTCGAATGGTTCTTGACCTATTCTCTGACACTGAGACATATCCAGACCTTGAAGAGATTCTGGTTAAGTCTTACAAGCAGCCTGGCAAACAGTATCTTCTGTTTGATTGCGGAAGAGACTCTCGCAATCGGAGAGTTCTTGGTAGTCTTCGCTTTTCGACTCGTACAAGCTCAAAAGCAAGAGGTTCGACACGCTCAGTTATTGTGGTCGATGAGGCGCAGGAACTGACTGAGTCTCAGCTCAATGCAATGCTTTCCAACGAAGTCAGCATCTAAGACTGGCGAGAGTCAGACAATCTACATCGGCACACCACCAGACCCCGCGTGCAAAAGGAACAGTGTTCAAGCGCATGCATGACACTGCTCACAGCGAGCATCCCGGTTCAGATGTCTGGCTAGAATGGGCAGTTGAGCGCATCCCAGACAGTTTTGTCGATGAAGATGCAATTCTTGACCTGGCATATATGACGAATCCTGCGCTCGGCGTTCGAATTAGCGAAAAGAGCTGTCAAAGACGAGCTTCATAAAATGACGCCAGATGGCTTTTGCCCGGGAGCGTCTTGGATGGTGGACCTCTGTCGAGCAGAATGTCGACTACCTCATCCAAGAGAATGACTGGAATGCGTGTCTTACAGAGAAACCTCTTGAAGACGGTCGTTTGAGCTTTGGCGTGAAATTCTCTGTTGATGGTAAGTCGTATGCAATTTCAGCAGCTCTTTCCAACGATGAAACTGGAGAGACTTACGTCGAACTCGTTGACATTGCAACGGTTTATGGAAACGGTAAAAACCTTGCTGAGTGGCTTCTGAGACGAGAGAGAGCATTTCATCAGTTGTTATTGACGGCAGAGCCGGTGCAGACACGCTTGCAAGAAGGCTTCTCGAAGGTGGATTTGTAAAGAACGCGGTCGTTCTATCGCAGTCCATCTCAAGCTATTGCCTCGGCGTCGCTGTTTATTGATGAGGTATCGACTCACTCTATCAAGCACATTGCTTCACCCGCTCTTGATGAGTCGGTTATTGGCTCCATCAGAAGACCAATCGGAGTTAACGGTGGCTTTGGCTTTGGAGATAGCCACAAAGCATCTTGCACGGCAGCTGAGTCGGCTGCACTCGCGCTTTACGGAGTGCGAACAGTTATGAGAGACCCGAACTATATCCAGGAAGTGTGGTAAATGCGTACAAGAGACATTCCAGCCTCAATTGCCATGGCAGATGGCTTGAGAGATGAAGACCGCGTTCTTGTTCAGACGCTCTACGCGCTTTACGCGGATAAGCTTGAGCGTAACTTATTGCGCGACAGATACTATTACATGCATAAACGAGTGAGACAGCTCAACATTGCTGTACCTCCACATCTAAAGAACCTTGAGCAGTCCATGGGATGGGCAGCAAAAGCTGTTGACACCCTTGCTGACCGTTCTCAGTTTGATGGGTTTACATGCGACGATGATGACATTCAGCAAGAGCTTCAGAGCCTCGTGCATGGCAATTCACTGAAAAGGCGTTACCGCAAGGCTGTTAAGTCTCAGCTTAGGAACTCATGCGCTTTTCTGACGGTAACAAAGGGAGATACAGACGCAGGCGAGCCGAAGGCGGTCATCAGCAGCTATTCCGCCATTTCTGCTGCTGCACTCTGGAACGACCATCTTAACCGCATTGAAGCGGGAATTGTCGTTGTTGAGCGAGATAACCGACCTCGTAAGGGTCAGCCAACATGGCTGAACGTTTTCACTGACACTGACGTCATTCGCATTGTAAGACATCCAGACGAGTGGTCCTGGCGAGCATATTACTCTCCCTCACTCCATGGGACGTTGTCTCATGGAGCCTTTGGTCTATGAAGCAACGCTTGACCGTCCGTTTGGTAAGTCGCGCATCACTCGAGCCGTTATGGACTTGACTGATGACGCAATGCGAGCTTCTATCCGTTCAGAGGTCGCAGCTGAGTTTATGACATCGCCTCAGAAGTTCCTCATGGGAGCAGATAAGGGCGCCTTGGAGAACCAGTCAAAGTGGGATGCTTATATTGGTTCAATATTTGCGGTCGGCAAAGGTCGAGATGGCAGCACTCCAACATTTGGACAGCTGCAGCAAGGCTCGATGCAGCCGCATATTGACTATATGCGTTCTCTTGCTGCCCGCTTCTCGTCCGAGACGAATGTGCCAATCTCTGAGCTTGGAGTTATTTTTGATAACCCAAGTTCAGCAGAAGCCATTTATGCGGCGAAAGAGCCTCTTGTTATCGATGCGCAAAACCTTAACGCAGACAACGGAGAGGCACTGAAAGACGTTGCTCTTATGGCTCTTGCGGTCGCTGAAGACACGTCATTTGTTGAACAACTTAATCGCAAGCTCACCATTACGACAAAATGGCGCAATCCAGCAATGCCTTCTCTTGTTTCGCAAGCAGACTCAATGCTCAAGATTGTTCAAGCTGTTCCTTGGATGGCTGATTCAGACGTCCTTCTTGAAGAGCTTGGATTCTCCGAGGACCAAATGAGAAGACTCGCTGTCGACAGAGAGCGTGCTAAGGCTCAAGAGGTCCTCAAGGCGCGTTTGCCGAGCGTCAAACAAGAACGCCCATGGATGAACAGTCTTCAATTGATGACGGAATAAGACATGAGTAACCGCAAGTTCAGCAAGAAAGAGCAAGACGCTTATCGCGAAGAGCTCACAAGCGCAATGGAAGACGCTGCGCAATTTACAACAGAGTATTTTGAGGCACTCAAGACTGCATTGCCAAATGCGACAGTTGCTCAACTTAGAGATGCTGGTATAGAGGCAATTCAAATGTCTCTAAATGCATTTGGTCCACAGGCAGCAGAGCTTGCGTGCGAATTATTTGAGACGCTCTGCGAACGGCAAGGACTTGACGTTTCTTCTAAGCTCTACCAGACGATTGAGCAAGGTCTTCTTGATAAGAAAGTTCGTTATTTCGCACAGAACCTTGTAAATGACGATGAGGCAAAGTTTAGACAGCAACTCGGCTTCATTAACAAGGTATTATGTGTTTCGTGAGGCTAACAGCAATATGCTCAGGAATTGCTGGAAGAACAATGTTAAATATGCGCGAGTTCCGTCTGGAATTGAGACGTGTGGTTTCTGCTTCATGCTTTCAACTCGTGGCTTTGATTATGAGTCAAAGCGTTCAGCTGGTGGAGATGGGAATAAAGCTCCCACGTTAACTGCGACTGCATTATTGTTCCAGGCTTAAAAAACGATGACATTGACGGATATGGTCCAGAGTTTTTGAGCAAGAAATGATTCGAATGCAACAAAGTTATGGCGTCGATTTTTTCTGAGCGAGGTGACCAAAAAGATTTTCTTATATTTTGAAGTCAAGACAATACGCGCAAGGTCTTATTGTCGATGCAAATCTTATTGACAATCGCGTTACCAGTATGCTGAAAGCTTTTGAAAGTGACTCCGCAAAACTCACGGGACTTGATTTCCAGAATTAAGAGCGAGCCAAGTCTCGGAGAAAGATTTATGAGGATTCGAAGTCGAGCAATGCAGCGCCGAAGGATGTATCTTTTGGCATTAACGATGTCTTAAGATATACATACATTGTCGACAATGATTCGTTTGCTGAAGACTACTTCACTATTATGAATTCGCTTGAAGAACAAGGGTGCCGACCTGTAAAAAAATAAAGAACACTCTTAAGGATAAACAAGCGATATATCGAGGGGTTAATACCGTCATAAGCACTAGAAACGGCGAGAATTTTTGAGTTACAATTTCATACAGAAGAGGTTTTTGATGTAAAAGCAAAAACCAGAATCATTTTCTATATGAATTGTTTAGACTCTCAGCAACTCCAGAAAGCGAAAAAGAGGAACTCGCTCGTCAGATGGTTGAAAATTCTTCAGCGATTAAGACCCCGAGCGGAGTTGAAAAAGATTGGAGGTGTCGGCTAATGGAAACGCACTATATGGCGAGTGACGACCGTCTTCTTCTAGTTAAAAATTGAAAATGGACTTCCTTTTTCTTGGGACTGGAAAAGCAAAAGGACTGGGAGTTTAACGCAAGTCTCGCCGACATCTTCATCGGTGAACGAACTCTTGATGACGTTACACTCGAAGATATTGAGCAGTTCAAGCAGGAGAGAACAGTTCCTGTTGTTTCTTGGTAAACAATCTAATTAAATTAATTTTGTTGATTTAAGCCGCTGAAAAAGCGGCTTTTTTTCATAGACGCAGCCGTTGCGGAAAAAGCGGCACCCTACCTCGTGACAAGGGCAATGTCACTCGTACACATCGAGCGGATGGATTTAACCGGAAAGGAAAAGCATGGACCTAAAGGAGCCAATCACCACTCAAGAGAAGCTCGATGAGGGTAATTAGACCGTCTCGAGCGTGCTGAGAAAAAAAGGTGAGAGAAGAGTTCGCTGATTATGAAGACCTCAAGGCAAAGGCAGAGCAGCTTGAGTGAGCTCAAGCAGACAGACAACAGAGCTCTGAAGAAGGCACTTGAGGAGTCTGAGAAGCTTTAAAAGGCGAGCTTGAGGCACGAACAAAAAGCAGATGAGATTGCAGAGATGCGCAGAAAAATTGCCAAAGCAACTGGGTGTTCCAGAAGAGCTCATTAAGGGCGACGATGAAGAGGGCATGACTGCGTTCGCAAACGATGTTGCTGCTTTTGCAAAAAAGCCAGCAGCTCCACGACTTGGAGAATCCGGTAGAAGTGCACAGGGCGAGCCGTCAAACAAATCAAATGCTGATGTGTTCGCAAGGTTCTGTGAAGACATTTTTGGCTAATTTTTGAAAAAGGAATCATTATGGCAAACGGAATTATGACATCAGCTGCAACTCTTCCATCCGAGCTGTCTGAGGAGATTCTTGCTAATGCGCAGGAAACTGCTGCAATCATGCAGCTTGCTGGCAAAGTAAAAAGCTTTCCTGGCAGGGTCTTGCAATGCCAGTCATTACTGGCGACCCAGAAGCTTTCATTTACTGCCGAGGGCGAAGAGGCAAAGGTCTCTAACCCAACATTTGGCGTCAAAGGAGTTGAGCCTTACAAGCTCACTGTTATTGAGCTCTTCTCTAACGAGTTCAAGAGGACTACTCTGCAATTTATGAGAGCTGAAGAACCGCCTCCCAGGTGCAATTGCTCGCAAGGTTGATGCAACTGTACTTTATAGCTACTGCTCCTGGCACTGGCTTTGACACCCTTGCAGACGCAACAGCCATTGACCTATCCGCAAAGCCATATGATGGTTTTGTTGATGCTCTTGATAAGGTTTCCAGCACTGGCGGCGATTTGAATGCATGGGTTCTTTCTCCAAAGGCACGCACCCTGCTTCTCAAGACCAAGGATGACCAGAGCGTCCTCTCTTCATCACGAATCCTGCAATTGAGGGCAGGATGGCGGCTCTTCTGTTCTTGCGATTCCTTCCGTGTTCACCCGTGCTGCATTCCAGGCTAAGAACCAGGGCAAGTCTCCAGAGCTTGTTGGTGTTGGCGGCGACTGGACCAGCGCTCGTTATGGCATGGTAAACGACATCGCTATCTCCATTGCTGACCAGGCAACTATCAATGTCGAAGGAACCGCAATCAACCTTTACCAGCGCGACATGTTTGCACTTAAGTGCACCCTGCGCTTCGGTTTTGTTGTTCGCGACAAGGGTCTCTTTGTCCGCCTCGCAAACGGTACACAGGCATAAGAAGGGGAGTAAACAATGGCTACAATCGAGCCTTTTGCCACTGTTGGCGACTATGAAAAGCGCTACGGCGTAGCCACTGGAAGAGTCGGAGCACTTCTTGAAGATGCTTCGGCTCTTCTCCGCTCTGAGTTTTATGCTTATCACGGCAAGTCTTACAAGCCAGGAATTAACCAGTGCTTTGATGACAATGTTTGCGCTGTGGCTTGCAGCATTGTATCCCGTTCGATTAACGTTCCCGCTGGTCTTGAAGGAACGTCACAGTTCACTCAGACAGCTGGCTCATACACACAATCGCTGACATACGCAAACCCAACAGGCGACTTGTATATCAGCCGTTCTGAGCGTATAAGGCTTGGGATTAGCGGCTCAAGCATTTATTCAATTCTCCCAACTGCTTATATTGGTGGCGGTTCAGATGCTTAGAGGCGTGCCCGTTGAGGTGTTAAGACCAGTCAGAATGACTGATAGTCACGGCAATGAAGCTGAGTCTTCAGAAACAAGAGAGCTTGTTGAGAACGTTCTACCAGCTCCCGTCTCTACGAGTGAGCTTGGCGCAGAACGCCCAGACGGAACAAAAAATTGATATGAGATTCCATTTTTCCCAAGACGTACAAGCAGGGTCTTGAAGGATCTTCGTTGTCTATGGCGGCTCGAAGTGGCGCATTTTAGGCAATCCGCAACCATTCTTGGACAGCTTGACGCCTGGAGACTGGGATAGAGCTGCAGAGGCGGTGATTGTTAATGGGTAGCGGTATTTCAATACATGGATACAGCGCTGGAGACTTTACTGTCACAGACTTAAAGCCAAATATGGAAGGCATCCGCGAGGTTTTGAAATCCCCCGAAGTGCAAGCGATGTGTCAGCAAGCTGCTAAGACAATCACTGCCCGCTGCAATTCGATGCTCAATCCGAAACTTGTTAAGGCTGGAGCATATTATTCCGGCACTGTTGTTGTGCGAGGTTACACAGCTGGCGCCCTTATTAAGCCAGGAAACTTCTTGGCTGAGAGGGATGACAGAAAGCACAACACAATAAAGAAAGCGTGCGGAGTATGAGCTATGACGTTATTGGAGACCTTGCTGGGTACTTGAACAGGAAGCTTGATGTTCCTGCGTCATCGCAGGTGCCAAAGCAAAGACCAGTGGAATTTATCACCATCGAGCGGACTGGTGGCTCGTCTGAGATTGGAGCTGATAGACCAGGTCTCTCAATCCAGACATGGAGCACGACGGAAGCAAAGGCTTATGAGCTTGCTCTTGCTGTGAGGCTTGTTCTTCTTGAATGCTGGCAGGAGCTTTCCGATGGTTATTCGGGTTGAAGTTGCGAGCATTTACAACTTCCCAGACCCCTCTTCTAAGCAAGCAAGATACCAGATAGATGTGTCAATGGTTACACGTCTTTAATTATTGAAAGGAAAGACATGGCAGCAACAAACATGTTCGACGCCACAAAAAGTCGGCGTTGCCAAAGGTCGTCCAGGCGGTTATGCCGCTGTATTCCCAGCTGATTATGACGTCAGTAAGCTCACTGACGTTAGAAGACGCTGAAAGAACTTATTACGGATTCAGCTGGTAAGGGTGCAGCTCTTGGCTACATTTCAGAAGACGGCGTTGAGTTCGGCGTCTCTCTGTCGTCAGATGACAAGTCTGATTGGGGCGGCGACACGGTAAGCTCTGCTATCTCGAAGTACGGCGAGACAGCCAAGATGACCTTCCTGCAGTCTGCAGAGACAGTTCTTAAAGTCATCTACGGTGATGCTAACGTCTCGACAAAGAGCGGCGTCGTTGAGGTCAGACACAACGCCAACTTCACTCAGCCACGCATTTACGTTTTTGACGCTGTAATCAGCGAGACAACCGTCAAACGCTCCGTCATCCCTGTTGGTCGTATTTATGAGCGTGACTCTGTGAAGCAGTCTAATTCTGACTTGCTTGGCTACACCCCAACAATTAAATGCATGCCAGCGCCTCAGTTTGATAATGACACGTATAGAGACTTCTTCTACGACGTCACCGCAACTGTCGCACCAGGCATTTAGCAAAGAGAGAGTGGTAATACATGGACACAGCTAATATGACAGCTCAAGAGCTGCGAGAGCTTGCACTTGAGCGCGAGAACGCTCATGCGACTCTTCTAAGGGATTATGCCCAGATTGAGACAGAAACTCCTGCAGAGGAGAGCGAACCAGTATCTCCATTTGATCGAGTTCTTGAGTTTGAAGGCGAGAAGTATGCTGTTGATATGCGCCGCGTCAAGTCTCGTTCTTGTGTAAGGCATATTGCCAATATCCAAGAGGCAAGTGCAAAAGGCGAGGAGTATACGACGGGACCTCTCCTTGACCTGTATGACTTCATTTTTAGCGGTAAGGTTGATGAGCATGTTGTTGAGGTAGTTACAGCCAAATATGGCTATGATGACGCTGAAGAGATTATGCGCATTGAGTCCGCGTTGATGGAGATGCTGAACGTAAAAAAACTGCATAAAACTCGCTTTCTTGATTGCCGATGAGCGTCAAGAAACCGAGTTGATGGCTGACTTTCAGCAGTATTACCACATTGATTTGCAAGAGCTACTAAACAAAGGCGAGGTTGAGCGAGTGCTTGACCTCACTTTCTTGTTTGCCGCTCCAGTCGAGAACTGTCAAGCGCATTGACCCTCGTGCTGAGTGGGATGCCCAGTCCTACCTGCTTGCTCTTGTTGTAGATAACCTCCTCCTATTTGGTGCTTGGCGAGCAGCGCGGGAGGCAAGGGGATAGTTGTAGAGATGCTTGAGAGACCTGCAAACAGAAGTTCCAGAAAGCTATCTGAAGTATTTGGAATCAGAGCTGATGCTCTTCTTTTGATAAACGTCGTAAGGAGGTGTTTAATGTCTCGAACAGTTGCTGAAGGTTCACCTCCCCACAATTCGGAAGTTTGACAACCTCGGTCGCTACAATCGTCAAGAAAGCCAAGACAATTACGCTGCTGCGCGTTCAGTATGCTGTGTTGGTTGATGTTGCGCAAGGCCATGCGCAAAGGGTTTCAGCTCGTGCTGGCGCGCAATTATGGGAATTACCCCATGTTGCCAATCAGCGCAACATGCAATTACAGGCTCAATTGCTTCCAGCAGTGAAATCGTGTTGACACAATTGCAAACTTTCCGAAGATTATGCAGTCTGTTGGTTATTCTGCAGATGACGCAACAGCAACTATCGAGCGTCTTTCAGCTGGAATTGATGTTTTGACTTCTCTCGACGCTATTGTTGAAATGTAAGATTGCCCTGCTTCAAGTTTCTCTGTTGCCACAGATAAGCCGTTTCATTCATCAACGCGTTGCTTGCTGGCGGCAAGAGTCAAGAAGCAATGAGTTCATGTTCGAACAATTATTCCAGAGCCAACCGGTAGAGTTGATATGCGTCCCGGAGAATTTTGCACAGGGCAGCCAGACAGCTTTGAACCAGATTGCCAAGTCCCTTTTAGGAGGGTAAACTAAGCTGACCCCATAAAGCAAATGCAGCCCTGGTTATCTCTTTTACTGACTTCAACAATGCGATTGGGGCTGAAGAAGGTCATTAGATACGCTTCTTTGCTGAACAAGCAAAGTTGCGACATCTATTGGCACAGCCTGGACGAACGTTCAAAACAGAATCAACAAGGCTGTTGCAAAGGTCATCGACCATATCGGGCAAGCAAACATTGCAAATGCAATCAATAACTTCTCTAGTGGATTCTCGGGGATTGCTGATGTCGTAATTGAGTATATTGACCCAGTTATTGCTGCAGTTGGTTCCTTTATGAGCCAGCTTCAAGATAACGGAGCAATTGCTTCTTTTGGCGACGCGCTTAAGGCTCTTAAAGATGTATTTGATGGCGTTCTTGGGTTTGTAGGCGATTTAGTTGACGCGCTTACTGGCTTTAAATAGCACTGAAGATACTTCTCGAAGTGCTGCTGACTTACTTTAAGACTGCCATTGACGGCATCAAGACGGCACTTGAGGTTGCTCGCGATGCTGTTAAAGGTCTTCGAGAGAAGCTTGTTGTAGTTGCTCCCGTTATTGTCACAGTTGCATCTGCTCTTATTGCGTACGAGTCAATCAAGGCTGTTCGCTCAATTGCAGATGACTTCGGTCTTCTAAAAAGCGCCAGCTTCATTGGCATTTGAGGCAATCAAAGGCGGCGAGGGCGTATTTGCAACGCTGTCAACAGTAGGCAGCCTAGCAAGCGAAGGCGGAGTGCTCGCAAGTGTTTTTGGTGCCGTTTCAAGCGCGATTGGCGGCGTTGGAACAAGCCTCTTGGCTCTTGTTGGCTCAATTCCAGTCATCGGCTGGATTGCAGTTACAATTGCAGCTGTCGCTGGCGTTGTTGTTTATCTCTGGAACACGAACGAAGACTTTAGAAACGCTGTAACTGGAATCTGGAATTCGATTTGCACGACAGTAGGCGGCGCAATCGATTCGATTGTCACTTTCTTTACGACGACATTGCCAACTGCATTCACTCAATTTGTCCAGTTTGTCCAGGAATCCCAGCCGCTGTTGGGCAGTTTATTCAAGAGCTGCCAGCAATGGTTCTTTATGCCCTTACGTACGCAGTTGTATTTCTGTTCGGTTTAGGCGCTCAGTTGGCTCAGTTGGCAGTTCAGATTGGCTCTGAGTTTGTTCAGAACGTTATCAACTTCTTCACGGTTGACTTGCCAGCGGCTTTTGCACAGTTTGTTTTATTCGTTGCCACTATCCCAGACCAGGTTCAAACTGCGCTTGCGACATTGCTTGCAAACGTTGCGCTTTGGGCGCTTGATATGGCAGCAAAGGCATCTGAGGCTGCAGATGGATTTTTGCAGGGGTAACAGACGGGTTCAACGCTGCTCTTGAGTTTGTTAAGAGCATCCCAGATGAGATTAAAAACTTCTTTTTCAAATGCTGGTGACTGGCTTGTAAATTCTGGTAAAAGCGCTCTTAGATGGCTTTGCCAGAGGCATCAGAAATGCTGTAGATACAGTAACAAGAGCGAGCTTCTGACGCACTTAGCTCTGTTCGTAAGCTCTTCCCATTTTCACCTGCTAAAAAGGGACCGTTCTCCGGCTCTGGTTACACAACTTATTCGGGCAAGGCACTCATGAAGGACTTTGCAAGAGGAATCTCGAGCAACGCACGCTTGCCATATGAGGCAGTAAACGGCGCTCTTGATGATGTCAGAAAGCTTTGTTTGACACTGAGCCCGTAACCTTCTCAGCAGTTGCTGACGCTAATGCAAAACGGCATTTACCGCGCTGCTTTCGAGCGATTCAAGGCAGCAACGAGCAAATGCAACCACGCTTGCAGACATCTATGACTTTATGCGCAATGGCGAGCTCGGACAGGGTCATTGACGAGAACTCCAGCAATATCGGTGAACGCGACTTTGCTCGCGCCGTTCAAAAAGGCGGTGATGCGCAATGCATAAACTTCAATACATTTCGCATCAGGGCAATGTATTTGAGCTGGATGTGCCAGAAGCCACAGTTGGGACTGGCACATCCTCGCGCGGCTATAAGCCTGGCTATACGCTTGGGACAAGAAGCGTCTCGGGCGTAACTGCCAACGCTCAAGAAGTCACGCTAGATTTATTTGTTGAGGGTGCAGAGCTTGCAGGAGCGATGGCTCAAGAGTTCGAGTTTGATTTCAATAGCCGGAGCCAGGCGAGCTTGTATTCAATAGCGAATGGCGGCAAAACCGCATACGTTTCTAGAGTGAAGTCCAGTCTGTGTTCCATGAGCAAGCAACAGTGACTCTTACCGTTATTTTTGCTAGATGGTTCATGGCATAAAAGTCATGTGAAGAGCTTTCGAGACTGTTTCTAATGACACTCAGTCTGTAGGTTAAATCTTCCGACAAACACTCCTTACAATCTCAGGGCAACTCGACCGCCAAAGCAGCTTACTGTCGACTCTTTAGCGGACTGTCCAGTCAAATTGACAATTTACGGAGCTGCGATTCAGCCGCGTGTTGTTATTGGTGGGAACTCTTACTCGTTTGCAGTAACGGTCCCCAGTGGCGGTCGATTGATTGTGGACGCACACGAACACGCAAGAGCATTGTTCTTGTGACAGAGCTCGGAGACGTGTCAGACCGCTTTGACGTTGGCAATCGAGGAAGCGGCAAAGGCGGCGGGAATTATTGCTTTGAACCTCTTAAGAGTGGAACTTTCCCAGTGTCGTGGGATGGCTCTTTTGGCTTTGATGTCGAATGGTGGGAGCTGAGAGGAGGTCTTCCATGGACCTCTTAACCGTCTCACTGCCAGATGGGACTGATGTAGCTGGCTCAGAAGACTATGTGCTCGACCTTTCTTTTGGTGACAGCGGCAACACGTTTGAGGTCTATGCACCAGAACTTCCTCTAAAAGCCTGGATGTCTTATTTCAATCGACGGCACAGAGTACGGCGGCATCATTGATTCGGCATCAGATACGCTGAGCGGCGGCTTTTTCCTCTACGACTTGGAGCGGAAGAACTTGGCACGGGATTCTTGCAACGAAAAATTCTTGTTCCAGATGGCGACTATATCAATATTGCGGCGACTCCAAAAGATGCGGTTATTGAAGTAATTTCTCGAGCGAATCTTGGCTCTATGTTCAGACCTGGTGAGAGTTCATCAAGGGTCAGAATTACATGTCAGCTACCTCGTTTTTGTGATGCTTATACAGCTTTAAGAAAAATTGCCGATGCAGCTGGTTCACGTCTAAAAATCCAACGAACTGACGGGAAAACTCTTGTATGGCTAGAACCTAATAAAGAAGCAAAGTCTCTTGATTCTGATGTGCTCGACTACAAGTCAAAGACTTCATTTCATCCCGTAAATCACTTAATTTGCGCGGGTAAAGGCGAGCTTGCCAACAGAACGGTCTTGCATTTTTATGCTGACAAAAACGGCAACGTCTCCAGGACGCAAACACTCTTTGGCAATGATGAAGTTGCTATGTTTTACGACTACAACAACGCTGAAGACGGAGAGCTTGCCAAAGAAGGTGCGAAAAAGCTTAAAGAGCTACAGGCTCAGTCCTCTGTTGACGTTACTGTTCACGATGGTCTCGACCTCCAAATTGATGATGTTGTTGTAGTGGAGAACCAAGACACGGGGAGACGCACACAGGCGACTATTGGCAAAAAGGTCGTAAAGGTCGCAAATGGCGTGATGTCAGTTAGTTATGAAGTCACTGCGCCAAACGTGACAAGCGGCTCATCTGGAGCTGCTTTTGAGTCATCCGGAGGTGGCGGCTCAAGTTCAACTGGAGCTTATGTTGCTGGCAGCGGCATTTCTATTGTCGAGAATCGCATTTCAGCAACAATGTCAGCCGAGAAAGTCGCAATTCTTGAAGAGCACATTTCTTCGGCTCAGAGTGCTGCAGTAGAGGCTCAGTCAAAAGCTTATGAGGCTCGGGAGATTGGCAATTCTGCTCTGGCAAGCGCGAACAATCGAGTGGAAGCCATTGAGACTTCGGGACCAATTAACACATCGAAGCTGGTTCAACCGTGACTCTGTCAGTTGGAGCTTCTGGAGTTTCCAAAAGGAGCTTATGGACAAGCAAGCAATGTGGTTGCTGCTGCAGGTTCAAGTTTTGTTGTTCCGCAAATTGTAGTTGATGAGTTCGGAAGGGTAGTCGGAGCATCTCAAGCAACAATTTTCAATTCCGTCTTCACAGCAAGCTGGAGCGAGTGGAGGTTTTCTTGCTGCTCATCCAGTTGGAACTGTTTATGAATCTACCAAATCGACAAATCCAGAAACTGCTTTTTGGTGGGACTTGGAAGAGGCTGCCATCTGTTGACGAGCTCCAAGTGGGGAAAGGACGGCTTAAATGGCACGAGAAAGCGGAGTTCTGTGCGTGTGTGATAGATGCCAGAAGAGTGAGTTTGTTGCGCCAAGCAACACAGTCTCGATGGCTCTATGGCACGACATCAAGCGCCAATCGCAAAGGGGAGAGGAGACTCGAGTCTATTGCGACTCTTGCTACAAGACATATTTAGAGCTTCTTCAGAAGCACGACACGGAGTTTAAGAGCTTTGAGAACGAGGTGAGCAATAATGGCAGTTACATGTGTAGACGGACAGTGCACCGAACCTCACATCACAGGCGCGGACAAAGGTCGTCTTCATGCTGGAATCTTTGGCGAGAGAGCATCGTTCTTGCGGTCGGCAAAGCGTCTTGCCGCATCGCAAGACAGCGCCAACAAGGTAACCATCGCAAATGGTGACGCCTCCATTCACGGAAGGCAAGTCAGTGTGACAACTCCAGAATCGGTGACGATTACATCCGGAACGCAGGGTCAGAACCGCAATGACTTCATCTGTCTTAAGTACGAGAGAAACGCGCAGGGCATCGAGTCAGCTAAAGCTTGAAGTGCTTCGCGGGACTCCAACGACTGGAGAAGCAAAGGGACCCATCTGTTCCAGCTGGCAACGTCTTGAACGGCGATGCCCAAGATTACTTCCCGCTCTATCGCGTAAAGCTTAATGGTGTTGTTGCGTCTAAGCCAGAGCAGCTTTTTATGGTTGCAAACACGCTTTACCAGGAAGACAACGGTGATTTTGAGACAGTAGTTCTACAAGACCAGGGTAGCTATAAAAATTACTGGCATATTTACCGCACTGGCGATTCTGTAACAATCAAGGTTCGCGGCTGGCTTGCCAATAACGTCGCTTATGACGCAGTTAGATGCCCCTTCACTCTTCCGGAAGGCGCAAGACCTCCTCTGGTAGACCATGACACTTATAGCTCAGTTTCTGACAGTACAGAATCTATCGTGTACAGCTCTGGTTTCTGTCCTGGTCATGCTGACGTTATCACAGCCATTTCTGCTCGTCCAGATGGCAACATCTATTTGCAAGATATGGGCGGGAAAGTCTCTAACGCATGGCGACAAGGCTCTCTTACGTACACAGTAAGGCACTAGGGGAGTGAAGTCATGAACATCACAGCTGAAATGATTTCCTTCTTCGTCTCCATTGCTGGTGCATTTCTTGGCGGTCTTGTTGCTATTTCGAACTGGCAGCGTGCTAGTCGAGAAGACAAAGAAAAAGAAGACGCTTGGAAGAGCACCATCACAAACACCCTCACGCGCTTAGAGACACGCCAGCGGGTCATGAATGAGCAACTGAGCAAGTACCAGCAATCGCTCTCTGACTTGACCGCAACACTCACACAGCATACGGCTGAGCTTTCAGTGGTTGGGATTATTGCTCGAAGGGCGGACGAAGTGTCAAAAAGCAGCAACCGACCTCGCGGAGGTCAAAACCGACGTGAGAAATTTAGACTCACGCATCACTAAGCTTGAGAAATAAGGAGAACAACATGATTAACTGGAAAGTACGTCTTCACAACCCCGCTTGGTGGCTGGGAATGGTTGGAATCGTCATGAGGTCCAATTCTTGCCTACCTCGGACTAGCTTATTCTGACCTTACGACATGGGGCAGCCTTGCTGATGTGTTTGTGAAGTTCATTAGTAACCCATACCTCATTGGTACTGTCATTGTTGCGGTGCTGGGTGCAATCGGCGTGACTGTTGACCCAACAACAAAAGGTATTGGCGATTCTAACAGAGCTCTAACGTATTCAAAAAGCCAAAGCGAACGACCAAACAGCAACCAAATTAATGCAATGGGTGAGCCTAATGCTTAGAGGTATCGACGTTAGTGGCTATCAGCCACTTGGCGGCGGTCGGTTTTACAGCTCTGTTGTAGAGACCGCTTATTCTGGTTCAGACTTTGTCATTGCGAAGGCTACGCAGGGCACACGCCCACTAAACAGCCATTTTGTTGCACAGCTTGAGCGAGCTCTCGCTGATGGGAAGCTCATTGGCGCCTATCATTACGCGGAGGGCGGAGACCCAGTGCAGAAAGCAGATGCATTCCTTGCTTGTGTAAGCAATTACCTCAAGAGGGCAATCTTATGCCTCGATTGGGAGAACGGCGACAATGATTCATGGGGCAGCACTTCATGGGCAAAACGCTTTGTTGATAGGGTCTTCGAGAAGACTGGAATTCGCTGCGTTGTGTACACCTATCCCGCTGGACGCTCGCAGGTAGCGTCTTGTGCCTCAGATTATCCACTGTGGATTGCCGGATACCCGGACAGCCGCTTCTCATGGGAACTTCCAGAAATGCAGTACAGCACTGGCGCATGGGATACATGGACCATCTGGCGGTATTCAAGTTCTGGCGGCGCATGTGACCTCAATGTTGCACAGCTAACTGAAGGAGGCTGGAAGAGATTGGCTGGTGGAGATGCAGAAGGCTTTAAGCCTCACTGGGTCATTAACTCATATGGCTGGTGGTATGCAACTGGTCCTTCCAGCTGGTATTATGACCAATGGGCAGACATCGATGGAGAAACGTATTATTTCGACGCTGATGGCTATGCCCAAAAAGGCTGGGTCAGATATGGAAACTACTGGTGCTACATGCACGAGGGAGACGACCCGAGGCAATGCGCGATGGAGACTGGATTCCAAGACATTGGCTCGCATCGTTATTATTTCTACCCAGAGGCTGGCTCTCCTCGAGGTACCATGGCAACGGGTCTTTTCGACGTCGACGGCAAGAAGTACCTTGCAACAGAGAATGGCAACATTCTTTCTGGAGGAATTTTTGTCCAAGACGGCAACGTCTATGCTATTGGCGCCGATGGCGTTGTTAAGACCGATGGCGTTATTGAAGTGGTCGTTGACGACCTAGGGAAGACTTACTGGACTCAAGCAGTAGAACAATCAAGCAAACCCCTCTCGCTTCGTGCGGGAGGGGTTCTTTTTTTATGCCGATTTGGTATAATGTTGCTACGAAAAAAAGAGTGAGGAAGCTCGGTCATCTGCTCTTTTATACGGGTCGTGTATCGTGCATGACCCTAATTTTTATGGGTAAATCTCCACTCTGTAATTTGCGTGCCTTAAAACGCCTATAGAACAAAGCCGTTTAACTGGGAATTTGTAACGCTAAATTTAACCGTTTTTCTCTATTATTGTTTCAATTTTGATTAACAGTATCACTATATGTCTCGATTTTTGGTTTTTGGATTTATCGAGTGGACAGCTCATAAAAATAGTTAAAACTTTTATTCGAACAGGTATTCGTTTTTAATTTGGCTTGCAGAGGGGGCAAAAAGGGGCACTTGTAAAAATTTTAATAAAAAGGTAGACGGCAAGCCGCCTACCTGGAGTTTCTGGTGCCTCCTGCGCGATTCGAAC
>BNJU01004958.1_pt1 | contig 29343 bp, 51 predicted proteins | sample 8539281 | NCBI WGS metagenome assembly BNJU01 (sample SAMD00202456, study PRJDB9452) | human saliva metagenome | isolation source: human saliva | place: Japan
CTTGTTCCTCACTTTGTGCAGGATATTGCAACGGTGCTGAAACGGAGCGATCACCGTTCCTTTCGGAATCAGGTCTCATGCGAGGTGACAAGCCCTCGCAGTCCCTGCTCGGCCTGAGCCGTGCGGAGAACCTTGCGTCATCCGCGGCCTCCGGCTGCGGGCAGGAACGCTCACCCGCATTCCTGTGTCCGTGACTCAGAGTGAGGAACCGACATCAGCGAGGCAGCTATCAACTGAACGGATCCGCGTTTCCCTGGTGCGTCTCGTCGGCCCCAGCGGCGAGCGGAGGTCCGGCGACTGTCCGCGTGAGGACGCCCTGCGTTCGGCTGAGCGAGGCCGACCTCGGCCTGGTCGAGGTGGCTGACCGACGCGCGCTCCACCGGTGATGCAAGCTCATGAGACCACGGGCAAGTTCAGAGATTGCGAGGTCGGCCATGAGTTGCGCGCGATGCGCGACGCAACCAGGCATAGGCTACCCAGCTCAAGGAGGATCCAGTTCCGCCTTCAAAGATCGATGAGCATCGACTGCACGCCGCGCCGCGGCCACGTCGAGCTGATTCCTCAAGGGCGGGAGACACGAGTCAGAGGTCATCGTCCGCTTCCGCGGGCCGCGAGCGAGTCGAGCGGAAGCACCGGATCAGGCTCCTGCAGGGCCTGGCTGAGGAGATGGCCGAGCTGGGCACCCATCGAGTCCCACGTCGGACGGCCGCAGCATGGTCCTGGTCCTGGCCCCGGTCCGGAGAGGCCGAGGTCCAGTCCATCCGCGCCGCCGCCGCGAGAGTAAGCCTCGCGCCGCCCGCCGTGCCAGAGACGCACGCGGGCCGAGCACCCAAGGCGCCAAAGGCCTGGACGGAAGCCTAAGCCGGCGAGAACGCCTGAGTGCACCCGAGTGCACTCGACACTCACCTGACACCACCGGCCCACCCCTCGCCACCGTGAGCGCGAGTCTGCCGCAGTCCCGGCGAGCACTGGTCTGCCAGGGACCGAGAAGAGGAAATTACCCATGCCCGAGGAACGAGGCACTCCGGTGCCAAGAAGCGCTTCCGGGTCACCGGCAGCGGCAAGCTCATGCGCGGGCAGGCCAGCAAGCGCCACCTGCCGGAGGTCCGGTCCTCCCGCCGCAAGCGCAAGCTGTCCCGGACCAGCCGGTCGCGGCGACGTCCGCCAGGTCAAGAAGCTGCTCGGTCGCTGGCGCCCAACCCACCAGGAGTTCCACCATGGCGTCGTGGACGCTGTTAACGCTAGAAGAAGCGTCGTCCTGTTCTCGGAAGGCCTCGGCTACCGCGGCCAGTTTCGCTCGCGCCTCTGCCGCAAGGGCAAGGAGCAGGTCACCCACTTCCGGCGTCTGCGCGTTCCCGCGACCGTCGCGCCCGCAAGAGGCGACTTCCGTCGCCCAGGATCCAGCGCATCAACGCTGCCGCCCGCGCCGAGGCCTCCGGCCTACAACCGCTTCATCGCGGCTACTGGCCTGGCCGGCGTGGAGATCTGACCGCCGCACGCCTCGCCGAGCTGGCCGTCAACGAGCCCGAGGGCTTCGGGCTGCCTGCCGGAGGTGGCCTGCACGGTACCCTCTCGGAGACGTGCAACGCGCAAGGCCTGACATACGTCAGTGGGCCGATGGCCTGCGCTGAACAGACACGCGTCGATGGTGGTGCCGTCACTGATCAGGTGGCGGCACCACCATCGATCTCTTCACCGTTGTGTGTCACGAGGTGCTGCAATGGAGCCTGGGCCGTCAGGATGGGTGGCGCTGAGTCGTGCTTCCAACCGGAGAAAACCCAAGTCGATGGTGGTTTTTACGTCGGGAATCACTACCGATGAGGGCGCAGTTCGGATTGGAAAGTGGGATGACGGGTTCGAGATGCCGGGCAGCGCCAATGCGATCCTGAGTCGCGTCGACTTGTCCCATAGCGGTAGAAATCTTGAGCGCCCGTCCTGCTCATCTGCAGTGCCATCGAAACCAAGAAGGAGGAGTTCGCAGGCCCGGGCCTGATCTGCGTTACGCTCAAGTAAGGCTGGCATACAGGTTGCCCCGAGTTCGCGGCTTACGCCCGCCGTAGCCGGCTCCCCCAGCCTCAGGAGCCAGCGACCGGGTCCTCAAGAAAGAGATCGGACGAGTCCGCATGAGACCCAAGCTACTCGTTTCTGGGGGCCTGCAAGACGCGCAGCGATGCCGAGGCTTTCGACCTGGGCCCCAGAGCGTCGATGCCGGTCACGGTCACGTGGTGCACCGCCCATGCGACTCGCGGAGACCTGCTGCGCGGTATCAGACGCGCTAAGTCACCGGAGAACGTGACCTGCTCGGCACCTGGAGAACCGGTGCCTGGCTGCTGAGCGGGCTAGCGCATCGCTGCGACCGCGGCGTGCAGGTACAGGTTCGATCTCGCCACGGACCGCCTTGTCCAACTGGTGAGGCGGTCGCCTCGAGTGAGTCCAGGGGAAACGCCCTGGCCGAGAAAGCTCTGAGACTCCCTGTACCAAAAGCCGGGAGCTGATCCGTAACCGGCCACTTGGGAGGATGCTGGCTTGTATCGGGGTTGCGCGCCGAGTGGTGCACTTGTCAAACGCCATCCGGCCACACTCCGCCATCGGGACTACGGAACCGCATGAGCACTAAAGCCGTCTGCTGCTGATGTCAGAAAGAACAGTGGCCAATCACGACCGGCTACCACGGCACGATAAACTATCATCTGCAAAACTCCTCGGCTTGATGACGGATGCCCCGCAGCTGCTTGGCCACTATATATGGACACCCATTGCATGCATGCTCCAGGCACACTGACATGTAAAATACGTGCATTTCCTCAAATACTAAAAGGCCTCTCGACTAAGACGTCGCTGATCTATGTTCAAACGAGTCGCAATAAGTGGGCAGGAAGTTTGTGCGTCACAAACGCAACACTTTTCGCTTCAGGTTTATCCTCGAGTCTCATATAGCCTGACGGCGTCTCTCTCGGCAATTCACGAGACATGGTGTCGGCACCCCGACGACAAACGGAGGAAAAGAAGTATCTGAGACGATATTAAAAGCACTTACCATTTCAAGTCGCGTTTTCCGGACTTTCAGGCGGCAGTGTAGAAGGCATACTCGCGATGTGATCAATGGAACGGTGTTGAAAGTCCCCCAGGCCGCTTTCTTCCAAACGATCGCGGAGCGCCGTCCACCACAGCTATGTTCAACGTAGTTATACCTGTAATCGGACTCAGGACTTACTGAAAGCTGTCAGAACTGACAAATCGTGGCAGAACTACATCTGAGAATACTAGATATTTCAAATATCCCAGCAACTTGCCATCCGGAGGATCGCGGCCCTAAGCCCTATGTCTGCAGTAGTTTCGTAGCACTCTTTCATCCACGCGCCGGATTGCCTAAGCCAGTTAAGGCCAGGAGACGGTTTATCTTCGTATCACTATTCATAGCGATTCAATCAGCCTGCCACTCCAGCTCCATCAGAGGTATAGACGTAGACACAGATAATCTCTGCACTGCAGATTGCAAGTAAGTCAAGTCAGTACACAATGACCATCGACGAACGATGGAACGTGCAGTAATCCAGCACGGAGATATTTATTAGCCATACGAGACAAAAGTCTATCTGGGGAAGAACGGAACTCTTCGGCGTCGATCGCCAGAACGAGTTCCGGAATACCAGACGAGAACACGAGCTCTTTCATTTCGATCGGTTTCTCATACAATACAAACCAGGCAGAGAATGGAAGAAAAGTCCTCGAAGAAGAGTCAGCGTTGTGCTGTTTGTAATGATTCGATACAGATGAATATGCGAACACGATGGACCTAACGAGAAGTGTTATTAGTCAAGAAAGCAGATAGTCCGATCGTTTGCCTCTGCACTTACATACGGTGAAGAATCAGGGTGTTATCTTCTGAGACAGTTTCCAACCGTAGCCTTCATGAAACGCGTTCGGATGAGCTCTATTTTTAATGCATGCTGGCCCGATTAGTTGATGCAGTACTAAAATCAGCAGATGGTCTAAAGTTAGGGAACTGTACTTAAACTGGCTTCTGACTGACTCCTGTTAGGTCACCAGAACCTGCACCGTGTCGGACTGGCTAGATTAAACACAGGAAGGCCGATCCCAACGATCGAAAAACTGCGGATAATTCACCCAGATGCTCAATACAAGATATTGAATGGTCAACAATCAGATATCTGCAACCTAGCAGGGTACAAATAACTCACGCTCAAGATTCTAACTCCCCGAGAATTTAGTTCCTGCGGAGGAGTGCTTTAGATTCGGGGCGATCCAGAATTTTCTGTTGACAGTAACGTGCTTACTGGCATCCAAATAGGTGTTTGTCATCCGTCGGAAGACGATAATGCTGGGACATTAACTCGTTTTGGGTTGAACTGTCAGCATGTTGTAACTGCGTTAACGAACTGTTTCAGTTGATTTTTATGCATGGTGGTTCAATTATCTACGGTGGGCGAATTTTTCCAGATAAAGATAATCCTGGGGATCTCATTTCCCACATGGTTAAGGAAGCCGACCGGTATAAAGCGGAAATTGGAGCATCAGCAAAAGAATGAATGAAGTCGATGCTGTCGGACAGCCCTCATTGCTGGCCGCCCTGACGACATAATGCAAGGGCAGTATTCGTTCAACTACATGCCGTGGGGCTCCTTTGCTCAGACTTGAGCATACGATTCGCGAACAGTTAGACTCATCAGGTTGATAGGGGGCTGTATGTGATAACAAGTGACGGAGAAAGCTGGACGTCAGTCAAGCGTTCGACCTGCTCCGTTCGAGTACTGATGTGCCGTCTAAAAACTCTCCCGAAATGCTAACCTCTTTGCGCACGAACATTGTTAACGATTCCGATATGCGAATACTGATTGGTGGCTTGATCTCTGCGCCAGACAGTCCCAAGGTTAGTGGAACACTGAAGAGATGCCTAACTGTAGAATCGCATAAAACCTCTCTACATTGCGGGCGGATATGGCGGCAGGAGCTTTCTGCTCGCACGAGAGCTTGGCATTGTTGCCGACAGCTGCTTTCCTCCGATTCCAAGGTTAGACAAGCTGTCCAAGCAAGACTCAGGATATAATCGGTCGTCATAAAACGCGTTGGCGGCCAACCTTGGATGGCCTATCTGAATAAGCACGACGCATGGCGTTAACTCATAGGCCGTCCGAAATGGTATCACTGATGCTAACTGGAATTACGAACATTTGTCGCAGCAAAGAATGAATCTGTTCGCTGCCTTACCTGGAGTGCGTGGTAGGTTTCTCGGACTGGGGGAGTTCCCGTGAGTCGATAGGATGGAGACCATGCCAGCAGCGAAATACTCAGACGAGTTCAAGACCCCAAGTGGTGTGAGGTGATCGAGAAGGAACGCACGATCGCCTCGGTGGCCGCCCTATACGACCTTTGCAGAGCCCAAAGCGGTGGGTAACTGGGTCGCCAGGGTACAGGATAGAGCACGCCACCGACCAGGACCGCAAGAAGGCATCCGAGTCAGCCGAGATCGCAAAACTGAGAGCAGAGAACAGGGAGCTGCGTCAGGAGAACGAGTTCCTGAGCGGCCGCCTTCTTCGCCAAGGAACGACCGTGACCGAGCGCCACGAGCTGATCAATCGCGAAGAAGGCCACTACCTCATCTCCTCATCGTGTCGGTGGTCCAGGTATCAAAATCAGGATACTATACCCGGCGTGACCGACCCCAGTCACAGACGGCTCTCGGAGGAGGCTGGCCAGTGATGATTAGGACATTTTTGAGCACTCGTGAGGGCACCCCTACGGATACCGGCGCATCCAGGTGGTCCTGGAGCGGCGCGGGGTCCGGGCGGATGGTTCCACGATCCGATCCACTGCATGAGGACCTGGGGCTACAGGCCGCGCAGCCACGGGCAAAGGTCCGAACCACCGTGCCGGCTAAGGACCTGGACGAGCGGCCCGACCCACCAGGCGAGACTTGCCAGAGCTGACGAGCCCGGCAATAGCTGTGCGGGGACATTCCCCCCGCAGCGGGAGGTGCCCCTCCTGCGTCAGGACGTGGACCGGATTCGTCTATCTGGCGACGCGTTCGACCGACTGCCACGAAAAAGGTTGTGGGTATGCGATGGCTGACCATACGCACACCTCCTGAAAAGCAGCCATTGACATGGCGGTCAGGAGATGCCCGATCAAGAAGGGCGTGACGATCTTTTCACTCCGACAGGGCAGCCAGCACGAGCCTGTTCAATCGGTTTGTGTAAGCCCTGTGGAAGGACCGACATCATGACTGCTACTGATGATGACAACAGGGCTCCTGCTGGTGGGCGGGATGTGGTCGACCAGGCTGCGCTCGGCTGGGGGCTCTGGACGGCGTTTGAACAGATCGATGCGGGCAGGTGAGGCGACTGACCGATGGCTCTGCTACCGGCCCCTGGTCAAGGAGGCCCTGGAGAGGGCCTGGCCGCTGAGCTGACCGAGCACCTGGGTTACGACAGGGCGAGCCGACCTCCCAGGCGCGCAGTAACGCTAGGAACGGAACCACGTCCCAAGACGGTGGACTCTGAGGTGGGGCCCTTTCGAGACCCTGTGGTGCTCCGGGACCGGGCCGGGACCTTCACCCCGCGCCCGGGTAGCGCCATGGGTCAGCGCCGTCCGGACGGCCTGGATGCGTGTGAATCACCAGGCCTGATGTGCCGGTGGAACTGACGAAGTGCGGGATATCCAGCACCACCTGGCCTCCACGCTCAGCGCGGGTCGCTCAGCGCGGGGACCATTTCGAGGATCACCGACGCGGTAGCCGATGCTGTCCCGCGTGTGGCAGCACGCGTCCGCTGGAGGAGTCCTCTTCCCGGTGGTCTCACCACAGGCGCGATTCGGGCCGATGGTCCGCGCCTGTTCACTGGGTCGCCTCCCGCTCGGCTCACATCGCGGTCGGCGCGGGCATGGACGGCCGTCAAGCACGGGCTTAAGTATCTGGGCCCGGCCTGGGAGGAGCCCTGAAGGGCGGCTCGTGCGCTGAGCTGGCCAACAGCGGGCGTCAGCGACGTCCTGATCGTAGAGGGGCACCTCCCGCACAGGAGCGAAGCGCGCGGGGAATGTGACGGGCGGCACTCGGCCTCCGAGGCGATCGAGGCGACCTGGCCCCAGGCCACGGTCCCCGCACCTGTGTGGTCCACCTGTCCGTGCCCCTGGATGCGGTCTCGTCTCCCACGGGAGAGCTGGAAGGTCGCGGCCGCTCTCAAGGCCGATCTGCACCGCCCCGAACCAGGAGGGGCCGCCTGGCAGGCTCTGACCGACTTCTCCGAGTCCGACATGGGGGTCAAGTACCCCAGACGCAGGCGACCTGGGAGCGGGCCTGGGGAGCGATTCACTCCCTTCCTGGACTTCCTCCGATGCTCAGGCGTGTCATCTCCCCACTTCGTGGGAGGTACCCTCCACCAACACTGATCGAGACTGCGAGTTACCAGCTGCGCAAGGTTTCCAAGAACCGCGGCCACTTCCCTCGGATGAGGCGGTGACTGACGCCGAAAAGCTGGCGATCTGTGACATCGAGGACAAAACGAGCCCGAGAACGCGACAAGGAGAAAAGGACTGCCAGCATCCAAGCGCAGGGGCCAAGGGCAAGCTCGTCGAAGGACAGATCACCACCGACTGAACAAGGCCCCTGGCCCAGCCCCGCCACCGCCTATCCCGACCGAATCAACCTCACCTGTAAAACGCTTACACAGAAAAACTGAACAGGCCCCAGTACACGTCCCAGAAGTTCCTGGACCACCCGAGTCTTATAGTACCCGTCCCTCAGTGGGCGCACGGGAAGTGCGTTGGACAACGCTTGGGCTTCAGTCGTTCAACGCCACGCTCAAGAATGAGAGAGTCCACCGAATGGTGTATCCCACGAAGGACAAAGCGATCAAGGATATTGCCTCATGGATCGAACTGAGATACACTCGCACTCATCTTCACTCAGCTCTAGGGTATCGCACCTCGACGAGGCCGAAAGAGATTTCCTGGACCCGAAGAAGGCAGCCTGAAACACAAACAAGCACTGTCCGAAAAACACCCAGCAGTCCAGATGCCGGTGAGGTCGTCTCCTCCTACCACGAGCTGTGGCACGTCGAGGCCTCTTTCGCCGATGAGCAAGCACGACCTGAGAGCCCGTCCCGTCTTCCACCACACCCAGAGACGCCATCGAGGCTCACCTGACCGTGGTCATGGCTTCCTGGCCGTAGCCCGCCACCTTCAGGACGCCACCGGATCAGCATCAGACGCGTCATACGCGCCTCAAACCCCTCCAGGAAGTCACCATCAACCTCACGCACACCACCTCACCGCCGCCGACCCCTGACCCGCTAAGCCGAAGACATCCTCACTGCGCCTCAACATCCCCAACAGGGCACTAAAAACTGTTCAACTCAGGGTCTTAGTGCCCCTGCAACTAGACCCCCGACTCCGTAATACCAATGAAAACTCACACCGCCGCCTGCAACCCACCAAGGTGTCATGAGTCAGGCGGTAGCGGCTCCTGAGGGGTCAAAGGAGCGTTACGGTGGGTCATGAGTATCGAGGGCTTTCTCCTGTCGGAAGGCTGATTCTAGCACCACCCATCTTGACAGCCCAGGCCCCTGCTGCCCCTAACGCCCCATGACTACAAACCTCGTGACTCCACAACATCTAAAAAGCCCCAAAATACTTAATTTAAGGATCCAACACCTCTTTCAATTATTCCAAGCGAATCTTATGCAATCAGGTTTCTTATTTAAAGATGACAGTCCCCTTAGTAGAAGTTCTGTAATCTCGTAAGGTCGTTTGGGTTATGGCTAGCTGATGAATATCATGCTCTGATAGTCCTGTTAACTTAGTATTAGTATAAATTCGAATTTCGTTGAGAACGTTCTGAGATTCTTTGTAGGCGCGTCGAATGAGAAGAGAGCTGTTAGCATGTGTGGAGGTTCCGTTAATGATGTCGGCAAGTAAGGCCTGCCCCTCCAAAGCCGCCAGCAATGTACAGCGGTTTTTCCGGCTCTGAGAGTGTAGAGGGCCTTCTATAATCCCCGGCATTGCACCCCGATATCCGTCTGGGTTGGTTTCCTGAAATAGCCAGCATCTTCCCTGATATAACAAGGCGTGCATCACACAAATTTGGAAAGATATCTACGTAGTTCCAGTTAGGTGGTGAGCGGCGTTTTCATCGGAAGTGGAGTTTAGTATATCTGTCGAGCTCGCTTCGTGTTCGCGGGCAATTTCATTAAATGCAGTCACTTCTCCATAAGAAGCAATGCTACCAGAATGTTGTGTATCTCGATTAAGTGATTCACGAGTTGGAGTTGTAGATTCGGTGAGTCAAATTGACGACCAGCAGAGTGAATATGGGCGGCGAGTTCGGTAACCTTCGACGTCTGTCGTTTTAGTCTAGTTAGCGTGAGCGTTCGGTCTGCAGCGTCATAGCAAAAGTGAGAGCAATGTTCGGCGAACATGCCTCTGGTCAGCCAGCGTAGTGATTCCACCGCCAGCTAGTAGCAACGACTTTGTGATGGTGTTGATAGCCGATCCTACGTGCAGGGCCCTCGCTCAAACGAATGCAGATCTTCGGCATAGCTGGCTGAAAATGCCAAGAGTGATTCCATTTGCCTCCATTGCAGAAATGCTGTTTGACTGTTAGGCTATTTCTCTCAATGTGAGTGACGTCAAGAAACAGGGTGTGCAGCGTAGTGAAGTGGATGCTACTTTGACCCAAACCGGCAAGTGAGCATAATTCGGTCATCATATCTTGTTCTGCGGGCATAACGGCGGATCTGGATGTAGAACCCATATGTGTTTTTTTCGACTGAACGACGGAAGGGTAGCGAACCTATAATTCTTGGAATTAATGCTGGCTCTGGAGGCTGGGTAAGTGAGTAATGAAGTAATCTGTCTCTCGTTTGACTCATCCTTCTGTTGATGTGTTGCAGTAATGTGTCGATCGTTGAGCTCTTCTGAGAAGCGAACGGTGATTCCAAATGTGCTGCTTCAAGCAAATATCTGACAAGCAGGTTTTAGGGCTTCATATTGCGTGAGACTGAAGGTCATCCACCATTCTGGTGTCGCAATGTCTTTCGTTGGATGGGTATGTCACCCTGGGGACGTTGTCGAAGATTATTGACCCTTGTGGCTGTGTCTTAGTGCAAGCATCAAGGCATACTACTGGAGTGTTAGATCTCTTGCTTTCGAGAATCTCCCCATTGTGTCCATTCACGGTTACTATAATTTTCAGTGCGAATCATGAGCACTGCCCCGCTTTTGAACTTGTTCTCGAATTTTTGATCCCAAGGGTCGCCTGATTGCAGGTCGTGGATATAGTGTCCGAGCTTGGTTTTTATCTGCCCACGCTTTCACCTTTGCCATGACGCCACGCGGATAAACATCATTCAAATCGCTGTCAGGGATGTCGGCTCGCGAATGGCTAACAAATATCCCTCAGCTTTTTCTTGTTTCTACCATCTCCTAGGAGGTTTTGTATGACCGCCTGACCCTATATCTCTCATGAGAGCACCCTCACAGGCGGCAGACTGATTTGCCTGGGCATAATTGCTTGTTCCACGCACCCCTGTGACACTCTCTGTCGATTAAGTAGTTTGGTGATCACGGGAGAGTTTGAGTAGTCAGGCAGGTTGGTAGGAAGAATTGGCAGCACTAGTGTATGTGAGTTGTTTTTGCCTGAGTGGTCTTGTAACTTCACCGCTTCGGTCAGGTAGTTATGCCATTCACTTTCGGTTTGTAAAGAAGATCGCACTCAGATGCTCGCCAATGAAAAAGAGTACCACTGAATACTCTGCTGCATTATCGGTGCAATTTTGGTCGACTTTGCCGATCGTGCCATCTCTATGAAGATTGAGGTATTGTGTCGCCGAAGTCGTTGTTTGTATCGGTCGTGCATGATCTCCCATATACTTTCGATTGCATTTTTCTGGTAGGCCAGAAAATGGTGTAGTGATAGTGGTTAAATAATGTGTCGTATATAAGGGCCCCTTCTTCATCTTTTTGGGGTGCCAGACGACGAAGATGTCGAGAGTGGGAGGTGCGGACACGAACGGTGGCGGCAGTTCAAAGTGTTTGATTTCATGCTGTGCGGGGTCTCGAAGGAAACAGTTGCTTAGAGGCAGTGTAGCCGTCACGGTTGTCGATGGAGTGATGCAGTGTCGTATTGGGGCTTGTCGTTACGATGCCGGGCTTGCTCGCGTAGGCTGACGGCATGACCCCTACCGACTCTGCCGTCCCCGATGAGTTCCTCGACGGCTCTGCCGAGCGTCCTCAGACCCGCGGGCCGCGGCGGCGCACCGTCAGCCAGGGCCCGGCCGCCGGCCGCGAGGTGCTGAGCAATCCTGCCTCGGCCCGCATCTCCCGGGTGGCGGGCCTGTCCCGCCGCAACGCGCGGACCAAGCACCGACGCTTCCTCGTCGAAGGCCCCCAGGGTGTGCGCGAGGCCGTCCGGCACGCCCCCGGCCGCGTGCTCGACGTCTACCTCACCGAGGCGGCCCTCGAGCGCCACAACGAGATCTGGGACGAGGCCGTGGCAGCCGGGCTCTACGTGCACGTCACCACCCAGCAGGTCATGGACGCCATGAGCCCCGACGCCCAGGCCTCTCGCCGTCGTGGCCACCGAGGAGGCCACTGGCCCGAGGCGCTGACCGCCGCCCCTGGAAGGGGCCAGGCTCGTCGCCGTCCTCACCCAGGCCCAGGACCCCGGAAATGCCGGCACCATCATCCGGGCCGCCGACGCCGCCGGCGCCGACGCCGTCGTCCTCGTGCGCGGCAGCGTGGACCCCACCGCACCGAAGGTCGTGCGCTCCACCGCCGGAAGCCCTCTTCCACCTGCCCGTGGTCACCGGCGTGGCCCTCGACGACGCCGTCACCGCCCTCCACAACGCCGGACTCACCCGTCCTTGCCGCCGACGGACGCGGGGACGTCGACCTCTTCGAGGCCGAGTCCCTCCTGGAGGCGCCCAGTGCCTGGCTGCTCGGGCAACGAGGCCCACGGACCGCCCTCAGAGGCGCTGAGCCGAGCCGACGCCGTCGTCTCCATCCCCATCTACGGCAAGGCGGAGTCCCTCAACGTCGCCGCGGCCGCAGCCGTCTGCCTCTACGCCAGCGCCCGGGCACAGGGACAGAACTCTAGCCGCAGCTGACTCAGCAGCAGCTCGCAGATCGCTTCGGCAGCCCGGCCCGGTCCATCCAGCCCCTCCATGAGCGTGGCCATTGCCGGGCGCGCGAACGCATGCCGTCGTCGGCCATGGCCTGGCGCACCAGCCCGCCCAGTCGGTCCTGCGGGCCTCCCTACGCGACACGAGCCTGGCCGAGCCGAAGGCCACACAACGCTGCACGTTGAAACGCTGCTCGAGCTGCAACGGAATCCTGATGAAGGGCCACCCTGGACACAGCTGGTCTGCACCGTTCCCTCCCCGCCGTGAGTGATGGCTAGGTCGACGGCGCTGCCCAGCTCGTGGGCCGGGAGCCAGTCAGTGACGTGAACATTGCGCGAAGAGTCTCCAGGTCCCTCCTGGCGAAGGTGGGTGCGCACCGGAGCCAGCACCTGGCAGTCCGCCCGGCCCAGGCCTGCCAGCACGGGCAAGGGACGAGGTCACGGTTCCCCGATGAGCCCATGGCGAAGCACACCAGGGCTGGGGCCTGGCGGCCAGGTCGGTCAGGAACTCGGGGAGCTCCCTCGGGCAGGCGGGCAGACTGCCCCACCACCCGGTGCCCCTGCAGGCATCCCTCAGCCACCCAGGCAGCAGATGCGGGCAGTGGTGATGAGATTGAGATCGGCAGTGAGCCCGGCGAGCATCCCCTGGGCAGCGAGACACCATTGGCCCTGGCCACAGAATGGAAGGAACGAGGCAGGGACCTGAGTCCCGAGCGCATGGAGCGCATGGGCGGCCACGTTGTCGGCCAGGCACCCTCCAGGCAGGTGCGGGGCAGGAAGCCGGTGGCCCCTGGTGGTGCGCGCCGCCTCCAGGTGCGCCAGGGAGCAGGCGAAGGGCCGTATGAAAACCAGCGGCACGCACTCCGCCCGTGCAGAAATAAACTGGCTGGGAGTTACTCCGATGACAACGGCGTCCGGACGCAGGGAGCGCAGCAGCACGCGCTCACTTGTCACCCGCTGGGCCAGCATCTTCGCGTGAACGGGTGATGCAGGCTGCGGCCCTGGTCGAAGTTCAGAGCCAGCCGTCCCTCCTCACTGAGGTAGGGGGTCAGCAGACGGAACTCGAGCCCGCGGCCCTGATGTACTCGGAAAGTTGCGTCGCGAGAAGCCGGCAAAGACGCACTCAACGTGCGAAGGCATCCGGCGGGCCACCTCGATCGCCCGGGTCACCTCGGCGAAGTTGAATGTCTCCCGGAGCGAAGAGAACACGCGACGTCCTGCGGCGTACAGCCACCACATCTCCAGTGGTGCCTTGAGGCATGATCGGCCTCTCCTGAGAGCGAGGGGTGCCACAGTGCGGGGAGCCCTCATCGTCGTTCTATTGTACGTCTTGTACAACCGGGGGAGAGGTTAGCACGTTCGCGCCTATGCGAACGCCTTTTTTACGACAGGTTCAAAATGTTGGAAAAAAGGATGTGCGCGGCCCCGGGGGAGCGCTGAGTCTCAGTGCGGCTCGACGCTCACTCCCTCAACGGTCGCTCACCGATTCGTGGGCGGTGGCCGGTGTCGAAGTCTGCTCGGAGATGTGCTCGGCGCCCTGCCGAGCCTGAGACACCAGGCTTCGCAGCGTCTGGGCGGACATGTTCAGTGATGGTCTCCCTGACTGATCTCGGGTGATCCAGCCAGGCCAGGCACAGGGTGATCATCGTGCTGATCCACACCTCGGCGGCGAACATGGCGCGCTCGTCGGGCTCGGCGATGCCCATGAGCATGAGGACGAGGCGTTCGTAACGCTCGAAGCTGGTGGCCAGCGCGGCCGCGATCTCAGGGTCCTGGTCAAGGCCTCCCGTGGAAGCGCCTGAAGGCTGTCTGGCCTGGACCTCACGTAGCCCGCGAAGGTGGAGATCGCCCCTTCCAGGGTCAGTGCCGTCTGCTGCTCGACCAGGCCGTGAAGATGAAGGATCTCGTACTCCACGATGGCTCGGGCGAAGGCGGTCTTGGAGGGGAAGTAGTGGTAGAAGAGCGTGCGTGAGACGCCGGCCCGCTTGATGATCTCGTTGACGTGAGTGCGGTCCAGTGTTCCTTCCGCGAACAGCTCGACGCCGACTTCACCAGCTCCCTCCCGGCGCTGCTCGGGCTGGAGGCGGCGGCGCGGATCGGTGGTATTCGCTGGACTCATGCAGATGAGACTACGACCGCATGGTCGGCATACACGGTTAGGGCGCCTGCATGGCGTGTGAGCATCGTCCCAGGATCCGAGACGCTCTGAGACGGTTGACGCTCCGGTTGGAGACGGTGCTACCCTTCCTGACGAGAGGTTGGAACTCTCTTAAATGTGTAGGCCGACACGAGCCAAGGAGGAATGCAGTGCGCATGCGGATGTGTTGCTGTTGCTGTCGATGAGACAGATGACGCTCCCACACCCATGTTGAGACGAGGTACTCGTGACCGCATCCGCACCCTCTCCTGACCAGACCGCCGCAGACCAGAACGATGACGTCCTGGTGCGGATCAGCCACGTCACCAAGTACTACGGGCCGTTTCAAGGCTCTTGACGACGTCTCCCTCGACATCCACCGTGGCGAGGTCGTAGCGGTCATCGGCGCCTCCGGATCGGGCAAGTCGACCCTGTGCCGCACCGTCAACCGCCTCGAGCCGATCCAGGAAGGGCGGATCGAGATCGACGGGATCCCGCTGCCCCAGGAGGGCCGGGCCCTGGCCCAGCTGCGCGCCGAGGTGGGGATGGTCTTCCAGTCCTTCAACCTCTTCCCGCACCGCACGGTCCTGGACAACATCACCCTGGCGCCCATCAAGGTACGCGGCATCCCCCGGGGCCGGGCTGAGGAGCGGGCCCGTGAGCTGCTGGCCCGAGTCGGCCTGGAGGACCAGGCGGCAAGCGCCCCTCCCAGCTCTCCGGAGGCCAGCAGCAGCGCGTCGCCATCGCCCGCGCGCTGGCCATGGACCCCAAGCTCATGCTCTTCGATGAGCCCACCAGCGCCCTGGACCCCGAGATGATTAACGAGGTCCTCGACGTCATCAAGGACCTGGCGGCCTCGGGCATGACCATGCTCGTCGTCACCCATGAGATGGGCTTCGCCCGCTCGGTCGCCGACCGGGTCGTCTTCATGGACGGCGGCCAGATCGTTGAGTCCGGCCGGCCCGCCGAGTTCTTTCTCCTCCCCGCGCACCGAGCGCGCCCGCGACTTCCTCTCCAAGGTGCTCAGCCACTGAGCCCCGACGAACCGCATCCTCTCCCGAGTGCGGCGACCACCGCAGGCCCAGCGCCTGGGACGGCCCCTCCCCGTCCGAACGAAAGGAACACCATGACCACCCTCTCCCGCCGTGGACTGCTGGCCACGACCGGCGCCCTCTCCCTGGTAGGCGTCCTGGCTGCCTGCGCCGACACGGGCGCCGACGGTAAGGCCATCACCTCGTCGACGGCCTCCGACGCCGACTACGACAAGGCCATCAACTCCGGTCCGGTGGCTGCCGCCGACGTCGTGGCCGCCTCCCCTGGGCCGCCGCCGTGAAGCAGGCGGGCAAGCTCGCCACCGGCGGGACCAAGACCTCGGAGGTCTTCTCCTGGGAGGATGCCAAGACGAAGAAGATCTCCGGCTTCGACGCGGCCATCGCCCAGGCGCTGGCCCGCCCACATCATCGGCGGTGATGATGCCCGCCCTCCCTGAGGTCCAGCAGGTCACCTCCGAGACGCGCGAGACCGTCCTGACCAACGGCACGGTCAAGGCCGTCATCGCCACCTACACGATCACCCCCCGGAGCGGGCCAAGAAGATCGACTTCGCAGGCCCTACTACGCTTCCAGCCAGGCCATCCTGGTCAAGGCCGATAACAAGGACATCACCGGTGTCGACACCCTCACCGGGGACGTTGCGGTCCAGTCCAACTCCTCGTCGGCCGCCGCCCTGAAGAAGTACGCCCCCTAAGGCCACCGCCAAGCCCCTTCGACACCCAGGCCAAGTGCGTCGCCGCCGTCGAGAGCGGACAGGTCAAGGTCTACGTCGTGGACCAGTCCCTGCTCAAGAGCGAGGTCCTGTCCAATGACAAGGTCAAGATCGTCGGTGATACCTTCGCCGAGGACCCCTTACGGCATCGGACTTCCCAAGGACCTGGGGCACAGGCCTTCGTCAACACCTTCCTCAAGACGATCGAGGATGACGGCACCTGAAGAGGATCTGGGAGGCGACGATCGGCAAGTCCCTCGGTGGCACCGCCCTCAACCCCCGGCCCTCGGCTCGGTGCCCGGGTCCTCGGCCGGCGGCGACGCGACCGCGCAGAGCTCCTGAACGACTCACTGCCCTGTCAGGCTTGCTGCGTCCTCGGCCCGAGCGGACCCGTCGCAGGGCCGACGGCGCGGCAGCCGACAGCATTCCCGTCATGGTGACGACCCGCATCGTTCAAGGAGGCGACTGTGAGTGCCATTACCGACAATCTCCCTGCTATCGGTTGGGGCTGCTGGTCACGCTGGTGATCTCCGTCCTGTCCTACCTGGGTGGGCTGCTCCTGGGGTCGCTCATGGCCATCTTCCGGGTCGGTCCCATCCCCCGCTGCGTGCGCTGGGTGCGGCGTGGGTGACAGTGGCCTGCAATATCCCCAATCCAGCCTCATGGTGCTTTGTCGGGCTGGCGCTGCCTCATGTCGGTATCACCATCCCGCTGTTCTGGTCGGTGATCGTGGCGCTGGTCTTCCCTCATCGGGATTCTGTGTGAGACGGTCCGCAGCGGGATCAACTCGGTGCCCAAGGGACAGATCGAAGCCGCCCGTGCACTGGGCATGCCCTTCGGGCTCATCATTCGCAGCATCGTCCTGCCCCAGGCGCTGGCCCGCACGATCCAGCCACTGGTCAACATCTTCATCGCCCGCCTCATCGGCTCCTCGCTCGCCGCGGCTATCGGCGTCGTCGAGCTGACGGCCGTGACGCAGAGAATCAACCAGGAACGAGCCGCGGGAGTCATCACCTTCCTCACCTCCGGTCTTACCTACCTGGCCATCGCCTTCGCCGCCACGAGATCTGGCGGCCCTCGAGAGACGCCTCGAGTTCATGGGGAGGGGACGAGCATGAGCTCAGACATCATGCCGATGACCGAGCCCCGTCCACGCCGTCAGCGGGGCCAGGACCCGGGGCGGCGGATGCGGCACTGCTCTTCGATGAGCCCGGGCCGCGGGGGCGCATCCTGATCGCCATCGGATCAGTCGTCGCCGTCATTGGAATCGCGGCGCTGGCGGCCGCGGTCCTCTACCGGCTGGACTCGCGGGACAGCTCGACTATCCCAAGTGGCGCTACTTCCTGGGGCAGTCGGTCGTCAGTCAGCTCCTGGAGGCGGCCGGCACCACGTTGACCTTGGGGGGCGTTGCCGCGGTACTCACCTTCCCTCTGGGAATCGCCTTGGGCTGGCTCCGCCTGCTGGACAACCGCCCCATCAAATGGCTGGTCGGCCTGTGGATCGATGCCATGCGGGCGGTGCCGATGCTGCTGCTCGTCTACTTCTTCCTCCTGGTGGTTCCTCGCTTCGCCACGATCTCGGACTTCTGGAAGCTGGCACTGCCCATCGTCATGTGCACTCGGCGACGACGGCGGAGGTCTTCCGCTCCGGTGTCCGGGCGCTGGACCGTGGCCAGACGGAGGCCGCTTGGGCACTGGGGATGACTCCATCGCTCACCATGCGCCTCATCCTGGCGCCACAGGCCCTGCGCCTCATGCTCCCAACCCTTGTCACGCAGATGGTGACCATCATCAAGGGACGACGCTGGCATACGTGCTCGCCTACCCCGAGCTCATGTATCGCGGTTCCACCATGATCGGCCAGGCGAAGATCGATGCCCATCTGTCGGTCTTCTTCCAGACCTACGTCATCATCGCCGTGCTCTACATCATCGTGAACTGGTCCCTGGGGGCACTGGCCCGGTACATCGAGTCGCGTACCCGTTGAGGGAGGGCGACCTATTGAGGCTATTCACAGCGCCTTTGACGGATGCTGTGAATAAGCCTCCTCTCCTCAATGAGGAGTTTCAAGGCCGCAGGAGGTATCGAGGTAGTAGACGCTCATTATTCCCCACGAAGATCGTCCAATACGGCTTGGGAGCTCACGTCTGCTGTGCGTTTCAGGGTCTTGAAGTCGATCACGTGTCGCTTGACGGACCGCTCCTTGCCGCCTGAAGATGGAGAGCCGGTCCCGGGAAATAGGTGAGAGTATCGCAACGGGTTCACCATTATTGGTGATCTCGAAAGTTTCACCAGCCTGAACTCGGTGGAGGATCGCGGCGCCGTTGTTGCGTAGCTCCCGGTGCATGATCGTCTGCATGTACATCACCCCGTAGCAACTGTAGCGCCGCACTCCGTCGTCAGACGGGCAGGTTGTGGCGGGTGCAGGCAGCCAGGCTGAAGGCTCCTCCGTCCTCGCGTTGGGGGTCAGTGAGTGGATCTGGGCTATGCCTCGTCTTGACCTGTCGCCATAGCGGCGTGAAGGAGTGAAGGCAGGAGCTTGTCCAAGGCCTGTTGATCGTCAGGGGAGAGGGCCGTGCGCAGGTCGGCGTCGAGTCTGCTGGCGACGTCGATGGCGGCCTTCAGTAGCCTGCGCCCTTCGTCGGTGATCTCGATGGTCTGCACTCGACGGTCGCTCCGACTACGCGTCCTGCGCACGGCGCCGGTACTGGTGAGCTGGTCGACCAGTGTGACCACCAGGCTCGGGGCGACATGAAGTCGTGTGGCGATCTCCCGTTGGGAGGTCGCCACTCCGGCGTCGACGACGGCGAGCAGTCCCACTTGTTTGTGGGACAGGCCGACGTGCTCGATGCGTCTCGAGAAGGACTGGGTGATCTGGCTGCCCGTGACGCCGAGCTGGAAGCATGTTGAGGACAGGATTGCGTGGCCATCTTCTCCGGTCATGAGAGACACGGTACAGTACGGAATGATTCAGATGTGAACGATAAGGGGTGGTCCTCATGCCGTGGTGGCTCGCGCTGCTGAACTCGGCGCTGGGAATCATGTCAGCAGGCTTCGGTGTCGTTGCGGTGATCCGCCCGCAGACGCTCGACCCTTCCTGGGACGGCGAGTCCGGGGAGCGTTTCTATCCGGCTATGTACGCGGCCCGGAGCGTCCCGCTCGGAGTGCTGGTCGCTGCCGTCGTCTGGTTGGCTCCTGCTCGGCCGCTGACCTTGCTCGTCCTGGTCGCAGCGGCGGTCGCCCAGCTTGGAGACGCGCTGATCGGTGTCGTGCACCGTGTTCCGGGGATGGTGGTGTTCCCTCTTGCCGTTGCCCTCGTCCACCTGTCCAGCGCGGTATGTCTGCTCTGAGAGCAAAGCGAGACGACGAGGCGAGAGAGGGCGGTCTCGTCGTCAGGCGGGCAGGTCGCGGCGGGTGTAGGCGACCAGGCCGGTCATGATGCCGATGAGACCAACCACGGCTTGGACGGCCAGAGGCTCCCAGTCGGGGGTTCCGACGACGTCGAGATGATGCCCGAGCACGCTGAGGTCCTTGGCCCAGTCCTTGAGCTCGACGAGTCCACCGAAGAACTGGGCGAAAGCGCCCAGGTGACGACCACCCAGGACAGTCCGGTCAGTCTCGGCGCCAGGCCCACCAGGGCCGCTGCGATCCCGATGGCCGCCACCATGCCGGGCAGCTGGCTCACCGTGAACACGAAGGAACGCGCCACGGCGTGGTCGTCGGTGAGCTGAGTCGCCGTCGTCGCCGCAGGACCGTCGCCGAGACCAGCAGCAGGACGACCGCCTCGATGAGCGCGCACAGAACCTGGCAGAGGAGCACACGGCCACGACTGACCCCGGCGGCGAGCTCGACCTCCACCAGTCCCGCGCGCTCCAGGCTCGCCAGCCAGTTCATCCGTCGCACCGCCGCCACAGCCACGAGCAGCACTGTCACCACCGTCATGAGGGACACGAACTGCTCCACCGGGGACCCCACGGCCATCTTGCCGACATAGGACGCCGTCGGAGAACCGGGCGCCAGCAGATCCTTGATGCTGCCAGAGACGGATCCATACAGGAGCGCCAGACCTGTCGAGGCCAGAGCCCAGCCGACGAGACCGTGCCACGACAGGCGCCCGAGCAGATCCACATGACCCCGCACCCGCCACCGGCGCCGAGACGAGCTGCGGTCGGGCAGGTAGCCGCCCAGGTACTCACGGCGCGCGGCGAGTACCACGGCGCCGAGTGCCACAGCGATGGCCACGGCACAGCACGCTGCGAGCACCGTGAACCGGTCATCGGTGTACGGGCGCACGAGGTCGCGCCACCCCAGGGGAGTCAGCCACCTGAGCCAGTCCGAGCCGGTGCCGTCCGAGATCTGGTCGGCGCTCACCCGCAGCACGAAGGCGAGCGCGAGCATCACCATGGACAGGCCCCTGGCCTGGCCCGCCTGATGACCCAGCTGGCAGGTCACCGCCGCGATAGCTGAGAACGTCCAGCCGGTCACGCAGACCGTCCCGGCCAGTGTCCAGGCCCCTAAGACCGTCAGCTCCTCGATGCTCCTGGTCTGCCAGGTCAGAATGCCTCCGACCCCCGCAGACAGGGTGCCGACCACCACCCACACCAGGGCCACCGGCACGAGAAAAGGAACCGACCTGCCCACGCCCGTCGCACGCAGAACCTCGACGAGACCCTCGTCCTCATCAGCCCGCAGGACCCGGCACGTCAGCATAATCGCCATGAGCGCGGTGCACACGAGCAGGAAGGTCCCTGTCTGCCACTGCAGGAGCTGACCGAGCCGGCCGGGCCAGGGGACATAGCCGTAAAGGAGACGCGTTCCCGGAGACTTGCGCATCTGCTCGATGAGCACCGTCCGGGTCTCCAACGAGGGGTAGAAGCGCCCGTAGCTGGGTGCGGTGACACCGACTAACAGCCACAGGGGGCACCAGCCAGGCCGAGATCTGAAACCGGAATCGTCGAAGCAGAACCCTCAGGTAGGTGTCCCAGCCGGCCAGGGCGCCGTTCGCGCCGGAGCTGCTGGCCGGTGCTGTCTTGCCTGCTGCTGTGCTCGATGCGGCGTTCATCAGGCCTCCTCGTAGTGACGCAGGAAGAGATCCTCCAGACTGGTCGGCTCGCAGGGTGACGTCCTGGATCCGGTGCTCGCCCGCGAGGCTCAGCACCGTCGGCACCTGCTCCGCCGGCACCTCAAGGGTCAGGCGGCCACTGTCCTCGACGACGTCGAGCCCCACAGCCTTCAGCGCCTGTCTGACGGGGCCGAGCTCGTCGGCCGCAGCACCCAGCTCGATGCGGGTGCGCGACAACCGCCGCAGGGTCCCCAGGTCACCGTGCTCGACGACCCGGCCGTTCTTGATGATCGTCACCGCACTGCACAGGCGCTGGACCTCGGCCAGGATGTGGCTGGAGAGCAGAACCGTGCGGCCCTCGCCGCAGGCTCTGGCCACCTCCTCGGTGAAGACCCGCTCCATGAGCGGATCCAGGCCACTGGTGGGCTCATCGAGCACCAGCAGGCTCGTCGGTGCGGCCAGGGCCGCCACGAGTGCCACCTTCTGCCGATTCCCCTTGAGTAGGTCCTCACCCGTTTGCTGGGATCCAGGTCGAAGCGCTCCATGAGCTCGGCCTCCCGCTTGGCGTCGCGCGAGCCGCGCAGCCCGGCCAGGGCGTCGAGCACCTGCCCGCCGGTCAAGGCCGGCCACAGCGCCACGTCACCGGGAACATAGGAGACCTGCCGGTTGATGAGCGCGGCCTGCTTCCACGGCTCGCGGCCCAGCACGCTCACGCTGCCGCCGTCGGGCCGGTAGAGCCCCAGCAGGACACGGATCGTGGTGGATTTTCCCCGCCCCATTGGGGCCGAGGAAGCCGTGGACGCTGCCCGCCTCCACCGTCGAGATCCAGGCCGTCAAGCGCCCCTGAAGCGCCCGAAGCGCTTGACCAGACCGTGCACGTGCACGGGCCGCTCGCAGCCGGCTCCCAGATCACGGACCGCGGTGGAGGAGAGGCGGTGGCGGGCTGGGCCGCCTCGCATGCGACGTTACTGCTGACGTACTCGGTGCCTTCTTCACCTTGGCTCTCTTGACTCTCACAGCACTGGTCTCTCCCGCCGAGCGGCGGATCGTTGCGGCAAAGTCCGGATCGGCGAGCATGAGCTCCATGAGCTCAGCCACGAAGGCCTCGCTGAGCCGGGTACGGATAGCTGGAAGTGGTCAGGACATGGGTCAGTCGCCACATGGCGCGTCCCAGAGCACCCGAGGGAGGTCCGCTAGGACGGCCAGGGCGTGCTCCTTGTGGCGGCACGCCAGCCTCCAGCTGTTGTGCGCGAGCCGGTGCGCCTCAACGCGCCCCTCGACCTCGCTCAGCGTGGCCAGGCGGGTGAAGTCCATGATCTGCTGAGCGGACAGCTCGATCATCGTCATCCAGCGCCTCGATGAAGGGGACCACGCTGTCGGGCACCATGCCCAGCGAGGCGAGCACCACCATCATCTGGCGCTCGGCCCCCAGCACTCGCACACTGCCGCCCAGGCGAGCGATCCGGGCCTCGATGTCGTCGTAGAAACGAGTCAGAGCGCTGGGAGCGGGGGACAGGCCCTCACCGCGCTCCACCCGGGCGATGAGCTCATCGACCCGGGTAGGCCTGCTCAGCCAGGCTGCGCTGCTGCGCCTCAATCGTGCCCCGCGTGGCCCGCAGATCGCGCAGCACCGCCTCGCGACGAGAGTCCTGATCGGTGCCGATCGTGTCCGAGGCGAGCATCTCAGCCACCTGGGTCAGCGACAGTCCTCCGTCGGCCAGCCACCGGATACGCAGCAGACGGGCCACGTGCTCGACGCCGTACTGCGCCGCCCCCGCACCGTGGGCGGTATCTCCAGCAGACCCAGGTGGTGGTAGTAACGCACCGCTCTCGGCGTGGTACCGGCGATCCGGGCGAGCTCCTTGACGTGCATGAATCCATCTCAGCAGGTGACGTAACGTCACCGTCAAGTCCCAGGTGGCAGCAACCCGACCGGAGCGCATGACCAGCGGGGCAGCGGTCACCGCGCCACCCCGGTGACGGGACGATTCACACCCTCGCGACGGCGCGGACTACCCTTAAGGGCGGACAACCCCGGAGACACCTGGTGGAAGGCACCGCATATGACTGACGCTCCCGGCGCGCCTCGCCCCTGGACGAGGCCGGCATCAACGCCGCCGTCGAGGAGGCCCTGGCCGCCTTCGCCGCAGCCGGCACCCTCGCCGAGCTCAAGGAGGCCCGCCTGGCCCACACCGGCGACGCCTCACCACTGACCCTGGCCAACCGGCTCATCGGCACCCTGGATAAGGCGGACAAGCCCACCGCCGGCAGGCTCCTTGGGGGCGCTCGCGGGCGCATCGCCAAGGCGCTGACCGCCAGGCAGGAGACGCTCGAGGCCGCCGCCGAGGAAGAGATGCTGCGCACCGAGGCGGTTGACGTCACCATCCCCACCTCGCGGACGCAGGCGGGTGCCCGCCACCCCCTCGACATCCTCATTGACGAGGTCTGCGACTTCTTCACCTCCATGGGCTGGTCCATCGCCGAGGGCCCGGAGGTCGAGCACGAGTGGTTCGACTTCGACGCCCTCAACTTCGACGCCGACCACCCGGCCCGCCAGATGCAGGACACCTTCTACGTCGACGGCGCCAGCGTCGGGGCCGCCGAGGGCAGCCGCCAACCTCGTGCTGCGCACCCACACCTCCCCGGTCCAGGCCCGCGTCATGCTCGATCAGCAGCCTCCGATCTACGTGGCCTGCCCCGGCAAGGTCTTCCGCTCCGACGAGCTCGACGCCACCCACACCCCCGTCTTCCACCAGGTCGAGGGCCTGGCCGTGGACAAGGGGCTGACGATGGCGCACCTCAAGGGCGTCCTGGACCACTTCGCCAAGGCCATAGTTCGGCTCCCGAGGCGCGCACCCGCCTGCGCCCTCCTTCTTCCCCTTCACCGAGCCCAGCGCCGAGATGGACCCGTGGTTCCCGCAGAAGAAGGGCGGCGCCGGCTGGATCGAGTGGGGAGGCTGCGGCATGGTCAGCCCCAACGTGCTCACCGCCCGCGGCATCGACCCCGAGGTCTACACGGGCTTCGCCTTCGGCATGGGGCTGGAGCGCACCCTCATGCTGCGCCACGGAATCGCCGACATGCATGACATCGTCGAGGGCGACATCCGCTTCTCCCAGCAGTTCGGCACCGACGCGGGAAACTGACATGCCCTACGTCCCCATTGAATGGCTGCGCGAGCACGTCGACGTCCCCACCGGCCTGAGCGCCGAGCAGCTCGCCGCCGACCTCGTGCGCGTGGGCCTGGAGGAGCGCATCGTTCCTCCGGCCGTCACCGGCCCCTCGTCGTCGGCAAGGTCCTCACCCGCGAGGCCAAGGAGCAGTCCAACGGCAAGGTCATCAACTACTGCCGCGTCGACGTCGGCCCCGAGCACAACGACGCTCCCGGCACCGGCAAGGAGCCCTCCGACCCTGCCCAGCCGCGGCATCGTCTGCGGCGCTCACAACTTCGACGTCGGGGACTACGTCGTGGTCTGCCTGCCCGGCGCCGTCCTGCCCGGCGACTTCCCGCATCGCCGCGCGTAAGACCTACGGGCACGTCTCCGACGGCATGATCTGCTCGGCCCGCGAGCTGGGTATCGGGAGGACCACCCGGCATCATCGTGCTCCAGCAGTGGCTGGCCGAGCACGGCCACGAGGGCGAGCCGCCCGCACCCGGGACCGACGCCATCGGCATCCTCGGCCTGGGGAGGAGGTCCCTGAGATCAACGTGACCCCGGACCGCGGCTACTGCTTCTCCATGCGCGGCGTGGCCTGCGAGTACTCCCACTCACCGGTGCCCGCTTCACCGACCCCGCCGACGCCACCCAACACGGGGCTGTACCCCAACGGCGTGGCCGGCGCCGGGCAGGCGGCTACGACGTCGTCGTCCCCGAGACCCCGCCCCATCCACGGGCGCCCGGATGCGATCGCTACGTCGCCCGCCTCGTGCGCGGCATCGACCCGAGCGCCCCGTCGCCCACCTGGATGCAGGACCGCCTGGCTGCCGCAGGCATGCGGCCCATCTCCCTGGCCGTGACGTCACCAACTACGTCATGCTCGACCTGGGCCAGCTGCTGCACGCCTTCGACGCCGCAAGCTCACCGCCCCATCGTCGTTCGCCGTGCGCAAGAGGGTGAGCGCCTCACCTTCCTCGACGAGGGTCACCCGCACCCTCGACCCCGAGGACCTGGTCATCGCCGACTCCCCGGAGGGCGCGGGCTCCGGGCCCTGGTCCTGGCCGGCGTCTTCGGCGGGTCCCTGAGCGAAGTCGACGCCGATACCCGCGACGTCCTCATCGAGGCCGCCCACTTCGACCCGGTCGGTGGCCCTGCTCCTCCCGACGCCGTGCCGCCCACCGAGTCCCTCCAAACGCAACGAGCGCGGCGTGGACACCGAGCTGGCGCCCATCGCCGCCCAGCGGGCCGTTGACCTGCTCGTGGAGTACGGCGGCGGCACCGCCGAGCCTGTGGCCACCGACATCAACCGCACCCGGGCCCCTGAGCCCCATCACCATGCGCGCCGACGCCGCCGAGCGCCTCACCGGCGTCGCCTACGGAACCGAGCGCGTCACCGAGCTGCTCACCACCATCGGATGCACCGTGGAGCGCGACGGCTCCGCCGACGACGGCACCGTCCTGCTGACCGTCACCCCGCCGACCTGGCGCTCGGACCCTGGTGGGTCCCCGCCCACCTGGCCGAGGAGATCGCCCGCCCTCGACGGATACGACGCCATCCCGGTCATCGTGCCCACGGCCCCTGCCGGCACGGGACTGAGCGCCGACCAGAGGCCCGCCGTGACATCGTGCGCCCTGGCCGACGCCGGACTCACCCAGGTCCCGTCCTACCCTTCATCGGGGAGGTCCACGACCTGCTCGAGATCCCCGCCGACGACGCTCGCCGCCAGAGGGTCCGCTGGCCAACCCCTGGCCGAGGACGCCCCTACCTGCGCACCAGCGTGCTCGACTCCCTGGTCGACGTCGCCCGGCGCAACGTCTCGCGTGGCCCGACTGACGTCTGCCGTCCGAGGTCGGCTCCGTCACCCACCCGGCCGGAACCGTTCCCGCCCCTGATCCCCGGAACCTCCAGCGTCCCCAGCCAGTCCGAGGAGGCAGCCCTCGAGGCGGGCATCCCTGCCCAGCCCACCCATCGTCGGTGCCGTCACGACCGGTGAGCACGAGCGCTCCGGGGTTCTCGGGGCAGGGCCGCCCCTAGGGACTGGGCCGACGCCGTCGAGGTGGTCCGCACCCGTGCGCGGCGCTCGGGGCGCAGGTCGAGGTCCGCGCCCCTGAGCACCCCTACGCCCCCTGGCACCCCGGCCGCACCGCGGAGATCCGCCTGCCCGGCCGACGTCGAGGGGCAAGGAGATCGAGCCCGGCAGGCTCGTCGCCCATGCCGGCAGAGCTCCACCGCGGTCGTGCGCGCGCTCGGACTTCCCAGCGTGCCTGCGCCGTCGAGATCGACCTCGACCCGCTGCTGGAGGCCGCCCGCAGCGCCGGGGCGCTCCAGGTCAAGGCCGTCTCCACCTTCCCGGCCGCCAAGGAGGACATCGCCCTCGTCGTCGACGGAGACCACCACCGCCGCCGAGGTCGAGGCCCTGGTCAGACAGGCCGCAGGGGATCTGGCTGAGGAGGTTCGCCTCTTCGACGTCTTCCGCGGCCCCCAGCTCGGCGAGGGCAAGAAGTCGTTGGCTTTCTCCCTGGTGCTGCGGGCCCCCGACCGCACGCTGACAGCCGAGGAGACCGCCGCTGTGCGCAAGCGCGTGGTCAACGGGCCGCCAGCTCTAGGGGCCGAGCTGCGCAGCTGAACCACGCAGGTCCCGCCATGTAGCAGCACTGACGGCCGTGATGTGATGCACATCATGGCCGTCAGCGCTCTTCAGTGCTTTCGTCGAGTAGGATCCCAGACAGCGGGTGTGGTCTCAGTAATACTAGGCGGCATGAAGATCCTGCTGACCTCTTCCTCCAAGCACGGGTCCACCGATGAGGTGGCCGCGGTGATGTTGAGCGGCTCCAGGCCGCCCAGATCGATGTGGGAGACCAAGGCGCCCTGAGGATGTCGACAGCGTCGAGGAGTACGACGCCTTCATCCTGGGCAGTGCGGTCTACATGACCACGGTGGACGCCGGAGGCGTCGACTTCACCACACGTTTCCATGACGTCCCTCAGAGCCAAGCCCGTGTGGGCCTTCTCCGTGGGGCTCTCCGGCCTGCCCAGGGCAAGGTCTCCGACCCCATGCGCATCGGCCCGGTGCTCCGGCCATCGACCCGGAGGATCACATGACCTTCGCGGGCCGCTCGACCCCTCAAGCTCAGCCTGCGGGAGCGCTCCATCGCCAAGCTCGGGGAGCGAGTGAGGGGCGACTACCGCGACTGGGACGAGGTGCGCCAGTGGGACGACGCCATCGCCACCTCCTCCATGACGACACGCTCACCAGTCGCCGCGATCGCTCCTAGTCCCTCGACGCCCCTGGCGTCCTCGACCCCTGAGGGCGGAGGAGATGAATCACAGCAGCGGGCGATGAATGCATTTCTATGCATGCGGATGTATGGTTGCTGCATGACTTGTCAGTTGCTGTTGCTGGAGCCACCGGGATACGCCGGCGTGAGGTTCTGCGCCTGCTCACAGCCCACCCGGAGGTGGAGGTCGGTGCACCTCACCGCGGCCTCGTCCGCGGGCAGTCGGACTCGGAGACCACCATCCGCACCTGCTGTCCCTGGCGGACCGCATCGTCCAGCCCACCGAGGCGGAGATCCTCGCCGGCACGACGTCGTCGTCCTGGCCCTGCCGCACGGGAGCCTCAGGAGCCGTCACGGCGGCGCTGGAGGAGCTCACCTCGAGCGGCGGCGCCTACTTCATCGACTGCGGGGCGGACCACCGACCTGACCAGCCAGCAGGCGTGGGAGACCTTCTACGGATCGGACTACGCCGGTGCCTGGACCTACGGCATGCCCGAGCTCCTGCACCACGGCGAGACGCGAGCCCGCGCTCAGCGCGAGGCGGCAGCCACCAGGCGCATCGCCGTCCCCGGCTGCAACGTCACCGCCGTCACCCTGGCGGTCCAGCCCGGCATCGCCGCCGGACTCCTCGATCCCTCGGCTCACCGCGGTGCTGGCCGTCGGCTACTCCGGCGCAGGCAGGCCCTCAAGCCCTCACCTCACCGCGGCCGAGGCGCTGGGGTCGGCTCAGCCCTACGCCGTCGGAGGCACCCATCGGCACATTCCCGAGATCCTCCAGAACCTGGAGGTGGCCGGCGCCGCCGCGGGCTGCGTGCACCTGTCCTTCACCCCGGTCCTGGTCCCCGATGAGCTGCGGCATCCTCGCCACCGTCACCGCACCCCACGACTACGGCCCTGCGCGAGGCCCCGACCCCGAAGCCGTCCCTGCGAGCGGCCTGGGAACGACGCCCATGGGGCCACCGGCAGTGGTGAGACCTCATCCGGCTGCTGCCTGAGGGACCTGGCCCACCACCGGAACCGTCCTGGGAGCGGAACCGCCACCGTTCAGGTCGCCATCGACCGTGGCGCGGACGCCGTCGTGCCATGTGCGCCATCGACAACCTCGGCAAGCACGCCAGTGCGCCTTTCAGTCCTCAACCTTGCTCTCAGGCTGAGGAGACCACCGCCATCACCGCCCAAGGAGTCGCACCGTGAGCGTAACCGCAGCCCAGGGATTCCGTGCCGCCGGCGTGCGCGCCGGCCTCAAGGCCTCCGGCAAGCCTGACCTCGCCCTCGTCGTCAATGACGGACCGCTGGACACCGCGGCCGGGTGTTCACCACCAACCGGGTCGTCGCCGCCCCGTGGTCTGGTCGCCGGCTCCTGGCCGGTCAGGAAGGCGGGCAGCGGGGCCACGCCCGCGCCGTCGTCCTCAACTCCGGCAGCGCCAACGCCTGCACCGGAGCGCAGGGCATGCACGACACCGAAGCCACCGCCACCCGCACCGCATGTCTGCTGGGCGCCGAACCGGACCAGATCCTGGTCTGCTCCACGGGCGTCATCGGGAGCGCATCGACATGCTCCGTCCTCCTGGAAGGCATCGACGTCGCCGCCCTCGCCCCGAGCCGACACGCCCTCAGGCCGGTACCGACGCCGCCACCGCCATCACGACCACCGACACCGTCTCCAGCGAGGACGCCCTCACGGTCGGTACCGGGACAGAGCTGGACCATCGGCGGCATGATCATGTAGGCATGCTGGCCCCAGGGTTGCCACCATGCTCGCCGTCATCACCACCGACGCCGTCCTCACCCCTCAGCAGGCGCAGGACGCCCTG
>BNJU01002577.1_pt1 | contig 29281 bp, 34 predicted proteins | sample 8539281 | NCBI WGS metagenome assembly BNJU01 (sample SAMD00202456, study PRJDB9452) | human saliva metagenome | isolation source: human saliva | place: Japan
CAGTTCACGAACAACTGAGGCACAGGCCGCGAAAGCCAGCACGCAACCTTCTCCTGGGGCGTACCGACTTCAATCTCAAGGAAAAACGGGGAGAACTATCCCCCGTGTTCTGCCTCGTTCCGCCTCACCATCACGATCCGGTCACCACAATAGGACCATGCCCTCAGCGCCCAACACTGACGACAACGGCACCGATCAGCCCGACACCGATCCCAGCACCCAGCCGGGCACTGCCGACTCCAGCGACGAAACCTCGACGGCGCTGGACACGGGGGAAGCCGAAGACGGCGCCGACCGCGATGCCACTGAGCCCAGCGAGGCCGCAACCGGCACCAGCGAGGCCGATCCCTTCCCACCTCGCGGCACCCTCACCCTGCGTGCCCTGCGGTGGGCCGGACTCCTCGGCGCCGTCGTGTTCGGATCGACCGCACTGGTGCTGAGCCGAGATCTCAATGACACCAGCAGCCTCGTCCCGGACAAGGCCTCCACACTGATGTGGTGCATGTTCTTCGGAGGGCTACTGGTCTGGCCGTTCCTCAACTTCAGTGAGAAGAAGGGCCCCATCCTGACAACGATCGTAACCACGGTCATGGCGGCCCTGGGCATGACGACCTCAGCATCCCTGACTCTGGCGTGGTGGGACACCTATCAGGAGACCGGATTCTCCGTCCTGTTCCTCCTGGCCCTGGCTGGAGTGACGCTCTCAGCCGCGCTCTTCCTGAGCGCAGGCACACTGTTGCACTACCTGCGCATGCGCACCACCCAGGCAGGTATCGGGGATCCCAATGACCCGAGCCGCTGGCGCCGCCTTCATATCCAGACTGGAGAGAAAACCGACAAGGGGCTCCCCCGTTACGAGCGCATTCGGGTACCTCGCCGCACCCGCGTCTACTTTGCGGCCCTCATCATTGCGCCCGCACTGACGCTCGGTTCCGCCATCGCTGGAACATGGGCGCTCATCAACCCGGTCCACCATGTCATCGCCAAGGCCCCCGCCGACGCCTCACTGGAGCCACCCGCCTCGCTGGCGCCGAAGGCTTCCTGGAGCAAGGAGATCTCCTCCACCAAACTCACCACCGTTGCAGGCGCCGGCGGCCCCATCCTCCTGACCGATGACGGCGTCATGGCACTGAGTTCCAAAGACGGCAGCGTCCTGTGGAGCTACAGTCGCAAGCAGGCCATATTCGCCTCCTCCACTTCCACCCCCAACGCACGTCGGCTCATCACCAGCCCTGACGGCAAGTACGTCGCGCTTAGAATCCTGTCACCCAAGTTCGTAGAATCCACCGGCGACACCTTGGTTTTCGATGCCCTCACCGGCAGGCTCGTCTTCGAGCGTCAAGGTAGCGGTGGCCCGCTTCAGCTGACCGACTCCGCGGTCCTCGACGGCGACACCGCCTTCTCACTGACCGACGGGGCCAAGATGTGGACTCTCCCGGGGAGCTCCGGCGCGTCCTACTCCGGCCCGGCCGGACACTCCTCATTCATCCTGACGTCTTCCGAGGAACCTTCCTTCAAGAACACACCTACCAGCATGTATAGGTCGACAGTAACCACCAGGGTCTTTCCTCAGAACGACCCCACCGCCGAGGTCGAGGTTCCAAACACCCTGTCAGAAATTCCGTCTGAATCGAATGCGCTCGACAACTATTTCAGCTTCTTCGTCAACGGATGGGCTGCACGCTACACCGGCGAGACCGATACGTCAGGAAACCCAGTAGCTGAGGCGATCAGCTTAGACGCGCTGGCCAAGGTCGACGGCGCCGACACCACAACCTTTCCCTTAGGAGCAACCTCGGGGATCAATACGGAGGCGTCACGTCTCTCAAGCAGCATCGTCACCTATCCCGTCATCACTCGGGACGCAAGTCTCCCCTATCCCCCAAAGGACTCACGAGCAGCGACGGTCTTCGATCCAGCCACCCGTACTGTCACCCCGATGTCACAGGATCGGAGCCTCGCCGCCGCTCGCACCGGCATCGTTGAGGTACCGGCCGACGACGGCTCCGCCTCCGCTGCACTCGTCATTCGGCCCGGCGACGGCTCGCCCGGCACCACCATCCCCATCACACCCGGTTCCACGTATCAGCCATTCCAGAAACTGATCGACAAGGACAATGCGCCGATCCAACCACTCTTCTCCCAGCACGCCGATTCCGAAAGGCCAGCAACGGCAGTGAGGACTCCTGGCGCTGTCGTTGTCATCTTCAATACAACCGGCATAGGTTACGACGGTTGCAGTTCTGGACCCGGCAAGGACAACCAGAGATGCCGAGATACCTATCGGATCTTCGGCGTCACAGGAGGCCAGAGATGAGAACCACATATCCTCCGAATCCCCGTATGTCTTCCACGCTCCGGAGACTGTCGGCACTCGCCACAGCCGTGACACTCGCGCTCACCATCGGCTCATGCACTACTGGGAAGAGTGATGATGATCCAGTCATCTCCTCCCTCAACGCTCAGGAAGCAGATGCTGCCAAGCCGCAGGATTCAATCAGCGACATGGACAACCAACCGTTGTCGACTGCCAGCGGCCTTGTCACCATGAGCACATCGTACTTAGCTGGAGGTACTGGCTCCACTGCCAAAGAAATGGCAACCACCGTCGCGAGTCGAGAGCGTTCCACTGATAAGTTCCAGTGGGCGGTCTCCATCAAGCCCGCAGTCGCTGACCGAGAGAGAACCAAGTACGCAGACAACGCCCAAAGTGCGATGAGCGAGAACATGGATCGTTCGTCGACGGGAAGCGCCGTCGTCAGTCCTGACGGACGGTACCTGTCGCTGATCCTTCTTCCCTCCGAGCAGCAGTCGGGGAGACGGCAGCCGACCAACGCACGCATATCGTCGTCCTCGACGCGCAGACCGGCAAGACTGTCCGAACCGCCGAGGTCTCCGGGGTCATCCTGGGGCAGGCGCTCACCAACAGCGCCCTCGCCGTCGAAACCGCGCAGAACTATTTCCCGGCTGGCTCCGGGAAGGGAACCATCACCACCTTCTCCCTGACAGACACCAGCGCTCAGCCCTCCTCCTTCCCCACCGACAAGTGGCTGGTGGGCGCCACCCGAGAGAACCTCGTACTCGCGCCCGATCTCTTCCGGACAACTGCTTCAACGAGTGCTCGATGATGACCGTCATCCCCTCATCAACGCCGACGGGAGCACGGTCAGGGAGCATCTCCGAGTGACTGCCATCCACCCCGGCTGGATCCCGGGTTCGCGAACTCCCAAAGCGCAGCAGTATCGCACGTGACGCACGAAGCCCTCAGGTCCCGGGAGCGCTGAGCAACTCGTCAATCCCAGCATCAAGAAGACAATCGACATCACGGGAAAGAGAACCTACGAACGTGACGTGCCGACCGGCCCTCGGACTGCTCGTCGAGCAGAGACGTCACGACCGGGAACGGCTCAAGGGAGTCCAAGCCCGTCTTCTGGCTCAGCTCATCCGATGACGGCCACCCCCACACCGAGAACCTCGAGCAGTTCGAGAACCACTGACATCACCACGATCCACACACCATCATGGAATCCACATCTTCTCCGCCCACCTCGCCCTCACCTTCTGAAGCCGAGGAGACCGCCGGTGCCGACGCCGAGCTATCACCGGCGCACCTCGATCACGACGATGCCGTGCTCGGCGATCACCCGCGCCTGCTGGCGTACATGCGCGCCCTGCTCACCGGCAGCGTCATCGCACTGATCGTGGCAGTTATCCTGTTCTTCGCCTGGAACAGCGGCATCAAAGGCGTAGGTCGGGATAGCGGTCGCTCAGTCATGGAAACGATGCGCACCGCTGCTGGTGCTGTGGATCATCGGCGCATCCGTATGGCCCACGCCTTACTACCGTACCGCCGGGAGGAGCAGGCTCCTGACCGGTGTCATCACCGCCCTCAAGCTGCTGCCCGTGGCCGCGGTCGCAGCATGCACCGTCTACGCCTGCCTTCCGGTCCTGAACCTGTGGCGGGAGACGTCCTCCACCTTCGGTGTCCGTCTTGGCGAGCTCCTGGCTTTCACCATGGGCATCGCCGCATGCGGATTGATCGTGATGGCGCATATCGGGCTCTGGGCAATCCGTCCAGTCGACCTCCCCGCCGAGGAGCCACACAGCGACGAGTCGTCCCCCGAGGACCTGGAGCCTCTGGTTCAGCCGCCCTCGCGGCACCGGGAGCGTGGCAGAGGTGCCTCGAGCCTGCAAGGACACCCCTTCCGCCGCGTCAGCACGGCGGCCCTCGCACTCTTGCCCGCAATTGCGTTGGTGGCAGGCTTCGGCATCCCCTATCGCATGGTGAAGAGCACGTATGCCGACACCCCCACTGTCACACAGACCACCGCATCTGCTATCGATGATGCCCAGCTCCCTGGCTATCCCACGTCCTTCGGAACGCAGAAGACGTGGGTGAAGGATGTTGACGACTTCCTCGATATCGCAGGCAGCGCCGCGGGCCCCATCCTCCTCACCAAGGACGCGATTACCGGGATCGACCCCGCCAACGGCTCGGCGCGCTGGCAGTACCGACGTGCCGGCGCCGAGTTCCGCAGCTGGCTCTCGAGAAGGATCCCGTCGCGTCAGGGGATCTGGGACTCATCACCAGTCCAAACGGACGATACGTGGCGGTCGTTGCCACCGACCCCATCATCTACTCGTCCATGACGCCACAACGGCATGAACTCGAAGGCGAGTCGCCGGTCACGGCACTGGTTCTCGACGCCGTCACCGGGAAGGTCATTCTGGAGCATCCCCGCGAGGCCGAGGACCACGAAGACACATTTCAGCTCAGCGATTCAGCCCTTCTTGACGGCACCGTAGCCTACTCCCTAACTGACGGCGCACGGATGTGGGATCTCAAAGGACATTCACCTCTAGAGATACCTGTATCACCCCGGCTCACCGACTACGTGGGCCTCAGCAGGACACTCGAGCTTTCATTCTATGGATACGACAGCGGCCGCGACTCTCTGAGAGTTCATACCTCAGGCCAATCCCTCTCAGCCCAGGAAGGTTACCGGCGCCTTCACGAGCAGGAATTCAGGCGACATCATCACCGCCAGAGGCTGGATCGGCGTCTACGACGACCGCACTCCCAGACAGCGTCATCGAGAACGACGACCCTGAAACGGCTCGACGAGCCCACGCCATCAGCCTGGACGCCCTCAGCGAGGCGCCCGGCGCGGACACCCGCACTTTCGACTTGGGCACAACGCTGGGCATCAACGCCCCAGCGTCCCTCGCCACCGGCACGATCTCAGTCTTCCCAGCGACGACGCCGGACGGACGGAACACTGTCAGATCAGAAGCCTTGACAACTCCTCCAACATGGGAGGGACTTGAGCAGCATCGGAATCGGTCTTCAATCCGGCCACCATGGCGGGCACGCCACTCAATCAGTCTCCACACTACGTCGCGGCAGTGGGGATCACGGCAACGAACATTGAAAACGGCGCACCTGCCACCAACACAACAGAAGGAAATAGCTCGTTATCACCACAGGCGATGGCCGCATCACGATCAAAACGGGGACAGCAGAATCATTCCGCTCACCGAGGTTGAGCCAGGATCAACCTACTACCCGCTAAAATTCAGAAGAATATAACTCGACCATGAAGGACATCGCTGTCAGCCGGGACGATTATCACCACATCTCTTCATTGAGTACCCCCGGAGCCACTCGCCATCATGAACAAATACCCCACTCTCCCCATAGCATCACAGTCTTTCCGAATCTACGGCTCCCCGGTAGGTCGACGTGAAAGCTAAGTACCTCACATTGCATGCCTCACGCAAACCATCGAACGCACAGCGCTCATGGTGATAGCTCCACTGCTGCTCGTCACCACGGTGACCGGCTGCCACGCCAATTCACGTGCGTCATCATCGAGCACGGCACGCCTATGTCACTCGACGTCCATCACAGCGGGAGAGACGAGGATCTGCCAAGAGCAAGCCGAGCGATTCGAGACGCAATCCTGATCCTAGGATTCCCTCCTACCTTCCCGCACGCGATGGTGACATCTGCATCATCCAGCGTCATGCCAGCAAGATGACCAGAATCGACGCTCAGTGGCGCGATATGAGGCCTCTGACAAAGGAGCCCCCTGCTGGGCGATGACTCTGACGCCGAGGACTGCGGACTATCGAGACTGAATCAGGCCACCGATGCCGATGTTCAGCTCAGCAGCAGGCTGCCCTGACACGTCCTCAGCATCACACACCGCAGGCTACGCCACCGTGAGCCCGGACGGGAAGTACATCTCTCTGGTGCTACGTCCCACCGGTGACCACTGACTGACTATCCCCCTCCCGCTCGGCAGAACGCCTTTCGTAAACCCGGCAGATCAGCAGACGACTGTCGTCGTTCTTGACGCAGTTACCGGGAAGCCGGTGCGCACAGCAGAGGTCTCGGGCTGGTCCTGGGACAGGCCCTCACCAGCGACTCGCTCGCCGTCGAGACCGCTGACGCCTACTATCCCGCCGGTGCGGGCAAGGGACGTATCAGCGTCTTCTCACTGACGGACACAACATCGTCTCCGACGTCTTTCAACACAAGCCTGTGGCTCGCAGGCTCTGGGAAAGAGCCCTTCTCCTGTCCCTCACAGCCCGTCCACCTTCACGACTCCACCACCACGTCGACCGTGACACAGGTCGATCTTCACGGCAAGCACCTGGCCTCCTTCACCAACTCCAGCGAGATCCTTCTCGGAGGGTGGATCAGGCGGTGCACCTATCTTCCTGATGAGGGTCGAATTCACTGGGAGGTCGTCGACACGAACTCGGGAACGGTCTACGACGAAACCAACGAGATCGCTTCGATGCGACGCGTCCCCACTGGGCCGGGGCTAGTCATGAGCGAGGTTGTCATCAACGACAAGGGATACCGGGAAGCAGGTACACCACGCTTCTGGCTCAGCGCCGACGACGACGGCCACCCCCACACCGAGAACCTCGAGCAGTTCAAGAACAACTGAGGCGTGGGCCAGGACGCCCCAACCGGGCGCGGCACTGGGAGCGACCGGAGCGACGTGAGACCGCCTCCTGGGGCACGGTGGCTCCGATCGTTACGGAGGGGAGAACTATCCCCCACGTTCCACCTCACAATCACGATCCGGTCACCACAATAGAGACATGCCTCCCACGCCCGACGCCGCCGAAAACAGCACCGATCAGCCTGACACCGATCCCGGCACCCAGCCAGGCACTGCCGACTCCGGCGACGATGCCTCGACGGAGCCGGACATGGGCGAGGCCGAGGGCCATCCGGCTGCAATGCCACTGACGCCGACCAGGCCGCAACCGACCCCGGCGACAGCGAGGGCAAGACCGACGGCACGAGCGAGGGCGAGGCCTTCCCACCACGCGGCGTCCTTACCCTGCGCGCTCTGCGCTGGGGCGGGGTGTTAGCGATGTTCGCCTCGTCGAGTATCGCAAAATTACTGAGTTCGACCTACAAGATCGACATCGACGTCCTTCACATGAATTCAGTGCGATCCTGCCTCCGACTTGGAAGTACAGGCAATCGTCGCAATGTTCGCACCACAGCTCCTCTTATGGTCCGTCGCCGCGGTCGCCAGATCAGTTGAGGCGAACGGCGACGACCATCATCGCCAGCCTCATTGCACTACTTGGCGCCGCAACGGCGGGCATCAATATTCACCACTGGATGACAGCATACGAGCGATCCCGGGAATCTCCATCCCCATTTTTCTGTGCTCACGCAGCGAGACTCTCGGCTTCACAACACTCATCTGTACGAGCATCATCCTGCATCGCGTGCGAACCCTACTTTCCATGCGCCCTCGGCAGCTCAGCAATCCGGCTCGCTGGCGCAAGCTGTATCTCCCGGCACGTCCTCAGCCAGGCGAGAGCAGCGTCAAGGTAGCCAGCAAGCATCATTAAAACTCCAACCGATCACTGAAAGATAAAACTTGCTGCCATATCACTCACGCCAATCATCGCACTTTTCATTTGCTGACATCAACGGCACACTATTTCGTGACACCTTTTCATACACAGCACCTCTGCCGACCCCACAAGACATCTACCCATTCGCAACAACTATCGACACCAAAAGCGAGTTGGGATCAAAGGCATAGTCGGAGTCGACCGCGTCATCGCCGGCTCGACAGGACCCTATCGTGATCGGCAGCGAAGGGGATCACAGCATTGGAGCCGACCCACGGCAGCACCCTGTGGGAATATGAAGCATCCCTTGACACGCTATACGCCTTTACAAGCCCCAACAGAGACTACCTCGCTCTCAGGGTAAGAATCCCAGATGATCTGGGTATCAATTCTGATGAACACTTGTCAGCATCCGATCCACCAGAGACGACACTGGTATTTGACACTCGAACAGGCACTCCCGTCATAAGACACATGAGCCACGGCGGCTCTACAGCTCACAGATTCCGCCCTTCTCGACGGGGACACAGCATACTCCTTGAAGGACGGGAGGAAGTTGTGGAGCGACAGCGACGCCATTGATACCACCTTCATGGGAGCAGCTGGCCACAGCACCTTCATTGTCTCAACCTTCGAACAAGACAATGAGGACACGGATGAAGAAAATGGGTCAGGAACCTGCAAGCATCGCCGTGGCTCCCTGACACCAACCCGTCCGCAAGCACCCGCATCGACAATCTCCTCATTGATCCGATGGTCGTCGATAACTTACGGTCACGAAGCTCACAGCGATGATCATGGGAGCAAATCCGGTCATCATTTCTGGCTGGGACCGCCCAGTTCACTAATCAGAACGACAAGAACGGGAAACCCTACCGCACAGGCCATCAACATCGATCAGGCCTCCAAGACTGATTCTCACGAAATAGACAGAATTCCTCTTGGCGCAGCGTCAGGTATTAACGAAGTCGCCTCCACCGCATCCCAAACTCTGTCGACATACCCTTACTACGGTTCCGACAAGTCCATATATGACGTCATGACTGCCTGGGAACACTCCACGAGTCGCCACAGTATTCACGCCCAGAGACCGGACGGCCACACCTGCAGAGCACTACCCAGGCTTAGCTTCTGCTCAGGCAGGGATCGCCCCTCGTCCAGACGAGCGACTCCATCATCGCGACCATCTCCCTACGTCCATCGGACGGGCTCGCCAGCACTCACTATCCCAGTCAAAGGTGACACTATCGACACGAGTCCACTCAGTCTCTCAGAGGGAGTGCGTCAACTTATGGCAGATAAAGGGAGCGATCCCAGGAGACCCTTACGTGATTTCAGAAGTACCCCCTGGATGCACCACCATCCTTCTGAATGTCAGTGGCCCTCAGCGAACATTCCTCGACCTATCGCCTCTACGGAGTTACGGAGCGGAACGCATGAAATTACAGCCGGCCTCTACATCTCACTCATTCATACAACAGGAACTACGGAGAGATGCCAGAGTATTCACTGTTGTAGCCCTTATGATTGCAGTCATGCTGACAATCAGCACCTGCCATTACCATCGCTCCTTAGATTCTACCATTGGACTTAAGGTCACATCACTGGATCTCTCACAGCTGAGTCGATAGATTCGGCCGAAAATCCCCCAAACCTCACATCGTGGAAGAACTCCATTGCCGGGGACGGGTACTACATTACCGGAGTAAGCCAGTTCATAGACGAGGGAACCGGAGCTGAACCTCCCTCGCTCTCCGTGTTCGGAAGGCGATCCTCGGACAAGGGCAAGGACATAGTATGGGCAACACAGATCAGAGTGAATGATTTCACGTATCCTCTTGATGCTCCGACCCACCCAGATTCTTCGAGTGAACAGTCACCATCAACCAAGACCACCGCCCTTACGAACGACTGGACACTCAGCCCCAACGGGAAGTACGTAGCATTCAAGCTCAATAGTTCAACGAAAGCGACAGCCTATTTTGCGGTCGTTGAGACCTCCACCGGAAGGGTCGTCCAGACGACCCATATCACTCGCAGAATTATTGGAGTCGCACTCACTGACACACATCTTGCTGTCGAAACATCTGACCAACCGTTCCCCGGAGGAGACGGACACGCTACATTAACAGTTTTTTCTTTATCACAGCAGGACTCACCTCCAACCACTCTACCCACAACACAGTGGCTCATAGGTGCCAGCCACAGGTCTTTTCTTTGTGAGTGAGTACATATATGGCGAACCCCTGCATCGGGACCACTGCACCCCTAAGACGGTTTCTCGTATAGACGGCACAGGTCACACGATCGATACAATCACTGGCGTCATCGATGTCTACTCCGGGGGCTGGATGTCACGATTTTCCGATCCAGCTGCCGCGTCATCATTACTGGCTCAAATCTACGACCCCATCGGCAAACAAGAACGTCAAGCCGCGAATGAGCAATTGGATAGCATTCGGCGGGAACTCGTGGATCCCTGATTCAGGTCAACACACCGACATCACAGATCTCCTGATGAAAGAAGTCAGCCTCCCCACAGGGCCAGGTCTCCTCGCGCTCAAGCAGGTTCCCTCAGAGGACGTCAACGCCAAGTACGCCCCTGTCTTTTGGCTCAGCTCCACCGATGACGGCCACCCGCACACCGAGAACCTCGAGCAGTTCACGGACGACTGAGGCGCGGGACGGCGGCCCGTATCCGCACCCCTCCCCTGAGGCTCCACAGGCCTCCGCGGCCGCCGCGAGCCGCCTCGGCTCTCGCCCGCTCGTCGGGCCACGCTTATCCGAAGTGCCGCTCGACTGCGGCGATGTCCCCGTAGGAGGCCTGCGCCCCCACCGAGGTCGTCGCGAAGGCGGAGACGGCCGAGGCCGCACCTGCCGCCTCCTTGAGTCCCGCCCCTGCGGCGAGCACCGCCAGCAGCGTGCCCAGGAAGGAGTCACCAGCACCGGTGGTGTCCACGACATCAGCCGGGAAAGGATCGACCGGGGTGATCTCCTCCCCTCGATCACCATCGACCCCACGGCCCCCCAGAGTCACCACCGCGGAGGGATGCCCATCGCGGCCAGCCGCCTCGCACAATCGCCCCAGTCCGTGGCGTCGTCGGCCCGGTCACCCTCCGGCTCAGCCGCAGTGTCGCTCGCACCCGGCTTCAGCATGTCGGCGAGCTCATGCTCGTTGACGACCAGAACGTCAATGGCCTCCAGGAGCCCGGCAGACAGGACCGGGTGGAACGGAGAGTTGTTGAAGACCACGCGGGTACCGGCGTCGTGGGCGATACGGGCCGCGGCCTCCACCGCGTCGGGGCTCACCTCCATGCACAGCCCCAGCACGCGGGCCTCGCCGATGACATCCTGGTGCCGCTGCGCCGTCGAGACATCCACTGTCCCGTTCGCACCGGGAGACACCACGATGGTGTTGTCCCCCGCAGAGTCCACGGTGATGATCGCGGTGCCGGTGGCCACGTCCTCGCGCTGAACCGCGGAGGTGTCCACGCCGGCGCGCTGGAGGGACTCGATGAGCAGGTCGCCGTGACCGTCCGCCCCGACTGCCCCGATCATCCTCACGTGAGCACCGAGAAGACCGGCCTGAACCGCCTGGTTCGCGGACTTGCCTCCCGGCAGGATCACCAGGTCCTCCCCGCTGATCGTCTCACCGGGCTTGGGAAAGCGCTCCGTTCGGACCGTCAGGTCGGCATTGAGGGACCCGAAGACGGCGACCTCGCCGGATACGTCACCCAGAACAGCTCGCACACCAGCTCCCATCTCCGGTTCCTCTCTGTGATGCAGCGCGGACGCACGTCCCATCACACCACACCTCACCGTGAGGCAGCACTCCTACCGGTCCTGACCGTCGGCCGGCGCAGGCTCGTGCGGCGGGCCGCCGCCTGGCAGGCCTCCACCAGGACGTCGATGGCCAGCGGGCGGGGCTGCTCGGCGCGAGTGACCACCTCGACGCGCCGCTGCTCGCGGGCAAGTGGCCGCACCTGAACCCCCTCGTGCCGGTAGGCGCTCAGCGCCATCCCGGGCAGCAGGGCCGCCCCCACCCCGGCGGCGACGAGCGCTGCACGGCCACGTAGTCGTCGGAGGCGTAGGCGGTCTCGGGCGTGAAGCCGTTGGCCCGCCCCACGGCGAGGAGCTCCTCGCGGCAGCGCGCGCAGCCGGTCACCCACCGGCACTGGGCGCCGTCGGCGATGCGCGTGATGCCGCCGGGGTGGGTGACGAGGTAGAGGACGTCGTCGAGGAGGTGCTCGGCCTGAAGGCCCTCGCCGGCGTCGTCATCGACGTAGGAGAAGGACAGGGCCGCGTCCACCCGCCCGCGCCGCAGCGCGTCGAGGGCCTCGGGCGGCTCGGCGTCGACGAGCTCGACCTCCAGGCCCGGGTACTGCCGGCCGACGACGTCGAGCACCCCCGGCACCAGGGAGGCCACCGCGGAGGGGAAGGCGGCCAGGCGCACGCGCCCAGCCTCCGCGCAGGCCATGGAGACGACCTCGCGCTCGGTGCGATCCAGCAGGTCGAGGACCTCCTGACCCCGCACCGCCAGCGCCCGGCCCTCCTCGGTGAGCCGTACGCCGCGTCCGGCCCGCGTCAGCAGGACCGCGCCGGTTGCGCGCGACAGGGCGGCGAGCTGGTGGGAGACGGTGGACTGGCTGAAGCCCAGGGACTCGGCGGCGGCCGAGACGGTGCCGAGGCGGGAGAGCTCCACGAGGGCCCGCAGCTGCTGCACATCGATCACGCCACCAAGTATGTCTTGTATCGATGGGTATTCGTCAAAAGATTCATTGGACCGATACTCCGGCTGTCCGCATCATGAAGCCATGCCCGTCACCGACACCCTGCCCCAGGCTCCCGCCGACACCCAGTCCGGCCTCGACTTCGACGCCGTCCTGCGCACCTACGAGGCCGTCTCGCGGGTCCTGCCCGAGACTCCCGCCTGGTCCTACCCGCTGCTCAACGCCGAGGCCGGGGTGGAGGTCACGGTCAAGCACGAGAACGTCCAGCCCACCGGCGCCTTCAAGGTCCGCGGCGGGGTGGCGCTCATGGCGGCGCTCAGCCCCGAGGAGCGGCGCCGCGGCGTCGTGACCGCCTCCACCGGCAACCACGCCCAGTCCCTGGCCTGGGCCGGTGCCCGCAGCGAGGTCCCCGTGACCGTCGTCGTCCCGGTGGGCGCGCCGGCCCGCAAGGTGGCCGCGGTGCGCGCGCTGGGGGCTCGGGTCGTCGTGGAGGGGAGACGATGTGCGAGTCGCTGGCGCACGCCGAGGCCCCTCGCCCCTGCGTGAGGGGATGCGCATGGTCTCCCGGGGACGAGCCGGCCATCGTGCTCGGGCACGCCACCGTCTACCTCGAGCTCTTCCGCCGCCACCCGGGCCTGGAGGCCGTCTACGCGCCGGTCGGCTCGGGCTCCGGGGCGGCAGGCGCTCGCCCTCGTGCGCGACGCCCCTGGCACCCGGGTGCCGGATCATCGGCGTCCAGTCCAGCGCCGCGCCGGCCGCGCACCGCGCCTGGACCTCCGGGGAGCCGGCCACCGTCCACAGCCGCACGCGCGTGGCGGGCTGGCCGTCGGGGCGAGCTTTCGCCCTCACCCAGTCGGTGCTGGGCCGCAGCCTCAACGACTTCATCCTGGTCGACGACGAGGCGATCCAAAGGGCGCCGTCGGCCTCATGGCCACCCACGCCCACACCCTGGCCGAGGGCGCCGGGGCTGCGAGCCTGGCCGGGCTCATGGCCGACCCCACCCGCCAGGGACCCTGCGCGATCGTCTGCACCGGCGGCAACGCCGACGACCACGAGCTCGCCGGCATCTCCGCCGGTTCCGTCGTCGGCACCGACGCGACCCTCAACTGCTGAAGCCGGCCAATCCATACCTGACGGCCGGTTGGGGACCACTCCCGTTGAGCCGATGCGGAGAATCGGGCGACACTCGGTTGAGGGCCGGGGAGCGCAGTCGGGGGCGCATACCCGGCCCTCTCCTCTGCCCCGGCGGCCCGCGCCGCCACAAGCGCTCTTGCGTCACCCCACCACGGCCCCTCCCGCGGCCACGAGTGTCCACAGAAATGACATTAGCCCGCACAAGCCACCCGCCCACCACCTAGAACCACGGAATCACGCGGTTTTCAAGCCAGCACCAACCTTGTCGGGCATCCAATGTCATTTCTGTGGACATCAAGCAGGAGACGCGGCTCGTCAACGCCGGAAGTTATCCACAGGAACCAGCCACTTCCTAGCGCCTCAGCTCCGGCAGTCCAAGAATTGTCTCATGGACGACAATGTGCTGACCCGCATCGGCGACGCGCTTGGCGCCGTTGCACAGGCTGATCTACATCTGAACCGTACCGGGCGCCGCCGCCTCCAGGCCCTGGTAGACGCGGGCGAACTCAAACGGTACCCGCACGGAATCGTAGCGCTGCCCGGCACCGACCGACGCATCCTCATCGCCCGCCTCCACCGAGGTCTTATCACCTGCGAGCATGCAGCCGCCTACTACGGCCTTCCGCTCCCCTTCTCCACCGCGCAGTGTCCATGTTCTGACTCCGCAAGGACGTCGATTACCTCCGTTATGGGGTGAGCACAGACACGAGACTCGTGGGCGTTCCGTCCTTCGGCTGGAAGACTTCCCGGTTGTCTCCCTCGCCCGCTGCATCGCCGATCTCCTGTGCTGCGCAGAAGAGTGGACGGCTCTGGTCGCCGCCGACGCCGCCCTGCATCGGGGCAGAACGACTCGCCAGCAGGTATCCGCATATCTGCGCGGTCCTCGCCGTGTTCTTGGCCGGAATCGCCTGAAGCGCACCAGCGATCGCGCTCGCAGCCCACTGGAGACCCTGGCCAGAGTTCAGCTGCAGGACGCTGGAATAGATGTTTCCGACGGCATGGTGATCTCAGACGTTGGAGAAGTGGACCTGGTGGTGGCCGGGTGGCTTGTCATCGAGCTGGACGGCTACGATTTCCATTCCGACCGTTGGTCCTTCCACCACGACCGGGAACGCGATCGCGAACTGGTCCGGCAGGGTTATACGCCCATCCGCTTCACGTCCAACAATGTGCGTTCAGGGAAGATCGTCACCGATGTCCAACGGATTCTCTCCACCCACCCATAGGCGATGCATGGAATCGACATACCTCGCCCGGCCACGCCCGATGTCCACAGAAATGACATTGGATGCCCGACGAGGTTGGTGCTGGCTTGAAAACCGCGTGATTCCGTGGTTCTAGGTGGTGGGCGGGTGGCTTGTGCGGGCTAGTGTCATTTCTGTGGACACCCGCCGCGGGGAGTCAGCGCCCAGCGGGTCCTGCATGCACGGCGGGATCGGTCGCCGCAGGACGGCTCCAGCGCAGGTAGGCGACCGTCGCGGCCAGCACCAGGATCCCGCCCACCCAGAAGTGAGGCATCCACAGAACCAGCCGCCACCAGCCATAGCGGGAGAGCGGCTCCCCTGACAAGATCGTCGGGATCGCCGGCACCGAGCCGGCAATCCCGTAGGCGATGAGCAGGACTCCCGAGACCCAGCCGAAGGCCAGGCGCATCCAGCGCGGCACCCTGATGACGTCCGGGCGCAGGAGGGCGAAGCCGAAGACGACGAACCCCAGCTTCACCAGCCCGGAGACGAACACGACCACGACGAACCAGGTGGGCCGCTCCTGGGCGAGCCGCAGCCCCTCACCCTGAAGGACCGTGTCGACCAGCCACGGGGAGCCCAGCGCCCAGGACACGCTGATACAGCCGAAGACGGCCCACCACAGCATCATGGCGACCACCACCGCCCGCGAGCGCCCCGTCATCTCAGCGTCTCCTTCTGCGGCGTCCTCGGCCTAATCGGCCTACTCGGCCTCGATGAGGATCGTCACCGGGCCGTCGGCCTCCATGTCGATCTTCATGTCGGCGCCGAAGCGGCCGGTGGCCACCTCCAGGCCGCGCCCGCGCAGGTCCTCGGCCACGGCCTCCACCAGGGGCTCGGCCACCTCGCCGGGGGCCGCCTTGTTCCAGGTGGGGCGCCGGCCCTTGCGGGTGTCGGCGTACAGGGTGAACTGGGAGACGACGAGCACCGGCGCTCCGGCGTCGGTCACCGAGAGCTCGCCCTCCAGGAGCCGCAGGTCCGCGATCTTGCGGGCCACCGTGGCCACCTGCGCGGGGCCGTCGTCGTGCGTGGCGCCCACGAGGACCATGAGGCCGGGGCGGGTGATCTCGCCGACCACCTCGCCGTCGACCCGGACCGCCGCGCGGTTGACTCGCTGGATGACGGCGCGCATCAGCGACCAGCGCTCCTGCCGCGCCCATCGCGCCCCGGCCGGCGCTGGGAGGCCCGCCCCGGGATGCGGATCGAGGAGCGCACCCGCACCGGTGCCAGCGCCTGCAGGGCGGGACGCACGTCCACCAGGTAGACGGCACTGGCCACGACGCCCAGCAGGCCGAACATCGAGGCGGCCCCGAGCAGGCCGACCACCGCCGTGCCCACCGCGTTGACCAGGTTCCAGAATCGCTTGGTGTTCTTGCCGGCCGCCGCGTAGTGCTCCGCGGGCCGCATCAGGGAGTCGATCAGCGCCCAGACCCCCATAACGAGGGAGATGAACTGGGCGGCCAACCAGCTCCACCTGACCGCCTCGGAGAGAAAGAATGACACAGCATAAAGGACGCTCACGCGCCCCAGGCTACCGGTCGCCGGTCAACGATCCCAGAGAGGCGGCCACGCCCAGCGAGAACAGTGGTGGCCTCACGCGGCGGCCGGCAGTCGTTCCATCAGCCACGGGCCGCCAGAGACTGGCCACAGCGGGTGACAGCACCCCGGACCATCACCGGGCAGACATCGGGCTCGCATCCCAGAGCAGCAGTCCCTGGGAGCGCCCGGGATCCGGTGCACGACCGGACGGCTCAGAGCCGCAGGCCCTTGCGCAGCTCAGCGCCGGGACGCTCGGCCGGACTGGCCTGAGCGCGCCCCTCGGGCGAGACCAGCACCTCCTGGGCGGCGTCGACCCGACCGACGGGGATGGTCTCGCCGGTGGCCTCATCGACCTCGGTGATCTCGACGGTCAGCTGCTCGCCCGCGGGCACGGCGCGGCGCAGCAGGGCCAGGGCGATGGGGCCGAGCTCGTGGTGGCGCGCCACGGAGGTCACGGCGCCCACGGCCCGCTCCCCCATGCGCACGCTCGCCCCCGGCTGGGGCAGGTCGCCGACGAGGCCGTCGAGCTGCAGCACGGTGAGGCGGCGCGGAGGCCGGCCCAGGTTGAGGGTGCGCGCGATCGTCTCCTGGCCCGGGTAGCAGCCCTTCGTCAGGTGCACGGCCGTGCGCAGCCAGTCCAGCTCGTGCGGGATCGCGCGGGCGTCGGCCTCGCGGGCCCAGCGGGGGCGGCCGGCCTCAATGCGCAGCGCCTCCCAGGCCAGGGCGCCGGCCAGGCGCCGCCCCTCCCCGGCGGCGAGGAAGGTGCTCACCACAGCATTCACGCTCTGTGCGGGCACGAGGACGAAAACCGCCCCGGTAGGCCTCGCCGGGGTGCGACCAGTCCGCTCCGACGTCGTAGCTCGTGCCGCCTTCGACGACGCCCGGCCACGGGTCGCGCCACAGGCCGATGAGTGAGCCCTGAGGCTCGGCGTCACCGGCCTCGGCCGGTGAATCGGAGGCGTCCGGCGCGGTGTCGCGCGCCGCCTGGACCAGGGCCTCGAGGCCCTCCCCAGGGCGCCCAGCGCCATGACGTCGGGGCGCTCAGTCACCTCGACGCGCAGCATGAAGCGCATGGAGTCCAGGAAGGTCGCCAGCGCCTCGCCGCGGCCGGCCTCCGTGACGAGCCAGAGCGTGCGGCCGTCGTCGAGGGCCGCGAGCGCGTGGGTGATGTGGCCCTGGGCGTCGAGGAGCAGCGTCTCCGCGCCGCCGTCACCGGGCTTCAGGCCGGTGAGCACCTGGCTGGACAGCGTGGTCAGCCAGCTCAGGCGGTCCGGCCCGGCGACGGCGACGACGTCGCGCGCCAGGGCGCAGACCGCGCGCCCCTCGGCCAGGGCGGCCTGCTCGCGGCCGGGGTCGCCGAGGTGGGCGGGGACGGCCTGGTCGGGGTCCTCCGGGGCGGAGGCGACGGCACCGGGTCGGTTCAGCAGCGGGGAGGTGCGCATCAGACGGTCGGCTCGGCGTCGTCGGAGGCGGGAGAGGAGGAGGTGGAGGACTCGCCCTCCGGCTCAGCCGGGTCGAGGGCGGAGCCGGGCTGGGCGGCGGGGATCATCTACGTCGTCGACGCGGCCGAGGCGGCCCGGAGGCGTAGTGGTCACCTCGCTCTGACCGAAGGCGGCCATGTCCTGGGTCCACATGAGGTCGCCGCCCACGAGCCCGAACATGCGGGTCATCTCCTCCACGGGGACAGCGGTGCGGGCCCGGCCCACGGCCTGGGTACCGACCTGGGCGCGCGGCCCCTGGATCCAGCCCTCCCAGACGGCGACGTGGCCGGCGGGGTCGGCCGAGACGAGCTCGAGCTGAGTGACGGGGACGAGCGGACCGCCGGAGCCCTTGGTGTCGGCGTCGTCCTCGGCGGGCTCAGTGGTCTCGGCGCTCAGTCGGGTTGCTCCTGGCCGACGGGCCGCCAGTAGGTGGTCTCGGTGGACCAGATCTGGGCGGGGGCCAGGAGGGAGGCGCCCTGGAGGCCGGGCATCTCGAAGTCGAGGTTCTTGGAGCGGGTGGCGTCGACCGTCCAGATGGTGGTGGTCTGGCGCAGGTAGGGGCCGCCGTCGTGGTCGAAGGTCATCTCCTGGTAGACGGCCTGCTCGGGCACGGTCTCGCCGTAGGTGAGGATGCCGTAGCCGCGCCAGGTGCCGGTCAGCCAGGCCAGCGGGTAGAGCTCGGGGGCCAGGTCGTCAGGAAGCGTGAATGCCATGCCCGCAGCCTACGACGTCACCCCGGCCCGCATCACGCGCGCCGCCCGCTCGGGCCGCGCGGATCCGCCGGCGCTCTGAGTGTCCGGCGCGCTCTGGAGCCGCAGATCCGGGCAGGATCGGCACCGCGGTGTCCAAATCGGATACAAAGGCGGCGAGGAGCACTGAGTGCGCCAGACGAAACCGCATGATTCTGCGGTTCCCTCGCGTGACCGCTGGGCCTCGGAGTCTCTTTGTATCCGATTTGGACATCCGGTCGCCGTGACGTGGCGTTCTCAGGGCCTCGCGGGGCCGGTCGGCCGCCCTCAGCCGGCGATGAAGCCGCCCAGGAGGCGGGCGATGGCGTAGACCGGTACGCCGACCGACAGGATCGGCACGAGCGCGGAGGCCACCGCCGCCCGCCCACCGGGCACCCAGCGGTGGGTCCACAGGACGCGGTTGCCCGAGGCCATGAGAACCCCTGCCACGAAGCCGACGGCCACGCAGGCCACGGCGCTCTGCAGGGCCGCGGTCGCACTGATGTGGGACAGGCCGAAGAAGCCGGCCGAGGCCAGCACGTAGCCGGCGCCGCCGGCGAACAGGGCCGGCACCGTGACGGTGAGGGCCTCCAACATCCGGGCGCGCACGTTGAGGACGGTCAGGACGGCGCCGACGAACAGCGCCAGGCAGGTGGGCACGACGATGGCCGGGTCGGCCAGTCCCCGGTTCCAGGGCGCACCAGGCCGAGCCGGAGACCGCCACGAGGCAGCCCGGCCACCGTTGAGGACAGGTCCTCGACCAGGTTGTGCCGGCCGTCGCGGCGCAGCATCTGGCCGACGAAGGCCAGCAGGATCGAGAAAGGCCATGATCAGGCCGGCCACCCCCATGTCGTCGAGGAGGTAGACGCTGACGGCGGCCGACAGCCCGCTGATCGTCATGACGATCGTGCCGCCCAGGTCGTGCCGGGCGCGCACGAGCGCAGGGCCAGCCCCTGTGCGGCGGCCGGCACCAGGACGGCCACGAGGGCCAGCCTCACCCAGCCGGGCAGCACTGAGCCGACCGCCAGCAGCAGCGGCACCACGCCCGCGAAGGCGAGCCGGGTCCAGGCCGGGTCCACCAGGCCCGGCTCCTTGGGGCGGTTGGAGGCGCGACGGGTGGCGTATCCCAGGTCCTCGGCGAGGTCGGCAGTGTCACCTGAGTCCGCTGAGCGGGCCGCCTCTGGAACGTCGGAGGAGCCGGCCGGCTCGCCAGCGGCATCCCGAGCCGGCTGAGGCCGCGGCTGGGCTCCGACCCGTCGGGCCCGGCCGAGGCGTGGAGTCGCCCGCGCCGATGACGCTGGCCCAGTCCGACGCGCCACCGGCGGCCGTCGGAAACGGCTGCGGCATGGGAGTCATGGCGCGAGCCGCGGAGGCTCTGCGGGTGCGCGCGGCCGGTTGGGCTCGTCGGTGGTGGGTAGTCACAGCACGCATCGTCCCACACCCGGGCGGCCGCAGGGCCCACTGCGACCTCACTGCGGCCCCGCCCCGCACTCCTCGCGGACGGTCACTATCCGGACAGTCGTTGCCCCAGGAGATTCCGCCTGCGACCAGGTGTGGTTGACTTGTCCCAACAGTATCGCCGCTGCTCAGCTCGACTGCGCCGGCGGTTCCTGGTCGCGAGCCACGGAAGGAGCAGCCATGCGGATCATCATGTTCACTCGTGAGAGTGACGCCACTGACGTCCTGCCGGCGACCGCCTTCCTCGACTCCCCGGTGGAGTGCCTCCCCCCGATGCCCTCCTCCTACGCGGAGGTGGACAGCGCCGACGTCGTCATGATCGACGCCCGCGGGGACCTGACCCGCGCCCGCGCCCTGTGCCAGCTCTTCACCGGCCCCATGGACTGCCCGCCCATCATCCTCATCGTGGAGGAGGGCGGCGCCGCCGCGGTGCAGATCGACTGGGGCGCCGCCGACTTCGTCATGGCCGGCGCCAAGCCCGCTGAGCTGTCGGCCCGGCTGCGGCTGCTGCGCGCCCACGTCCCGGTCGTGGACGAGACCGACGACGACCGCATCGACGTGGGTGACCTCGTCATTGACGTCACCGCCTACACGGCCCGACTGCGCGGCACGATCCTGGACCTGACCTACAAGGAGTTCGAGCTGCTGAAGTTCCTGGCCGCCAACCGGGGCGGGTCCTGACCCGAGACGCGCTCCCTGCACGAGGTGTGGGGCGAGGACTACATCGGCGGCTCGCGCACGGTGGACGTGCACATCCGTCGCCTGCGCGCCAAGCTGGGCACCGAGCACGACAACCTCATCGGCACGGTGCGCAACGTCGGCTACCGCCTGGACGCCCCCGAGGACGCCTGAGCTCGCCGGCCCCGGGGAGCCTGAGAAGGCCCGGGCGGCCCCAGCCAGGAGCAGCCCAGACGTCTCCCTGACCGTCGGGTGGATTCACTGGGTGGACACCGCCGCGGCCCGGAGCCCGGACCTGTAGACTCGTGGGCGGCGTCGGGCCGTGACGGGCCCCTGGCTCCAACTCGCCGCCGCGAGCGGCATTCGCGCCGACTGGCGCTCTCCGGCCCGACGTCCTCCCTCTCCCCCAGCGGCCTGTCGCCCGCCTCCCCCTCGTGTCGCACCGCCGCGTCACGCACGGCGCCCAAAAGTGTCACTCCGGGCGACTTTTACCTGCGCGGTAAGAGCTCCCGGATCAACGTGTCATGCGCTGACCTGCGGGGACGTGAATCAGGGGACGCTCGGACCGGCCTCAGGCGGCCCTGAAAAGTCGCCATTCGTGACACCTGGCCCTCGATCCTCAGCCGAAGCGGCCCGAGATGTAGTCCTCGGTGGCCTGCTGGCTGGGGGCGGAGAAGATCTTGTCGGTGGAGTCGTACTCGACGAGGTGCCCCGGCTTTGCCGGTGGCCTCCAGGTTGAAGAATCCGGTCATGTCGCTCACGCGCGAGGCCTGCTGCATGTTGTGGGTGACGATGACGATCGTGTAGTCCGTCTTGAGCTCGGAGATGAGGTCCTCGATGGCGAGCGTGGAGATGGGGTCCAGGGCGGAGCAGGGCTCGTCCATGAGCAGGACGGCGGGCTTGACCGCGATGGCGCGGGCGATGCACAGGCGCTGCTGCTGCCCGCCGGACAGGCCCAGGCCCGGCCGGTCCAGACGGTCCTGACCTCGTCCCACAGGTTGGCCCCGCGCAGGGAGGCCTCCACCAGGTCGTCGGCGTCGGACTTCTTGATGCGCCGGTTGTTGAGGCGCACGCCGGCCAGGACGTTCTCGGCGATGGACATCGTGGGGAAGGGGTTGGGCCGCTGGAAGACCATGCCGATGGCGCGGCGCACCTGGACGGCATCGACGCCGGGACCGTAGAGGTTGACGCCATCGACGATGACCTGGCCCTCGACGCGGGCGCCGGGGATGGTCTCGTGCATGCGGTTGAGGGTGCGCAGGAAGGTGGACTTCCCGCAGCCGGAGGGGCCGATGAGGGCGGTGACGGACTTGGGCTCGATGACGACGTTGACGTCCTTCACGGCCAGGAAGTCGCCGTAGTAGATGTTCTCGCCGATGACGTCGATGCGCTTGGACACGTCGGTTCCTTTACCTGAGGTGGACTGCTGAGGGCTCTGGGGGCGCTGGGGTCGCTGCGGGCACAGTGGTCCCGGCGGCTCCGCCGGGCTAGCGCCGGCCGCCCTTGGGGCTGAAGTACTTGGAGATGAGGCGGGCCGCGAGGTTGAGCAGCATGACCAGGATGATGAGGGTCAGCGCCCCGGCCCAGGCCCGCTCCATGGCGGCGGCCTCCCCGCGGGAGTACTGGTCGTAGACGAGCACCGGCAGGGTGGACATGGAGCCGTCCAGCGGGTTGGTGTTGGTGCGGATCGTCAGGCCCACGGTGATGAGCAGCGGGGCGGTCTCGCCGATGACGCGGGCGATGGCGATCATGACGGAGGTGGTGATGCCGGCCACCGCGGTGCGCAGCACGACCTTGACGATGGTGAGCCACTTGGGCACGCCCAGCGCGTAGGAGGCCTCGCGCAGGTGGGAGGGGACGAGCTTGAGCATCTCCTCCACACCGCGGATGACCACCGGCGTCATGAGGACGCTTAAGGCGACGGCCCCGATGATGCCGGCCTGGTAGCGGGGACCGGCCGCGATGAGGAAGATCGAGTAGGCGAACAGCCCGGCCACGATCGAGGGGATGCCGGTCATGACGTCGACGAGGAAGGTGATGACCCGGGCGATCCAGCCGCCGTTGTACTCCACGAGGAAGACGGCGGTGAACAGTCCCCAGGGGCACCCGAGATGAGGGTGGCGATCCCGGTAATCTGGAGGGTGCCGACGATGCCGTGGTAGAAGCCGCCGTTGGAGGCGTCGGCGCCACGCATGTTAGTGGTCAGGAAGTCGTAGCCGAAACGGGCCGAGCCGCCCGACAGGACCATCCACACCAGGGAGACCAGCGGCACCATGACGACGGCGAAGGACAGGTAGATGAGGAGCGTCACCAGGGTGTTGCGGCCCCAGCGCTCGCCCTCGCGCACCCAGGAGACGGCGGTGGCGCCCACCACCCACACCAGGGCGGTCAGGGCGACGACGGCGGCGATGCTCCACCCGGCCAGCAGGCCGATCCCCGCCGACGACGACGAAGGCGGCTCCCAGCGCCGCCCAGATGAACCAGTCGGGCAGGCGGTAGGAGGTCAGGGCACGCCCTCGATGGTGGGGCGGGTCGGCCAGGGGTCGACGGGGCGGCTGGGCCTCGGCGGCTGCGAGCGCGGCCTTGAGGGACTTGGGCGCGGGGTGCGCCGCCGCTACCGGCAGCGGCGGCGGGGTCGGGAGACCGCGCCGTCGGGAGCGGCGCCGGCGTGGGCTCGGGGGTGTTCGTGGGCGTCGCGTCAGCTGGCTCCCTGAGAACTCGGAGCGGCGCGCGATGATCCACCGCGCCAGGGAGTTGACCGCGAAGGTGATGATGAACAGGACCAGGCCGGTGGCGATGAGCACGTTGACGCTCAATCCGTAGGCCTCGCGGAACTGCGAGGCGATGTTGGCGGCGATGGTCTGGTGCTGGCCGGCCTGGAGGACACGCAGGTTCAGCCCCCATGCCCGGGCGAGAGGATCATGAGGACGGCCATGGTCTCCCCCAGGGCGCGCCCGAGCCCCAGCATGGAGGCGGAGATGATGCCGGAGCGGCCGAAGGGCAGGACGGCCTGGCGGATCATCTCGTAGCGGGTGGCGCCCAGGGCCAGGGAGGCCTCCTCCTGGAGGGTGGGTGTCTGGAGGAAGATCTCGCGGATGGTGGCGGTGATGATCGGCAGGATCATGACGGCCAGGACCAGGGAGGCGGTGGTGATGTTCTTGGCCGGGGCCGTGTAGTCGGCGAACAGCGGGATGAAGCCGAGGTGCTCGCTCAGCCAGGTGTTGAGGGGGTCGAGCAGGGCACCAGCCACAGGAAGCCCCACAGGCCGAAGACCACGGAGGGGATCGCGGCCAGCAGGTCCACCATGTAGCCCAGGGCCTGGGCCAGGCGGCGCGGGGCGAAGTGGGAGATGAACAGGGCCACCCCGATGCTCAGCGGCACCGCGACGCCCAGGGCGATGGTCGAGGACAGCAGCGTGCCGAAGACGAGCGGGGCCACGTAGCCCCACAGGCTGCGGTCGCGCATGAAGGAGACCGACTCCAGGGTCTCGCGCGAGGCCGTCAGGGCGGGCAGCGCCTCCCGGATGAGGAAGGCGGCCACGAGGGCGAGGACCACCATGATGAAGGTGCCGGCGCCGAAGGACAGGCCGGTGAAGATCCGGTTGCCGGTCTGCCCGGGGGCCTTGCCGGGCTGGATGATGGCGTCGTCGGCGCTGCTGGAGGCGGTCGCGGTGCCCGCTGGGGGCGGCGACGACGGCGGTGCGGTGGTGCTGGCCACGGCTGACCCTCCTCGGGGTGTCTGGGGCGGCGGCTGGGCGGGTGGGTGCTGGCTGGTCACGTGGTTCGGTGCGGCGTCGGGCAGGCCGGGCGGCTTCAGGCGGCGATCTTGTCGATGGCGGCGTTGATCTTCTCGCGCATCTGGCGGGTGATGGGGGCGCAGCCGGTGGCCTTGGTGGAGGCGTCCTGCCCCCGGGTGGAGGCGGCGAAGCGCAGGTAGGCCTTGACGACGGCGGCGATCCGGGCGTCGTCGTAGCGCAGGCGGGCGGCGAGGTAGGAGACCAGGACGATGGGGTAGGCGCCCTCGGCGTCGTGGCTGGGCTGGTAGAGCAGGCGGGTCTCGTCGGCCTCGGAGCCCAGGGTGGCGGCGTCGAGGGCGGCGGCCGCGGCCTTGGCGGAGACGGGCACGTAGGCCCCGTTGGAGCCGACGGCGACGGTGCCCAGGGTGGCGGGGACCTTGGAGGCGTCGGCGTAGCCGATGGTGCCGGTGGCCGCGGAGACGGTCTGGATCATGCCGGCGGTGCCGTCGCCGGACTGGCCGCCGCGCAGCGGCCAGGTCTCCTCGGGCTCGTGGGGCCAGGCCTTGGGGGCGACGGTGGCCAGGTAGGTGGTCAGGGCCTTGGTGGTGCCGGAGTCGTCGGAGCGGCCCACGACGATGATCCGCAGGTCGGGCAGGGCGGCGCCGGGGTTGAGGGCGGCCAGGGCAGGGTCGTTCCAGCGGGTGATGGCCCCGGAGAGGACCTTGGCGAGGACCTCGCCGGTCATGTTGACGTGGGACTCGCCGGTGAAGCCGGGCAGGTTGTAGGCCACGGCGATGGGCGAGATGTAGAGGGCAGCTCGACGGCGCCGCCGATCCGGCTGATCTCGTCGGCGGTCATGGGGTGTCGGTGCCGGCGAAGTCGACGGCGCCCTCGACGAGCTTGGTGCGCCCGGCCCCGGAGCCACCGCCGGCGTAGTCGACGGTGGCGCGCAGGTTGGCGCCCATGAAGGTGTTCATCCAGGCGTCCTGCGCATCGGACTGGGAGGTGGCGCCCGCACCGCGGATCTCCCCACCAGGTCGCTGGAGGCGTTGGGGTCGGCGGCGCGGCGTCGCGCCCGCAGGCGGTCAGCGCGGTCAGGGTGGCTACGCTCAGGGCGCCCAGGGCGCCGCGACGGGTCAGGAGCACGGGCCTCCTCGCTCAGTCAGAGGGGTCAGGGGTCCAGTCGGATACCGGGTGATTGTCAGGCAGCGGTCACGATAGGCGCCCCGGATGAAGGTTCCGGGTGACCGTAAACGGTTGGTAAACGATCCCCTATGAGGACCGTCACTGTGAGGCCTGCGTGCGCAGGGCAGACGGTCCGGTCAGCGGCCTCGGACAGGACGGGGCGCTGCTTCTCGATGGCGACGGCACGGATCTTGCCGCGGGGGCGGCGGGCCATGTGGACCACGAGGATCCCGCCGGTCTTGAGCCAGGGTCCCGGTCGGGCACGGAGCGCAGGAGCCTGCCGGGGCGTACTGGGAGACGACCCGCATGATCGTGGGCAGGACGGGCCGGTGGGTGCACAGCGCCGTCGGCTCTCGCGCACGCGCAGGACCTTCTTGACCACGGAGCGCACCCTCTGGGGGCTCCGCATGGGCCATCTCGGTGAGGCGTCGGCCGTCTCCAGGTCCAGGCCCGCGGCCGCGGCGTAGGGGGCGACCGTGTCCACGCAGCGCTTCCAGGGGCTGGTGAGGACGCGCCCCACCCCGTAGGCGGCCAGGATCGGGACGAGGCGCGGGCCCGGGTCTCGCCCCTGGTCGTGGGTCAGGGGCGGTGGCCTCGTCGGTCTCCCTTGTCCCGCCCTGGGGCGGTTCCACACGGAGCGCTTGACGGCGCGGCCGTGGCGCACGAGGACCAGGGTCCAGGTGTCGAGCTTGCCGTCCTCCCACAGGTCGACGAGCTCGCCGAGCAGGTCCCGGTCGTAGGAGTAGGTCAGGCGCTTGCGGGCCTGGCCCACGCGCAGCCACTGACGGCGTCGATCTCCCTGGTCGAGGCGGGCTTGACGGCGCAGCGGGCGGCGACGGCGGCCGAGGCCCGGGGCGACGCGGGCGGCCCAGTAGTGGACCTCCTTGCGGGAGCCGTCGGCGATCTTGTAGTGCACGCGGCTGAGGGGCTGGCCCAGGATGACCTGGACGCCGGTCTCCTCGGCGACCCGCGCACGGCGCAGGTGCGCACCGACTCGCAGGGCTCGACCTGCCCTTGGGGATGGACCAGTCGTCGTAGCGGGACGGTGGGACCAGGAGCACTCGAGGTGCTTGCCGTTCTCACGCCACACGAGGGCGCCGGCGGCCTTCACGGTCTCGCGCGACCGGTTCTTCTTGCTGGACGGGCCTCATGGCACGGCTGTTCAGTGCCGGCCCTTGACGCGCGAGCGCGCCCGGGCCATGAGGCTGTCCTGATGTCCTCGAGGCGGTTGCCCTCGGCGTCGAGGAGGCGACGCTCCCAGGAGCCGTCGGGCTGAAGGTGCCAGGAGGCGACGTCGTCGGAGGCGCAGTGGGTGACCAGCCACTGAGGTCCCTCGACCATGGCGGGTCAGTGATGCGCACTCAGGGCCCTCGACGCGGCGGTCGAGGTTGCGGTGCATGAGGTCCGCCGAGCCGATGAACAGCTTCGGCTCTGGCTGCCGCCGGCGAAGGCGTAGATGCGCGAGTGCTCCAGGAAGCGCCCCAGGATCGAGCGCACGCGATGTTCTCGCTGAGGCCTCGACGCCGGCGCGCAGGCCGCAGATGCCGCGCACGACGATGTCGACCGGCACTCTGGCGCGCGAGGCGCGGTAGAGGGCGTCGATGACGGTCTCGTCAACGATGGAGCTGACCTTGATGTGATCCAGGCGGGCAGGCCGCCTTGTGGCTGGCGATCTCCTGCTCGATGTGCTCCACGAGCCCGTCGCGCAGGCCGCGGGGGGCCACGAGCAGGCGGCGGAAGCGGGCGCGCGGGGCGTAGCCGGAGAGCTGGTTGAACAGGGTGGTCAGGTCCTGGGCGACGTCGCGGTCGCAGGTCAGCAGCCCCAGGTCCTCGTAGCCGCGGGCGGTCTTGGGGTGGAGTTGCCGGTGCCGACGTGGCAGTAGCGGCGCAGGCCGTCGGACTCCTGGCGCACGACCAGCAGCAGCTTGCAGTGCGTCTTGAGGCCGACCATGCCGTAGACGACGTGGACGCCGGCGCGCTCGAGCTTGCGGGCCCAGGAGATGTTGGCCTCCTCGTCGAAACGGGCCTTGATCTCCACGATGGCCACGACCTGCTTGCCGGCTCGGCGGCCTCGATGAGGGCGTCCACGATCGGGGAATCGCCGGAGGTGCGGTAGAGGGTCTGCTTGATGGCCAGGACCTTGGGGTCGGCGGCGGCCTGGGCCACGAACTCCTGGACGGAGGTGGAGAAGGAGTCGTAGGGGTGGTGCAGCAGGACGTCGTGCTCGCGCATGGCGGCGAAGACGTCCGGCGCGGAGGACGACTCGTAGGCGGCCAGGCCTGCGGCCGTCACCGGCACGAAGCGCGGGTACTTCAGGTCGGGGATGTCCAGGTCGTGGAGCTGGTTGAGGCAGGTCAGGTCCAGGGGCGGGGAGCTCGAAGACGTCGTCGGCCCTTGAGGCCCAGGGCGCGCACCAGGTAGCGGCGAGTGAAGGAGGAGATGGTGTCTCCACCTCCAGGCGCACGCAGTCGCCGAAGCGGCGCCGCTCGAGCCCTCTCCATGGCCTTGAGGAGGTTCTCGGCGTCGTCCTCCTCGACCTCGAGGTCCCTCGCTGCGGGTGACCCGGAAGAGGTGGTGCTCCAGGATGTCCATGCCCGGGAAGAGGTGGTCGAGGTGCTGGCCGATGACGATCCCTCGATGGGGATGACGGCGCAGCCGGCGGCCTGGTCCGCGGCGTCGAGCTCGCGGCCGGGGACCTGGATGAGGCGCGGCAGGGAGTCGGGCACCTTGATGCGGGCGAGTGCCTTTCAGCCGCTGCGCGGGTTGCGCAGGATGACGGCGAGGTTGAGGACAGCCCGAGATGTAGGGGAAGGTGGAGGGGTCGACCGCCAGCGGGTGAGGACCGGGCAGATCTGGTGGCGGAAGTAGCGGTCAGGGCGCTCCCTGCTGGTCGGAGTTGAGCTCGTCCCAGCCCAGGATCTCACGTTGTGCTCGGCCAGGCCGGGCGGATGTCCTCCTGGAAGAGGGCGGCCTGGCGGGCGGTGAGCCCTTGGTGCGGCTGGTGACCTGGGCCAGGACCTGGTGGGCGTCCAGGCCGGAGGCGCGCACCGGGTGATGCCGGCCTTGATGCGGCGCATGAGCCCGGCGACGCGCACCATGTAGAACCTCGTCCAGGTTGGAGGAGAAGATCGATAGGAACCAGGCGCGCCCAGCAGGGGCAGGGTGTGGTCCTCGGCCTGCTCCAGGACGCGCTCGCTGAAGTCCAGCCAGGTCAGCTCCCGGTCCACGAAGCGGTCCTTGAAGGACCCAGGGGCGGCAGGAGATCCCGGGTCCACCTGGGCGGTGTCGGCGGAGGCGGCTGAGGCCGCGGCGTCGGCAGCGCGTGGCACCGGCCGCACCGGCCGCGCCAGTGAGGAGGTTGCGGAGGGGCGCTGGCGGAGCCGGCGGCGGGGCCCGCACCGGGGGCGCTGCCGGGAGCGGGCAGACCGGGTCCCCCGGTGCCACGGCAGCCGCGGCGCCTGGGCCTCGGCGG
>BNJU01005396.1_pt1 | contig 29250 bp, 44 predicted proteins | sample 8539281 | NCBI WGS metagenome assembly BNJU01 (sample SAMD00202456, study PRJDB9452) | human saliva metagenome | isolation source: human saliva | place: Japan
GTTTGTAGTAAATTTTTACTCTGGGCGTGGAACTTTTTATTTCAAAGGTTTCATATTCTGGTGGACCATAGATTATTGTGCTCTTTCTTTTTAATGAACTTTCGCGTGCATCTTCAGCGAGTACTGGCATAGTCCACATATGTTCACCATTAATTGAATCTATTAATGTAACTGTTCCTGTTCATAGATTTCTAGCATCTCTTCGTCTAATTCAATCCAGTATTTAATCCTTTCACCTGGAGCTAACACTATATGATCTAGACTTGTAATCTGCTCTAAACTGTCTGTTTCACTGTTATATACAGTGTTTGGAATAGAAATTCTATCCTTGGAGCCATCTCTCGTATGTTTTTCCTAAATTGTAGTTCTTTGAAACTAATGCTCATATTTCCTGTATTAATTAATTCGATAGTTAAAAATACTCTTATTTTATCGTTAGAATAGTAAACGGCCTCCGTACCTATTGCCATGCTTACATATCTTTGATAAAAGCAATTGCGCAATTTTTTCTTGTATTTGGTTGCTAACTATAAAAGAATAAATTGAAAAGCAAAACCCTACTACAGAAATCAGTCCTGTAAAAAAATTATACTAACGATCTTCAAAAATCTCTGAGGTGCTGTATTTAGTGTCTTGCATAAATAAACCTAACCTATTCTCTAACTTTGAATATATTTAGCTCAATACTTACGACATTAAAAATTATTGTTGCAAATCACTTTATCATGAACAAATAGAATTCAAAAATTAGTTATAGCTTCAAGATTATTCGTATCAATCTTCCTAATAAATTCTGATCCAATTACAGCTCCATCAGCGCCATTCGAAAGCACTTCTTTTATACCTCATTGTCTTTTGATTCCCAAATCCTACAAAAGCTGGCAAATCGGAAAAGCTTTCTTAACCTTTCGATTGTCTCGATATATGCGTGCTGACTTGATAAATCTCCTCCTGTTTTACCTGCAGCAGAGACCACATATGCAAAATGAGTAGATTCATTAATGGCTTGCTCCATCTCTAAATCCGACATGGATTCAGAGAATATTCTTACAATTCCTGAGTAATCATTACGAGATTGAACGCCATCAACACAAAGGATCGCATCATAAATCCAATATGGCAGTTCTTTAACCTTGAAGTTTTCCAATCCCTCTGCATACGTCATGAGTACAATGCGCGAGGAAAAGACCTTCCTAACTTTAATGAGCTCTTCTCGAACAACATCAGCATTTAACATAGGTAATGTTAGTTCATGCGTCTTTTTGATTGTCTCCCCATCCATAAAAGGATTACTTACTGGTAGGCCAATCTCAACACATCCGATTCCGTGTCCTTCAATTTCTTGAAGGACACGGTAGAACATTTCCCAATTCGGATATCCCAGCGGCAAATACAGCGCTAGTTTTCTTGCTAGTTCATTATGCTCATTACCGCTGGAATACTTTTGCATTAGAGATCCTTAGAATGGAAGAGCGTGAAGAATGTAGCCAAGAAGTGGGCCATATACGCAATAGTCGGTCTCAGAGAGAATACGCATGATTGGCTCATAAGATCCAACAAATGGCAGAAGCAGAGCCTGGCCAAAAATAAGGATAAAACCATTGGCAAGTGAGCCAATTACTGCACCCCTAGCACCACCATGAGCATTACCAAAAATTGCTGTTGCCGCACCAGTAAAGAATGTTGGAATAAGCGCTGGGAAAACAATAATTGGATATCCAACTGCAGCAAGAATTACCATGCCTACAAGTCCAGATAGAAGACTACAAAGGATCCAACAATCACGCAGGTTGGATAACCTGGGGAACAGCAGAGGAACATCAAGACCGGGCTTTTGCTCCAGGAATAATCTTATCTGCAATGCCGTGAAATGCTGGGATAATCTCTGCAAGCATCATTCTAACGCCAGTAATAATGACGGTAATCCACATGCCAAAGCTAATGCCCTGAAGAATTGAATAGACCAAGACGTCCTGTCCTCCAGAAATGTTTTCCATAACCCATGCAGGATCTGCAACAATGCTTACGCAAAGGAAAAGCAAAGTCATTACCAGTGTTAGGGCGATGGTCATCTCACGAAGGAAAGCAAACTGCTTTGGAATTTTAATCTCTTCGAGGTCATGCTCTTTGTTACCAAAAGCTTTTGCAAGATATGTTGAAATCAGCAGACCGGTAGAGCTTGAATGAGCAAGAGTAATCTCTTCTCCACCCTTAACGCCCTTAATGCAGTGATTAACATAGGCGCAGGAGAAGGTCATGTAGCATCCGAGAAGTACTGAGCCGACAGCAACAATTCCCCAGAAATCAAGCGGTGTGTTGTACTTAAGTAGTGCGGCAATCAGACCTGCAAAAAAGAATGCTACATGTGCCGAAAGATGAACAAACTTGAATTTTGTAAATCTTGCCAAAAGTAAGTTAATCAAAAATCCGAATGCAAAAATAAGAGAAAGCTCTGTGCCAAGATCAGTCATATACTCAGCACTAGCAGTGCCAATATCAGTGGCAGGAACAGAGCCATTTCCGAAAGCTTTTCCAATCATTGTTGCCAAAGGCAAAAGCGCCATTCCAAGCGTTTGTCCTCCAACATTGACCATTGTAAAGCCAATCATTGCTTTAATCGCAGATGGAAGAAGTTGACTCCACTGTCTCTTCATTGCAATCATTCGATTACAACGACCAGTCCAATGATAAATACTGATTGGCTTAGATAATGATTGACAATGTAAAGAAAAATCTCCATGACACTATCCTTCCATCTGGTTAATGTGCTGCATTAGTTGATCTTTTAGATATGCCTTATCCATCATGTTGTCGATGCGAATTATTGGAACAGAAGTTTCCCTCAGAGCATCAGCAAAATCTGATGTAGTAATAACTAAATCATATGCAGAAGGATCTACAGAGCCGATGTCGGACGCATCAACAGTTCCGTCAATTCCTTCGGCATCTAAAATTTGCTGGGTAAATAGCCTCATCATCATGCTACTGCCTACACCAGCGCCACACACTGTTACAACTTTAATCATAATTACCTACCTCCTACTTGTAATTGCGATTACTTCAGCAGCTTTGTCTGCTTTTAATATCTTCTGAACGTTTTCCTCATCGCTTAGAAGCTCTGCCAAATCTGCAAGTGCATTTAAATGCGTTTGATGATCTATTGCACAAAGAGCAACTACCAGTTGTACTGGATCATTTCTTGGGTGTCCAAAATTTACTGGCTGCTCAAGAGTGATGAGCGAAAAGCCAATACCTAGAGGTCCTTCTTCTGGTCTTGCATGAGGCATTGCGATGCCTGGGGCAATAACAATATAGGTTCCGTTGATTCGGACATTTTCTATCATTGCCTCAATGTACTCTTCCCTTTGCAACACCTTTCTTTACTAATAATCTTCCAGCCTCCCTAACTGCATCGTCGCTATCTTTGGCACAGTAATGTGTTTCAACTAAATCTTCTGTAAGGACTTCTTCTAGCATTGGGCAATACCTTTCTTCTTTATCCTGCTTTAGGGCAAAAACTATACTCTCGAGTTTTTCTGTAGGTTTTTGTCAGATTTACTAAGAGTTACTGTTTGCGAGAACGATGGATGTAATTTCATCGGGGAAATAGTTTTCGCTCACTTTAAGAATATTTTTCAATTTTTCTTTGATCTCTTAAGTCAAGCTGAGGGGAAACTTCAACAACCTTGACGTTCTTATACGTAAAAGGAAATGTGCTGACGACAAAATCAATGTTGTGATTTTCCAGCCATTTCTGCGCTTCATTCGATCCAAAAGTTCCCAGTACTGAAACTTCATATTTGGACTCTAGTCTTGAAGAAACTATTTCAGATGTAGCCACACCAGCATGACAGATCACAATCACCTTAGGTCTTAATTCGACGGGCCTTTTTGTTCTCTCCTGGGAAGCCATGAAGAACATAGTAAGAAATGCAATTTCGTCATCAGAAAAGGAGACTGAAAGTCCCTTTTCCAAAATAGAAATTGATTCAGCTGTCGCTTTATATAAGCCTTCAAACTCATTTATTACATAATCTAAAAGTGGATTGTATACTGCTTCTCCACTTACAGCACGCCAGTATGCAGGTCTTAGGTGATTAAGTATGCTTTCAAAAAGCTTTTCGTCATTGGCAAAATTCGATGGTGTAACCAGCTGATCCATTTTGTTGATGAATTCAGAAACTAAAATTCTCAACCTGATCCAGTTTTCGGAGATGTAATCACTCATCCCGGCAACAGTTGATTCTCTAAATTTTGCTGAAAGGAAATACAGCTCATCCTCTGTAATGTCTTCACCATAGAGTTCTTTTAAATTATCTACACATTTATTTACTGCACCGTATTCAGGACTGCCCAGCAAATCCGGTTTATCAATGTTGCAGGGAAGATCGAGAAGCTTATTCCCTTAAATCTTGCAATGGATACAAGCATGTAAGCAATTAACTTTGTCTGAGCATTTTTCCGAATACTCAACTTGAGACAATTTGATATTTCATCTATTGAAGTTTTTATTTGATTGATTTCGTTCACTGTCTTGCACACTTATAAATGCATTTAGATATGGCCAATCTTTTGTTAAGTTATCACGCAAAAAGGCCTCTTATCTTGAGGTTCATTGCTCTGTAACATGATACACTTTAAAAGGAGTAGCCTCTACTACAGAAATAACTTCCAGTGAAACTCTTTTTAATTTCATCCAAATCTCTCTGGATTGTATTTTTGAAACCCCAATAGCATGCTAAGTTCTGAAATTGATATTTCTCTTGCTCGTGAAAGATGACAAGATTGAGAATAACTCGTCTTCTCATTTCTGGATCAAGATAAAAATATCGTCTTTTTCACCAGCTCTGAAAACTCAATTTCAACTGGAGCTTCATACGTCAAAACGCCTCTAACATTTTGAATTGAAGTAAGACCTTGAGAAATCAAAAGTTGGTTTAAGGTCGATAGGTCTTTATAAACAGTTCGAGAGGTTGACATTGTGCTGCCGCAAATCTCTCAACAGAAATCTGTTCAGCTTCTCGGCACAATATATTAAATAAATCTTCCTCGACTTTTCATTTTTATTTCCACCTCATAATTAGGGTTATATGCTGTTTCAAGACCGAACAAATATCATTTGATTCATCCACTTTGAAGCAAATGGGAAGCTCCTTATATATCAAAGTATTAATTATTTTCTACTTAGTTTGGTATTTTGAGCAAAAACAAAGGCCTCGATGATTACTCATCGAGAGCCTTATCTCTAGACCAATACTTTTTGAGACCTATCCCAGCAGTGTATCCCCTACCGTAAGCCCTCGCGCCATGCGACAGAGAACTCATCAACAGCAATCTTTTGTGCCAGGGATGGTCAATCATGGTAAACACAACCTCTGGTGGAACGGTAACAGACTGAATACCGGCAGCAGATAAGGGTATGAACCTGCTCAACATTTTTAAAGGAAGCCGCAATAACCTTGGATCTCAAATCCACGAGTCTCAAGCATCTGCAAACAAATCAAGAACACGACCAATGCCGTCACCGTAATTGCACATACGATTAACGTAAGGAGCAAGGTAATCTGCGCCATTCATTGCCGCAAGGAATGCCTCGTCAGCAGAATAGATAGCAGTTGCAAGAACACCAAGGCCCTCAGACTGAGCTGCTAATTGCCTTTATAACCGTTGTGGGTAACAGGAATCTTTACATAGGTGTTTTTCTGGGCGAAGGCTGCAGATATAACGAGCTTCTTCAAGCATTTGCTCATAGTCAGTTGAAACAACCTGGACAAAGAACTTTTGCTCTGGACGCAGATACTCAACAAACTCTTTGATAACCTGCTCTGGCGTCTTACCGCTCTTGGTAATAATCGAAGGGTTAGTGGTTACGCCCTCGATAGTCAAAAGCTCATCGAGCTGTTTAACTGCCCCAGATCTGCTGTTCCAAGTAGATTCCGCTTAACTCCTTATATCGTTCGACACTTATTCACCGTGTCGAACCACTTTTATAAACCAAAGCTTTTTATACACGTTCTCGATATCGGAAGTTCTTTCTCCGTAATTAATTCACTATCTGCATTCATATTTCATTCCTAAAGATTCATATTTTCCTTCACCCAACGTGAAATGGCAAAAGATCAACCTGCTTAATCCCATGTGCACAAATTACCCCAGCATTGCTTTGAGCGTTCACGATTGACGAAGTGTATCCAGGAATAAGCGGAACACGCGCAATTACTCTTGCTCTAAGCCTCATAAGTGCTCGGATATTCTCATCCCTTATGTCTGTATCAATACCAGTAACTTCAATCCTGCGATCTTTATCAGCAAGCTTAAAGTCGACAGAAACACATCACAAACGCAGAGCTAGTCTTTCGGCATCAACAAGCGGAACAGCAAGCGTGTCTCGAGCATACGTGTTAATGCCTCTGTTCTTGCACTCCTGCAATACATCCATGACATACTCTTGGCGCTTGATGCCCGCAAGACATTCCCCACCCGAGAGTGTAATTCCCCCATCACTCTCGTCAAAGAAGACCTTGTCTCTTGATAGCTTATCAACAAGGGCATCTACGCTGTACTCAGTGCCTTCAAACCTTTAGCGCCGGTTGGACACTCCAGAAATAGGAGTATCGCAAGGGCATCCATTTGCATCCAAACGACCATCTTTCCTAACTGAACAACCAATGCACGAACTCTTGTGAAAAGAAACTCTCGCTCAAAGAAAGATTCTCTGGATTACAGCACCAGGGACATCTAAAAGACATCCTTTAGAAAGGCAACCGTGCGTATTCCTCCACCATCATGGAAGAATACCTCTGGATGTTAGTGACCATGTCGCTCTTATAGCCATGTTCCGTCCGGTTTGTGATGTCATCCTGGATTGCTTTAGACAGCTCAACAAACATGCGCTGTGCCTGCCTACACGAACTACGAGATTCTGATGCTTCTCGGGATGCTTCGCGCATCAAAGCGTTGCGCGATCCACGACGTTGAACTGAATGTGCTGCAGGGCCAAGGCGAGAAAAACTACGAAGGTATGCGAGCTTTAATCTAGTTCGCCACTGGAAGCTGGATGGAAGAGCAACGTTAAGAAGACGCCGTTGGTGTCAGTTCGTTCTCTGAGCTTACTGACCGACTGAAGACTTGCGGTTGGTCCGTTCCTATCGCGCTCAACCATTGGAGAAAAGGCCGCCGTCGGCAGGTTGCTCACTGCGACACGTCCGTCGAGTCGCGCCGCATGCTGCCAGTGGGACATGGGCGAAACGGTGTAACTACCTGGCTGGAAGTATCCACCGCGGACATTCTGGTGCTTCTCGACTTCTCTTCCCGTAGAACTCCAGAACTCAGAGCCAAGAGGTCAACCTCGTCGTTATCGTTACCGTAGCTGGATGAGTGTTGATAAAGGACTGACGGATCTTCTCGTCACCCTCCGCTGACCAGTTGCGCTTCGGAGGGCTCAATCAGCTGCTGATAGGCCATAACAGGCCCAATGGAGTTACCGTTTTTTCGTCCTCGCAAAGACGACACGCTTAATAACAAGCAGGGTCTGCAAGATTTGCCGTACCAACCCCGAACGCCAGATGGGTTTAGCGAGCGCCGCCGTCGGTGATATCGCTGACCAGTCTTAAGACTGTCGTGAACCAGGATAGAAAAGCAGTGGCGTTGGTGAGTCTCTTCTATGTGCTGATCACCGACGTTACAGCCATCAACCATTGAGGCCAATGTACTCTGCAATGGTCTCACTGACGGCACGCTTGAGGGTCATCAAAAAGTCAGAAGCCCTCTGGGTTTGCGCTCAGAAGTAATCTCAAGGCAGCGGACCATGTTAAACATAGAAATGTCATGCAGACGTACATTCTTCCTGGGATGAGAGCTCAACGCTATGCAACTGCATAGTCACGAGCGTCTTCTGTGAAACACCACGAGACATAAAGGATGCAATATTGACTTCGTCATTAAGGACACGAGGAATGCCGTCGCTCAGACGAATAATCTCCAGACTTCTCCAGCAAAAGACTCGGAGTGTTTCTTGTGCATTCTCAGCGAAAGGTTAGGCTGTGGTAGACGGGTGTCTTTCTGCGTCAAGCAGCAAATAAGAAAGCTCGTTGGTACAGTCATTTCCCTCACTGTCAACACCAGCCAACTGCAAGGTTAAAGCCACTTGGGAATCCGCGAAGAACTGGGCGGAATCGGTGGAGCGCAAAGAAGACGATAGTATTTGTCTTGAGATAGAAGCACTCAGAATGAGCTCACGCAGAACTCTGAACTCTCACCCGCTGCAAGGCTTGCTTTATAGAATGGTGCAAGATGCTGATCCATGCGTCCAAGGAAATGGAGCTTGCATTGCTCTCGTGCTGAAATACAAAGCTCTGTAATCCAAGTAAGCTGCAGGGCATCATGAAATCACGAGCTGGTTCAGTAGCAATGTGATGCAGAATCTCTGCAAGACATTCAAGCTCCGAGCACGAGTCTCAGAAGCGCTTTCCTTGCACGAAGAACTTCTGCCTCATATCGTTGTACGTAGGCAATAGTTGCCTGAGCACAATAACAGTCGCTGCATAAAGTCACTCTCGCCATTCTGAGCAAGTTTCTGCTCAGCCTCTGCAAGAGCATCAAAAGCCCGTTCTGCAGCACCAGAGGAAAATCACAAATGATGTGACCCGTGACCTTATCAGTCTGGGCAGCCGAGAGCCACAGGTCTTCTGCTGCAGCTAGGTTTTCAGCAAGATGTGCCTTGTACAGTCATTCAGCGATTTAGTGGTCAGAAAGGATAAAATTACCTCTTTGTAGTGAGTCTTATCCTCCTCGGAAATTCAAAACGGTCTTGCTGTCTGGTTGGAAACTTGTCCAGTTCGTCCAGAATCAATAAGGTGACATTTCTGGAGAGCAACACCCGCTCGAGGTGTATCTGTCCCTATTGCCAACGAGAAGGTCAGTAGTTATCAGGAGCGATCTTATGATTCTCTAGCAGATGCTTAAATGCCTTTTGACGTCTAGTGACAGATGTCTCGCCTTGTGTTTCTTTGTAACTCTCCATATAAAGACAGGAAGCGTTCCATGGTCACCTGGCGTGGCTGAGCAAACAAAGGGAATCCTTAATAGCTTGCAGTGCGCTGAGATAACGTAACTCCCCTTAAGTTCAGAAATTACCATTGGTTGTCATTTTGTTTCTTTCCCATATTTTCAATTGTTTTGTATTGATTTTCTATTTTCCGACCAAAACAATAATAGTAGATACCGTCTAGGGTTATTTTATAGGCCGTTCGACAAACTTTTATTTACATGTCAATTATTCATTGACGCATTTCGACTCTATTTCTATATTATTTCGGTGAAATCAATACACAATAATACAGGTCACGGCGTTATACACGCTAAAGCAATAAAGAATCATTGGTAAAGGAGAGCCTAGTCGAGGCTAAAAGACTCAACAAGTCAGGCTATTCAACAGTACATGATGAGTGGTGTTTCGTACATGATTCCTGTTGTAGTTACGGGTGGCGTTCTCTACGCTGTAGCTGCAATGCTTTCAATGAACACCATTGCAACTGAAAGTGCAGTCAAAGCATCAAACATTGTTGTCGATGTTCTCAGCCAGATTGGTGGCGTTGGACTTGCTTATGGTTTCAGTTCTTTCTGCATTTATCGCATTTGCAATTGCAGTCGTCCTGGTATTGCTCCTGGTCTTATTTGCGGTCAGCTGAGCGGTTAACGTTGGCTCTGGATTTATCAGCGGCACGTGTGCTGGCCTTCTCTGCAGCTACCTTGCAGCAGCGCTCAAGAAAAGTCAGCTTCAAAAAGCAATGCAATCCTTCTTTTCAATCGCGTTGTTTCCAATCTGCACTTCTCTGATTGTTGGAACAATTATGATTTGCGTTATTGAGCGCTCCGCGCATGGCTTCTAACCCATGCCACTGTTTGGCTATCTAGCATGAACGGTACAGCGCAGTTATTGTTGGTGCTATCTGTGGTGCAATGGTGCGTTTGACGATGGGCAGATCCAATCAATAGGTTGCATACTCCACCGGCGTTGCCGTTGTTGGCACTGAGGTTCTTGCTGGACACAATGCACAGTTCTGGGTCCCTATTGCAATTGCTATCTGCCTTCCTCCAATCGCAGCAGGTAGTTGCTTCTTACGTCTTCCGGAAGAAGTTCACCGAGGCTGAGCGTGACGCAGGTATTGGTTCTATTGTTATGGGTATGTGCGGCATTACCGAGGGGCGCAATTTCTTACACCACCGCTGATCCAGCACGATGATGCCAATCAACATAATTTCAAAGTGCTACTGGAGCAATTGCTGGTGCTCTTGGCGTTTACTGCAACGCTGTCATAGTGGTCTGGTAGTTCTTCCTGTCACTTCTGCTGGCACTTACCTGGTTTCTCTTGCAATCAGCATTTTGCAATCTACCTTGCTTGCTTGCGGTATTCAGAAGGATATCACTGAGAGTCCAAGCTAAGCCTGCAGCAGATGACGACGTCGAGATTACTATCGAGTTCCTAGAGGACGTCCATGAAGATTTTGGCTGCAACCGCTTGTCCGTCTGGTGTCGCTCATGATACACACTGGCTGCTGAGGCACGCAAAGTACAACATGCAGCAGAGCGAGATTGAATGCAAGGTTGAGCTACGGGGTTCCATTGGTATCGAGACTGTTATGGCGCTGAGGATCTTGCTGGCGCAACAGTCGTTCTTACCAATGACATACCTATCAAGGATGTGAGAGGTTTGCTGATCTTTCAAAGATTAAGCTTCCTGCAGCAACTGTCATTAGAGTCTGCTTCTGCAGATTGTCTCAAAGGTTAAGTCCCGAGCTTGGCTGAGGCCACACTGGTCATAACCTGCGCTGCGAGGCAAATTTACATGCAATACACAACTGCTTGATTTCATCGAGCGTTTTATTAAGAAGATATGTTGCAATTCTGCTTTGCCTGCAAATCACGTCAGAAGCAGTAAGTTGATCTTTGAGGTTTCTCGGTTAGCTTATCCGTAATTACCGTCTGACGATCATCACGAAGTGCGCAAAGGCATAGCCTCGAAAGAACTGAACTTCTCGATCAACCATAGAATGACACGAGGCTGTCTTAATTACTTGGCGTTTTGACAGCCCATCGTCAATGTCAGGGTGAGAAGCTCACCTGTATCCAGAGATTGATACCAATGGCGCCCGCAAACACTTTATCAAAGTGATATGACTCGAGCGTCTGAATTGCTGCCGATCCGTAGAAACTATTGAGGCTCGTAATCACGGTTCCACCAGTCGAAATAACCCATGTGCGGGATTTCCGCTCAACGCACGAAGGTATCGATCATGTTGGTGAATGCCGTGTATTTAGTACGCAGCACATTTCTCTGCCAAGGCAATATTAGTTGTGGAAATGTCCAGGTAAACGGTCACTCTGGCTCAATGAGCTCATATGCCTTATCCGCAATAATGCGCTTCTCAGGAATCTTAGTATTAATGCGCGTGCTGATGTTCAGTTAGGCTGTACCGACGTACTGGTCTGCACCACGTACCACGCTTTTAAAAGACCCTGGCCATCGAGGTGTTTGAGATCTTTTTCCTAATGCAGTCTTCAGTTACACTAAACTTCTCTGAAAGCTCAATTACTGTGGCTCTACCGTTGTGCTGCAACTGCACTAATCTATATCTTGGCGTTCTTTTAAAAACATTATTTCTGACTTTGAACAGGTATTATCATGTAGGACAATTGTACCCTGTATTGACTCAAAGCATTCTGTGTTATTTTGTCTTATCTCTGAATAGCAGCGACAGTAAAGTATGTAGAAGTTAGTCAAAACCTATCGAATCAACCAATGGAATTCTGATAGTAAATACAGAACCCTGAGGGTTGTTTTCAGAGACTGTTATGAGCTCCATGCCGCTTTCAGATGGTCTTGACCAGTGAGAGACCAATGCCTGCACCGCCAAACTCTCTGGATCGGCTGACCTTGACCCTGTATGAACAGCTCAAATACAAGCTCTCTTTGCTCAGGCGCAATGCCCACTCCTGTATCGGCAATTATAATCACGCCTTCTTGACCCTTGGTTTCTAGAGTAATGTTGACTGAACCTTCTTCATTGTTATAACGAATGGCATTTTCAACCAGGTTGTAAAGAGCTCGATATAGCAGATTGGTATTTCCTTCACGATAAAGGCCTGTGTCTCAGATTGTGCTATCACGAATGCATCAGATCTGCGTGTTAGCTACACATTAACCATTATTTTGTCAGCCGATTTGAGATCATCACGACCGTTTTAATTACTGAATCAAGAGAAACGTCCTCAGTCTCTCCTAGCTCAGATGTCTCCTGGAATTCAAAAAGGTCAGTGATGAGTGGAAGATGAGGCGGTCAATGTATGTCTCCATTGTTGATATAAGCTCGTCATATTCACGCTGTTCTGCTTCTTTTCTTAAAGCACATCCGGCTTGAGTCGCCTAGTACCGAATTGGCGTTCTAGCTCGTGAGCTGCGCTAACCGAGAAACACGCCTCTGCATTGCAAACGCTTCATCTAGTTGCTCGAGTCATCTGATTAAACTGACTTAACCAGCTCTTGAATCTCTTCTCCACCGCCCTCAATTGCAATGGAATCAGACAATGTATTTGGGCTAATTTCTTTCATGTGAGCAGAGAGTTGTTGAACTGGCTTGGTGTAGTGGCCTATTAAAAAATAAGCTACACAGCTTCCTGCAGCAATCACAACAAGCAAGATACCCAGCGCGTCAAACAAAATAGAACGTTCGATAGCATCTACATCCAAAACGATAGAAGAGAGCTCCACGATTGATGGCGTTGGCTGCAGCTAGTTCGCAGCTCAAGTCGAGCGATACACCAGCAGGTCAAACAACGCAACAACACGGTCAAACCAACCCTATAAGAAGAGTGAGCTGGGCACGTATCGAACGCATTGGCTTTGAGATTATTTCACTTATCTTAGTCATCGCTGTCCCTCTTAAAGCAATAACCCTCTCTACTTTGTTAGAAATCGGGTCATATCCAAGAGCTTCTCGTAACTTTTTTCGTACCGAAAAAATGTGAACACGCACAGAATTGCTGAATAAGTCCACGTTGCTGTCCCATGCATGAGTCATTAGCTCTTCACTGCTCACAACCGCTCAGCGTGTCGCATCAGGTACTCTAGAATTGCAAGTTCTTTCTTGGTGAGATTAACTGGAGATCTCAACCAAAAACTTGTCGAGCCGTGATGTCGAAACCCAGAGTTTCTCCCAACGTCAAGGGCACGCTTCTCCATGCGTATATTCGCGGCGCAAGAGCGTCTAATGCGGGACTCCCAGCTCACCAAAACGCAAAGGGTTTTTATAAGGTGAGTCATCTCAGCACCCGCGTCTAATCCAGCAATGCGATCAGACACCGATGAACGCGCAGAGAATCGCACCTTAGTCTCTGGGTGCTCCGCTCGTAGTGTACGCAGCAAATCAAGCCCATCGATACCAGGAAGGTTAGATCGAGCAGAATCGGTCATATTGCTCAAGCTGAGCCATTTCAAAAGCACTGAGTGCCATTGTCGACAAGATCAACGATAACCGTCCGGCTCAAGCCCTCTCTCCAATAGAGGCAAGAAACTCTTTTCATCTTCCACTACAAAGTTTTCAATTTCTTTCCCTTTTCAAATGCAGCTTGATGCTATTTACAAGCGATTAGAGTACGCCTGGACCAAGCTCAGTGACTCAGCAGGCACTTTGCATAACCCTTCAAATGCTAACCGATTGAACCCACGGCGAAGTTCTTCTCGCCGTGTGCCGTGAGTGGTATGTAGTTTCTATGAACTACTTTGCTTGAGCAGAGCCTGGTCAACGCGCTTTTTGAAGTTCGCTGCTTGAAGCTTGCTGGAGCCACCGGTACTGGATCGCCCACAAAGTCTACCGTTCTGGTCAATAACCATAGTAGTTGGGAACGCTGTGAGGGCCTTCGATAACGTGACCGCCGTCGCTGTGAGGATCACAGAGCGACGTTTCCGTAGGTAACGCCCTGCTTCCGAAGAATATTCACGGCTTCCTTCTTGCGCGTCGTCCGTGTATGCGGCTTCGGCGTTTACACCCAAGACATTGACGCCTTTGTCCCTATAGGTATTCGCAAGCTCTTGAACATGGCATCTCTGAATACAGCCAGTACAGCCATTGAACCAGAAGGTCAGAACAGTAACCTTATTCTGTCCAAATACGGTGTTGTCATAGGTAGCGCCTGTAGTGATATCTGTTGCCTTAAAATCTGGGAAGGTATCGCCGTCTTTGAGGTGCAGTTTTGATGCTGCCTCAGGTGGAACTGCAGCAGAATTCTGCTGCTCGGCAGTTGGAGCGGTTGTTGTGCCTGTGTTGCCGTGCCAGCAACACTGCATCCAGCAAGCGCCACTGCCAGCAGTGAGCCCGGCGACATACGTCGGGGAGTTTTGATTACAATTTCATTTCATAGTCCTTTCTGTCATTTCTACGTACGAAACGTAGCTATACATCGTTTTATGACACTTACTTTATTGAGCTTGTCGCCTGTAGATCAGCCAAGTGCTTTGCTGTAGCAACCTTTTCCGACTGCTCAATTTTCTTGTTGATTAACAGGAGCTTTGCATCAATCGCATGAACAGGACAGACCTTTATGCACTCTCCGCAGCGAATGCACTCAAGAGCTGCGTTATTCTTCGTAATATCTACGTCCATCTTGCATGCGCACACTTTCCGCAGCTTCGGGTCTTCTCGTCAACTCGATACTGCAAAATTGAGATGCGATTGAATAGAGAATAAAGCTCCGAGCGGGCAAAATCCATTTGCAAAAAGGACGATAAAACATGATGCTCAACAGTACGACAGTTGCAGAATGCTGAACTTCATCGCAAAAGTGTATGCCCAGGCTGCCTAATGCTAACATCTGCTAAAGAAAGCGGAATTGCTCCTCGAGAGAATTCCTGTGGACAAACATACTTACGAAATAAAGGCTCTCCCATTCCTACAGCATTTTTGAATCAAAGCTGGTGAGGCAACAAGCACAAATTAATGTGACGTACTTCAAGTGGCGCAAGGCTTTGAGCTTTTTAGTGCTAAATTTTTTGGGAATGGAATCTTGTGGAGAAGATCTTGTACCCAGCCAAATGGGCAAAGAAATCCTGAACAATACTGCCTAGCAAAAGTTCCAATGAGAATCAAAATACCCGTAATGTAATACGAGAAGCTGAATTTAGATGATCCAACTACCGCACTGATGCTCCAATAGGGACAGCGCCTGTAGCCCTGAGCAGGGAATAGCAGTTAAGTCCAGGACACGAGACTGACTTTGCAGGACCAGTATGAGATGGTTCTCTTAGCAAAATTTGTTGAGGTGAGGTTGGTTAGAAAGGTTCGCATGCCTGTACGAAAACCTCTTGATAAATTCTCGCACTTTCTTTTCCAAGAAATTTTATCTGAGCACTTTCACCTGCAGGTCACCTAACCAATACCTACACACTCAAGGCGATGATTCATGCCGCTTTTCCCAATACGACTCATACCTCTCACCCGAGAAGCCTCGCTAGACTACAAATGCACATCCTAATAGTAAAAAATAGAATAGGCAGGACACGTAGGCGGCAGCTCCAACCATGGCTTGCTTTGATTTCTAGATACTCCCTTCTCCTGGCTCTGCAGTACAACAGAAGGGGTGTTAAATCCCTGTTAAGCTGATTTAAATTTTTCCAGGAAGGGTTACGAACAGCTGCTCAAATATCTTTGAATTTCTATGAATGTCATGGCAATGACATGTAATACTCTTAAATACACCTTAAATGTGATTCAAAGTATGACCCCAAAAGTTGCCATGAAATATATATAAATCTCCGAACTTATAAAATATGCAATCATCAAAATCACGGTATACGACTTGCGATAAAATCGGGGCTTCTCGCCATCGGACTCACAAGGCCAAATTTCAGATCTCCACAACACACCATGCAACAGATAATCTGTCAAAGATGTATACATTACACTGAAAAATACCTCAAACGTACGAGATTATCTTCATTTTGATGTGTACGCAATACGCACATTGTGCAGAATATCTGTCATACATGGTGTGTTCCTTAGGTACGAGTTTACCTATAGTTAAATTCTTTATATATTCCTATTCATTATTCAGCATATTACGCAGAAGATTGGCATGAGATGTATATCAGTCAGGGAGACCACTCGGTCGTCGAGACGGATGCCCCTAGCTGTCCAGTTTTTCTTGATTAAGAAACGCGATTCCATGCAGAGCCTGCTAAAACCGCACTGTTTTTGCGCAGGCTAAAACCCGACGCTAACACGCTGCAGAAAAAGCTGGTAACCTCACGGATTACCAGCTTAAAGGTCAATATGTTTCTCGCCACATGAGAAAGCTTTCACGTGTGACAGCGCTTTTCGTGCCGAGCGCAGCCTACCGGAGGTCGTGCGGGCTCGCACCCTGCCACCGCATGCGCGCTCTTGAGTGGGTTGTGTCCTCGAAGAACTCCCATGCACGAGGCGTCGGTTGCGCCCTCGTGAACGATCATGCGGACAGCCTCGGCCATCTGCAGAGGGATGGGTGCTCTGGAAGATGTTGCGGCCCATGTCAACGCCGCGTACGCCCCTACGGATAACGTCGTATAGCAGGTGCAGAGCGTCGCGCTCAGCAAGCTTCTTGCCGCCAGCAACAACAATTGGAACTGGGCATGCTGCAGCGGCTTCCTCGAAAATCCTCGCAGTCGTAGTCTTAACAATCTGGCGGCCCATCTCAGCGATGATGCGGGTTGCAAGCGAAAGCGACCGGTGCGCTCCATATCCTACCAGCAGCGCAAACGCCAAGGGTAGGAATGCTGTGGCGGAAGCCAGCGTTAATGACCTGGCTGAGGGTTATCAATGCTGGAAAGCTGGCCATCAGCGCCGATAAAGGTCTGAACAGCCATGCGGTCTGCGTTCATGCGGTGGCTCCTCGATGTCAACAGCAACAACCTCGTGCGAGAGGTCGGACTGCAACATAGAAGAACCAGAAGAAAACGCGAAGTGCGATACGCAGACCTCGGGAGAGACGCAGGTCACTGATTGCGCCACGGGTACGCCATGAAGCAGTCAACGTAAGGAGCAAGCTGTGGAAGCGATAGAGTCAAGACGCTCAGAGACCAGCGGTTGAACCCATGAAGCTAACCGTGGTCAAATGCGAACATTACAGTGTTGCCGCTCTTTGGATCAAAAATGTTGGAAGGTGCTTCGCATACCCCGAGTCGAGGTTGTTTGCACCCTTTACATAAAATCCCTGATTGTTAGCAAAAGGGTGTCTACGTGATAATCCTAGCTACTTTTAATCCCGTCCAGATCTGCCATGAAAATCCTTTCAATAAAACCTTAAAAGCGCGCAGAGAAGGCGACTTCTTGGCGAAGCTGCCTCGTGAAGAACGCGCTTCGTGAGAGAATGCGCCTCTTTGGACGCCAACCCTGGAGGACCACCTCCTCTGCGGCTGAATTACCTCATAAGCTGGCGAGAAGATCGGTCTCTCTCGCCAGCCGAAAAGCTTCGCCTCTGATTAGAAGGGTAGTTGTTCATGTTCTCCTTGGTGAAGACAAGGCGCTCGGGAAGCAGGACAACGCCGTTGTTCTTCCTCGCCAGTCTTTGCACCTCGGCGATGGAGTCGTTAGGGCTCAGCCTTAACATCGCCAATGCTTGGGATGGAGATGGTGTCGCCAACCGTGACCTCGTTACCAGCTGCAAGGAATGCTGCAACATAGCGTATAGCGCCACCCCGAACTGCGCAGTCCCAGGGCCCCAGTTGTAGATGGTGCCGTGCTCGCAGTAGGACTTGATGGACTGTGGAGAAGCAAAACCGGTGATGGTGATCTTCTTTCTCGTCGGCCCTTGTTCTCTGCTGCCTGGAGCTGGCGGGAAGAGCGGTGGAGTCGTTGCAGATGATCGGGTCAATCTCTGGGTAAGCGTCAAGGATTGCCTCACCGATGGTAATTGCCTGCTCTGCGTCCTGGTTGGAGTAGTAGTTCTCGTGGACGTTCTTCCACTTAGGATACTTCTCCTTGATGATCTTCTGTTACAGCTACCTGCCAGGAGTTCTGGTCGGTAACGGTTGCCTGGGAGTAGTGCCAGACATAGGTGATCTCGTCCTTCTCTGGGTCCTTGCCGCGCTCCTTAAGGCCAGCAACGCCCATGTCAACAAGCATCTGACCAAGGATCTCTGAGTACCACGAGAAACCATGAGGTACGATCCTCTGGGTTAGCGTCAGAGTCCCAGTGGTAACTACGATACAGAAACAGTTGCCTTCTTCGGTGCATCAGAAACGCCCTTTGCATCAACGGTAGAGATGCTGAGTTGCGTCTACACCGTTAGCAACTGCCTGGTTGATGACGGAAACCTGAGCGGAAACGGAAGCGGTTGCGTCGCCGATGTAGTCAACGGTGAAGCCCCACTCCTTGGACTTGTCCTGTGCGCCCTTGTTTGCGGACTCGAAGAATGCGTTGCCGGTGACCTTAGGAATAAATGCTGCGGTCTTACCCTTGACGTCTCCGCCGCCCTCGGACTTCTTGGTCTCTTCTTTCTTCTCGCCACCACCATTGTGCCAGCCTGCCAGAGCGAGGGCCAGCGCTAGCTGCGGTGATACCAGCGGCACCAATAAAAACCACGACGAGTAATCTCTTGCGACGGGTAACCTCCCTTGTCTGTGCCTAAGGCACAATTTCCCCAAAAGCTTATGCCTTGAGCTACTGCTGCTTGAAAGCAGCGATTTCAAAACAATACCGATATTTGTTCCACTTGCTGCCGATCGAGCAGCGATGACAACCAGCGGGACAGCAACAGGGAATATCCAGATACTGTGGGCTACCTGCGAAGCACAGTGGCAAGCCGAAGCGCAAGAATGCAATAACAAACGAAAAGCAAGTGCGGTACCAACAATGGAGCCCCTTACCGCAGTGGAGGCGTGCCGCCCAAAACAACTGCGGTGATGATGTCCATGGTGAGGTCGGCACAGGTCGGACTTAGCGGTGCCCAGGTAAGCGGTCAGGGACAACACCTGCAATAACAGCGGAAACTGCGGTGAGCATGTGGGTGGACATGATGACTGCTCGGCTGTATGCCAGAGAACTCAGCTGCACTCTGGTTAACGCCAGCCAGGGGTGATGCGACGACCATGCTTGGTCTTGTGCAGCAGAATAAATGCGACGACCAGCATTAGGGATGTAGATAAGCAGCTGGAATGGGATGACGCCAAAGAGCTGGAAGTTAGATACAAACTTGAGAGTCCTCAGGGAAACCGCCAATTCCCTGGTAGCTCTCGGTCTTGGAAGCGTGGAGATGAGCAGCGCCAGACCGGAGTACAGGAAGCTACCGCCCGGGGTAACAACCATTGCTTGCACTCGGCAGTACGCAATCAAAGAAGCCCGAAAGCGCGCCACAAGCAACAACCAGGACAAAGGCAACGCCCACGGCGCCCCAGATAGGAAGACCAAAGTCCTGCCAACCAACGCCAATGGTGATGGACGTCAGACCAACCAGAGACGCAACCTGGATGTCGATGCCGCCGGTAACCATAACAAGCGTTACAAAAAGCGAGATCATAAAGACGGGCAGGTTGTCGTTAATGCTGGTAAACAGCAGTGCTGGGCGCAAAAACTTACCGTTTGCAGCGCCAAAAATGACAAACTCAAGCACAAGCAGGCCAATAAGAATCATGTTCCAGCTTGTCTGGCCCTTGGACAAAAATCCCTTAAGTGTCTTCATCATTAGCGAACACCGCCCTTCTTACCTGAAGGGCTCAAAGCTGCCTCACCAAAGTCTGCAATCTGCTCTGCAAGAACCTCAGAAGTTGTCTTTGGAGAAACACGTGCGTTCAGACGAGCGTGTCTGTTCTGAACAATGGAGCGGTGCTGAAGCAGAGCGTCCACAACGACAATGACAATCAGGATGACGCCGGTAATTGCGTTGTCGTAATTTGACGAGAAGCCCATGAAGACCAACAGGTAGCTGATGGATGCCATGATGACGGAGCCGACAGCTGCACCAAGGACGGAGCCAACGCCAGCAAGCAGGCTAACACCACCAAGAACGCAGGCTGCAATAGCCTTCATCTCGTAGCCGTTACCACTCATTGGGGTAACGAAGCCAATACGGCTGCAGAAGATGATGCCGCCGATAGCTGCCATAACGCCGCAGATGACGTATGCCAAAATCTTGGTCTGAAGAGCCGGAATGCCAACCAGGGTTGCACCGTTCGCGTTATCGCCAACTGCTGCAAACCAGCGACCACGACGGGTCTGGGTCAGTGCAAAGTGAATCAGAATAACCAGTGCAATAACTGCGCAATAATACACCGTAAAGTCGCCAATACCAGTTACTGCCGAGAAGTCCTTGAACTCCTGAGGAAGGTTCTCAACCCACTGACCGTTGGTGTACACGTAAACAATACCACGCAGAACGCCGTTGGTACCCAGGGTAAAGATGAGCGATGGAGCCTTCATAACGGCAACGCCCCATGCGTTAACCAGACCAATTGCCACACCAATGAGAATACCTACCAGGCAAGCAACAGGAAGTGGAGTTCCATCTCTGAGCATGCTACCAACTACCACAGCAACAAGACCCAGGTTGGAACCAACAGAAACGTCAATCTCACCAATGAACAGGGTGAAAGCCACCAACAGCGACCAATGTGTAGACAACGGACGTGTTAAAGCAGGCAGCAATTGTTGCTGGCGTCAAGAATGCAGGATTCATTGCACCAACAATAATAAAGAGAGCAATCAGGAATGCGAGGCTGCTCAGTCCCCTAGCCTTGAGAAGGCGCTTTACAAGATCCATACGTCACCTCCTACAATCCAAATGCAGCGGACATGAGGTTGTCCTGCGTAATTTCTTCTTTTTTGAACTCATGATTAATGCGTCCTGGTACATGGTGAACGCGCGATCAGCAAAAGCTCAATAATCTCTTCCATATCAGAAGAAATCAGAAGAATAGAAACGCCTTGCTTACAGAGCTCCTGCAAAACAGCGTACACATCGCCACGAGCAGCAGCGTCAATACCACGAGTTGGCTCGTCCAAAATAACAACCTTTGGAGCAACCGAGAATGCGCGGCCAATAACAATCTTCTGCTGGTTACCACCAGAGAGGCCGCCTACCTCCTGATCAAGGCCAGTAACCTTGGTACGGAAGTTATCAACGTAGTTCTGAGAAACCCTGTCCTCTTCTTTACGGTTAAGCAACAGCTTACCCAGGGAAGAGTTTGGCGAGAAGAAGCGCTTGTGGTGTTCTCGGCAACGTCACGAAATTCTAAACAGACCGTCGTTAAGCGGTCCTCTGGGACATAGCTCAGACCCTGCAGCAATAGCGTCCTTTGGTGGACTTGCGGTAATGTCTTTGCCATCAACAAATACCTTGCCGCCCAACACCTTATCCATACCGTAAATGGTGGTAGCCATCTCTGATCTACCAGCACCAACGATACCTGCAAGACCAACAATCTCGCCTGGATAAATATTGAGGTTTACGTCAGCAAAACCATAGCCAGTGAACTCAGCAAGCTCAAAGATAGGCTCTGCGTCGTAATCAATATTTGCGCTCTCGGCGATCTCTTTCTTAATCTCTGCGTCTGGTGGAAGGGAGTCACGCACAAGATCTTCTCGCGTAAAGTCCTCTACTTTGCCGCGCATAGCCATAACGCCGTCGCGCAGAATGCCAATGCTGGTAGAAATCTCAAGACCTCTGCCAGGCGGTGTGTGATGTAGATAATGCCAATATTCTTCAGCTTGAGCTCCTGGACTACCTTGAAGAGGCTCTGTACCTCGTCAAAGGTAAGTGCAGAAGTTGGCTCGTCTAAAATAAGAATCTCGGAGTGGCGCATAAGACCGCGGAGAATCTCAACCATACCCTGCTCAGCAATGGAAGTGTCATTGCCTTGCGGTCCCAGATCAAGCTCCCAGCCAATCTCTTTCATAGTGTCTTCAAGCATCTTGTTGAGCTCAGCTTTTGGAGCCTCAAAAGCCAATGGTGATATTCTCTCTAACGGTCATGTTAGGGAACAGCATTGGCTCCTGAGGAACCATATAAATACTGTGTGCAAGTGCGGCCTTAGGGTTGGAGATATCAACCTTTTGACGATCGATAGAAATTTCTCCCTCATCGGCAGAGTAAATACCCATGATGATCTTCATGAGGGTAGATTTACCGGAGCCATTGCCACCAATAAGAGAGATGACCTCTCCTGGCGCCAAATCTAAAGTTAATACTTTTAATACCTCGTTGGAACCAAATGACTTTCTGATTCCACGAACAGAAAGAAGCGTGTCGCACTGCTCACACGTCTTTTTCCTTCGAGGCGACTTTTGGGTCAGTGGCATCGATATCGATGTCAAAAGTTTCACTCATAGTACCTCCTACCAAAAATAACAAACGGCCGTACAAAATCTCACACTTTGAAGATATCTATAAATAGACGTTCTTCAAAGCACCGTCACGGCAAACGGTATTATTACTGCCGTGAATGGTATTTTTGATTGTCAATGAACAATAGTTCAGAATTCTTCTGTACGGCATTATGGTATTTGTAGTATATCTTCCTGTTAATAGGAGAATAATTACTATAATGAAATCTAGTATATGAGATACAAATGTTTTAGTATTAAACAAAAGTATCAACTGGAGGATGGATGGACGAGCAGACATATGCACTAGCCACCAAAGGCTGCGTGGTATTACTACATGGAAGATAGCACCCAGGCTCAGATTGCTGAGGTCATGGGCGTTTCTCGTGCAAAAAGTTATCCGTCTGCTTGAAAGAAGCTCGCGCACGGGCATTGTTCAGTTCAGCTTCAGAAAGAACGATAGCAGCGCGTTTCCGCAGAACAGCTCCCTATTGACCCGCTTTGGCCTCAAGGACGCTTTTGTGGTCCCAACGCCTCCTGGATAGCTCTACAATCAGTCAATCTATTGCTCAGGGCGCAGCTCACTACGTCTCTGACCACCTGCGTGAGGACGGCTACCTCCCAACATTGGCTACGGCGATACCGTCAGCCGCATGCTGGGATTTCTTGCCAAGAACCGCGAGGAATCGCTCAACGTTGTAAGCCTCACGGGCGGCGTGAGCTACTACCTGCCATCCGTTGGCACCACCGCCTACTCCATGCACCTGTTCCTGACACCGTCTCCACTGGTTGTGTCTTCTCGCCAGAGTGCGCGATGCGCTTCTTGACGAAAAAGCCTGCAAGACGTGATCCACCATGACGGAATATGCAGACATGAGTGTGGTCGGCATCGGCGCCGCAGTTGAGGGCGCTACCGTTTTTGCGTAACGGCATCATAACGAGGGCGAGCTGACCGTGCTTAAGATGCGGGGAGCCGTCGGTGACGTCCTCAATCACTTTATGGATAAAGACGGCAATCTTATTCAGACAGAAATTGAAGATCGCGTCATTGGTACCGATCTGGACAAAGCTTCGCCAGCTCAAGAACGTTGTTGGCGTTGCTGGTGGCAAAGATAAAGTTACGGCAATTAAAGCGGTGCTAACGGCGGCTATCTGAACGTGCTAATCACGGTTCGAGACACCGCTGCTGAGCTGCTTCTTTTCGTAAACAAGGAGGATCTGATGAGAAAGTATCTTCTTGCACTAGACGCGGGAACAGGAAGTATTCGCGCCGTTCTCTTTAGTGTTGACGGTGAGCAGGTTGGGGTTGCTCGCAGCGCGGTGGGGCACTCATGGGGACCCTCGTTGGCCTGGCAGCATGGACTTTGATTGGGTTACTAACTGGCGGCTTACTCTGGACTGCATCAAAGAGGTTTTTGGTAAAGACCTCTATTGATCCTAAAGAAATTGCAGAGTATTTCCACCACCTGCATGCGCGAGGCATCCTTCTGTATGACCAAGACGGCAACGAGATTTGGGCATGCGCTAACGTTGACGCCCGAAGTGTCGATGAGGTTAAACAGCTCATTAATATGGATCCAGAGCTTGAGAAGAAGATTTACCAGAAGAGTGGTCAAACCTATGCACTAGGCGCTCTACCTCGTCTTCTTTGGGTTAAGAACAAGATGCCAGAAATCTACAACAAGGCAGCCAAGATTGGCATGTTCAACGACTGGCTTGCTTACAAGCTCACTGGTGTTCTTGCGGTTGAGCCATCAAACGGCAGCACCACCGGCATCATGAGCTTGGAAGAACGCGCCTGGGATCCGGAGATTGCAAAGGGTGCGGTCTTCGTGATGATCTCTTTGGCCAGGTTATCGAGTGCGGAGAAGTTCTTGGCACTGTAACTGCAGACGCCGCAGTAGAGACCGGCCTTGCCGAAGGTACACCTGTTGTTGTCGGCGGCGGTGATTGCCAGCTGGGCATGATTGGCGTTGGCGCTTGCGAGCCTGGTCAGGCTGGCGTTTTTGGCGGCAGCTTCTGGCAGTACGAGTTCAACACCGATAAGAGCACTCCAGACCCAGATTATCGCGTCCGTGTAAAGCTGCCACGCTATTCCACAGATTTGGCAATACGAGGGCTCTGGCATTTCAAGCCTGGTCTGGTTATGCGTTGGTATCGTGACGGCTTCTGCCAGGCAGAACAGGCCGAGGCAAAAGAGCGCGGCATTGATGTATACGACGTCATGAACGAGCGCGCTGCAGAGATTCCTGCAGGTAGCCACGGTATGCTCTGCTGCTTCGGTGACGTTATGAACTACATCCACTGGATCACGCAAGCCCAACGTTCACTAACTTTGAGCTTGATCCAGAGCGTTTCAATCAAAGTACACCTTCTATCGCGCAATTTTGGAGAACACCGCCCTTCTCGTCCGCGGCCATATTGACCTGGTCAAAGAGCTGCCGGGCAATGAGCCAGACGAGCTCATCTTTGCAGGTGGTGCTTCCAGAGTGTTCTCTGTGGGCACAGATTGTTGCCGACGTTACTGGCAAGAACGTCCGCATCCCAGAGGTCAAAGGCAACTGCTCTGGGCGCCGCTGTCCTTGCAGGCTACGGTGTGAGCATCTGCCCAAGCTATCGCTGAGGGCTGCAAAGCGCGTTGTTAAATGGGATAAGACATTCTCCCCCAACCAGACAACAAAGGCTGTTTACGATCAGCTCTATGTCCAGTGGAAGGATGTTTACAAAGTCAACGAGCTTGCAGAAGAGGACAAGGTCAAGAGCATGTGGAAACGCCTGGTCTGTAAACGCCGGGCTCCGCTGCGCCACGGATACGCATAGCGCACTAAAGAAAAAAACGTTTGGTCGCAGTACAAAGTTGCGCCTGAAAGGAAAGCAAGATGTTTATTGTCAACGAGAACGATTTTGAGTACAGGTGCGGAGATCACGGTCCTAAGTACCTGATGAAAGGCCCTCGCATGAACTATGCCATGGTCCAGTTCCAGCCTGGCCAGGATTTCCAGACCCACTACCACAACATCATGGAGGAGACTTCCACATCCTCCAGGGTAAGATTGATATTGTGGTTGACGGCGAGGTTCACACTCTCTCGGCTGGCGACTTCATCCACATTGAGCCCGGCGAGGTCCACTACGTCAACAACCCTTATGACGAGCCAATTGTCATGGTCTCAACCCTTGCTCCTTTCCAGGAGGTCGACAAGGTTGAGGTGAGAACCCTACCTACTAAGATCAACATCTGGCGAGAAGATCTCTCAAGCGTGACGTTCTTCTCGCCAGCACTGAAACTGCGAAGGGGCTGCCTGGTGGCGGCCCTCTTTTTTCTAGACAACATGATGTCAGACCACAATCAGGTAGCGCAGCCCATGTGTCTTGTTAAAGAGCATGTTTAGCACCAAACAATGGGATGTTTTGTTTCTATAGATGCTACAAGAAGGTTCCTAATTTTATTTAACCTCCAAAAATGACCGGTTTCTTTGAAGTCTAAAGTTGCCTTTTGAACAGAAAAGCTTCTTAAAACAGAATTGTCTAATTCACTGTCAATTGGACCTGGTAAAGACATATTAAAGTTTGATGCATAGTTATTTGGGTCATAACAAAAAACAATTACCTTTTGTGTTTGTTTGTAATCATCAGCTGGAGCCTGGCAAAAATGGTCAACATAAAAAGGTTGTGGAAGCTCGCGTAGATAGAAATATACTTTGTCTTCTACGAATCCATAATCAATATAACCGTCTCTATACATACAAAAATCATCATCAACCGCGCAAGAAGAAATAACTTTATGCGTTTCCTCATCAATGAGCTGATATCCCGGAATCTTTGAATGCTCTTCTATAAATCTATCAAGTTCATCAAGGGTAGGCTGTGCTTTTTCAACAGGATAGAGACCATCATTGCTATCAGGAAGCATATTATTTAATAACGGATACTTTGACTCACCCTCATCTGAGCTTAAAACGGCGCCAATACATAATAAGCCGCAAAAATTACCAACATTTTCAGAACAAATTTCTCCATACTTATGCTCACAGGCGCTATCCTTCCAATCGCGAAAATCACACTCTAGATCTCCATAGCGTTCCCAAAACAACTTAGAGCCAAGCTCTTCACGCTTTTGATCTAAAAACTTTGAGCTGATGTAGTCTTCATCATCAATGTAAAGATCTTCCAAGGGTATTGGACCGGGTTTAAGTTTTTCCCTCTTCAAAAACACCTGCAACGAACAAATGCATCAAGACCCATTACAACTCCTTTCTCTGTTGCAACAAATCTAGATACTCATAAGATTTCATGTGTCCAACAAAAGTGGACACTACGCCTGATTTTACTTTGAAGAACTCTTCAATTTGTTCTATTAAAAAGCAAAATATCCATTTCTTGGCATCCAAGAAATGGATATTATTCAAACTCAAAAAAATACCTCTTGTTATTACTAAATAGTTAAAGATAAAAAAATAACCCTCTGACATGACTCAAAAGGGTCATTAGCGCTCTATGGAAGAAATTCTATTAGTGCTTACGCCTGCGGATAAAACCTGCAGCAGCGAGAATAGATCCTGCGCTTGCTAAAAGACCAGTAGCTGATACAGCATCGCCAGTTTCTGGAAGTACAGATTTCTTTGAACGACGTCCAGAAGAAGCCTGTTCCTGCGCGGTGCCATTTGATTGCTCCTGTGCATTCTGTCCTTGAGTCTCGGAATCTGCAGGAGCTGATGGGTCTGTAGGGAGTGGTTGGTGTTGCTGGTGTTGCTGGTGTTGCTGGTGTTGCTGGTGTTGCAGTATTTGGTCTCCAAATAGCATAGAGTATAGATTTCATCAGTCTTGCTTGGAAGCGCACCATTAGTAGTGTGACCTGGAATATGCTCTGCATCACGAATACTTATTGGTGATGTTAGCGTGCTGGCTGGAGCAGTAATATCGTTTTTATTTCTCGAAAAACCAACAAGAGTATAGCCGTCACGAACTACTTTGCTAACAGCCTGAACGTTGTGCATCTCTGCTGGAAGATAGTCATGGCGCTCAAGCATAGTAGAAACGCCACCCTCAAAATGGCCACCGTTTGCATCAATCACAAGACGATACTGAACATCGTCATTGCCGTCTTTTGGCTGCCAAACTGCATGGAAAAGTCAGTCCATTAATGTACTGAAGTTCAAACAACTCGCCAGGTTCCATCTCAGTACCGTCATCTGCCACCCATTTAACAATTGCATGACCGTCTGGGTCAGTTAGACCAGAAGGAGTGTATGCATGTCCCTCAAAATCTCCAACAACCTTATAACCTTGAAGAGATACCTCAGATACAAACTGGACTGCCATTTCGTCATCAGGAACATCCTGTCGTACTGGAGGAATATTGCCCTGTGTAAAGGTAAAAAGAAGTTTCAGTTGGAATTGATGCTACTGATGTTAAGGTAGTAGCAGCTGTATTTGATGAAGTTTCAGCAAATACAGGAGTTATTCCGGCAACAAGCGAAGAAGTTGCAATAGTTGCCGCTGTTACGCAAACAACAATGCGCCTTTTTGTTTCTTCTCGAATAAACGTTGACACACCCGTTCCTTTCTATTAGAGCAAATCTCCTGCTCTTATCTATCTTCTATGGTTTGCTTATATTGCAAACGATTACACGCAGATACCAATTCACAAGTTATTTATGCATCTAATTACTAATTCTAGTACCTCATGACAATTAGTCTTTTTAGTATATATATACCTGATGTGAAAATATATGTATTCACCTAATTCACATATTTGTTCAAATTACAAATAAATATGTCTAACTGCTCTGTATTAAAATGAATATTTTCATAAGTTTAAAATCACTTTAACCATGGATTTGGTATCCACTCAATGGAACTTATCGCTAAGCGATATAACGGAAACATCCACGTTGGCGTTAATGATGATGTCTTCTATCTCAATGCGTTCTTCCCTCTTCCAAAACAGGGAAACTAGAATCGCTTAATTACAAAAGAAAGCCACTTTATGGTGGCTCTCTTGAAGTAACTACCTAGTCATGATGACGCACTTACTGCAGGCTAAAAGTCTGGGTAGCAAGTTTGTCTTTACCAATGAGCGGATATACCTCTACTTCAACATCGGACGAGCTAATGAGCTTGTATGCCTGTTCAACATCAAGACTTGTGCCAGTCTTGATCTTTGTTGTTGTGCTCTCCATATTAACGTCACCGCTTGTTACAAATGCAATTTCAAGCTGCTTGCCATCCTGGTACGCTTCGACACGTACCGAACTCATAAATGAAGTGGTCTCGTCAGAGTTATTTGTGAAATTAAACGTGATCTTTGCAGCTGGGTCTCCATTGAAATCAGCGATTTGTGTGAGAGTACCAATGGTTTACCTCATACTTTTTCTGGCTGCTTCTCCTCTGACTTCTTTGGCTCTTCCTTCTGCGCATCAAGTAGAAGTGGATGTTGTACCACTGTTTCCACAACCCGCCAAGCCAGAGCGAACAAACTAGAAGCACCTGCATAAATGAACTCGCGACGTGTTAAAGACATAATTCCTCCTATGTTTGATGTGTCTTTTGCCTGTTAAACGCCTTTTTGAACAAGAACACTTACTACAGTGCAGATAGTAGTCATTGAAATGCGGTCATGTGTCCACCACGTTGGACAGTTGACCTAGTCGTGGAACGCCCTGTAGATTTTTTTCAGAGTCGATTGATCCAAAGCCCGGGTAATTATGCGTCCGCGGGATCAAAAGTGGGGTAATTATGCCGAAAGGCACATAATTACGTGAGCTTTGGATCAAAATCGAGTTTCTCGACACATAGTGGTTCACCTTTGGATTAATCGAGCTCCAAAAATCTGCATTCACCAGTGCGACGCACATAATTGCTGCGGTTTTGGATCAGTCTTTTCAACGACGCCATAGACAG
>BNJU01002372.1_pt1 | contig 29222 bp, 36 predicted proteins | sample 8539281 | NCBI WGS metagenome assembly BNJU01 (sample SAMD00202456, study PRJDB9452) | human saliva metagenome | isolation source: human saliva | place: Japan
TTACACTGAAAACCATATTTCAAACTTCCTTTGGTAGCGATGATATCAATGCCTTGATCACCACTTGCCTTGGTAAGAGTTATATTTTTATATCCCTAGTGAGGATAGGTATTTTTGCACAACTACGTTCGTATTGAATTCCGTTCATAAAGACATTATACAGTACTTATTTTGAATTTGTAGGAAGAAGAGTGAATAATTCATTTTTCCGTTTTTCTTCTTCAATGAGGTTGTTATAGGCAAGTTGTGCATAAGTTTGAAGTCTATTGGAATATTCATTTTCATCCCCATATACAAAGTAGTTACCATCTTTATCAATACAACCTAGTGCAGATACGACAGGTACATCCTGATATATATTCTGTTGGAAGTTTTGATATGGCGTTAGCTTAACATTTGCGTTTTCCGCAAGTAGGGTGCTGAGATAGTTTGCACTGATATAAGGGATTGTGCCACTAGGAATATCATAGTTAGCCCACATGAAGAAATGGGTGATATATCTACGTTGGTTTTCCGCATCGCTTAGTTCATGTAGACTTTTACCATAAAGTTCTTCATAGAATTCATCTTCAATAAATGGTTGGTGGTCTCCATACATGAGGATAATCGTTGGCTCAGAGACATTCTTGAAGTAATTTACAAGTTGTTCTAAAGCCATATCACTGCGACGAATGACACTGAGATATTCCTCTGTTTGTGGATAGTCACCCTTCATAGAAGTGATGTGAACATCGCGAAGTAACCCTGTATTGTATGGGGAGTGATTTTGCATCGTCACATTAAACATGAAGAATGGTTTTGATGTATCACGTTGCTCGTATAAATCAATAATATGTTGGAAATCCCATTCATCTGAGATGTAGTTTCGTAGCTTCTGATAATTTGTAATATCCTCCATGCCGATATATCGATCAAAGTTCATGTATTGATAAGTATTCACACGATTCCAGTTTTCTTTGTAGTAAGGATGGAAAGCGGTTGTACTATAGTTTTGATCAGATAACGTCATCGCAAAACCAGGTTGAGTATGTTTTTCATAAAGCGTATAGGCATTTGAACCAATTGGTAAAAAGGCCATAGAGTTACCGGTTAAGAATTCATATTCCGTATTACTAGTACCTGTTCCGATTGTAGAAACATATACATTTCCTTGAATGGTATTTTTATCATCCTTCATACTATTTTCAAAGGAAAGATATCTTTATCGGTTTCAAACTTTCCAATCACTTGTAAATCGGAGAACGCTTCATTCATAATCGTAATGATATTTGGATGTTCTACCGTCGCATTTGGACGCTGGCCGAGTGCTGTTTCTGTGATGGTTTGTATTGAAGTTATATTCTCTTTTAATTGTGTCGCAAGTGTTTCTACATCATATCCATGTGGCTTTTTTAGTGATAAGTAACGTGTATTTACGAAGAATTCCGCAATCGCACCATAGTTTTCATAACCTCTTGCTTGATTGAAGAAGTCTGGTGTTGCACCAAGTGTAACTTGGAAGAAATCCGTACCATAGAAAGTGATTAGAATTGCGGCCGAAAGGAAAAGACAAGTAGTTCGATAAAGGATTCGCTGTTTTGTCTTCTTTGCTTTTGGTAGCCAGAATAATAACGCAAAGATGATATTGATGACAGTCAGTGTAAAGAGTATCTGAACATTGAATGTTAGTTGATAGTTGGATGCGACACCGGCTGCTGTTTTAATCACACTTAAATCCCATGGTAAAAGAGGGATTCCTTTAAACTGTTTTACATACATGTTTGCGATTCCGAAAATACATAGAATCACTGTGGTAATCGCAAACGAGATTTTCATGCTTGCAAATAGTACATAGAATATCATCACAATCAGAAGGATAATACCGTAGTTAACAAATACATTACCGATACCTTCGATATCGGAAAGAAGATTATTGTTACAAAGTTCGACTGCCATTTCAATGAGCAATGGAACAAGTAAGATTGTAATCACTTTGATAAATTTATCTATCTTTGGCTTATGTGGTAACCACTTCAGATAGATAGATAAAATTGATATGATGATTGCAATGGAAAAACATGGTATTTGTTTGATCTAATTTGTGATAATCATGATAAAAAAATAGATATTTGTGATAAGTAAAATAGACGTAATCACAAGTGGAATGAGTCGTTTTAATTTATTCATAAGAATATTATAGTTGGATTGTAACGAAATTGTCACTTTTTGTTATATATACTAAACTTGCAAGATGGTAGAATATTGTTAAAGAGTCTAGTTATATCAAAGAAAAGTCATCATTTTGCTAGATATAAACTGTTATAGAAGATACAGGAGAATTGTATGTTAAAAAAATAAGAAGATTTTTGATTGCGGTACTTGTTGCGGTTGTTGCGATTGTTGCTACAATATTTACCTTTTTCCAAAGAGAATCTAGGTGGTACTAGTGGAGGAGCAGTTGCCTACGTAGATACCATTAGTAATATCATGGGTTTTTCTGGTGGTGGAAATGATCGTTACTCTGGTGTGGTTGAATCCCAACAGAGTGTAAAGGTAAATAAAAACCAAGAAAAGAAGATTGAACAAGTATTTGTATCTGTTGGTGATCAGGTAATTCCTACAACAGTTCTTTTTCCGCTATGACGTATCGGAAGCACAAAAACAAATTAGTTTAATTAATTTAGATATCGAGTCTTTAAAAGGCACAATCACGGATAAATATAATGCAATTGCAGTGTTTAAAGGAAAAATGGAGACACAAACCAGATTGCGATTGCAGAAAATGAAATTCGTGGTGCACAATTATCTATCCAACAAAAACAGTTAGATCTCGCTGCCAAACAAAAAGAGATTGATAACGCAGACGTTCTTGCCAATACAAATGGTATCGTAAAGGCAATTAATGAAAGTGGTACTGATGCACAAGGTAATACAGCAGCTTTTATCGAAATCTCTCAATCTGGTGAATTTAGAGTAAAGGGCACAATTGATGAAGCTTCCATTACATCGATTTCACTTGGACAAGAAATGATTGTACGTTCCAGAACAGATGAGACAAAGTTCTGGACCGGTAAGATTACTGAGATTAAGACAGAACCAAACGCAAAACAAAATGATATGTATAGTATGGGTGGTTCAAGTAACTCTGAAAAGTCTAGTACATATCCATTCTATATTTCTTTAGATTCTTCTGATGGATTAATGCTAGGACAGCATGTTTATCTAGAAAAAGAATAATGGCACTGCTGTAAAGAAAGATGGTATTTGGTTAGATGCGTCTTATGTTGTAATGGAAGGCGAGAAAGCATATCTTTGGGTTGCTAATCAGAATCATCGCTTAGAGAAGCGTGAAGTTGAAGTTGGTGAATTGGATCAGAACTTTATACCAGTATGAAATTAAATCTGGTGTATCTGAATCTGATAGTATTGCATGGCCAATGGAAGACTACAAAGAAGGTATGAAGACAGAATCAATCTCTACAGTAGGAAGTGGAGAATAAGTATGTTATTGAACTTACAAGGAATCTATAAAAGTTATGGCGGCACCATTGAAGTGCCTGTATTGAAGAATGTTTCTATACAGGTTGCGGAAGGTGAGTATGTCGCAATTATGGGTCCTTCTGGTTCAGGGAAAACAACCTTAATGAATATCATTGGTTGTTTAGATCGTTGTACAGAAGGAACCTATGAATTAGATGGCGCAGATATTTCACGTATTTCTGAGAATGAATTATCAGAAGTACGTTTAAAGAAAATTGGTTTCGTATTTCAGACATTTGAACTTTTACCAGGTGAAACAGCGATTGAAAACGTTGCCTTACCCCTTGTATATGCGGGTGTTCCAAAGGCTGAACGTGAAAAAGCAGCAGTGGAAGCACTGACAAAGGTTGGTTTGGGTGAACGTGTAAACTTCAAGCCAAATCAATTATCTGGTGGTCAAAAACAACGTGTAGCGATTGCACGTGCACTCATTAATCATCCACGTATTCTCTTGGCGGATGAGCCAACTGGTGCACTAGACCAAAAATCTGGTAAACAGGTTATGGAACTATTTGAAGAACTGAATAAAGAAGGTGTCACAATTGTTATGATTACGCACGATGCGCATGTCGCAAGCAAGGCAAAGCGTGTCATTCATATCATTGATGGCATGATACAGGAGGGCACGCATGAATAAAAAACGAGTTATTATTAGTGTTTCTATTGTTGCGGCCTTAGTACTTGGATACTTTGGAATCCTTCAATTCCGTAAGGCATCCCGCAAGGTGGATGTAGTGCAAGTCAGTGCAATGAATATGGGTGGTAATCCGATGGAATCACAGATGAGTGGTTTGGTATCTGATCCAGCTACACAGACTGTTACACCATCTGTATCTCAAATTATCACTGCGGTATATGTTACCGAAGGACAAGCAGTATCTGTTGGTGATAAATTGCTGGCGTATGATATTACAAGCTTGAACTATACTGTAGAACTAAAGAAGCTTGAAATTTCTACGACACAGCTTCGTTTAGAACAATCCAGAAAAGAATTACAGCAACTACAAAATACAAAGGCCGGTGGAAAGAAGAGTAGCACCACCATCGACTCCTGCACCAGAGCCAGAATATAAAGTGGATACAGAAGCAGTAACACAGGTAGAAGAAAATAAAGTATGGAACTATCTGAATGCGTTAACGGATGAGGACACAGAGTTTACAAAGGATCTTGATGAGCTAACAGCTCCAGCGACTCCAACACCGACTCCAGAAACAACTCCAGATCCAACAGCCACACCAACTCCTACCCCAACACCCAACACCAGCTCCTACACCTCCCTACTACGCTAGCGCCAGCAGTTCCTGCTGTAAACACATATGCAAAGGGTACAAAGGCAAATCCATATCACTTTGCGATTAAACATGATGGCTTCCTTTCTGGTAAGTTTATTAAGGAACTCATCCAGAAAGCAGAAACAGATGGAAAGACATTCTACGTTTCTATAGATGTTTATTCAGAGGATGATAAGACGAAGGGTCTTGAAGATTCTTGGTTGGTATCTGTAGATAAGTTAAAGTCAATCTTAGGTACTGTCACAGATGATATGGCAAAACTTGATATTCAGACACGTGTGATTCATAAGAATCTTATCGAACCACAACAACCTGAACCTGAAATTGAACCAGAGGGAATGACAGCTTCTGAACTTGTACGTGCAATTCATGCCAAGGAATCTGAAGTGCGTGAGTATGATATTGATGTTCGTCGTAAACAACTTGAACTATCTGAACTACAGTCACAGTTAGCGGATGGTGTTGTTTATGCAAAGCGTAGTGGTGTTATCAAAGGTCTTAAGGATATGAACAATGTTCCTACAGATGGAACACCATTCTTAACTGTTGCAGGTGGTACTGGTACAGAAGTAAAGGGTTCTATCTCTGAGTTATTATTAGCAACAATTCAAAAGGGTACAAAAGTATCTGTTACAAGTTATGAAACAGGATCCATCTATGAAGCAGTTGTGACACATATTGATAACTTCCCAACTAATTCAGGTGAAGGGTTCTATGGTGGTAATCCAAATGTTTCAATGTATGGTTTTACTGCATATATTGAAAGGGTGATGATTTAAAACAAGGTTCTTATCTCTCCTTATCAATCCAACAAGAGAATACAGATACATCTTCTATCTATCTCAGCAACGCTTTCATCCGTGATGAACACGGACAGAAGTATGTTATGAAGGATGTAGATGGCAAGCTTGTTAAGACATATATCAAGACTGGTAAGGTATATTTCAATATGTCGACAGAAGTATTATCTGGCCTTTCAGATACAGACTATATTGCTTTCCCATATGGTGATGGTGCGATAGAAGGAACTCGTACACAAATTGGTATGGATGATAATGCAATGTTAGGAGGCTACTAATGGGCGAGAATATTAGATTATCAATTCGTGGAATCCTATCACATAAGATGCGTTCGATTCTAACAATGCTAGGTATTATTATCGGTATTGCGGCAATCATCGCTATCGTTTCCACTATCAAAGGTACAAATGAACAGATTCAAACCAACCTCATTGGTTCAGGTGTTAATACAGTCAATGTACGTATGACACAAGGTGACTGGGAATATGACTTTGGACAGGGTATCCCTGGTAAATACAGAGAAATCTCTGCTTCTCAAAAAGATGATTTAAAGAATATTCCTGGTGTAGTGAATGTATCACTCTATCATCGCCGTCAGGTATATGATGGTGTATTCCATCTAACAAACTCCTTAACAGGTGGATATGTATACGGTATCGATGATACATATTTACAGACAAATGGTCTTGTTGTTAATCGTGGTAGAGCTTTCTCTACAAATGATATTGAAAAGAATCGCAAGGTTTGTTTATTGGATAAGGTTTCTGCAGAGCAGTTATTCCAAGGAGAGAATCCGATTGGAAAAACTGTAGAAATTCAAAAGGAACCATTTGTGGTTGTTGGTATAGTTTCACCAGCGGTAGAGTTTGAACCAACAATCAAAAACATGAATGATTACTACACATATAACCAGGATACTTCTGGAAAAGTATATGTACCTACATCAGTATGGCCACTGTTATATCAATATGATGAGCCAGAAAATGTAATCTTACGTGCAACAGATACAAACTCTATGACTACAATCGGTAAGCAAGCAGAAGAAATTTTAAATGCTACAGCAACTGGTAATAACGAAACAAGTTATAAGTCAGAAGACTTGATGAAGCAAGCGAAACAAATTCAACAGTTATCTCAAGCAACAAATACAATGTTGTTGTGGATTGCGGGTATTTCCTTACTTGTTGGTGGTATTGGTGTTATGAATATCATGTTAGTAAGTGTAACCGAAAGAACACGTGAGATTGGTTTGAAGAAGGCAATTGGAGCACCTAAGAAATCGATTCTGATTCAATTCTTAACAGAAGCAGTCGTTCTTACATCGACTGGTGGTGTGATTGGAGTTATCTCAGGTGTCATACTTGCATTCTTGATATCGAAGTTAAATGGTACACCGATTGCAATCAGTGTTGAAGCTTCTATTTTTGCGGTATTATTTTCAATGTTAATTGGTATTGTATTTGGCATCTTACCATCATACAAGGCTGCAAATTTAAATCCAATCGATGCATTACGTCGTGAATAAGTGGTTGATGAGATTATCATCAATCACTTTTTTAATGCGAAAAAAATGTTTGAGAATGATATCATTATAAAAAAATGTCGACAGCAGGAGGACGTATGAAATTTTTTTATTTGCCCCGATTCATTCAAAGGTACGATGAGTGCTATCAATATTAATCGCTTATTAAGACATGCGACACATCGCGTGCTTGGAAGTGCGGAATATATCGATGTAACAATGGCAGATGGTGGAGAAGGTACAGTGGAAACTGTTACTCGTAATCTGCGTGGTTCCATTATGTATGTACCAATACATGGGCCATACATGAAACGAAGAGAAGCAAAGTATGGTTTAGTAAATCAAAAAGAAGCCATTCTAGAAGTGGCAGAAGTTGTAGGGTTACCACTTGTACCAGTAGAACAAAGAGACCCACGATATACATCATCCTATGGTGTTGGTGAACTAATTGCCCATATTCTTGAGGATGGAATACGTGATATTAAAATTGCGATTGGTGGAACATCTACAAATGATGGTGGCATTGGCGCTATGCAGGCGCTAGGTGTGCACTTCTTAGATAAAGATGGAAAAGAAGTAAAGGGGATTGGTGATAGTCTAAAAGATATCGTCACAATCGATACTTCATGCATGAACCCACTGGTACAAGAAGCAAAGTTTACGATTATGTGTGATGTGGATAATCCTTTATGTGGTCCAAATGGTGCGACAATGAGCTATGGAAAACAAAAAGGTGGTACAGCAGAAGTATTAGAAGAACTTGAAAAGGGTATGGAAAACTACCGTCAAGTTTTACTTAAAACATTTGGAAAAGATGTTAATGATATTCCTGGCTCAGGTGCAGCAGGTGGAATAGGTGCAGCTTTCTCATTATTCCTATTAGGGGAAATGAAATCTGGAATTGAAGTTGTTATGGATTTAATGAACTTTGATCAGATGCTAGATGGTGTAGATTATGTTATCAGCGGTGAAGGAAGAGCAGATTCACAAACACTGCATGGCAAAGTGCTCTATGGAATTGGTAAACGCTGCAAAAAGAGAAATATCCCAGTTATCGCAATCTGTGGTTGTCTTGGGGATGGCTATGAAGCATTATATGAACACGGTATTACAAAGTTCTATGCAACAACAGATAAGGAACTATGTGAAAAACAAATTCTAGCTAATGCGAATGATAACTTTATGAAGACAGCTATTCGTATGTTTGAAGATATCAAAAAAATGGAAATATTTCTTAGTTGAAACCTTTCAGTAAATGATATGATTTATATAGATAAAAAGTTTTTCGGAGGATAATTGATATGATTTTTAAAAAGTTGTACGTGAAAAGGAAACAAAATACTATGTTCCTACACAGATTCAAGCAATGACAATTTCAGCTGTCTACAATACAGATGATATGTTTGATGTAACATTTATTGTAAATGGTGTTTCTGAGCCAGTTAGAACATTCCCATCCAAAGGAAGATGCTGAAGAATTCTTAGTTCGTTTAGATACACTATATTGTTCACACGATTCTGAAAGTTCATATTGTGAATTTGAATACTTTATAAAAACTAGTATTATACAGTTAGATTGATTTTTGATAAAAGGCAATTTTTGGGATATTATCCGTAAAATTGCCTTTTTATAATGTAAAAATATAATACATAATTTTCATATATAATGAAAAATTAACTGTTTGTATGTCAATTATACATTTTTTTATTTGATTAAAATATTTCTGTCTAATATAATATTTGTGAATTACAAATTCATGGGGAGGTTTTAATGATGAAGAAATTCAAAGCTTTTTTGCGGCCTGCATTAACAATAATGTTGATGTTATCAATCTTTATTCCGGTAATTTCAAATGTATCAATACATGTAGAGGCTGCCGAAGAATTTGAGGCATATACAAAATCCGGCGAATACCCTGCAAGTGATCACATTAAAAACTCTATCTATATTAGACCAAAAGGAGCGACTGAGAAGGGTATTGTAGGATACTGCTTTAATGATCATAAAGCATTTCCTGAAAGTAGCTTTTCACCACGAAAGGTGTATTACACAAAAGAAGTTGGTAGTGCAGTACGTTTGAAGAATTAGCAGATACAGAGAGAGTTAGTGGAGAAGATCTTTATAATGGATTGCTTAGAGTTGTTTATGATGGCTATCCTAATAATAAATCTGGTATCCAAGAAAGATATGGTTTAACAGATGGACAGTTTAGACAGGTTACACAGCTTGCAGTTTGGTATTATACAGATAGTTTCAATATGCCATTACGCGATACAAGTGGTTTGGCTTATTCTCAAAATGAGTTGGATGCTTTCAATGATTTAATCAATAGTACTACAGCAATTCCTGCTGGAACTTCAATTGATATTTATAGGGGTAAAGATACTACTTACCAGCATTTATTAAGTGGTCATATCGAAGATTCTACTGTAACACCAACACCAGTACCAACTCCTGCACCTACTCCAACTCCAACACCAACTCCAACTCCAACACCAGCACCAACTACCAGTACCAACTCCAACTCCAGCACCAACACCAGCACCAACTCCAGTACCAACTCCAACTCCGGCACCAACACCAGCACCAACACCAACACCTAGCACAACTACACCAAAAACTGGTGATCGTGGTGATATTTCCTTGTATGCAGGATTCATGTTAGTATCAGGACTTGTAATTGTTTGTGTACTATTTAGTCGTAAACAACAAGCATAAAGTATCAAGAAAATAAGCACTCTGTAAATGGAGTGCTTTTCTATATCTGCATGCATGGATATTTACTTAGGGTATTTCATAGTTGATTTTTTTAGATGTACTGGTAAACTTCAATATAAGGATAACTGAAGACGGAAAATCTCCTTCGCCGCCCTTGTATGTGGAATGGCTATGCTTTTGACATAGTAGGGAGCTCAACCAGTTATTCTTACTATCTAATGTACATTTAAAAAGCCCACAGCACGTGGGCTTATCTTACATCTTAGATCCTTTTGAACCTTTTGCGCTTGAAGCAGAGAAGTTACTGAGGATATTTGTTTCATAGGAGAAGGTCATCTTGGATCTTCTTCTTTCTCTATCTAATGCAAGTTCTACAAGTTTGTCCATTAACTCAGAGAAAGATACACCAGCAGCTTGCCATAGGTAGAAGGCAAGGGAGCCTGGAATAGTGTTGATTTCGTTTACGTAAACCTTCTTTGTGTCTGCGTCCATTAAGAAATCGATACGACATACACCAGATGTGCCTAGTACACGGAAAGTTTCCTTGGCTAATTGTTGAACAAGTCTTGTCTGTTCATCTGTAAGAGGTGCAGGTACAATACGTGCAGTACTTGCCATACCTTTAGAACCTTGACTCTTAGAGCTCTTTCCACCACCGAGATACTTATCAGAGAAGCTGAGTAACTCATCTTGAGACACTGAACTTACTTCTTCTAGTACGCTAGCTACACAGGAATAGGAATCTCCAACAACAGAACAGTTGATTTCACGCATTGGTTTTACAACTTTCTCTGTGATAATCTTTTCATCATACTGACGTGCTTCATCAAAACATGCAAGATATTCTTCATCGTTATGTGCGATAGAGATACCAACAGAAGAACCTGTACGTGCAGGTTTAATAATAACTGGATAAATTAAACGATGCACCTTATCGAGGATTTCATTTGATGTGTATCCATTTCTGAACCGTATACCCAGAACCAATTTGTGATTGGTAGGTTGTTATCACTGAGTACATTCTTCTGTAAAACTTTATCCTGTCCAATCGCTGCACCATAGAGGTCACAACCAGCATATGGAACCTTCAACATCTCAAAGAAACCTTGGATTGTGCCATCTTCGCCGTTTGTACCATGCATGACAGGAATAGCTACGTCAATTGTACCTAATTCCTTAGGGCCAAATAGGGATGGTTTAACAGGACGGATTACAACACGATTATCCTCTGATGTAATGGAAACTTGTGTACATTGAGAAATCAAATGCTTGAGATCCTTGTAGTTACTCATATCCTTTAGTAAATCAGAGACATATAGTTTACGTTCCTTTGAGACATATACAGGAATGACATTGTATTTATTTTTATCAAGTGCTTCAATCGCTTGATGTGCAGAGATAATACTTACTTCATGTTCGACGGATTCACCACCGAAAAATACTGCGATATTTAATTTCATAAGACCTCCGTTAACACTCCTTATTATACTCTAAACTCCATTCGAAACGAAAATGAAATTTTATAACTTAAAATGAAGTTAATCATAACTAATTAATAGTGGCTGAAAAGTGTAGAGAAATCGCATAAACGTGGTAAAATATCATGGAAGAAGAGGTAGGTAATACAAAATGAACAAAATTGCACAGTTTGAAAAAGTAAGTTACGAACAGTTTTATAAGGATTGGCAGAAGACTTTTCCAAATGAAACAAGAGATATTGCGGAAATATACAACGTAATTAAGCTTCCACGACGTGCAACAAAAAGGTTCTGCAGGGGTATGATTTTTATACACCAATTGATTTGAAGATTGCCCCACAAGAAACGGTACTAGTACCTACTGGTATCAGAGCGAAAATGCAAGATGACTATGTGCTAATGTTATTTCCACGTAGTGGATTAGGCTTTAAGTATCGTTTACAGCTAAATAACACAGTGGGCATTATTGATAGTGATTACTATCACGCAGATAATGAAGGACATATCTTCTGCAAACTAACAAATGATACAAATGAAAATAAGACAGTTGAGATTACAAGTGGCCAGGGAATGTTGCAGGGTATTTTTGTATCCTTCGGCATTACGGTAGATGATGAAGCTGATGCTGTAAGAACTGGTGGCTTTGGTAGTACAACAAAATAGAAAGATAGGTAGTAAGATGGATTTAAAACTTTGGCAAGAAATAGATCAGAATGAACCAATTCCAGAACATATCCTAAAACGTATGGAGGAATTCAGACAAAAGGGTGCGATTTTACCTGAAGAAAAATATATTAAACGTCCCACAATGATCGAGGGTATTCGTAAGGCTGCTAAATTAAACACACAAGTGTTAGATGAAGTTGCTAAACATATTCATGTCGGTATGTCGACACAAGAAATTGACGATATCGTTAAAGACTTCACAGAAAAAGAATGGTGGCATCTGTGCACCATATCACTATGAAGGTTTCCCAAAACATGTATGCACATCAATAAATAGTGTTGTATGTCATGGAATCCCAAAGCACATTCAGAAACTACATGATGGTGATATTGTCAACGTTGACTGTACTACGATTGTGGATGGGTATTATGGTGATGCGTCACGTATGTTCTGTATTGGAAATGTCAGTGAAGAACGCCGTAAGCTTGTCGAAGAAACAAAGAAATGTCTTGAAATTGGACTAGCCGCTGCACAACCATGGAATACCGTTGGGGATATTGGTTATGCAATACAGAAGTATGCGACATCCAAAGGATATAGTGTTGTAAGAGAATTAGGTGGTCATGGAGTAGGCATTGAATTCCATGAAGATCCATTTGTGGCGCATGTTGGTAAGAAGGGTACAGGTATGGTACTTGTACCAGGTATGATTATTACCATTGAACCAATGATTAACTTAGGTAAGGCTGCAGTTGTAATCGACCCATATGATAATTGGACTATCAGCACAAAAGACGGTAAAGATAGTGCACAATGGGAATATACAATCTTGATTACAGAAGATGGTAATGAAGTATTAAGTTATTAATTAATAAAATAGATGGTGGAGGAGGTAGTTGATAGAACATGAGTAATCACAATATTTATGTAACAGGTCATAAACATCCAGATAGTGATTCAATCTGCTCGGCAATTGCGTTTGCGAATTTATTGAATAAGACTGGTAGTACGGCAATTGCTTGTCGTCAAGGACCTTTGAATGAAGAAACAAAATTTATTTTACGTACATTTCATTTAGATAATCCGTTATTGATGACGGATGCACGTGCACGTTTAGCAGATATCAATCTCGATACTCCAACAACCATTCGTTATGATGAAACAGTTCATCATGCATGGCATCTGATGTTAAGAACACAAAACCGTTCTTTATATGTTCTGGATGAAAATGAGAATCTATGTGGTATCTGTTCTACAAGTGATCTTTCTCGTTATCGTATCCACGAAGATACTGATTTAAAGGACTTGATGGCAACTGCGACATTAGATAATATCGCACGTACGATTGGTGGTAAGGTTGTATTGCGACCAAAGGAATTCAGTACAAATGGCCAAGTACACATCGTTACCTTGGATGACTTGAAGCTAGTTGAAAGTTTCATCGCTGGTAGTATTATCATCATGTCCGAAGGACACGAAAAGCAGCTAAACTTGATTCGTCTAGGTGTAAAATGTTTGGTTCTAACTTGTGATGAACATGCAGCAGATGATGTTAAAGAACTAGCGAAGGAGTATGGTTGTGCAATCGTTGAGACACCTGATCGTACCATGCATACAGCGACCGTTATTACAGAGAGCTATTCTGTTTCTCAGATTATGACAACAAACTTAATCTGCTTTAAGAATACAGAGTATGTAGAAGATGTTGCGACAAAGATGAATGCCTCACGTGTACGTAGTTATCCTGTACTAGATGAAAATGGTAAAGTTGTAGGTGGTGTATCACGCTACCATACACGTAACTATAAGAAATTACGTATTGCGCTTGTTGACCATAGTGCAACAAACCAAACAATGAATCATATTGATAAAGCAGATATTGTCGCAATTATTGACCATCACCATATTGGAGATATTCAAACAGACCATCCAATTGAATACCGTAACCATCGTTGTGGTTGTACAAGTACAATTATGTATGGCTTATATTGTGAGAAAGAATATCGTTCCAGATCCAACTATGGCTGGCTTTAATGATGAGTGCAATTCTTTCCGATACACTAAACTTTCAAGTCTGCGACAACAACACTGGAAGATATTAATACAGCTAAAAAGTTAGCAGAGCTTGCAGGTATTGATGATATCGATGCTTACGCAAGAGAGATGTTAGGTGCTTCTGTTGCCTTGAAGGATTCTACACCACATGAAATCCTCAATCGTGACCTTAAGAACTATGATATCGGTAAGTATAAGATTTCTATCGGTCAGACAAACTACAGTCATACGGAAGAAGTGCAGAAGCTATTACCTGCATTCAAGGAAAATATGAAGAAAGAACAGAAGGACCGTCATCTAGATCTCTTACTGATGTTATTTACGGATGTAATGGGAAATGGTTCCTACTTCGTCTTCTATGGACCAATGTCTTATGTCATAACAGATATGATTGAAACACAGATTGATGAACATTCTGGTTATGATCCAAATATCATTTCTAGAAAGCAGCAGTTATTACCAAAACTATCTGCAATCATCAAAGAACTCTAAGTCCTGCTTTTGCAGGGCTTTTTGTGTTACCATAGATGAGTAGAAAGAGGTTTTATGCTAGATATTTGTTTACTAGGTACAGGTGGAACAGTTCCCTTACCAAATCGATGGTTAACATCCTTATTGGTAAGATGGAATGGAAATACATTACTTGTGGATTGTGGAGAGGGTACACAGATAGCCATACATCAATATGGATATTCTTGTAAGACAATCGATACAATTCTTTTGACGCATTTCCATACAGACCATACGGCTGGCTTACCTGGTCTATTACTAACGATGGCAAAGTCTGAGCGAATAGAACCTGTAACAATCTATGGTCCAAAAGGATTAACAGAAGTATTTGAAGGTATCTATAAAGTTGCTCGCTATATTCCTTTCGAAATTAAGCTTGTAGAAATCGATGGACCACAAGTAGACTTCGAAGTAAATGGTCTAAGAATCAAAGCATTACATGCCAAACATAGTGTGCCTTGTTATGCATATATCTTTGAATTAGACCGCATGCGTAAGTTTGATAAGGATAAAGCAATCGCTAAAAATGTGCCAATGAAAGTCTGGGGAAGGCTTCAAAAAGGAAACACTGTCGAGTTTGATGGTAAGATATATACACCTGATGATGTATTGGGAGAAAGTCGTCAAGGACTCAAGCTGGTCTATGCAACAGATACTAGACCACTAGAAGAGTTAGTAACATACGGAAGTCATGCGGACCTCTATATCGGTGAGGGTATGTATGGTGATCCAGAAAAGATTGAAAAAGCAAATCTAAACAAACATAGTACCATGCAAGAAACAGCTATCCTTGCAAAGCAAATGATGGTAAAAGAATTATGGTTTACACACTATTCTCCATCCATCAAAGATCCATTGGAATATGAAACAGTCATAAGACAAATCTTCCCGCAGGCAATCATTCCTGCAGATGGACAAAAAAAGGTACTTCGGTTTGTGGATGAAGGGGAATAAAATGAGTGTCTATCATATTGTGATTAATCCTGCTGGGGCTAGCGGTAGGACAAACGAGTGTTGGGATATTATTCAAAAAGAACTCGATACAATTGGAGTTGATTATAAAGTACATCTTTCAAATCTTGAACATGGTATCAAGGATATAATGAAGGAATTAACTTCAACCGATGAAAGAGTCAATATCATCTTAATTGGTGGTGACGGTTCGATGAACCTAGCAGTAAACGGTATTGTAAACTTTGAGAAGACATATCTAGGTTTGATTCCTTGTGGATCAGGGAATGACTTAGCTAAGTCACTTGGTATTCATGGAACAGAGATTGAATGTTTACACCGTATTCTAAATGACCAGAATGGCAAAGACTTAGATGTGGGTGTATTGACATACCATACACGCTATGATGAAAAGGGAAATAAGGTATCTGATGAACCATATTTCACGTCGCTACAATATCAGTTCTGGTATCGGTTATGACGCGGCAATCTCTGAGCAGGTTCAAAGATCACCATGGAAGAAAGTCTTAAATGCATTACATTTAGGGAAGCTCATTTACTTGTTTGTTGGTGCACGCTTAATTTTCTTGCATCATCACTTCAAGACAAAGATTCAGATTGATGATCAAAGTTATTCCTATGATAAGTTATTGTTTATCGCAACAATGAACGAACCATATGAAGGTGGAGGCTTTAAGTTCTGTCCCAACAGCGAAATCCCATGCGATGGTATCTTGAATACTTGTATTGCGGATGGTTTAGGTAGAATTGATTTCTTCCGTATCTTCCCTTACGCAATGAAGGGAGAACATGGAAAGTTCAAAGGTGTTTCCCTAAAAGATGGTAAACAGATTCATATTCAAACAGAACAACCAGTATGGGTTCATACAGATGGTGAAGTGGAATACAAAACAGATTCTGTTTCATATCATCTAATGGATGAGAAGTTACACTTCCTTGGTTGGTAATTCGTTATAAAAAAGGATTATCTTGATACATGCATTCATGTTCAATATAATCCTTTTTATATACATATGTATCTAATCATACTTGACGTATCAATATACTAGCGTATGATGTAAGATAGATAACTGAAGTAGAAAAATCCGTCTCGTCTACATCCGGCTGAAGAAGAGGAAATGTGGGATGGCCATGCAATAGACATGGGACGACGGCCCCACCAGTTATCTATACAAATAGAAAACAGACTTACATCTAGGTATAGAAAGGAATTGACAGTATGCTTGATGGCGAAGAATTAACAATAGAAGAGTATCATAAGATGTTTACGGATGAATTAAATCGCCTTAGATCCGAAAAGCAAAAAGCCAATTCTGAAGAAAAACAATGATACTACTAAGCACTCTAAATAGGGTGCTTTTTTTATATGAAGTAGATATAATAAAAACCCAACATTACGAAGGGTTCGACTTTGATTTGAATGGTGTGCTCGATGGGAATTGAACCCACAACCTTTTGATTCGGAATCAAATGCGCTATCCAGTTGCGCCACGAGCACAGAACACTTTATATATTAGCACGGTATGCTATAATTTTGAAGTTATGAATATGAATGTAGATAAGATTAAAAATGATTGTCTGTGATATAGACAATACACTGATTCCAAGTGGTTCTGAGCAGTTAAGTGAGCGTAATCGTAATGCTTTACAAACAGCGCTGGCGAATGGGTATGATGTCATGATTAATACGGGTAGACATTATACGTTCTTACAACCAACGCTATTTGATGATTTACCTATGGATATCATTGGGACAATCAATGGTGCGTGTTTGGTAAAGCGTGATGGAACTGTGTTAGAAACACATCCACTACCAACAGAGTATATGAATCGAATCATTTCTTTTGCGCAAGCGAATAATATTGGTTTAGGGTTTTAAGTTTGTAGATCACGTTGTAACATACAACGCACATCAGAAGTTTGTGGATGGATATGTCAATGGGGATCCTGTTAAGGCACAACTTCTAATTGATGATACAGAGAAACGTACGCATCACTTAGAATATGGTAATCCTCTAGGAACGTTCTTAGTGGGTGATGAGGATGTAATTATGGGTTTTGCAAAGGAGATGCCTGACTTGGTATTTGCTTGGTCATCTTTGAAGGGATTTGATGTATTCTTGCATTCTATCAATAAGTCTTTAACTGTAGAAGCTGTTCTCAAGGAGAAAGGGTTATACTTGGGAAAACGTTATTGCGTTTGGTGATGCAGGAAATGATACACCATTTATTCAGAAAGCAGGAATTGGTGTTGCCTTAGGCAATGCGAAGGATGATGTTCGCCAGTATGCGGATATCATTGCGGATACTTGTGCAAATGATGGTGTAGCGAAGGTATTAGAAGAATTAGGGATTGTATAACGAAAAAGTAGATGCTGGACATCTACTTTTTGAATGGTTCATACATTGGATTTGGTTGATCGAATATCTTGTGTTTTTTATTGGTGATTGGATTTCTAAATGCAATCCAGTCTGCCCATAAGCCCATAGCAGGGAAATCTTTTGTTTTAATACCATAGAGTACGTCATTGACGATAGGATGATCAATACTGGCAAGGTGAACACGGATTTGGTGAGTTCTGCCAGTTTCAAGTGTACATCCTAGTAAACTATAAGATTGATAATTACCCAGTGCTTCTACACGTGTGATAGCTTCAACTCCTGTTGAAGAAATACGATACATACCACTGTTATGACGATCTCTTCCAAGTGGTTTATTGATTGTCATACGGAAGTTTGGATCAATATTACCATTTGTAATCGCTAGGTAGTGACGATGAATTTTCTTGCTAGAAAGTTGTGCGTCAAACCATGGTTGGAAGAATGGAATCTTTGAGTAGATGACAAGTCCAACCGTATCTTTATCTAAACGGTGAATTGGTCGTACTGGTTGTTTGATGCCATGGTTGATCTGGTATCTAGCCGCATAAGCATTCAAGCATGTTGTATCTCCAGGATCACTATGGATAATCATACCTGCATCTTTATGCACGATATAGATGAATGCGTCTTCGTATATGACTTTACATTCTGTTTCTGCAGGAATCCAATCGATTGGTTCTTCTGGGAAGATGATTGTGATAGTTTTGTGGTCAATGATTTCTTTGCCGTGTTTGACTGGGATACCATCTAATAAGATTTGTTTATTTAACAGTAAGAGGTATTTGTTTTTTTCTTTGATTGATAGTAATCGTTTAGAAAATCTTCTACTGTTTTTTTGAGGTATTTTCCTTCTGGATCAATCGTAATCGTATTGTCTTGTACGAGGTATTTCATTAACCTAACTCCAATACAGTAATAGATTCTACAAGTGGCGTCTGTGGGAATAGGTCATATGGAATTACAGTCACTACGTGATAGCGTTGCTTAAGAACTTTGAGGTTCTTTGCAAGGGTGGATGGATTACAGGAGATATAGACAATCTTCTTTGGTAATACATGCATGATGGTATCTAGCATCTCATCATCCATGCCACTGCGTGGTGGGTCAACTAATAAGCAGTCAACTGTCTTCTTCATCGCAATCTTGCGTAGACCATGTGCCGCATCATCACAGATGAATTCTGTATTTGTGATGTTGTTTAGTCTAGCGTTGTTTGTGGCATTTTCAACAGCACTTGGAACAGATTCAATACCATAGACGACATTTGCCTTATCCTTGGCCATTAATGCCATCGTACCGATACCGCAATAGGCTTCTACTAATACCTTGCATGGGTCAATCTTACTGATTGCCATCTGATACATCTTTTCGGCTTGGTCAATGTTTAATTGGAAGAAGGATTCTGCTGAAAGTTGTAGTTGAATCTGATCCATAGCGATAGTTAATGCGTTTTGACCTGCAAGTACTTTTGCGGGTGAACCGAAAATCTGATTTGTCTTACGATTGGTATTCAAGGATTGACATAGGGATTCCATACCAGGAATTTCCATGATTCTATCAATTATGATAGAAGGGATATGTTCTTTACCAGTGATAAGGGTACACTGTGCTTTGCCATCGATCACACGCAGAACGATATAACGTAGTCCTTTTTGTGATCTCTGGTTATAGGCATCATAGCCTTCTTCGTTGAGGATACGTAAGATTTCTTTACGGATTTCTTCTAGCTTTGGATCATGAATTAAGAAATGTTCGATAGGATGGAAGTGGTTTGTCTTTGGTTCATACATGCCATTGACCAATATATCATGTGATTTCTGGACTGGTAGCTTGCATTGGGAACGATAACCAACCTGTTTTTCACTTGCGTGCATATCACGCACGAAGGAACGCTTTACATTTCCGTATTTAAATAATGCTTGTTCAAGTATATCTTGTTTGTGACGTAATTGTTTTTGGTAATCCAAAATAAAGAGAGGACAACCATGTGCTTGTTCTAGTGGACTAGGGGATTCAATACGATCTGGTGATTTTGTGATAAGTCGTTTGAGGCGAGCCATTGCATATTTTGGTTTCTCCTCGATGATTTCGACTTCTGCTGTTTCTTCTGGTAATACGCCATCACAGAATACTGGCTTTTACGATTGATAAAACCGATACCTTCGCCGTTGATTCCTAACTTTTTTAAATTCTACTTTCATAGTGACCCTCGTTTGCTTAAAAAGCTTCTTTTCTACAATATCTGTGTTTAGCGTATCACGCTTTTATCCTTCTTAATAGATAAAATGGCAAATTAAAGATTATATTTAACAACTGGAAAAGAGGAAGTTCAGGGTTGAGTTGTTGCAAAGGCTTTCATTACGTTTTAAAATAGAAACAACGGGAGTCAGAGTATTCTGACAAAGAAAGGGAAAGAATTATCATGAAGAAATTATTTACTTCAGTGCTATCACTTGCAATGATTGCAACGATGGCAGGTTGTGGCGGAGATACTGCAAAGAACAGTACTGCTACAGAAACAGGTTCAGGCAAGGCTACTGCTGAGAGTCGCTGTTGTTACTGACGTTGGTCAGTTAATGGACAAGGGCTTCAACCAAGGTACTTATGAAGGTGCTGTAAAGTATGCGGAAGACCACAAGTTAACACACAATTACTATCAGCCAGCAAACGGTGCAGACGCAACAGATAACGACCGTATCGATGCGATGAAACAGGCTATCGAAAATGGTGCAAAGATTATTGTAGCTCCTGGTTTCTTACAGGCTAAGGCAATGGAAGCAGTAGCTAAGGAAAATCCTGATGTAAAGTTTGCATTTCGTTGATGGTTGGGCTTTAGGTCTAGATAACGTTACAGCTATCGTTTATAAGGAACAGGAAGCTGGATACTTTGCAGGATACGCTGCAGTAATGGAAGGTTATACAAAACTAGGTTATACAGGTGGTGGCGGAGGTGCTAACCCTGCATGTAACCGTTTCGGTTATGGTTTCGTTCAAGGCGCAAGTGCTGCTGCGAAGGAAAAGGGAATCACAGTAGAAATCAAGTACTCCTATAAGTATGGTTCTACATTCTCAGCTTCAACAGAATTACAGACACAGATTGCTGGTTGGTATGCTAATGGAACTGAAGTTGTATTCGCATGTGGTGGATCCATGTTCCAGTCCGTATTATCTGCAGCTTCTGAATATGAAAATGCTAAGATTATCGGTGTAGACGTTGACCAGTCTGCTGAAAGTTCAAAGGTTATCACAAGTGCTATGAAGGGCTTAAGTGCATCTGTTGAACGTATTTTAGGTCAATTCTACGAAGGTAAGTGGGACAGTGAACTTGCTGATAAGGCTCAGAACCTTGGCGCAGCTGAAGGTGCTACAGGCTTACCAGAAGATACATGGTCAATGAAGAACTTCACAGTTGAACAATACAAGGCATTGTTCAAGAAGGTTGCTGACGGTGAAATCGTACCAGATTCTAAGACACCGGAAGATGCAAACAACGCTGACTGGTTGAAGGGCATTCCAAACGTAACAATTGATTTTGAAGCGTAATGAAGTCATAAGTTCTTTACAGGGATGATAGTAACGCTATCATCCCTGTATTTGTATATTCTTGTTGTGCGCAAGGACGGTTTTTATATCCTGTATCAAAGATACGTGATATAAAACTGCTCATATAACCTTGCAAAAATATCATGTATAATTAACTTGCAACAAGAGAAAATTTGATTATTACATCATCGGTAATGGAGGATAGACTATGGATGAAAATGTAGTTCATGAATCTCCCTATATTATTGAAATGCGCAATATTACCAAGATTTTCCCTGGAATCATTGCGAATGACAATATTACTTTACAGTTAAAGAAGGGTGAAATTCATGCACTTTTGGGTGAAAATGGTGCTGGTAAGAGTACTCTGATGAGTGTTCTTTTCGGTCTATATCAGCCAGAAGAGGGACAGATTTATAAGAACGGAAAGCCAGTTCAAATCAATAATCCAAATGATGCGAATGATTTGGGTATTGGAATGGTACATCAGCACTTTAAGTTAGTACAGGTGTTTACTGTTTTAGAAAATATTATTCTTGGTGTTGAAACAACAAAACTTGGCTTTATCAGTAAGAAAGAAGCACGTAAGAAGGTTGTTGCGTTATCCAAATCCTATGGACTAAACGTAGATCCAGATGCGTTAGTTGAAAATATTACGGTAGGTATGCAGCAGCGTACAGAAATCTTAAAGATGTTATACCGTGATAATGATATTTTAATTTTTGATGAACCTACAGCGGTACTAACACCACAAGAAATCGAAGAACTCATGCAAATTATGAAGAGTCTTGCAAAGGAAGGAAAGTCTATCTTATTTATCACGCATAAGTTAAATGAAATTATGCAGGTAGCAGATCGATGCTCTGTACTTCGTAAGGGTGCGTATATCGGTACGGTTGATGTGAAGAATACGACAAAGGAAGAACTATCAAATATGATGGTTGGCCGTGATGTTAAGTTTGTCGTAGATAAGAAGGAAAGTAATCCTACTGAAGAAGTATTAGAACTTGAGAACTTATGTGTCTTTGACAAGATTCATAAGAAGGATAGTGTTCATGATGTATCTTTCAAGGTTCGTAAGGGTGAAATTGTTTGTATCGCAGGTATTGATGGCATGGTCAAACAGAGCTAGTGCATGCAATCACTGGTCTTGAAAAGATTAAGAGTGGTAAGGTAAAACTCAATATTGATGGTGAGATGAAGGATGTTTCTCATACTTCGATTCGCTATAAGAATACACATGGTATTTCTCATATTCCAGAAGACCGTCATAAACATGGTTTAATTCTCGATTACTCTTTGGAACAAAACTTAGTCTTGCAAAGATATCTTGAACCTGAATTCCAAAACCATGGCATGATTCGCTTCAAGGAAGTTAGAAAGTATGCAGATCGACTCATTCAAGAGTACGACGTACGCAGTGGTCAAGGACCAATTACAATTTCTCGTAGTATGTCTGGTGGTAACCAACAGAAGGCAATTATTGCACGTGAATTAGACCGTAAACATAATCTATTGATTGCAGTACAACCTACACGTGGTCTAGACGTTGGTGCGATTGAATACATTCATAAGCAGATTATTCAAAGTCGTGATAGTGGAGCAGGTGTATTACTTGTTTCTTTAGAATTAGATGAGGTTATGAACTTATCCGACCGTATTCTTGTCATGTATGAAGGCGAAATTGTTGGAGAACTTGATCCTAAGAAGACAACTGTTCAAGAGTTAGGTCTATACATGGCTGGTGCGAAACGTAATGGTAAGGAGGATCACAGCGATGAAAAATAAGAATAAAAAATCCTCTGCAGGATTAAAGTCGCTGAGTGCTTCTTTGTTATGTATCTTCGGTGGTATCTTTGTTGGATTTGTAGTCCTTGTATTACTATCCATATTTAATCCTCGTATTGGATTTGCGGAAGCTGTACGTGGCATTCTCATTGTTCTTGGTGGACCATTCTCTGGTGGTGGTAACTCACTATTCCAGTTTGGTAACATGTTGTTTAATGCAACTCCATTAATTCTGACTGGTTTATCTGCATGTATTGCATTTAAGACAGGTTTATTTAATATCGGTGCTCCAGGACAGTACTTGATGGGTGCGATGGTAACATTGATTGTTTCTTTATCTATTCCATCCGCAACTGTTCCATCTCCAGTGATTTGGTTGCTAGCATTACTTTGCGGTACATTAGCTGGTGCACTTTGGGGTGCGATTCCTGGTTTCTTCAAAGCATATCTTAATGTCAATGAAGTTATTGTTTGCATTATGACAAACTGGATTGCGGCCAATGTAGTTAGCTGGGTATTTAATGGTTCTAAGTTTATTAACGTTGCGGAATCAAAAGTAAACTTCATTATGAAAACAGAAGTAAATAATATCGCAACGGCAACATTTGGTTTAGATAAGATTTTCTCTGGTGGTTCTGTTGTTTCCTATGCGGACGCAAGTATCTTCCTAGCAATCTGTGTAGCTATCGCACTTTATGTTGTGATGAATAAGACTACATTTGGATATGAACTAAAGGCTTGTGGATATAACCGTGATGGTGCTAAGTATGCAGGCATGAATGAAAAGAGAAATCTACTTCTAGCGATGGCTATTGCTGGTGGACTTGCGGCGATGGGTGCCTCTATCTGGTGTCTCAATGGTCATCAAGACTTTAAGTGGGAAACATACCAGACATTACCAGTGGATGGATTCAATGGTATTCCAGCAGCCTTGCTTGCAGGAAACAATCCTATCGGTATTATCTTTACTGCAATTTTCTTAAAGTATATCAACGTTGGTGGATCAAACCTAGCGGCAAATACTGCATTCAACGAATATGTATCTCAGTTAATGGTAGCGATGATTGTCTACTTCTCAGGCTTGCAAGATATATCAGTATGTTACTAAGCACGAAGAAGAAATCCTTACAAGAAATTGAGACAGAGATCAAAAATAGCAAGGAGGAAAAGAAATGATTTTTATTCTTCAGAAAACATTGATTTTTACTATTCCGCTATTGATCGTTGCCTTGGCAGGTATGTTTGCGGAACGTAGCGGTATCATCAACATTGCATTAGACGGTATTATGATTTTTGGTGCCTTCATTGGTGCGGTTGTGACACTATTGTTACGACAGAATGTTCCATTCTTCGTTGACCATAATCAGTTGATGTTTGTGGTTGCGATGCTTGCGGCAGCTGTTGCAGGGGCATTATTCTCACTTCTATTATCTGTATCTGCGATTAAGTTTAAAGCAGATCAGACAATCGCTGGTACAGCATTAAATCTTCTTGCGCCAGCTGTTGCGCTCTTCTTCATCAAGGTATTTACAAGTAAAGACCAATTAGAGATGGGTACAGCTGTCGACTCCCTTGGACAACGTCATGACTTTGGTTATGTAATCCAAAACAAAGAAGCAACTGGTATCTTTGCGGTACTATTTGATAAGGCTTATATTTCAACCTTTATTGCACTTGTGTTATTTATTATCTTATCTATCTTCTTATACAGGACCAAGACAGGTTTACGTTTGCGTGCATGTGGTGAACATCCTCAAGCAGCTGACTCTGTAGGTATCAATGTATATAAGATGCGTTATCTTGGTACAACAATCTCAGGTGCGTTAGGTGGATTTGGTGGTTACTTATATATTGCGACAGTTGCCAATGGGACAGCTTCTGGTGCAGTAGCAGGTATGGGATTCTTAGCTATGGCTATCATGATTTTCGGTAACTGGTCACCAATTGGAGTTGCGTTTGGTTCGCTGATGTTTGGATTCTTAAAGTGTTTAAGTGTAGTGTATAACCAAATCCCATTTACAAAGGGCTTACCATTACCAATGTATTTCTATAACATTATTCCTTATCTAGTCGTATTGATTGTGTTAGGCTTCTCTAGTGGGAAATCGAGAGCACCTAAGGCAGAAGGTATTCCTTACGATAAGGGAACACGTTAATCATAAAGATGGAGAAGTTGTGGCAGGCAACTTCTTTTCTTTGCGACTCTTGGCACATTAGAAAAAAGATGGATGTTGTGGTAAAATAGAAATGGTGAAAGTAGGTGATTTCTTTGTATAAAGTAAAAGATATCGTTGTCTATCGAAGAGATGTATGTCGTATTACAGGAAAGAAACGCAGTGACTTTACGGGGGAACAGTGTTATATTCTTGAACCGTATTTTCCTACTTCTGGATCTATTTCTATTCAGGTTCCAGTGTCCAATAAAGCAGGTCACTTACGTGATTTAATTACAAAAGAAGAGATTGATCAGTTGATTATTGATACACCTGATTTAGAGACTCTTGAAAGTAAGCCTGCAAATATGAAGAGTCAGTATGCTTCACTGTTAAAAGGGAATGATATTAGTGAATTAGTACGTATCATCAAGACTTCCTATGGACGTAATCAAGAACGTCTTGAACAACATAAGAAGTTGGCTTCTATCGATGATGAGTATTTACAGATAGCTGAGAAATATCTATATGAAGAACTTTCTGTTGTGTTAGATTTATCAATTGAAGACACAAAGGAATATTTTGAAAAAGAGGTAGCGAAACTAACTCTTGAATAAGAGGTGACTATGGAGAAAAACGATACACTATTACAAGCATTTGAGTGGTATCTTCCAGATGATAGTCAACATTGGAATAAATTGAAGGTGCTGGCACCTTCTTTTTCTAATCTGGGAGTTACACTGGTGTGGTTACCACCAGCATATAAAGGTGCGGGTGGAGTACATGATGTAGGATATGGTGTCTATGATTTATATGATCTTGGAGAGTTTGATCAAAAGGGAACAATTCCTACAAAATATGGTACAAAACAAGAATATCTAGATGCGATTGGTGCGTTACAAAAAGAAAATATATCAGTTCTTGCAGATATCGTTCTCAACCAGAAAATGGGTGGCGATACGGAAGAAACGATAGATGTCATTAAAACAGATCCAAATAATCGTAATGAAGAAATTAGTGGTGATTATCAAATCACCGCATGGACAAAATTTACCTTTCCAAATCGTAAAGGGAAATATTCAACCTTTATATGGAACGCAAGCCATTTTGATGGTACGGATTGGGATGAGAAGAAGAAACAAAATTCAATCTATCTTATTGAAGGGAAAGAACTGGGATCCAAATGTAGATGGTGAACATGGTAACTTTGATTATCTAATGGGTTGTGATATTGATTTTAAAAATCAAGAAGTATTACAAGAATTGAATCGTTGGGGTAAATGGTATTTGGATATCACTGGTATCGATGGTATGCGACTAGATGCGGTAAAACATATTGATAACCAATTCTTTAAAAATTGGTTATCTGACATGCGTGCATACAAAGGAGAAGATTTCTTTGCGGTAGGTGAGTATTGGAATGGTGATCTTAGTAAGCTACAGGAGTATCTTGCGGATGCGTCAGATTGTATGTCTTTGTTTGATGTACCTTTACACTATCAGTTATTAAATGCATCCGATACAAATGGTAACTTTGATATGCGAGAATTATTTCAAGGAACACTTGTACAAGCTGATGCATGGCATGCGGTAACGTTTGTAGATAATCATGATACTGAGCCAGGGCAGTCGTTAGAATCCTTTGTCTTGCCTTGGTTTAAATCACTAGCATATGCGTTAATTTTATTGCGTATAGATGGATTACCGTGTGTATTCTATGGGGATTTATATGGAATTCCTGCTAAGAATATTCCTGCGGTAGCTGAGCTTCCTACATTAATGAAGATTAGAGAACTATATGCTTATGGTGACCAACATGATTATTTTGATAATCCAGATGTAATTGGCTGGACAAGAAGTGGCAGTGATGAATTTAGTGGAAGTGGTTTGGCTGTTGTGCTAAGTAATCGATATGGTGGTTCTAAAAGAATGTATATTGGCACCAATCATGTAGGAGAAGAATTTAGAGATATACTAGGACATTGTTCCAATACAGTTATAATTGATGAAGAGGGTTGTGGAGAATTCTCCTGTACTGATGGAAGTGTTAGTGTATGGCTGGAAAAGACTTTGGAAGTTAAAGTAAGCCTTGACTAACAGAAACCTATTCGGTGAAAATATAGGTGTAATTTGAGGGAGTAGCTGGCACATGCCCGTGCAGCAAGTCAACATACTGGTAAAAACCTGGCTTGTTTTAATTAGCGAGACTCATGATTACCTTTTTGGTAATACATGGTCTTTTTTTATTAACATGTTCCTTACCATATTCAATAGGAGTAAATGGATATGATAAAACTATTAATACAAGTAGCTTTATTGGGTGTCGGTCTTGCGATGGATGCTTTCTCGGTATCAATGGCGAATGGAATGAACGAAAAGAAAATGGCAATATCTAGAATGATTCAGATTGCCATTGTTTTTGCAGGTTTTCAATTTTTAATGCCAATGATTGGATGGTTTGCGGTACACACGGTTTCTTCTGCTTTTGCAATCTTTATGGATGCTGTACCATGGATTGCCTTGATCTTACTACTCTATATCGGTGGTGGAATGATCAAGGATGGTTTTGAAGAAGAGGAAGAGGATGAAGCTGAATATGAAGCTAGTACTCGTAAACTTATGATTCAAGGTATCGCGACTTCGATTGATGCTCTATCCGTCGGATTTACGATTGCAGACTATACGTTATCTTCCGCATTGATTACTTCAGTTATCATTGCAGTTGTGACATTTATCATCTGTTATGTAGGTGTAGTATTAGGCAAGAAGTTTGGAATGGCTTTTGCGAATAAGTCATCTATCTTAGGTGGTATCATTCTTATCTTTATTGGTATTGAAATATTTGTGACTGGCATTGGGTTATTGTAGAAATAACCTTTTTTATTTCAAGTAGTCGATGAAATGGCACTATATATTTATAGGTTGTTAAATTGTATAATATGCAAGATACTACATTGCGAAAAAGAAATATAAACGATGAAAGAAGGTACTGAATGTGAATAACACAAAGATGAGAAAAGAATGTGAAGTACTATGGGCTAAAAATAAATATTATGTGTTAAGCAAATCACATAAAGTATACCTAGAAATCTGAGAGTATTTGAAAGGAAAAAAAGAAGTTGATATTCAATTTCTAAAAAGAAAAAAATCTTAAATCTAAGAGATGTAGAAGAGAGTAAAAAGATTTTAATAATGCAATTCTTCATGTATGGGGATATTTTCAAGAAAGACGCAAGTGACGTTGAAAAAAACAGGGCTTATTTAGCATACTAGAAAAAAATATGATAGAGGAAATCAAATCAAGAAGCTGTGATTGAATATATCAATGGGTTTTATTAAAGAAATATCCAAATCAAATATTTACAAGAATCTACTTTATTAACAGGAGAATATGATGAGACTCTGGCATGAACAAATGATTACGCAATTGCCTAAAAATCAACTTCTTGGACAACATAGAGAATGTTGTGCATTAAGAGGTAATGGATGGGAAAAGAAACATCGAACAGTAAATTATGTATTTTTGTACTCTCCATATTGTCTATATCGTTATCATTCCTTAGTCATGGATGAAATGGAAAAAAAGAGGGTATCAAGTTTCTGTAGAATGGAGAGATAAGAATTATCGAGGAAAGATAGCAGAAAAGTATACTAATCTTGAAGAAGTGACGGTAGATACTCCAATTTATAAAGAACATAATCATGAATATTTACTTGAATGTATAGAGAACCTGAAGAGAAAAGGGTATTCATTTCACATTGTAAAAAAAAAGCTTAATGAAACGACACAAAGTGAAGTTGATTAAGCCTTTTATTTTTAA
>BNJU01002172.1_pt1 | contig 29199 bp, 49 predicted proteins | sample 8539281 | NCBI WGS metagenome assembly BNJU01 (sample SAMD00202456, study PRJDB9452) | human saliva metagenome | isolation source: human saliva | place: Japan
AGTTAATCTGCAATAATCAATCGACGGCTGGACAATAACTTAATTTTAATAGAAAATGAAATAGATCTTTCTATGATAAAACGTATATTATCAAGTTTTTTCAATACCTGATAGTATGCGTTTTTTTGATTTTCAAAGACTTTTATCCTAGCATCTTCGTTGTCTAAATACAAAAAAAGTATACTTAAAACCTCTAACGGCTTTATTTTCGAACATCTTCACCCTAAAATAAAATCGATGATCCCTGCTATCCTTGGCATTTTCCTTATTCAAGACAAAGTAGTTCTTTTGGTTGATGGCCATGGTTCGTAGAATGTCGTCAATTAGGAAAGTCAGAGTACATTCATGGCAGAGTATTTTTGGAAAATCTTCTTCAAAACGAATGTAGTCATCTGAGAAAATAATCCATCTGCAATTTATTTTCATATAGCTCTTTTCTAGTCATGAACTTCCTCCTGACATAATTGGATTGCGAGAATATCATCTACCCTTATCAATCTATAACCCTCATCCGTTTTAACAGAGATTTCTTGAGGAGATAATTCTCTTACTTCACCCAATATCGTGCTTTTATGATTGTTCTCCTTGACCACAAAAGAACCTCTTAGTCGTCCGACGTAGAGTTGGGAAAGCAGTAACAACTTCTCAACTGGAGTCAAATCAGTCGACAAAATCGACACTATTTTTCTTCACTGAGTGAACTCGTATGCTCCGATAAGAAAAAAATCCCATCCACTTCTGCATTCCTGGATCCTGGTAGTCCTCGCGGATTGAAAAGGGCAAAGTAAGAACGATCAATCATTTGAGTCCATCTAATCCTCCAGCAGAATGCCCTCCGATCAGCTTACTTCTGGCAATACTTCTCGATGCATCCTCTAAGGCAGTCGCCTTCAAGAGAGAAGTAAATCCGAATTGCTCTCGAATCAGAATCAATGGCCGTCTGGAGCCTTTCTTCTTTTTCTAACTTATCAACATCATCAAAAAGCGAAATCAAAGCAAAGGATTCGTCCACAAATCCTGAATAACTAACAGCAACACTCTAACAGCACCCAGAGTGTATTTACTATGGAATAATCTCAATACATAGCTGACCAAAAATACTGGTGTTATTGGTTGGCTCAATCTTCATCTGGGTATGGATGGAGCGTTTTTGTTCCTGCTTAGAAAAACCAAGATGAATAGATACCACTGTCGCCTTTCTTTTTACTAGCTCTTCGAAGCCTGATAGCCACCTGCTCAGCCATCTCTCGAAGTATAATTTCGATATCTCGCTGCTTTAACATAATCTCTCGGTAAAATTTATGAATTGCCCAGACCATGAGATTTTGGCTTTATAGGGTTTATGAACATTACTCTCGTCAATCCCATTGGCATGAAACCATAAGCGAAGTCCAGCTTGACCAAGTTCTTTCTTCAGAACGTCAGGATTGCTATTGGCCAATTCCTTAATTGAACGAATCCCTAAGGCATTCAAGCGCTTCTCCATCCGATGTCCCAATCCCCAAAAATCGGTCATCTTTGGAAATGGTCCAGACCTTATCTTCCACATCTTGGTAAGACCAGTTGGCTCGCATAGTTGGTGTTCGCTTGGCTTCATTATCCAAAGCCAGCTTAGCAAGCAGAGGATTGGCATTAGACATGCCGACCGTCGAGTAAATCCCTGTTTGCCGCCAGATATCCCTCTGGATACGAGCCGAAAGCATATCCAGCTTATCTTTGCGAGAAATCTGCTGATCTGGGATAAAATAATTGAGCGAACTGGTCAGGTCAATGAAAGCCTTCATCAATTGAGTAGGGATAAATATCATCTGGACTGGCATAATTCTGGAAAATGCGCTGAATTTCCATATTAACTGCGATATACTTATCCATCCGAGGAGGGACAATGACGGTCACTTGAGCCCAATCCTCGATAAATTTTACGTAGGTTGGATCTGTTGGTAGGCCTTGTTTTTTGGCATTGTAGTAGGAAAATTTACGCGTCTTAATATCAAAGGGCAGGTCATAAGCACGGCCTACATTTGCTTTCCCAAAGACCTTTTTGAACATAGGTGAGGAGGCAAGAATAAGCCCAACAGAATTATCCGCTCGACTCATGACACAAAGGGAGGTTTTAAGAGGATGAAGTCCTCTTTCCACACACTCAACACTGGCATAAAAGGACTTCATATCGATAAAGGCAATATCACTTTTGGGCTCTCTGGAATAATCAAAGTAGCCCATAGCCTATCCCTCCATCGGTACAAAATTACCCACGATAATGCCTACAATCCTCGGATCTTCCTCATAGGAGATAAAAATATCCTTGTATTTAGGATTGATTGAGACCAGACGTAAACCTTCTGCCTCTCGATAGACCCGTTTGATATAGGTCTGGTTGTTGCAAACCACTGCATAGACAGCACCGTCATAATCAAATCCAGTCTCTCGAATCAGAGCCACTGAACCATTTTGATACTTGGGTTCCATAGAATCTCCAGAGACCCAGGAAGCAAAATCGTGAGCTAGTTCTTCATTAAAGTAAACCGTGTCAAAGTTTCGATCATCATAAACTGAAGCTCCAATACCCGCCGACATGCGTTCATAGACATGATACTCGAAAAGTTTTTCTGGCATTGCCGTTACCTTCTTAGCTTGTTCTTCTTGAACCAGGTTGCGAGCATAGACTACCACCTTTTCTTTTCCTTGGCTAGAGAGGCTATTATAGATACGAACAATCTCAATTTGGGTGAAATAACCTTTTGGTACTTTTAAAATCTCTTCTAGTTGTGAAACCTTCTCTTTAGAAGGCTCCTTGACACCACGTTCCCAAGCCGAATAAGCCTGAAAACTAATGCCAAGCTGCTCTGCAATCTCCTTCTGTGTTAGCTTTAGCTCTTTTCTCCGAGCCTTAAGTTTTTTTCTGGTTGGTACATGACTTCCCTCCTAGTGTGATGTTTTCATCGTAGGTTGACTTTCTATTTCTAAATTTCAACCGTTTTGGTTTTAGTTTTATTATAAAAAAAGTAGACGAAATGTCTACTAGAAATATTGAGGTTTTGGCAAACGACTGGTAATGATGATGCTATAGATTCCTTGTCTCAAATACTGCCGTATGAATCCACTCGTTATTCATTTGAAAGTCATTTTCTATGATTTTTACTAAAGGTGAAAACCATTTCAAAAAGCACTCTCTGAGAGGCCAGATTGCCTGTTGCCGTTCCTGCAATGATTTTATATAAATCCATAAGTAGTAAAGGCCTTTTCTAAAACGAGTTTTAACCGCTTCACTTGCATAACCTAAATTAGTAACATTTTTCTCCAATCCTATATCCAAGTTCTGCTGTTTTTCTATCCTTCCCTAAAACACTTAAATTGATTCTTCCAACCATAACACCTTGTGCATCTCTAATAAGATGCATATAGACATCATGATTCTCTTGTTCCCTTTAACAATTCCCTTGTAATTTCTTTAAAACCTTCTAAGTCAAAAATAGTGAGCTGGTCTAGGAGGTAAACTCGCTCAAAAATACTCCCTGATTTTCTTTTTTTCAAAAGAATAAACATCTATGCTATTTTCTTCAGACATCAGCTCTAAACTTATCATTGTAAAGCATCTCCTATCATTCTCTAAATTCAAATGTACTCATGTTCACACAAAGTGACATTTACAGCATTTAAAGAGATATCTTAATTTTTTCATATCGTATCTACATTATAACATACTTATGAAGAAAAATAATATCCATCAAGGACCTCATAAATTCCAACATCTTGCTAAACAAGCAGGTGTTTCTCTTGAAGCCATCTCAGAAGCTCTTACTCATAGTGATAAAGAGATTACAAAAACTTACGTTAATATCAAAGATAAAAGTCAATCAGACTGTAGGTGATATTGCTTTTCGTAGTTTAAAAAAATTGATGGGGTGAATATGGGGTGAATTTTTTGGGGTGAACTTTGAGTTTTTGAACAAAAAAGACATCCAAGAAATAATTCTTGAATGTCTGTAAACGTTGATATAATCGTGTTGATTAACGTTTTGAGAATTGTGATGCTTTACGAGCTTTCTTAAGACCTGGTTGGGGCACCACTTATTTCATCTAATTTCAAAGTGCTTTAAAAATCAACGTTTTCATAAACTTTTTCAAAAAAATAAAATTTCAACTAATTTCAATCAGTTTCATTAAAATAAGGTAAACTTTCATCAAAAATAAGCAAAAAAATCGAACCAGAATATCAAAAGTTTCCCTTATATAAAATTTTTACATATATACTAATTTGTTTCCATTCATTAGAAAAGAGAGCCACCGCTCTCTTTCTTTTTATCTATTATATCTTCGTTTTTCCTGCTAAAGCAAATAGTCCAACACTTGCACCAAGCAATGCTAAAAGTCCTGAAGCTTTTTGTTCCTGTATTTGGAAGTTGTTTCTTAAGTTCTGCTTTTGCATTTGTAGCTTTTGCAGGAGCTTGATATGTTTTATCGTCTTTAGTTCCTACTGTCGCAACTACAGCCTTATTTTGAGCCTTAGCATCCACAACATCAACAACTTTACCTGATGCATCAGTAACTTCCTTAGGTTGACCACCTGCATTACGGATTGCATCTGTCTCTGTCTTTCAAAGCCTGCAAGCGTTGTTGTTCAGCAAGGTATGCGTCATGGTCGGCTTTGAGTTGCTTGAAGTTCTCATATCTACGAGCCTTAGCTTCTGCGATACCCTCAAGACGAGCCAACTCTTCCTTAGCAGTCTCCAACTCAGCACGGAGTACACCAAGCTTAGATTTAGCATCAGTAAGCTCTTTTTCTAAAGCCTTAAGGACTTCATCACGATTAGTAAGAGCAAGTTCAAGAACTGTATGAGTGTCAGTAGCCTCTTTAGATGCTTCACGTTTGCGAGCAAGGTCTTGACCAGCTGACTTACGAGCCAATACTGCTACATCATGAGCTTTAGTAAGGACTTCCAATTCACCTTTAGCAGTAGCAAGAGATTGGTCAGCGTTGATTGTTCAGCCTTAGCAGTTTCAAGAGCTGTCTTTAGCTTCAGCAAGAGCCTTAGCTTTGTCAGTAGCGTTTGATTTAGCTAGAGCAAGCGATTCCTTAGCAGTTTGCAAAGCTTGAGTGTCCTGCGCTAGTTTATCTTTAGCATCAGCAAGAGCCTTTTCAAGTGACGGAACATCAATCTTGTTACCTACCAAATCAGAAAGATGAGTACGAGCATTAGCAAGAGCTGTCTCAGCGTCAGTGTAGTCAGTTTGTGCAGTTGCTACAGTTGATTTAGCTTCTTCAGATGCTTTGAGTGCATCGTTGTAGGCAGTTTGAGCAGTTTCTACTGCCTTAGTGTCTACCTTCTGGGTAGTTGTAGTTACTCTTTGTAGGAGAGAGTGAAAAGCTAGTCTCATATTTTGTACCCCTAGCTGACTACTAACCCAAAACCTAGACCTACACCAAGATTGGTTTTATCGGTATCACGGAAACCTAGAAGTGACAAAGCACCACTATATGATCTTGCTTGAACTGTATTCTTGTTGACAGACATAAACTGCATCTGAACGATACCCTCATATACTACTTGCTTTGATTTGAGCCATAGATTTGACTGAGTGATCTTTAGCCTGCGTAAAGTCTGGGATATTCTCTGACTCGAATACCCAAGCGATGCGTAGTTAAAGTTAGCTGACTTCTTTAGCCATAGCTAACTTCTCAGATAGAGGTTTTTGTAATTTGGACTTGTCTTACCATCTGTCACTTTATCAGAAAAGGATTTGCATAATGGTTAAACTGAGTAGCCAACTCAACAGAACTTTCACCTAACTGTAAGAGGTGCAGTACCAAACCTTAGCACGCAAATCGTTAATGATAGATGCTGCATATTGCAAACTTAATTTAGTTGCTTGCTCTTTAGTTAGGTGTTGGAAATCAACAATTTCTGTTTTATCTGTGTCTCTCACCATAAGCTACAAATATCTATTACCTTATAGAAAGTACTTACCTGTAAAGTTGATACCACCTAGAGTATTAGCACTACACCTGTCTTCTCGTCAGTATAAGGCTTATTGAGCTGCCTTCGGATAGCATCAAGAACATTGCCTGTACCATCTGCAAGAGCTTTTAATTGCCTTAATATACTCATCAGACAAGGCTGGAGAGTAAGTTGCCTTTGGAACTTCGTACATTGTTTCAGAAGTTGTAGTTGTTTCAGTAACACCTTGTTTAGCTACTTCAAGAGCTGATTTAGCAGAAGTAACTGCCTTATCTTTTGTTAGATTGGTCAGCTTTAGCATTAGCAAGGGCTGTAGTAGCTTTGAGAAAGTTTAGTTTCAGCCTGAGATACCCCACCTTTGAGCGTCTTTGATAGCTTGGTCTTTGTTGGCTTGAGCCTTTTTAGCATTGTTAAAGGTTAGTCTCAGCAGTCGCTACCGCCTGAGTATCTTCGGCGACTTGGTTAGTAAGTGTAGCTACCTCTTTTTCAAGGGGAGCAACATCAGTAGTAGATGAAAGAGAATCTACTTTTTTCTGAGCGTCAGCAACCTTATTAGCAGTATCAGTGGCAGTTTTCTCAGCATTAGATACTACCTTAGTTTGGTCAGCTACCTTTTCAGCAGTAACCGAAACAGACTTATCAGCATCAGCTACAGTCTTCTCAGCAGTAGCAAGCTCATCTAGCTTTCTTTTCAGCGTCAGCTTTAGCCTCAGCAACCTTTTCAGGTGTAACAGACTCAGCTTCTTCTTTCTTCTTAGTAGTATCAGCGATAGTCTTTTCAGTAGTGGCAATGTTTGCTTCAGTAGTTGAAACAACTTCCTTCTGCTTTAGCTACATCCTGATTAGCCTTGTCCAATTCAGCCTTAGCCTTATCAACATCAGCTTGACTAGGAACTTTAGGGACTTTAACCTCGTCCTTAGCAACTACCTTAGTTGCAGGCTCATTAACAGCTACCTCAGTCTCACTAGCTGATACCCCAGTAGATACCCCTAGAGCCGAGATTGCAAGGTTGAAATAACTGCACCCAGTACGCAATTTCTTGATGGTGCCGTGACCTTGTGTGTTTGATTCTAGCATGTAAACTCCTTTATGTCTTAAAAAGACTGTTTTTATGAATAATATTATACCACATTTTACAGTCTTTTCAAAATATTATTTCTTTTAAAAAATTTCAGTCTTTTGATAATGATTTATTCAATGAGATAAACTTGTATGATAGTTATGAGGTACTATCATGACTGAAAAATAAATTTAAGAGAATTTGTTGCAAAACAAATCAGACTTCTAAGACTGAAAAGCGGGATGACACAAGAATATCTAGCAGAAAAAGCTGATCTGGGATTCAACTATATCTATAGGTTAGAAAATAAAACAATTAAACGTTAAGCTTGAAACCATTGAAAAAAATCATACAAGCACTTGAAGTTGATATGAATACTTTTTCAATATTGAAAATCAAAATCAAAGCGGAGAGTTTTTCACAACTCATTGAAGATATTAGAAAATCTCACCGACAGAAAAAAAGAGAACCTACTATAAAAAGCTCTGAGATATATTGAAACAAATAAATTAAGCCAAGTATTTTTGAACTTGGCTTTTTTTAAATTTGCTAATTTAGTTTTTAGTTGCTCCCTTTATATCATGCCTTGTTTTTAGTCTGACTATAAATAAATTTAGGTATGTCTTCACCATTCAATGCTTTCTTAGCATTATTGAATAACCAATCTAGTAAAACATTTTTATCATAAGTTTTTTCCAAATTTAATGTTAAATTCATTCATCCCAGCTAGTCCATTAGTTGCTTTTTCAATGCAATCCAATAAACCTAACTCTTTCTAGACGTTCAGCTAACCTAAACGAATCTTCTTTAAAATAGTCGTTATATATATATCTTTTGATATAAGTCATTAGTAACAGAAAATCTTCTAATAATATTAAAAACTTCGCTACTTTTTGAGGTTTAATAGTAGAAGATTTTTCTCGATAATTTTTCTCATATCTTTTTAACTGCGAGAGCGATAAAGTCCCTGCTATTTTGGTATAAATATTGTATTCAAAAATATTCTTCTAAAAACGTTCTTGTGATAATCCATCTTTTTCTCTTTGTCTATACAATATTTCAGAAATATTAGAAGAAATAAACTCATCTTTGTATTTTCTAACTTTAAATCTTCAAAATTAATCATATCTTACTCCTTTTTAAAAACATTATATCACCTTTCAATAATGAGTGTCAAAAAGGATTCTAACTACAGAATTAGAATATCTTTTTAGTTGTTAAAAATATAAAAATAGTGTCAAAAGTTATATAAAAACTTTAAATTATAAGCTATCGCATTATTGATATCAAAATTACTTATCAAGAATAAAATACATAAACAACATATTTTTATCCAAAAATGTTAATCATAATTTATATGTTTTACATAAAGAACATCCCTTAAAATAATAGTGTCAAAAAAACAGACACCAACTATATTAATCCCTCACATTGCTCATGGTACCAAAAAAATATATAATAGTGTCATAAGTTAGCTAACTAATTCAAATATAGACCGTCCTATCGTTCAAAGTTAAAATTGCTAGTCAGACGGAAGATGAGCAAAGGAGGCATTCTATATGTCAAAAAGAAAAATTAATCGTGAAAGCGACTACGAAAGCGCAAGAGCATTTTTAGATGCTTTATCAACTCTATTGATATCCCTCAGAAATCAAGGTAGTTGATACAAACAGTGGTATCATAAACGAAGGTCAAGAAAATCAACTTCACTGGGCATCTTTAACATGCGTAGATGTCGAACTCTATGAACAGTTCGCCAGTATTAGTCAGGAAGCTTACTGCCCAACTTTTAAAGTCAAGTTGAAAAACTATCAAAACGAGAGCTTAGATGGTTTGATTAATACTGACATCATACTTAACAAGTATGACATGTCATTTATTCTTGACAAGTTGAAGCAACCGGTCGGACTCGCTCTTGTAGCTGAGCTCAGATATTTCATTAAAATAAGTGATAGAAAATAGTGAGTTATCATCTGCATTGTGTAGATGATAACTACTCACTATATGACGAGGTAACATATATGTTGATACAAATATTCTTTTATCTTATTCTTGCATTATTTATATGGCAAGGTTTTAATACTCTATACATCTCTCTAAAACGACAGTTTCTCATTGTGTCAGATGAGGTTGTTAAGAAAAATGAAAATTTATGGGAGCAATGTCTCTTGTTGACAGGAAAGCAAGTTAAGATCATAACCACATTGATCCGAAATGTCACTCTTTGGTTGTTGAAGAAGAAAAGCTGATGAACAATTACAAGCTCGAAAAGCTACTATCTTACAAAACGTAGTCAATCATCTCAATCAAAACTTAGCTCATGATTTTGCAGTTAAAAACTATAAATCCTGCTACAACACGAGTGTAGATGTTTGGGTCTATCTCGCTCATAATCTTGACACAAACTCTCAAAAAGAGCTTGAAGAGTATTTCATGGGTGTGTTGGCTAAATACACAAATGAATTTGCTCTTGACTATATGCACATAGAAATGAATATTGGCTCTGGTTGGATTGCTAAATTCGATGTCAAAACAATTGAAGAGGCAACATACAATCGCATGGCAAGAGCTTCGAAGTCGTTCAAGAAGAGGAATTTTGATGAGGACTTAGATTTATGGTAGATACTAGACCATTATTAAAAGTAGGTGGTGGAAAACTAGGTTGGGAGGTTCCTAGTTCTATCATTAACTACCTAATTCTTGGAAATGTTGGTTCAGGAAAATCAGTAGTCGCCAAAAATGGTTGTTACAGATATATTTATTACTGCACACAGAAAAACAAACTTTTACCAATGCTTGTCGTTTCTGAAATCAAACAGGAAGACTGGCTGGGAATTTGAAGATAGTTCTAATGTTTTTTCTAGGATGGAAAGCTCACAAAGCTATTGAAGTTGCCTACAATGAGATGATACGTCGCCAAGAGGACAGAACTATAGAACGAAACCCCTTAATTCTTTTTGATTGAAGAAGTTACTGTTCTTATGAGCTCTCTAGAAGGAAAAAGAAAAAGTAAAATTCAAAAATGCTAAAAAGTATTATCTTAAGTGGGCGTAGTAGATCAATATTTTGCCCTATTTGTCAGTCAGGATATGTACAGTAGTGACCTTGGAGATAGTAATCTTAGAAATCAATTTGGTGCAGTTTTGGGATTAGGTAATATGGCATCTCGTTCTGCTGTAGCAGCTAATATATTTGACATAAAATCTGGACAAAAGCTGGAAGCTCTTCCAAACCGTTATGGTTGGTATCAAGAAATGAACGGCAATCAACCTATAAAAGTTCAAGTTCAGAAACGTTCGTAATGTTTCTAGAATGCACAAAGTGCTTAAGAAAATGCTCGAGCAGTATCAGTCACCAAATGAAAGTGCCTCAGAGGGTTAGGATTGGCAAGCCGAAAGTGCTTGTTCATTTTTACCAATCCTAACCCTCTGAGGTCAAACTCTGCGGTAGGCACATCTAAGATTTTAACTCTAACTATTCTTTACGCGTGTTGGGACTGGGCTTGTCAACGGTCTAACACAGAATAGTTAAAGGAATAATTAAAGAATAGTTAATAACGAAAGGTTAATTCTACATGGCAACAAAGAAAAAGAAGCACTTTTAACTTCTATAACAATTACAATACTTTGATCCTAAATATTGGAACAATGGCTGGGATGAAGAGCTCATTAAGTCCGAAAATGTCGAAAAATTCTTGAGGAAATAGTAAGAAGAGCTAGTGAAGTAGCAACTGTTTCCGAAGCATACGCAATAAAAACACGACAAGGACACATCCGTAGGTTTTGACAGTGTAACTAATTCAACAACCTCCAAACTAAAAGAACCTCATATCCATGCCTTACTCAAATTTTCAAAGGTGCTACACTAACCGATTTAGCAGTAAAAATCGGATTAGAACCTCAATATCTTGAGAAAGCTAAATCTGGTGAGATATGGATACGATAACTTGTTAGCTTACCTTATTCATGCAAAAGATAAAGATAAGTATCAATATTCCCCTGACGAGGTATTCACTTTGATAGGAAATAACTACTTAGAAGTCTATCATGAAAGGAAAGAAAGTTGGCTTAAAGGAAAAGCTAAAAAGAAGTTCAACAAAGTTATGAGGGATATCGATTTATTAATTGATAACATTCTGAACGAGAATATCACCAAACAGGAAATTCTGCTTAATAAGAAATATCACACGCTATATACAGTGCATAGAGTTAGAATAAACGATGCGATTAGAACTGTTGGAGAAATTAAAGGTGCCAGAACAAAAGATGAACTGGAAAACGGGGAGTTTAAAAAGACAATCTTATTCATACATGGAGCCTCTGGCCTTGGCAAGTCAACATTTGCTAAAGAGATAGCAAAAAGTCTTATTCAGTTAGCAAAAGCTGAATAATAAAAATGGCAATCAGTTCTGACCGCAGGTACAAATATGTTTGATGAAGTAAACGGAGAAGAAATCCTACTACTTGATGATGTTCGAGGAGATAGCTTAACTGCTTCGGACTGGTTAAAAGTTCTGGATCCATATAATATTAGTCCTATCTCAGCACGTTATCAAAATAAAATAGGCGCTGCCAAAGTCATTATCATCACAAGCTCTAAACATCCTTTGACCTTCTTCTATCATACTAAAAGGAAATAATCGTGAGGATTTATCACAATATGTTCGAAGAATTGAACATCTAGCAACGTTAAAGGGTGTGGGATGAACCTATTTTTCATGAATCTCACCCTACAAGAACATTGAACAATCTGAGACGAATCCCAGAGATTGGATGTGATACTTACTTATCTTACGATTTTACACCTGATAACGAAATGAAAAGTAAAGAAGAGCTTCTATCCATGTTAGTTTTCAAAAAGTAGGACTCAACAATCAATGGGATTTATGGGAGTACGACAAATCAAAAACCCCGTCCAAAACTGTGACGAGCGAGGACGAGGTTGCAGATAATCAAGAAAAGTAAGTAGGGTATCTCTTGATACCTCTATTATACCATACATCGGAGGAACAGATGCAAGTAATTCTACCAGATGAAGAGTTCAAAAATTCAGCACCTACTCGCTGAACTAATCCAGAAAGAAATTGAGAAGAAGTTGCTCAATAGTAACCTTGGAAGCCCATTTTTAAACAAACAGCAGGCTTGCCACTACTTGGGTATCTCAAACAATACACTAGATAGTTGGATCAAACGAGGACTGCCTACAATAAAAATAGGCAAGACTATACGATTTAATAAAGAGGCCATTAATTCATGGCTTTACTCACAAAACTAGAAATATCTATATTTTTGTTTTATAATAGTCATGATATTTTCTGGTTCGATACACAAGGAGAATATCATGACTAGCATCAGTAAGACAAAGAACGGAACTTACCGCTTAAAAAGTCTATATCCCAATTGAAGCACAGAATGCCACTTGGTCTTGTTAATAGCAATTATTACGATAAGAGATTCAAAACGAGAAAGGAGGCAAGGCAAGCTGAGATAGACTTGCTTACCAAGTTAAATCAAATAGAAGATAATGCATTTACAGGACTAGCAAAAGGAGATATTCTTTTCTCAGACTTCTATCATAATATTTGGTGGGATTCCTACAAATCAGGACAAACAACATCTACTGTTAAACCACCAAGCAGGTCAACAGTTGCTAACACTAAAACCTGTTTTGAAAAACATATACTACCACTTCTTGGAAACTATACGATACAGTTTCTAAATCAAAATAAGCAAGTTATCCTAAATCTAATGACATCTAAGGCTAATGAATATGCGAACTTCAAATCTTTACGTAGCTATGTGATTTCCATTTTTGATTGGGCAGAAGAACTTGAATATATCGAAGCTAATAAAGTTGCAAAAATATTAAGAAGAATAAAAGGCAACTAAAAAGATTCAACTTGCAGAGTCAAAAGAGGAAGATTTATATCTAACTCATGAACAACTCCAGAATGGTTCTCAGCCTTTAAAGAGGATTTAGAGAATGATAAAATAACCCTTAAAGATTATGTCCTATTTTTATCTCACTTTTTTCTTAGGTGATAGAAAATCTGAAACATATGTCTTCAATGGAAACATATTGATTTTTCAAAAATCACAGATTCAGCTAATTCAAGCTTTAGATAGATATGGACAAGTAAAAATCTACTAAGGGAAATAAGAAAACTATTTTCTCTATTTCTAATGACTTACTCAACTTCTTACCTCTTGGAAAGAGCAACAAAAATATGAACTAGCAAAGTTTGGTATCATCAGTAATCCAGAACAATTTGTTTTTACATATATCGACACAAGAGGAAACATCAACAAGCCTTTACATGCTGACTATCTAAACAATAAAATGAAAAGTATTAGAAAGCGACATAAAGAGCTGACACATGCTACACCTCATAAACTACGACATACAGGGCGACACTCACAAACAAGCAGGAATGAGCTTAGAAGCTATTTCTGAGGCTCTAACACATAGTGACACAGGAACAACACAGATTTATGTAAATACTTCTAATGTAGTTCCTATGGCAGTTGGTGAATTTGCTTTAAAGTCTCTAAAACAATAAGGTGAAAATAAGGTAAACTTTGAGGTGAACTTTTCAAAAAAACACGAAAAAAGCACCCATAAGGTAAACTTTTGAGTGCTTTGAAACGTTGATATAATCGTATTGATTAACGTTTTGAGAATTGTGATGCTTTACGAGCTTTCTTAAGACCTGGTTTCTTACGTTCAACTTTACGTGAGTCACGTGTAAGAAGTCCTGCGCGTTTCAATGAATCGCGGAAGTCTGGGTCTACTTGAAGAAGGGCACGAGCGATACCGTGACGGATAGCTCCTGATTGACCAGCGTATCCACCACCTACAACGTTAACGAAAACGTCGTATGAACCTGCAGTTGAAGTAACTGCGAATGGTTGGTTGATTACAAGACGAAGGTCAGCGTGTGGGATGTACTCTTCAACATCTTTTTTGTTAACAGTGATTTTACCAGTTCCTGGAACAAGGCGAACGCGTGCAACAGCGTTTTTACGACGTCCAGTACCTGCATATTGTGCTTGTGACATACTTTATTGTTCCTTTCCTTAGATAAGTCCTGAAATATCAAGAACTTCTGGTTGTTGTGCAGCGTGAGTGTGCTCAGCTCCAACGAATACTTTCAATTTCATACCTTGAGCGCGGCCAAGAGTATTGTGTGGAAGCATACCTTTAACTGATTTCTCGATCAAACGTACTGCATTTTTAGAACGAAGTTCACCAGCAGAGATTGATTTCAATCCACCTGGGTGGTTTGAGTGAGTGTAGTAGATCTTATCAGATGCTTTTTTACCAGTCAATTTAACTTTTTCAGCATTGATAACGATTACGAAGTCACCTGTATCAGTGTGTGGTGTGAATGTTGGTTTGTTTTTTCCGCGAAGTACGCTAGCAACAACTGCTGAAAGGCGTCCAAGAGGTACATCAGTTGCGTCAACAACGTACCATTTGCGTTCTACTTGGCCTGGTTTAGCCATGAATGTAGTTTTGTTCATGATTTCTCCTATATGAATATCGTTTTTGTTTACAGGGCGGATGTTCCGGTCCGCAAGTTATTTGAAAGGTTCCGGGGCCTTACAAATGGGGGTAAATAATACCGTCTACTATTGTATCAAAATTCTCAGATAAAAAGTCAAGAGATTGGGAAAATATTTTTATTTCTGCCAGATTCTCAACCTTTTTTTCTTCCTGTTCCTGAAGGATTGTCTGAAAAATTTTAGAGACTAAATAAATGGCACAAGTCAGGAATAGCGTAACCACAAGATAATTGATCAGACGACCGTGGTCTCCAACCAATGGCGGTTTTGTCAAAAAGCCATAATCTCCACCCGTCATTAGATTAACCACAAAAATCACAGCATTAAGGGAAGATGTGATGATTAGGGTTCGTTTGAAGTCCAATAAGCTAGCATCGTAGTCCTTCAAGAGATAAATCAAGGAATTTCCAAGAAGGGCTAAGTGACCGAAAACAAAGGACAGGATAGCAATGTGGGGGAAGGGATAGGGATCTGGCACTGGATAAATAAAAGCTGCCAAAGTTCCAAAGGTTCCCAGCACAGCAAAATACTGTTTGACTCTAGAGACACCCGGGGTCAAAAGCACTACAAACATAGCCAGACGGCAATGATAAAGGGGTAGACTTTCAGTTAGAGGCATCTGATTTACTAAATACCATCCGTAGAGCAGAATTAGCTGTACCGCCTGTAAAATCTGGAAAAATCGCTGACAGGCCTTTTTCTCCCCATAACGATAGGCAAGAAACACAGTCAATGCTAATAAGGTAAATAGACTTCCATACCAAAGAAGGTCAAACTGGGGTGGCTCCGTCGGCTGCGTACTAAATAAAGCTTCCCAAAAATTCATGTAACTTTCCTCATTTTCATATAAGCAGGCCCCTTACTCATCTCTATAGAGCCTAGCTTACATTTATTTCATATAATTTTTGTGTAAAAGAAACTGTCGATCTTAATATAAAACAAAGCTTCTAATCGACATATTGTTTCCCTCTCACCCTGATAGACCTGCCATAGAATTTCCATTTGTTCTTTGGTTATTCAGTTTTTCAGATAGGGAGGGAGATTCTTGATATTAAAAATTCAAGTTCGCAATTTCTTGATTTTTCTTGAAAGTGTCCATCAATAACTGACAGTCAAAGACGAACTTGCATACTGCTTTGTTCTGAAGTTGAAAGCGATTGGTATCAAAAACCGCTAATAAAGAACCTACTTCTGCCGAAAAGCCTGTTTCTTCCCTGAACTTCTTTTGGATATTTTTCCTAGAGAATATCCTACCTCCTAAAAGCTCACCAGGTAATGCCCAAGTATCCTCTCCTTGTCCTCTAACCAGGCAAATCTTCTGATTTTTGAACAATCCATGCCCTTGCATCCATCAAGGGTTGCATAGCTACCTGTTGGTTTTAAAATTACAGTCAATTCCTCTTGATCGAGCTCCGTTTGATCCTGCAAGACACTCCATAAAATCTGACGTAAATCCTCATAACGTTCACGGTCATAAGGATCCTTTGAATAGGTCAACCCAGTATCAGTGATAGCTAACATTCTCTGAATAGCTTTGGCAAAATCAGTTGTGCTCATTTTCTAAACTTTCTACTAGCTTGGCTAGATTCATAGAGTTCGAACCTTTAAGCAGAATCTGGTCATGTGCCAAGACTTTCCTTGACCTGCTTAACCATAGCTTCAAACTGAGTCTTCCTCAACTGTTTTTCTTGAAGTAGTAAACATGACCAATTGGGAACATTTGACTAGCTAACTGGGCCAAGTCAGCAATGTCTTCACCGTAAAAATAACAGTATCAAGGGCATCGGGTGTAATATCAAAAATCATTTGATTGTGAGTTGAACAGACTGGTCTCCAAGTTCTTTCATGTCCGCCAGAACTGCGAGTTTCTTGCCACCTTCATTGGCTGGAATGGCTGAAAAGGTTTCTCAAAATCAACTTCATGGCAGTTGGATTTGGCATTGTAAACATCTGATAAGATATCCGCTCCATAGCGCCTTTTTCCCTCAGTACGATTACGGGTCAATTCAAGATTTTGGAAAAGCGTGCCAATCTGCTCTTCGAGTCACTCCTTCTTGCAGGGCAACATAGGATGCAATCATGGCATTAGTCGCATTGTGCTTACCTGTTGCTGGCAAGTCAAGAGCCTGCTCTAAGAAATTGGCCTTGAAGGTTAAGCTATCCTTACGCTCAATCAATTCTGTAATTTCGAGTTCTGCACCTGGACCAAAACGAACTACTTTTTGCTCAGCAGGTAGATAATCCTCTACATAGGATCAGCTGGTGCCAAAGTAAGGAACCCTTTTCCATCCCATCAACGATTTGTAATTTTACCTTTGGCAATTTCAGAACGGTCCTTGAAGAAGGCCAAAATGAGCTTCTCCAACCAAGGTCACAATTGCTGTTTTTGGATGAGCCAATTCAGACAAAAGATGGATATCTCCTAGGTGATCCTGTCCCATTTCCAAGACCAGCTTTTCGGTATCATCTGGCATGTGGAGAACCGTGTAAGAAGACCAATCTCATTATTGTAGTTCCCTTGTGTTTTTGTAGGTTTTGTAGCTTGTAAGCAAATGAGCCAACATATCCTAGTGGTTGTCTTACCGTTCGAACCTGTAACAGCAAAAGACATCGACACCTGTCTTTTGAAAGGTAATAGGCTCGCAAAGAGCTTGAAGGCAGTTAGGACATCCTCTACCAAGATATAAGGATGACCTGCTACTTCTTTCTCTGATAAGGTTAGAGCAGCGCCATTTTCAAAAAGCTGTCTCGATAAAGTCATGACCATCACGCGCCCCCTTGAGTGGCACAAATAAATCCCCAACTCCAATCAAACGGCTATCAAATTCTGCCTTGACCAGTGGGCTATCCACATAGCTAGTCACATCTGCACCGACGACACGCGCAACTTCGTGAATCAGCAAGTTTCATATTTACTCCTTTAAAGGCAAGGAGTCCTTCCCCGCCCTTATAGCTATCTTTACTGGGTACGCTTCACGTTTATTAAAGCTCTTTTAGCAAGGTCAACAAACGCTCGATTAGTTCACGGATAGCTGAATCCCATATTGTCCCAAAGCAGGGATACGCAGACCATTGGGTAAACCCAGGCATAGTGTTAAGCTCGTTTGGGAAAACTTCTCCCTTATCTGTATGAAGAAATCGCAACGTGATAAGCGAGTCCACCAATAGCACAGAAGGCAGTTTCTGCATTTTTACGCATGACTGCTACTACATCATCACTAATCTTGGCTGGGATATCCATAGTAATCTTGGTATCGATATATTTGGCTTCTTAGTCATAGAAGCTACGTCTTTGACAACTTCACCAGGTGGCGTGCTCTTAACATCATAGTTCCCAAGGAGACCAACTTCGATTTCACGTGCATTGACTCCTTGTTCTACCAAGACACGACTCATCGTACTTGAAGGCAAGCTCTAAAGCTTGATGGAGTTCCTCTTTATTTTCAGACTTAGAAATCCCTACACTAGAACTCCATATTTGATGGTTTGGTAAAGACTGGATAGGTTAATTTTTCTTCAACTTCAGCAATCTTAGTCAAGTCATCCCTTCGACAATAGCCACGTATGGCATGGTCGATTCAGCAGACTCCAAAACGCGCTTGAGTTGTGATTTTATCCATGGCAAGGAAGCTTGAAGATAGGATGTTCAGCAACCGACACAAGGCATTTTCAAGACTATCAAGAAACCTTGAACGGAACCGTCTTCCCCATGGGATCCATGAAGAACTGGAAAGACAACTGCTCCTTCTTCGTAACTAGCACTTGGGCAATTTTCTTGTCCCAATCAATCGTTTCATTGGTCATGAGACGTTCATCTTGTCCAGGTCAGTGTGGGATTCTTGAGTTTTGATGGAAATCACGACTGGCTGATAAAGAAGGGTTTGACATGAAACGATCATAGTTGACTGCACGCACTTTGACACTCTCAGCTGACAAGACAGACACTTCACGTTCTGCACTGCGTCCACCATATAATAGAATAATTGTTTGTTTCATGATTTTCGTTCCAATTCTAATAGAATACTCGTCCTTTAGTATATCACATTTGTCCTAACCTTGCAGCAAAAACAAAGAAAGGGACCAAAATCAAAATGAGATTCAGTCTCTTTATACTTTTAAATGATTATCTGCAGTTCATTGCATCTATCCTTAACCTTACAGACTAGAGTTCGGTACGATTTTCCGATGGCTCTTAAAGTGTTACTTCATCGCATACTCGATATCAGCCCCATGCTAGACTACTCACGCTAGACAGGTAACCTTGATCCCTGCGGGTTTAAGAGTCGGAGAGATAGTACATGAAGTCGCCTCACCATCAGCAGTTGCATTGGGTGCGCAATGACCTCTGAAACCTCGCTATCCATGAGACGGGTCATGACTCTTGAGATTGATGTCATCTGGGCTAATCATTCATAGAAATCAAGCCGTGCAAGACATGATATAGTCCGTAGTGTTCTTGGATATTTTCCATAGCAGCGACATCGCGACTATCCTCCAGAACCAGAATCGTTGACTGATCTCGACTAGGATCAGAGTACAGATAGAACGAGGATCATCATCCGTCAAACGATCCGCAGATTGAACATATCAGGTCAATTCTCGTTTAGCTGCAGAGGAGATTTTAGCAAATTCATTGACGTCGTCATCAGACATCCCAATGGTGTAAAAGGCCAGTCGGGTTGCTGTCTTAATCCCCGATACCTGGAAGTTTAGATGACTGTCAATCAACTTAGCAATAGGTGTTGGGTAAAGCATAGCTTCCTTTCTAGTTCATTGGATGGTGTTGGTTGTACAGATTGATAATATCTCGAGCAATAGATGGTCCGATCGTATTGCTGAGATTGGTATTATGCGGAAAGACAACTGCAACTGCAATCTGAGGGTTATCTGACGGAGCATAAACACTACATTGTGGTATTGGTAGCCTTTTGACCATCGGCTACATAACTTTCGGCTGTACCCGTCTTACCACTGATAGAGACAGTTGCCCCATCTAGAAGAGGACGACCTGTTGTAAGAGCACTTGTTCCGTGCGACACTTGGTAAAATCCTTTTTGTAGGATGGCCATATCTGACTCAGAAATATTGATTTTATTCATTTCGATGCTAGTTGTTTGCTGAATCAAATTTCCTAGACCACCTTGCTCATTATTATCATAGACTCCTTCTACGATATGAGGAGCCAGGCGAACACCATTATTAGCGATTGTTGCTACATACTGGGCCAACTGCATTGGTGTGTAGTTATCAAACTGTCCAAAAGCATTGTACAGATAATTAGCCAAATCAAAGTTTTTAGGAATAAATCCTGTTGATTCCTCTGGCAAATCAATTCCTATAGCAGCACCCAAACCATACTCACCAAAAGTTGCGCGTAGTTTTCCCATGGCAGACTCTAGTTGGTCGGTCTTAACTGTCATATCCGGTTGATAGGTTTGGCCCATCATTCCTAGGGCAGTTTGAATCATATAGGTATTGGATGAGTATTCCAATGCCCTCGACTGCTGTAATCAGGGAGAACCGTGGCAAGAGTATACCAAGAATTGATAGCTAGGGGATCGGAAAACGATTGGTTGGTCTGTCAGGTCGTTCCCCTTAAGAACACCATTTTCCCATCCCGAGCTGATGGTAGCCGCTTTAACGACAGAACCTGGAACAAAGACATTGGTCATAGTCCCCAGCAGTCAGAGGTCAATTCTACCCGTTTCAGATTATGTTTAATCCCTGACATACTAACACAGCACCAGTCTTAGGATTGAGCTACTGCAGAACACCTTCAGAGATATTTTGCTCCACCATTTGATAGTTCGAACTGAGGCACTTTTTCGAAGATTATCCACACTGTCTTGGAAGGTCAAATCAATGGTCAATTTAATGTTTTGCCCTTGCTACCTTCTTCGACATTTTCCACACTCTCCATATCGCCATATTTATCGAGATGGATTTCTTTTACGGTGCGCTTTCCTTGTAGAACTTCTTCGTATTGTTTCTCTAGATAAGAAGTTCCAACACGGTCATTAAGTGAATAGCCTTTTGCAAATAAAGCATCCACATCCTCAGCTGGAAGACCTGATTTCTCACCGAGACACTTCCAACGATAGATGAAAGCGAGGTTTCTAAAACTTTCATATCCACGAAGTTGAAATGCTAATACCAGGTAATTTCCTTGGAAGCTGAAGCAATGATGGCCACCTGTGTGTCACTTAATGGATCGGTTTGAATATTCCCTGTCGCAAAATTACCAACTGCATTGAGCTGGTTAAAGAGGTAGATAACCTTCTTTTCATCCTCTGAATAGTTCAGTTGATCAGAAGTGATACTTCAGCAGCATTGTTATAAAGTTGAGCTCAGACAACTGATTTTTCCATCAGAATCGAAAACGTTTATCATAGGGAAGAGCCTCTACCGTATGAACAGCTGGATCTGCTAGATAATATGTCAGCCATTTTCGACGTTCTGTCAAATCTGGCGAGGATACCGTTACATACGTTAAGAGTTTAGTGGAAATATCTTTTAAATCAGTAGCTGTCATCTTATTGCTTCATGTGTGAAAGCCACTACTTGTTTAACGGTATTTTTCTACCAAGGTTCCAGCACGTCATAGATTTCTCCACGGCAGAGCCCGTTGTTACCCTAGTTTGGCTAGCAGATGCTAGCTTAGCTTCATAAAAATCCTTGTTCAAAACTTGCATATAGAGCAAGCGACCAATGATGTCATGAAAAGCAAAAATAACGATTGCAAAGCAATAGAATTAAGCCGAATCGGTATCGAATAGCTGCTGAATTTTCTCTCTACAATCGTCTCATTTTCTAATCAAAATCTCAATTTCCATTGTATCATAATTTGAAGAGAAAATTATGGAGAAAAGACTTTTCCTTTTATCCCAAAAACAAAGCAACTGTGGTATAATGAAAGTAAGCGCTATTTTATTTGTTAGCTTATTGACAAATAATGTTTAACAAATAACTACAAAAGGGTCCCATGAACAAGCCAGACATCTCTACGATTATTGATCTTCATTTTGAAGAAATGACCGATTTAGAGCAAGGAGATGCCCGCTATTTTTGCAGGCAGATACCATTCATGATGACTTGTCTTCAGCAGGTCACTCAAAACTTCATGTTCTCAGGCGGTCTCACTCGTTTCTGCCAAAAATGGCTTTACAGGTTATCGGGAATTTATTTTCAAATACCAGCAACATAAAAGGATACCCTTTCGTTCCACAACAGGATATGAATCTTTGACTAAAAGAGTCTTGAAGCTATGCTAAATATCCGAGAAAGCCAATACAAGAATTGATTGATGATGACCAACTGGAGCTGTTGCCCAAATGATTGATCAATCAGAACGCGTCTATTTTTGGGACTGGAAGTTCTGGCCCTCGTTGCACGTGAGATGAAATTGCGTTTCATGAGACTTGGAGTCGTTTTGTGAGGCTTTGACAGATCCAGACACGGTTTCGCCTGGACAACAAGTATCATCGATGAAAAATGTTTGGTCTTTGGTTTCTCCCTTCAGGAACAACTCCATCCATCATTGACAGTCTACTAGACGCTCAAGACATAGGGGCTAAAACTGTTCTTTTACTAGTACGCCTATGCAAAGAAACTCAGGCATTTACAGAAACTGTACTGGTGGCAGAAAGTCAGAGCTTCTATCAACGCATTTCTGCCCAACTTCCATCGTTGAGTCTTAATGAATCCCTCTATGCTTATTTCCTAGAAATTGATCGTGAAAGTAAAGATCTTTAACAGTTATTGGGAAAATAAAAACTAAATGGCTATCGTAGAAATGAGAAGGTCTAGATAAGCCTTTCATCCCTTATCAAGTGAACAATCACATCAGCAACCAGCGATTAAAGTCGCTGGTTTTTAGTTTTGCTCAAGTCCCATGAACTGATGACTCTATGCACATAGAACTCTTACACCTGATTCTGATATAAAAGCGAACAAGACCAGCTTCTGTTTATCAGGAAACTTGTTTTGTTTGCTTTTTATAATTGAGATTAGTTATTGGTTTCAATCTCTAAAGTTTGGACAGTTATTAGTCATTTCTTTAAACAATGTTACTATTCTGCACACTTCCCACGAAATCTATACTTCAAAAGTGTTCTTGAGTTTGACAGATTCTATTCGTCTTTTTCTTTCCCATTGTGCTAAGCTACAAGTGCTCCACAGTCCTAAGCCAAGTAGCAGTTTTTACGCCTGTTTCAGGGAGAATGTCTGACGATTTGTATGCTTGATGTTCTTGTCTTGTGACAGCCTGAGCCACATGACTGCTCATCCTTGTGTGTAGTGTGACTCATGCTAGCTGCTCAGAACCATTTACACCACCAGTAAACTCTGGAACTTGATGGATAGGCGCTCTCACCAGAAACTCCTCCCAAAGTTTGGAACCTCGTGACAGATGTCAGAGCCATTCACACCACTGGTAAACCTGGCATCATGGATAGCTGCTTCAGGAACCATTTACACCACCTGTGAACTCTGCTACTTCATGGATCGTTGATCTGTTTTAATTTGGATTCAACTTTCTAGTTCCGACTAGCCATCTCTATCTTGTGTTGCTTCAAGAACTTCTGAAGTTTTTCAGCATGACTTCCAACCAATGTTGCTACTTCATGCTGACGCGTTTCACCTTTAATCAGCCTGAACTACCTGAGTTTCACCTTCGGGAAGTGCTGGATCATCTGTTTCACCGTCTTTAAACTGAGAGCTCTTCAACTTCAAGGCTTGCTGACTAAAGCTCAATTCTTTTGGGAACACCACATCAGCTCTGGTATTTAAATGTTTTCTTCCTCTTTCGGAGTCGCTTGAAGCTGATTGATAAAGCAGAGCTGCTTTTGCAAGGCTTTCTTGTCTACTGCAGTCCCGAGTTTTAGCTGCCGATAGCAGTAAGAGCCCGTTCTGACAAACCAACTAGTTTCTTCTTAGCCTTTTATCGCCGTTTCAGTTCTTTACTCTTGTTTTGAATATATTTCGCCGTTTCTGCCATAGCTCTCATCATGTCAAATTCAGGCTCTTCCGGCTGTGCTGGTGGCTCTGGTTTGGTTCCTCTTCGGAGTCGCTTGAAGTTGGTTGATAGTTAGAGCTGCTTGCAAGGCTTTTGTTCACGCATCCTGTGTCTTAGCGTTTCAATCGCTGCGATGGCTTGTCGACAACTCAACTAGTTTTCAGCTTTATCGTTTCCCAGTTCCTTTGCTCTTGTTTTGAATAGCCTTCACAATCCTGCCAGCCTTATCATAGTCAATCTTAGGTTCTTCTTGGCTGAGCTGGTTGCTCCTGGTGTTATTCCTCTTTTGGAGTCGCTTGAAGTTGGTTGATAGAAGTTAGAGCTGCTTGCAAGGCTTGTCTACCGCATCCTGAGTCTTAGCTGCTTCAATCGTTGCGATGGCTTGCCCGGACAACTCAACTAGTTTCTTCTTAGCTTCTTTATCGCCGCTCATCTCTTGCTCTTGTTTTTGAATGTACCAGACTTGCTACAGCTCATCATAGTCAATCTTAGGCTCTTCCGCTGTGCTGGTGGCTCTGTGTTGGTTCCTCTTCGAGTCGCTTGAAGCTGGTCGATAGAAGAAGGCCAGGTTACCTTATCGACTGCATCCTGAGTCTTGCCGTTTCTCAATCGCTGCGATGGTTGCTCGACAACCCAACTAGTTTTCTTAGCTTCCTATCATCACCTAGTTCCTGCCTGTTTTGGATACCTGTCAGACCTAAGTATAGCCTTATCAGGTTAGGCTCTTCTATTGGGCTGGTGTTTTCGACACCGTAGTTTTCTTCCTTATCACGATCGTTTGCAGAACTGGTTGTTGCTTCTTCTGGTGAACTTTGTGCATTTGCAGAACTTCTGTTGAAAGTTGTTCTGATAATTTGTCCGGCTTGACTTGAAGGCTTGACGCGCCTCCGAGTGTCCTCTCTCTTCAAGCTTGTTTGGTCACTATCCAATTCATCCTTCCAGTTCTCATAGCCATGTCCTTCTTGGTATAAAGAGCATCATCTTCTCCATGAGTGATAAACTGGTCAATCCTGGATACCAATATTTTTCGTAGTATCGTCACGTTTTGATCCAATTGCATAATATACATGCCAACCTTCAAGTCCTCTGTCAAACGAACGAGAGTCTGATCACCTTGACGTGTGGCAGCAAAATTAACAAAGGTACTTCTACTGCTGTATTCAGACGCACACTCAGTACCATCTTGATACTGACTTCTCTACTGTCTAACGTCACCTTGTAGATACTACACCTGGGTCTACAAAACTTAATTCTAAACCTGTACCGTAGAAGTAGGCTGTTACACTAGCATTTTTTCTTTTGCTCTTCTGTTAAAACGACCAAATGACGCCCATGACTCAGTGTTTTTTGGTGGTATTTACCTGATGAATTGGTTTCATGGTGCCATCCTGGCCAGGTAACAAGTTGACTTGCCTGATCATCATGATCGACTTGATCTTTGAAGCAATTCAGCCTTTCTATTACTGAACAGTTGCTTGAAGGTAACCATGCGCATCACCTGAAGCGCTAGTCATTTTACTTTTAGTTAAAGATTAACCAGTTTGTTCAGTAAAGTCACCTGTCGGAATTGTCAAAGTTTTTTTCTGTTTCAATTACCTTTGGAAGGTCAAATCAGCTGTTGTATTCAGAACCTTACCGTGAACTCCCTGTCTTGCCCAGTCAACATGAACTGTCGCAGCTCCCTTGCTACCACCAACACGTTTAATGGTTACAGTAACTGCTGTCCTTTTGAACTTCATAGGTTGTTTTTCTAACCCAAACATACCTTACCGCGCATTATTGAGCGTATATTACCTTCTGTTGCAATAGCTTGCCAGTTTTATGACGAGTTCACGCGGGTGTCTACCTGGAGCTAAGTCATCTGTTTGTAAACTATCTGGCTACGTTTGCCGACAGCATTGTTGGTTTGTACGTCTGCAACCTTGACCATCAACGTAAAACCGACATTTCACCGTGTGTGGTTTGGATCCACTAGATAATGACATGTTTTAGTTCCGTTGAAACGGTAAGTGACGCTTTGCATCTTTTTGGTTAGTCCACACAGAAGTTCCGCGGATACCACAGATTCGCCATACCGTCAGCTTTGCTTTATCTGCTGTTGTATTTGAATGGTAATCTAGTCCTAGAGGGTGTAAACCATCTGCTTTCTCGATAATGCTTGGAGTTTTTACAGAGAAGCTTGTCAAACAGGTGCGCCGCGCACCAGCATAGTCACACGAATCTTTAAAGCCCACAGGTTGACCTTTGGACGAGACGACGATAACCAACAGTCGAACCTTCCATATGAACCAGTTAATCATTGAGCTCAACTTCAACCTTAAATCCAGAGATACGTTGACCTTGAAGCAATATTCTTCTTTTTAGTTCGACCACGTCAGCGTCTTTGACCGAGATCCACAGTAACTACCTGTCTTGGCATCATTTGACAATGCCTAACTAGTATCATCCTTACCATCGGTTAGGCCGCTTGCTTGGTACAAGCAGATTCTTACGATAGGAGCTTGGCAGTAACTGTTATGCTTTAGCAAACCAGTTGCATACATTTGATCCAAGGTTGTTTTGAATTCTTCAAACGAGCGACGCTCCAGCATCTGCGAATTTACTTTCTTTATTGGTAATGTTGAGTAGAAGTGGCGTTCCACGACCAACAGACTTGGTATGATATCCATCAAATCTTTGATTGATTTGGCTATGATTGTCATGTAGAACTAACCTGAACGGATAGAACATTCGTTTCACCCAGAAGCATATATCACCATCTGGATCTCCGTGGTTGAGATAGTCATTCTTCACATCGTCAGTGATTTTAGCTTTCTTAACCTTATGCCAAACTGGATCTCCAGTGATACCACGTTCATTACCGATCCAACGGACACTTGTTGGTTGAGCAGAGAAGAGAAGGACATCCCTTCAGCTTCCTTGATGTACTCTGAACCACCTGTCAAAGTTGGTGTTTTTGAGCTCCACACACGCGCCACCGTCCATCCAAACTTCGATAATTTACCATTATTTCCATATTTAGATTGCCATGATTTTTCTGAAGATTGAGGTAGTATTCGTTGTAATTTTTCAGTTGAAACATGATATTTAGGTTATTGGCATCCCATGGTGATAGGTAAACACCCATATTCATGTCATACTTGGTTGCTGATTTAGAGATTTCTTCGAGAAGGTCTCCCTTACCGTCTTTCCATGGACTTGCAGCTACCGTATGGTCTGTGTATTTAGATGGGATAAATTACAAAACCGTCATGGTAAGCTTGACAACCATGATTGTTCGTTTGAACCCAGCATCCTCTCAAAGTCTTAACCACTGGTCTGTATCAAGGTTTGTCGGATTAAAGTTTTGAGTGATTTTTCTCACCGTCTCCACTCAGAGTTGGTGGCAGTTCATTCCATAGTGGATGGCATGCCAATCTTTCCTTGTAGTCTAACTAAATTTACTTGGCAGGTCCATAAGCTCAATTTCTGTTTCTTCGTCTTTGGATCCACTCACTGGAGTTACAGGAGTTACTGTTTTGATCTTTCAATTTTTTCGTATTCAAAATAACTGTCTACCTTTATGTTGATTGTTGCTTGGCTTGCATTGACTGCACGGCCTGCAATTTCTTTGGTTTGGAATCAGGAACAAAGGAAATTTATATTTCTTTACTCAATATTCACAGTTGTGCTGCCAATTTCTTGATCTGTACCTTTCTAAGCGGTAATTTGTCGTCGAAGGAATTTTATTGACTTTATAAAACAACCTTGATGACGCGAGTTCTCGCAGGAGCCTCCCTAGCCATAACGTTACATCATCTCCCAAGCATCTTTCAGTTGCTTATGACAGCTTTCTTCAACACCGAGACAATCACATTTGTCTTTACCTTCGTAGTTGCCTCTTCAATTTCTGTTTTATAGTTATAACAACTGAGCTCCAACTTCTGCTCAACAAAGTATCGTTTTGACTGATTATCTTTTCTGGTCTACGTGTTCGATAACAACTCGTCCATATTCAACACCTTCAAGGAGAGTTGCTACACCACTTCATCGAAGGAATATTTGTTTTCACCACAGCAGTCTTATTTCGAATATTTTCCTCTGGAGTGAAGTAATAACGATTGCCGTTATCGCCTTGATACCAACCTTTGACACCGTATTTGTCAATGATTTCTTGACCCATGCCAATTGTTCTGGCGAGAGGACAAGCCTCCTCCAAAGCGATCTTTTTCATAATGTTTGCATTATCGACAGTTCCAATGTTGGTGTGGATCCCAATGACCCGCTCATCACCAAGCGATAATCCCCACCACCAAAAGACTTGGATACAGAAGTCAAACGATAAGTGACACTAACTGTCTTTTATCATCATACTTTCAGCACCTTTAACACCGTCCGCCTTATACAATTGACCTGAACAATTGGTTCCTTCAATTCTGGAGAGAAGTGAATCTAGGTAACCGATGGTGCCAAGAGGTTCCAGCTTGCATTCTCGATGTTCTGCTAAAGGAGTAAAGGTATGCCTTATTTGGACTTGCAATTGAAAGTGAACTGAGTTACAACCAAGGTTGATCATTCTTATGAAGTCACCGAATTTTTTTCTTTGTTCCAGAAATGAATATCCTCTTTTCCTTGAACAAAACTGTATTTCCTGAGCTTGGCAAGAATTATTCTAGCAGTATTTGAACCTACATTGTATTAGAACTTAGCTGTGTCACCACCATTTACAGAGCCTTATTAGTATCCGCATCCTTGACTAAGAAGTTGTGTACCACTGTCGTAGATGATATTTGAGTTACAAATACCTGAACCCGAGTTACAGTATCGCTGATCACCGCCATTTGCCAAAGGAGAGCTAAGGATTGAATAAACCAGTAGCAGATGTAGCTGGTTGACCTTCATAATTGATATGTTATATCTTGTCCGCCATTACACGGCTCTCTATTTCTTCTTTTCCAGCTTCAGATGGACAGTCGAGTAGTTTCAAAATACCTAGTCTCACTTGGGCCATATCTTTCCTGATACAATAGCCGTGTATCCACTTTTTCATTGGTGTATCAGAAGTACACGATCAGAAATTTCTTCGTGAGTAACGTCAGCCACTTCAGCAGTTTTCCTTCCTCTGCCACCTCTCAACAGCAGGTTCTTATTTTTCAGTTACTTTCTTTGACTGCCTTTTTTCATATCAACATCTACCACTTCTTTTTGCTTGACTATCTACTTCAAGCTTGGTTCTGTCACAAGTTCACTAGCCGCAACATTACCAGATGCAAAAAAGTAAGACCGATTGGCAGAGTACAACACCAATACGTTTACGAATAATAGCCTGACCTTTTCTAAAAAAACATTGTTTCATCAACACTTAATCTTCAGAGCAGTCAGCTACGCCCGAGCTCAGTGTTACCCAAGTGGTACTTCATTTGATTCCTTAGCTGTACCCTTTCTCTGAGCTATTTATTTTGAGCAATATAGTTGTAAAACTGCTTATATTTTCAAAAATAAAATAAAGCCTCCATTAGCAAGAATTTTTCTAGAGTTTTCGCATTATAAATATACTATGTTATATTAAAAAATGCAAGGGCTTTCTGGTGCTTTAACTAGATTTTTACTAAATGATCATT
>BNJU01002240.1_pt1 | contig 29153 bp, 44 predicted proteins | sample 8539281 | NCBI WGS metagenome assembly BNJU01 (sample SAMD00202456, study PRJDB9452) | human saliva metagenome | isolation source: human saliva | place: Japan
TCCAAGTTGGTTCTCTAAACTAAAGCGAACACGCTCTTGGATGTTTTTTTGAAACTTCGCTGATTTTTGTACCGTAACTCAAAACAGTATATACATCAACTGCAATACTACCGTCTTCAGTCGCTTTCACGACTACACCTTTTTGAATAATTTTTTTCTTACCAAGAAGGGCTTGAAAATTATCTTTGAGGGCATTTTTACTAGCCATACCGACTACACCAAAAATTTCAGTTGCTGCACCACCTACAACAGTAGCGATCACATCATCAGTTAGTTCGACTTGACCATCTTTTGTATTAATTTTTACAGTCATTTTTTTTACCTCAACTAGTTGATACTCTATTTTATCATATTTCAGCCCAACTGTAAAAAGCAGAATGATGTATCATCGGATATTTGCTTGATTTTTTTCAAATGATTTCAACTTTCGAGTAAAAAGAAAAAGACCCTAATCGGTCTTTTCATGTTTATTAAACGCGTTCTACTTTTCCTGATTTCAAAGCACGAGCTGAAGCCCAAACTTTTTTAGGTTTACCATCGATAAGAACAGTAACTTTTTGAAGGTTTGGTTTTACGGCACGTTTAGTTTGGTTCATCGCGTGTGAACGGTTGTTTCCTGATACAGTCTTACGACCTGTAAAAGTAACATACTTTAGCCATTGTGTTTTTCCTCCTATTAGATCTAATATAGCGGATGTGCTAGCACCACATACCGTACTATGTTATCACACTTTCTCCATTTTGGCAAGGGAATTGGAAGACTTTTTTTATTTGACGTAGACGACACCAAGTTTCCCGAAAGCTACGTCTCCACGGATAATCAAGGTTTTGCTGGTTGGGGCTACAGGAGCATCTGCCTTGGTCTGCACCACAGAAAGTTTCCACCTTAAGATCTACTCTCCAGTGTTGGGGAACATAGACAACTGCATTCCCAAATCCGACTTCTATCTTCAAGGTTGCGCTATCACCTAACATCTCTGCATTGTCATAATAAATCTTGGCATTCCCGAAACCGACTTCAAACTCGTCTTCTACCAAATCTTGGTTCTGCTTGTAAAATGTACCCGCCCCAAAAGCGACTTCCTTGTCTGTCAGAATGGTCTTTTCACCATCATACCACCATTTTTTCCCATTCCAAGTTCTATTAGTATGAGTCAGCATACTAACTCCGAGCACGATTAGAACTCCTGCCCAGAACAGTGACTGATTGGGAATCGGTAAAATGTCATAAAAATGATTGGCAATCAATAGGGCCACTAGGGCTGTAAAAGAGGCTGAAGTGAGGTGGCGACGAAGGATTGCCTCAACTGATTGATAGGCAAAAAATCCAATACCAATCAAGGGCCAAATCTGCCCTCCAAATGAAGGGATTCCAAAATTCCCCTGTAACAATACTAAAGCTGCCAATACTAGCAACACAATACCAAATGCTTTCTTTTTCATCTTCTTACCTCATGTTTCTTAGATTTTCTTTTAGGAGGGATTGGTAATGCCGTGACACGTGCACCTCCTTGTGGGTCTGATAAAAGGAAATAGTTCCTGTACCTGAGAAGGACTTGTCCACCGAGTAGACCTGCCGAAGATTGGCAATGGTCGACTTGGATACCCGACTGAAATAGCGAGGCAGGATGGACTCTAACTCATAAAGCTTGAGCCGAACCTCATAGGCATCTTTCTGGGTATGGGCGTAAATCTTGCTACCTTCTGTCTCAAAAAAGAGAATTTCTGACAAGTCTAAGTAATACTCCCCGTCCCCTTATAAAAAGATCAACCTAGGAGCCTTGGTTTCTTGCAAGAGTCGTTGCAAATCAGCTATTTCATCTGTCAGGGCTGCAGCCTTGATGACAATCTCTGTCTCAGTTAATTCACCATCAATCTCGATTCGTAACTTCATCCTATCTCCTTTCTGCATCTACTATACCAAAGCCCTTAAGACTTTACAAGGGCAAAAAAGCAAGTGGTCACTTTTGACCCGTAAGTGGTTACGAGGCCAGGCCCACTTGCTTTGCTTTTTACAAAATAAAGAAGAGAATTCCCCAGATGAGCCCACAGGCATAGCCAACCAAGACATCCTTGGGATAATGAACGCCACCCAAGACTCGAACCAGACCGAGAAGAGCTGATAATACTAATAAAATCAAGCCCACAGGAAGATTTGCGTGCAGACAAGCCATGGAAATGATGGTCGCTGAAAAGACATGGCGGCTGGGCATTGAATTGCCAGAACTGTCCTTGTCTAATAGTGGGACAATTCCCCAAGCCTCATAAGGACGCGGTTGATTAATCCACTTACGAACTAGCGTCAATAGGACAAAGCCAGAAGCTGGCACTAAGATATAAGCATAAAGGTCGTTCACCAATCCCTTGCTCATAAAGCTTGTCCCCAACAAGGTCAAGTATGCCAAGGGCATCAGGACTGTCATCATGCGATTAAAAACACGCATCAGTTGTAATCCTTGTGGATAGTCGAAGGAGGTTTGATTTCCTTTTATCATACCACTCTTGATAGTTTTTCATGTATTTCTCGTTATTCCTATTCTTTTCACAAGAAGCCTGTTAGCTTCTCCTACTCTAGTATAGTGTAGAAAAAGAAGGCCGTCAAGCCTTCTTTTAGTTTATTCTTCTACTTCATCTTCTGTAAATTGACTATTGTAGAGGTCAGCATAGAAACCACCCTGAGCCATAAGCTCCTCATGATTGCCTTGCTCGATGATATTTCCATCTTTCATGACAAGAATCAAATCAGCATTACGGATAGTTGACAAGCGATGGGCAATGACAAAGGATGTGCGTCCCTCCATCAAACGGTCCATAGCCTTTTGAATCAACTCCTCTGTACGTGTGTCTACTGAGGATGTCGCTTCGTCCAGAATCAAAAGCGGAGAATCCTTGAGCAGGGCACGAGCAATGGTCAAGAGTTGTTTTTGTCCGACTGACAAGGTCACTGTATCATCCAAGACGGTATCGTATCCATCTGGTAAGGTTGTGATAAAGTGGTGGATTCCTACTGCTTTGGTAGCCTCAATCACACGTTCATCACTAATTCCCTGTTTGATTGTAGATGAGATTTTCTCGAATGGTTCCCTCAAAGAGCCAGGTATCCTGCAAGACCATCGAAAAGGCGTCATGAACTTCTGAACGCGTCATATCCTTGGTATCTACACCGTCAATGCGAATACTTCCCTTATCAATCTCATAGAATTTCATCAAGAGGTTAACAATAGTCGTCTTCCCAGCTCCAGTTGGTCCAACAATGGCAATCTTTTGCCCTGCATGAGCTGTCGCAGAAAAGTCATGAATGATGGTTCGCTCAGGAGTGTAACCAAAGGAAACTCGGTCAAAGACAACTTCACCCTTCATACCAGACAATTGTGTTTCCTTATGAGATTCGTCTTCCATCTCAGCTTCACTTAGAAACTCAAAAACACGTGTCATAGCTGCACTAGCTTGTTGTAAGCTGGTAATCCCTTGGGCAATCTGTGATAAGGGTTGAGAGAAGGTACGAACATAAACCATAAAGGCTACGATAATCCCAATACTGATATGGCCTTCAAGAGCCAAGGCAGCACCGACGATAACAACCAATACATAACTAAAGTTTCCGACAAAGAACATAGCAGGCATCATGATCCCTGAAATAAACTGAGATTTCCAGATACTATCATGTAGATTTTGATTCAATCCTGCGAATGTTTCTTTAGTTGGTTCCACAGCGTTATAGCTGGTCACAACATTGTGGCCTGAGTACATTTCTTCCACATAGCCGTTTACAGCTGCTAGGTTGTTTTGTTGGGCTTTAAAGTAACCCTGTGACTTAGCCATAATGACTGAGACAGCCGCAAAACCTACAAGGGTTGAAACAACTGTTACCAATGCCAAAATCCAGTTCATGCCAAACATGGTAATCAAAACAGCAATCAGCAAGAAGCTAGCTGAGAGAACCGTTCCCAGACTTTGGTTGAGGGACTGAGCTGCCGTATCGACGTCATTTGTTACACGAGAGAGAGTATCTCCTTGAGAATGGCGGTCAAAATAAGCAAGTGGCAGACGGTTAATTTTTTCAGCAATAGCTGTTCGCAAACGTTTTGAAAAATGTTGGATACTCGTTGAAAAAATATAGGCTTGCGTATAGTTTAGGATAATACCAATCACATATAGGATGACCAAAAAGCTAGCAATACTTGAGACAGCCTCTAGGTCAATCTCTGTCATTAACCCATCTGAAATCAAGTTGGTAATTTCTTTTATTTTAATTGGACCATACACCGTAATGATACTTGAACATACAGCTGCCACAACAGCTACTAGTAGGGGAAATTGGAGACCTGCTAGAAAAGGTTTATATTGTTTCCATAAGGACATTTTCTTATTTTCCATGTTCCAATTCCTCCTTCGATAGTTGTGAATAGGCAATTTCTTGATAAACTTCGTTGGTTGCAAGAAGTTCCTTGTGGGTGCCTTGTCCCACGACTTTCCCCTGATCCAATACTAAGATCAAGTCTGCGTCCATAATGGTTGAAATGCGTTGGGCAACGATTAACTTGGTCATAGACTGTGTTTTTTCAGCTAATACTTGGCGCAAGATACGGTCTGTCTTGTAGTCCAAGGCCGAGAATGAATCATCAAAAATGAGAATTTCTGGTTTACGAGCCAAGGCACGCGCAATGGCCAAACGTTGTCTTTGTCCTCCTGAGAAGTTGGTTCCACCTTGAGCCACTTCTGAGGATAGACCCGGCTTCCTTGTCCTCGATGAAACCTTTTTAGACTGGGCCAATTCAAGAGCTTGCCACATAGCGGTCTCGCTTAGTGGAGTTTCTGGACTCTTACCAAAGTCTAGATTCCCTTGACATCTCCTGAGAAAGAGAACAGCTTTTTTTGAGGGATATAGCCGACTTTATTCCGCAAGTCTTCCAAATCATAATCCTGCACATTGACGCCGTCCACTAGGATTTCTCCATCTGAAACGTCATAAAAAAACGAGGCAAGAGGTTCACTAGCGTAGATTTACCAGAACCAGTTGAACCGATAAAGGCAACTGTTTGACCAGCTTCTGCCTTGAAGCTGACATGTTCCACAACTGCTTCTGAGTTTTTTTAGAATAGCGGAAGGTGACATCACGGAATTCCACTTGACCTTTGAATAGAAGAATCTGCCGTCTGTGGTTGACTAGGATTTTCAATAGAAGAATGCAAGTCCAGCACTTGATTGATACGTCCTGCAGAAACCAAGGTACGAGGAAGGACGATAAAGAGAGCTCCCATGAGCAAGAATCCCATCACGACCTGCATGGCATAAGACATGAAGACCACCATATCACTAAAGAGTGGTAGACGGTCTGTCAGGCTAGCATCATTGATGATATAGGCACCAATCCAGTAAATAGCTAGACTCAAGCCACTCGAAATCGCCATCATAATGGGATTCATAATAGCCATCAATCGGTTGACAAAGAGATTGAGACGAGTGACTTCATCGTTGGCTGCTTCGAATTTTTTATCTTGATAATCTTCAGCATTGTAAGCACGAACCACTCGAATCCCTGTCAAGCTTTCACGAGTAATACTATTGAGTTTATCTGTCAATTTCTGGATGACAGATTGTTTTGGAAAGGCCAGAGTCATGAGAACTGTTGTCATCAGAACATTGACGATAACAGCCACCACTACTGCCCAGAGCCAGTATTCAGATTTGCCAAGGATTTTTCCAATGGCCCAGATAGCCATAATAGGACCCACGAGTGACCACCTGGAGTCCCCATAGTAAAGAGCATTTGAATCTGCGTGATATCATTAGTCGTCCGAGTCAAGAGACTTGGGATTGAGAAAACGTTTAATCTCTGTCTGCGAGAAATCTAGAACACGATGAAAAAAATATCGCTTCGTAAATGAGTTGTGTAAGACGTCGCAACGCGAGCAAAGCAAAAAAATCCAACAGTAACGGATGACAGAAAAGCAAGTAGAGACAAGCCCTATCATCTTAATGGCTGGTGACCAAAGTGCACCCATATCCGTACCTGGAGTTCCAATCAATTCTGTAATTTTCTGAAATGTAAGTCGGTACTTCTAACTCTAGATAGACCGAGAAAACAGGTAAAGAGGACAGTCAAGAGAATCATTCTCCACTCTTTTTCCTGTGATACGCTTAGCGAGTTTTCTTTCATCTTCCCTCCTATTTTTTTCTACATTGGCTTGTAATTGAGCCATGACTTCCTCAAAAATAGCTAGTTTTTCTTCAGATACTCCATCGAGTAAACTGCGGTCAATTCGTTCAAAGAAAGACTTGACCTGCTTCATTTGAGAGCGAGATTTTTCAGTCAAATGAACAAATTTTGCCCTGTTTATCACTTTGGACTCGCCTCCAACTCCACCAAACCATTTTTGCACCATGCGCTTCACTAAATTGCTGGCAACTGACTTGGTGACATTGAGTTCTTGTTCAATATCCTTGATAAGCGTCAATTCTTGATCCTGCTCACGACGATCTAAAAAACGAAGAACCTGACCTTGCGGTCCACCCATGACTTCAATACCACAACGTTTGGCTTCCTTTTTTACCATCAGGTGAAGTTGATGACCAAAACGTTTAAAGACCAACATCGGTTTATCCATGATTTCCCCCTTCTAAACAAAAATAGTTCCCACGAGAACCAATTGGTTTTCATGAGAACTATTTTATCATTTTCAAATAAGATGTCAAGAAAAAAAGTTTCCAGGAGAACTATTTTATTTAAAAATTGACATTAGGGCTCATTTTTATCTATAATAAACACTATCTTACACGTAGATAATTTTCAGCCTAACTAGAAATGAGAAACTTACAAATGAAACAAAAAGAAGAGAAAATCTTAGGAATCATAGCCATCATTTTGGGGACGCTCGCGCTTCTTGGATCCTGGTTGCCAATCATTAGCGTACTAGCCTTTTTTTCTTTGCCATTATCGCTATAGTCCCTAGGAGTTTTTTTGGTATCGGCCGTAATCTCAAAAAAATCGTAAAAATATTGGCTATTATCGGAACGAGCCCTAGGTATTCTATCTATTTTTCCTTGTCTTAATGACGCAAGTATTACCTTCTGGTGTTTTTACTGACCTAGCTAGAAATTTTCGCAACCCATACAGAAATCTAACCTCTTTAACAGAGGATGAGGAATTTGGAAACTTACCAGATTATAGATCAGATGAGGATAATGATCAAGAGGATACGGAAGATACCGATTCCTTCGCTTGGACCCAGGAGCAATTCGATGCTTTGATCGAAGGTGACACCTCGAATCGAGGAAAAGGCGGCTCCAACTACAAAGATATCATCAGCAAGCATGGACTGCCAGATTCTGAAATCGAGTCAACCTCAGGCGACTATGAGATTAAAAAAATCTCCTATGTCTCACTCGGTTCTAATACTAAGACAGTGGTACTGACTTTCGTAAAACAGGAAAATGGTCAGTTTCTTCTCATCCGTAAATTTGCCCTAGGATTAGACAGAACAGAGCAAACTGATGATGGAGTAAGAGTCTAAGATAACTAAAAAGCGAACAGACTTAATGCTGCTCGCTTTTTTATTAGAATCCATCTACGTTTGTGTAGATTTTTTGTACGTCTTCGTCGTCTTCAAGAACGCTGTATAGTTTTTCAAATGTTTCCAAATCTTCACCTGACAACTCAACTTCTGATTGAGGAATCATTTCCAATTCAGTTACTTGGAATTCTTCAATACCAGATTCACGCAAAGCAACGATAGCCTTGTGTAGGTCAGTTGGAGCTGTGTATACAGTGATTGTTCCTTCTTCTGCTTCTACATCGTCTACATCAACATCTGCTTCAAGCAAAAGCTCAAAGATAGCATCAGCATCATCACCAGCAAAGACGATAACACCTTTGTTGTCAAAGAGGTAAGATACAGAACCTGAAGCTCCCATGTTTCCACCGTTTTTACCAAAAGCAGCACGGACATTGGCAGCTGTACGGTTAACGTTTGAAGTCAAGGTATCAACAATCAACATAGAACCATTTGGTCCGAACCCTTCGTAACGTCCTTCTGTAAAGGTTTCGTCTGTGTTTCCTTTTGCTTTATCGATAGCCTTATCAATCACGTGTTTTGGCACTTGCGCTTGTTTAGCACGATCGATAACGAATTTCAAAGCAGTGTTTAATTCTGGATCTGGTTCACCTTTTTTAGCTGCTACATAGATTTCTACACCAAATTTTGCATATACTTTAGAGTTAGCTCCATCTTTAGCCGTTTTCTTGGCTACGATATTGGCCCATTTACGTCCCATTAGGAATCTCCTTTTTTCACATTTTAATCTTTCTTATTATAACACAAGTCTAGCTGATTTTCACTAGAGGAAATGGATTTTTCTTTTATAAATGAAGCTAGGATTTCCCGCCGACTGCCAAGATTTTCTTGCCTTCTTTTATCCAAGGGTGCTGGGAAAGTGAAATATAAAGCTGGGCGGTCATAACAAGCCAAAGGAGGGGTTCGCATAGGATCACACCCGTATAACCTGCCCAAGGAATAATCCAAGCGACGAAAAAAATTTTCCCGATAAACTCGATAAAACTAGATACGAGGGGCAAGAATTTTTGACCGAGACCCTGCAAGCTATTTCTATAAATCAATAAAAGACTCAAAAACGGATAGAATACTGAACTGATACGTAGATACAAAGCCCCATTTTCAATCAAGTAAGCGTCTGTCGAACTTGCCAGGAAAGAAACTAGGCTAGGACTTGCAAAAAATAGGAACACACAAGCAAAGGTCGCCCAAGACATACTCAAATAACTCCCTATACGAAGACCTTGAACGATACGTTCGGGACGTTTCGCTCCAAAGTTTTGAGAGATAAAAGTCGTCATCGAAGCCGAAATAGCCGTCATTGGCAATAGGGCAAAGGCCATGATTCTACGCGCTGCCGTTTGGGCGCTGATAATCACTGCTCCAAAGCCATTAACAGAGGATTGCAAGATGACGCTTCCGATAGAGACAATTGACCCCATCAAGCCCATGGCTAGACCTTGTTCCAAGAGATCCACATAGAGATCCTTATTCCATTTGAAATGTTTGAGACCTGGAAGAAGCTCTGGAACACTCTTGCGAATATAGAAATAACAGAGAATAGCTGACAAACCTTGCGAGATGATGGTTGCAAGACCTGCAGACTGAACCCCCAACTGCAATTGTGTAATAAAATACAAATCTAAAATGACATTAACGATAGCTGAGAAAATCAGAAAAGCAAGTGCTGCAAGGCTGTCACCAATTGATCGTAGCAATCCTGCAAAGAGATTATAGGCAAAGCTAACTCCCACACAGCTAACAATCATGGAAATATATTCATAAGATTGGGGGAGAATTTCTGCAGGTGTTTCGAGATATTGTAAGAGCGGATAAAGGCCGAAGAACCCCATCAACATGACAAGACCACTCAGGATAGCACCTAAAATCCAAGTCGCTGCAACAGCTTCTTTAATCTTTAGCAAAATTACGAGCACCGTAAAGACGGGCAATAACAACTCCCATCCCATTTCCGACTCCGAGGGCAAATCCAATAATCAAATCAAAAATGGCTGTCGTAGCTCCGACTGCCGCCAAGGAATTTTGTCCTAAAAAACGCCCAACAATCAAAATATCAGCTGTATTGTAGAGTTGCTGAAAGATGTTGGACAGTAAAATCGGTAAAGCAAAACTAATCAGTGAAGGAAGGATAGGACCATGAATTAGGTCCACCGTTGATTTTTTTATTCATATGGCTATTATATCAGCTTTCAAGTAGAGGAACAAGGGAGTTTCCTTAAGAAAGCGTTGCCTATATGTAAACAATCTGGTATAATCGTGACAGAAAAGGAGGGTATGTATGAGCTTAACAAGTCAGTTAATTACAGATGTATTTCCCAGACCTTGAGAAAAGTTGAACAATTAAACAAGGAAGCCTTTCCCTGAAGAAGAACGCGTCTCTTTGGAGGAATTTTTTTAAGTTACCAGGATAGAGATGACGCCCACTTTTTTCGCCTTTTTATAACGAAGAAGAATTTGTTGGTTTTGCTTTTTGCTATCGCTAATCAAAAAAAGCATTCTACATCAGCTTTTTTTGCCATTATGCCCCCATCTCCGCAGTCATGGCTACGGGAGAGAAATCATTGAAAAACTCATTGATTTTTACCAGCGTACCATGATTCTTGAAGTGGAGCGATTGGACGAAGACTGTGATAATCTCGAACAACGAAAAGGCCCGCATGGACTTCTACTTACAAAAATGGCTTTTAAAACTGCCAACGCTTTTCTTTAGAATACGAGGGAATGAGTTTTGAAATTCTCTATCGTGGTGACCACTTTTGATGAAGAGGCCTATCGGAACATCTTTCAAAAATTGCAAGAAGAGAATTATTTCGACTTTCGTATCAAATATCGACGCTTTAGTGAACACTAGTCAACATGAAAATAAAAAGTAGCAGTTTTTACTGCTACTTTTTATTTTTATTCTTCAATTTCGATTTCAAGAGCATCGCCCAAATCAAGAGTTACTTCTTTGTTAGAGTCCGTATCAGCTGCTGAAGTTGCTTTTAGAACCTTCTTCCTCTTCGATCAAAACCATATTGAACACGAACTTGGTGGTCAATTTCATCAAAGATTTCTGGGATGATCTGCCAAGTATTTCTTAGCATTCTCAGAACCTTGTCCGATTTTTTCACCCTTGTATGAGTACCAAGCACCTGCTTTTTTTGGATGATATCCAAATCACTAGCAATCTTCAAGAGTTCACCAGTTCTAGAAATACCTTCTCCGTACATGATTTCAACAAGAGCTTCTTTGAACGGTGGAGCAACCTTGTTTTTTTCACAACTTTAATCTTCGTTTCTTTACCGACGTTAGTATCTTTTTGGTCGCCAGTTCCCTTTAATTTGTGTGCTTCCACGAACGTCCAAACGAACTGAAGCATAGAATTTAAGGGCACGTCCACCAGGAGTTGTTTCTGGATTTCCAAACATAACTCCAACTTTTTCACGCAACTGGTTGATGAAGATCGCGATTGTCTTAGTCTTATTGATAGAAGCCCCAAGTTTACGCATAGCTTGGCTCATCATACGAGCTTGAAGACCAACGTGGCTATCTCCGATATCCCCGTCGATTTCTGCACGAGGAACAAGAGCTGCAACCGAGTCAATAACGACAAGGTCAACTGCACCTGAGTCAATCAATTTTCCTGCAATTTCAAGACCTTGTTCACCTGAGTCTGGTTGTGACAAGAGCAATTCATCAATGTTCACTCCAAGTGCCGCTGCATAAGCTGGATCAAGAGCATGCTCCGCATCGATAAAGGCTGCAATTCCACCTTCTTTTTGCGCTTGTGCTACAGCGTGAAGGGCTACTGTTGTCTTACCTGATGATTCTGGACCGTAGATTTCAATGATACGTCCCTTTGGATAACCACCTGAACCAAGTGCAATATCAAGCGCCAAAGAGCCTGAACTCATTACTTGCACTTTTTGTTCTGCGCGTTCACCTAAACGCATGATTGAACCCTTACCGAAGTCTTTTTTTCAATCAATTTAAGCGCATCATTCAAAGCTTTTTTTCACGATCAGCTCCAAATTTTTTTCCCAATTTCATCTAATTTTTTTGTTGGTTTTTTTCGCCATTTTTGTTCTCCTATATTTTTAATGATTCTAAGAACCTTCTTCTATTATATCAAAAGTCAGTCACTTAATAAAGCTTTGCGAACTAAGTTGAAAGCATGCATAACCGCAATTTTACGAACATCTGCTCGACTCCGTCCTGCGATATTAGCTTGAATAACTTCTGTGCCTGATGCTTGAGATAGCCGATGAAAAACTGTACCCTGCTGGATGCCCTTCTAGGCTATCCGGACCAGCTACTCCTGTCAAGCTAATCCCAAAATCTGACTGTGTTTTGAGGCGAGCCTGCTCAGCCATTTTTTCCGCTGTAAATGCTGACACAACTCCATGTTCTTCCAACTCTTCTCGTGGAATCTCTAACATCTTTGCCTTTTCTTCTAAACTATAAGTGACAAAACCACCTTTAAAGATAGCTGACACTCCCGAAAAGTCTGCCAAAGTTGCTTGGAAAAGCCCAGCTGTCAAACTTTCCGCAGCCGTTATGGTTTTATGTTGCTTTTTCAATTTCTCAACAACTACGCTAGCTAGGCTTGCTTCTTCGCCATAACCATAGCAAATATCCTTTAAAGCAACACCTTCAAAAGTCTGACGGGCAAGAATTTTGTACCTCAAGATCGATCCAAAGCTTTTCTAGCTTCTTCTTGACTAGTAGCCTTTGGTAGACAAACGCAGAGTCACTTCTCCCTGTTTTTTTGCATAAGGGTGCCAAGGTTGGATCTGTTTGCTCTTCAATCAAATCCGACAAAATCGTCACTAGCTGGCTCTCACCAATACCAAAGAAACGTAGCACACGTGAGTACAACTTAGCTCCTGTTGTCAATCTTGGCAGCAGCTCATTTAAAACCATGGGTTTTAGTTCACTTGGCGGACCTGGTAGAACAACATAAGTCACGCCAGCCACCTCAATCATGCCACCAACTGCTAGTCCCGTTTCATTTGGGAGCGGGATTGACCCCTCAACAATTTGAGCTTGACGTTCATTATTTGGAGTTCGCGCATAGTCTGGTCGATGAGCAAAGAAATCATCTAATTTAGCCTGTGCTTGAGCATCAAAAGTCAAATCACGCCCTAGAAATTGAGCCAAGGTTTGTTTAGTTAAATCATCCTCCGTTGGTCCCAATCCTCCCGTTAAAATGATCAGATTACTCCGTTCCTGAGCAATCTTCAACAGGGATAAAAGCCGAGATTCATTATCTCCTACAGCTGTCTGAAAGTAAACATCTACTCCGATTTCAGCTAACTTTTCAGACAAAAACTGAGCATTGGTATTGACAATTTGACCAGTTAGAATTTCTGTCCCAACAGCTATTATTTCCGCTTTCATTTTTTCCTCCTACCTATCTATTCGAATTTTTTTGAAAAAAATCGCAGGAAAAATTCCTACGATTTTAGTATTCATTTTCTTATTGTTCTGGTTGTACTTGTTGCCCTTGCTGCACTTGTTGTTCCTGATCTGCAACAGAACCAGTTGTTTGTGGCAAGCGACCATAAATATTTTCATACAAGACAGCATTTGTCTCCAACTCGGTAACTTCTGGTTTGTCCAATGAACGACGCAAAAGATTTTGCATCTCTAACATATGGGCAGATGACACGATTTGGTAGGATGTTCCGTCAATCATTGCATCCTCTCCACGCAATTGCTGAGACTCAATATTCTTAAATGAATCTTGGTAGCCCATCAACTGAGGGATTGTGGTTGTCGTAATTTCGATATTGGTCTGCATATTATCGCTAAGAGCCTTCAAAATTTCTTGGTAGTGGCTAACACTATTCAAACTTAGAATTTTCTCAACAATCTTTTGAATGACTTCGCGCTGACGTTTCTGACGACCGTAGTCTCCCTCTGGATCCTGATAGCGCATACGTGAATACACCAGCGCCTCGTCACCATTTAGGGTTTGTTCCCCAACACCGATAGAAATCGTATTAAATGGTTCCTGGTCTTGGATAGAGATTGGGAAACCTAGAGTGTTGTTTACTGTGATACCGCCGACAGCATCAACCATTCTTTGAAGGCCATGCATGTTGACCATGACATAGCGGTCGATATGGATATTCATCATTTTTTGAATGGTTGAAATAGCAAGTTCTGCTCCACCATCAGCATAGGCGGCATTGAGTTTAGCCTCTGTAACACTACCATCTGGTTGTTGGATTTGTGTCAGAATATCACGTTCCAAACTCATCATAACAACTTTCTTGGTTTTTAGGATTCACTGTTACCAAGATCATCGAATCACTGTTACCCGCCCATGGGTCTGTACGTTCAACGTTACCCGTATCCACACCCATCAGTAGGATTGTCAGGGGTTCAGTTGCCTCGATAACCTTCGTTTCTTCTCCAATTTTTTTATAAGTTTTAGCCAAAGTCTGTGTGCTTTGTTGGTATATCGTGTAGGCATAAGCTCCCACACCAAGCACTGTCACAAGAACAAAGCCTAAAAACATTCCAATTATTTTTTTTGCCATATATTTATTTATCTATCAGTCGACCCATTTGGTAAACATCAAGAAACTCTCCTCCTTCTATACAAGCACCACGTTCCTGTAATCCTTCTATGATGAAGCCCATCTTTTTATATAGATGAACAGCCGCAAGATTGCGTTTTTGAACTGTCAATTGTAAACGTCGAATACTTCCACTCGATTTGGCCCATTCAATAGCTTCCTCCATCAGGATACTACCGAGACCATATCCCCAGTATGCTTTTTTAATTCCAAGAAAGACATCACCAATGTGTCGAACTCGCGGACGTTGATCAGCCGTTATATTGATGACTCCTGCCAATTCTTCATTCAAAAAAGCTAACAGAGTAATCTGATTATCCGATTGGGCCTGCTTATCAATAAAATGCTGCATTTCTGATTCAGTCATTGCAATTCCATTTTCATCCAGACTGGTAAAGCTAGATTCATGACCTATCTGATCCAAAAGTGCAATAAGACCTGAAGCATCCTCTACTTCTGCTTCACGAATTAATAGATCATACTGCATCTGTCAACCTCTGCAAGAGTTTTTCCGCTCGTTGACCATGGGCATGAAAGACAACTTCGCGTCCGTCACCATCTTTGAGAATTTCTAATTCCAGATAGTCGGCTGGAAGAGCCTCACCTAATAGGTGTCCCCCATTCAATAACTGTCACACCTGAACCAAACAGGAATTCATCCAAGTCGATTGAATCTGCATCTCCTTCGATGCGGTAAACATCTAAGTGATACAAGGGTAGACGTCCTTCATACTCTCGAACGATAGTATAAGTAGGACTCTTAATCATTTGATGAATCCCTAGGCCTTTAGCCAGACCTTTTGTTAGTGTTGTTTTCCCAGCACCTAATTCACCAGTCAAAATCAATACATCATTTTTTTCAAGTAGACTACCCAACTCTTGCCCAAGAGCGATTAGTTCATCTTCATTTTTTGTGTGCATGTAAACATTATACCAAAAAGTTTTCTTTTGCGATATTTCTAGTAATAAAAAAGGAGGAGATTCCTCCTTCTTTTTTTAATTTTTGTCATTAGTTAAGAGCCATGCTGATGTAGTTCAAGATGAACAGAGCATCCAAAATCCAAATCATGACATGCACTTCTTTAATTTGACCTTTAACAATCTTTGTCAAAGTATAAGTCAAGAAACCAACAGCAATCCCTTGTGTAATGGAGTAACTGAATCCCATAAAGATAGAGGTGAAGAAGGCAGGAACTGCTTCTGACATATCATCCCAAGGAATATGTTTTTCAAGTTAGAGAGCATCATAATTCCGACGATAATCAAAATTGGTGCTGTCGCAGCTGAAGGAACAATGGCAAGAAGTGGGCTAAAGAAGCTTGATAGGGCAAAACAGATAGCAACAACTAAGGCTGTCAATCCAGTACGTCCACCAGCACCGATACCTGCTGCTGACTCAACATATGTCGTAACATTTGAAGTACCTGCAATGGCACCTACTGAAGTTGCCACCAAGTCAGAGTAAAGAGCCTTATCCAATTTAGCTGACTCATGGTTTTCACCACTTGTCGCGATGATACCAACTTTTTCACCTGTACCGATAAGAGTACCGATAGTATCAAAGATATCTGTCAATGAGAAGGCAAGAATAGCCATCAAAGTTTCTGGCAAACGAGAAGTATTTGAAATCAAAGATCCTAAACCTTCTGAACCAAGAGCAGCACCAAACAAAGTTCCTAGGTCGTTAACTGCTGCTGAAAGATTGTTGCTAGCAAAAATCGATTCCTGACAAATTAACAAGACCAACCGCAATAGCAAGGACTGTCGTTGTTAAGATAGAAAGAATGATACCACCTTTGATACCTTTAACAACAAAGAAGATAGTAATAGCAAGACCTGCAAGAGCTACTAATACTGCTGTAGTATTGAAATCTACCAATCCTGGAACAGCTGCTGAATTCGCAGTAATCGCCGCTTGAGCCTTATCTGCTCCTTCACCTGCTACAGTATATGTACCTGGGTCAATTGAGAATTTCAAAAGGCCAGCATTCTTAATACCAACGTAAGCGAGGAAAACACCAATACCAGCTGAAATTGCTGAGCGAAGTGTTGTAGGAATAGACTCAATGATCATTTTTACGAACATTGGTCAATGTGATAATGAGTGAAATAACTCCACAGATGAAGACCATCCCAAGGGCTTCCTGCCATTTATAACCCATCCCAAATACGACGGTAAATGTGAAGAAGGCATTGAGTCCCATACCTGGAGCTTGCGCGTATGGCAAGTTAGCATAGAAAGCCATCATCAAAGTTCCTACTACAGAACCGATGATTGTTGCCAAGAATACACCCTTGAACAGGCATTCCTGTTTGTGAAAGCATTTGAGGGTTTACAAAGAGAATATAACTCATTGCAAAAGAAAGTTGTTAAACCAGCAAGCACCTCTGTACGGACATCTGTCCCTGTGCTCTTTTTAGTTTAAATAGTTTGTCCATTTTTTTAATCTCCTTTGTCATTTTTACGAACAATATGACTATTATATCATCAATCATTCATATTTTTCAAGATATTTTTTTCTTGAATTATAAAAAAATCTTATCGGATATTATTCTTTTTGTTTTTTTGCTTATTGTCAGCTTTTTCTCTTAGCTTTTTTTGATATAATAGAAAACATCTTATCTGAAACTAGATTCGGGAGGATTTTATGACTAAAAAAATGATTGCCGTTGATTTAGACGGAACCCTACTCAACTCTGAAAGTAAACTTTCTGACTTTACTATTGAAACAATTAAAAAAATCTCTAAGAAAAGGCCACCATGTGGTTATCGCAACTGGTCGCCCATATCGTATGGCCAAAGATTTTTATGACCAACTTGAACTTGAGACTCCTATGATCAACTTCAACGGTTCGCTCACTCACCTACCTGGTAGAGCTTGGAAACATGAAAAATGCCTTACTGTGGACAAAAAATATCTCTTGGATATCGTAAAACGAAAAGAGGATATCGAGGCAGACTTTATCGCAGGTGAATACCGTAAAAAGTTTTACATTACAGCCCCAGACAAGGAAATTGCCGATCCTAAATTGTTTGGTGTTGAAAACTTTCGCCCTGAAAATCAATTCAAGTCTGACTTAGTGACTAAGGGGCCAAACTGTATTTTATTACAAACTAGGGCAGACGATAAATATGCACTAGCAGAAGAGATGACTAGCTTTTACAAGCATCAGCTTAATATCAATACTTGGGGTGGTCCCTTGAATATCCTCGAATGTACTCCAAAAGGTGTTCACAAGGCCTTTGCTCTTGAATACCTTCTAAATGTCATGAATATAGACAGACAGAATCTGATTGCCTTTGGTGACGAACACAATGACCAAGAAATGCTCTCCTTTGCAGGTAGAGGATATGCCATGAAAAATGCTAATCCCGCTCTACTTTCTTTCGCAGACGAGCAATTACCACTAACCAACGAAGAAGACGGAGTCGCTCACTTTTTACAAGAGCAGTTCCTTTAATATAAACCTATCCTCCATACTTTTTTTTGGTAGAAAATAACTACCTTAATCGTATGGAATTTTTTTATGCTAAAAATCGATTAAAGAAAAAAAGGACCCTGAATCCGTGTTAACAGATTCAAATCCTTACAAAAGATATCTATTTTTTTAGGACGATACGATCAGAAATCTCACGATCCCATATCATCAATGATCATTTGATTGCTCATCAGCTACATAAACCTTTGATGTCATCTCCAATAAAGACTCTCTGATTTTCTGGTTCGAAAGTGACCTTCTTAATTTCCTGATCACCATCAGCTTCGACTTCAGTCCATGTTCCAGTATTACCAGTAACAACGAGAGTAATGCTATCTCCCTCATCTTGCCCTTTATAGGTCCCATCAATGTTAGTTACTGAACTAGCTGTCGAACTAGAAATAGTCGTTTCTGCTGGCTGACCAGTTGTTACTTCCGTACTAGTACTTGCTTGAGTTGAAGGTAGTTGCTTGCTCTTTTGGCGAACATGCAACTAAGAGACTAAGACTTGCCAAAGAAGCAAGAGAAAGTGTGAATTTTTTTAGTGACATGATGTCTCCTTTCTTTTAGTGGCTTAAAATCAGAATAACCCTGCTGAGCCACCACACCTTTACTATAACAAATAAAGATAGGAGGGTCAATCAAATGACTCTAGGGCCATGAGACAAGCTCGAACCTCAGATATAAAATAGAGAGAACCTGTCACAAATAGCAAGTCTTTCTCCCCTGCAGAACTCTCAAAATTATCTATAAAATCTCGATATGAAGCAATGCTTGTATAATCTCCAAAGTCTTGCTCTTCCAAGGAACCCTGATAGTCAAAACTCGTAACATAGAGAGCTACATCAGGTAAATGCTCTGTTAAATAAGTAAGCATCCCACTATAATCTTTCCGCTTTAGCGCACCAAATAGAATTTGAGGCTGATACCCTTGCTGGATTTTTTCTTGGATAAACTCAACCAAACGCTCTAGAGCTGGTAAATTGTGAGCCCCATCCAAATAGATGTGCTCAGTGACAGCTTCTAGCCTTCCAGCCCATTTAGTAGCTTGCAAGGCAGCACGTACTGCTTCTTGATCTACTTTCTCGTCTCTTTGTGCCATAAATAGTAGAAAAGCCTGCAAGGCAAGAGCTGCATTTTCCTCCTGATATGCTCCCTCCAATCCCAATATTAGGTGGTTAAAGTCAGCTAGAGAAGAAGAAAAGTTCCCATTTTGGAAAGAAAAATCTTGGTCAGCTTGGTAGAGACTTACACCCAAATCAGTAGCTGTCTTTTGACAAACGAGTTGGGCTTCCGGTGCTAAATTTGCAATCACAGCTGACTTCCCGGGCTTAAAAATTCCCTGCTTTCTGCTCTGCAATTGCTACCAGACTATCGCCCAAGGTCTCCTGGTGATCGAGGCCGATTGATGTGATGATTGCAATTTCTCCTGTCACTACATTGGTAGTATCAAGAAGTCCACCTATCCCAACTTCCAGTAGGACCAAATCTACTTCTTGCTCTTTAAAATAAAGCAAAGCAATCAAGGTCAGCAACTCAAAAAAAGATAGCTGATCGTGGGTTTCTAAAAGTCTTTGCTCCATTGTCTTGACTTGATCTGCTAAACGAATAAAATCTGTGTCCGATATAGGATCGCCATTAATACAGATACGGTCATGAATGCTGACAATATGGGGCGAAGTAAAGGTCCCAACTTTCTTACCGTGAGAGACAAAAAGCTCCCTCATAAAGGCAATAGTAGAACCCTTGCCATTTGTCCCTGTCACATGGATAATTGGATAGGTTTGCTCAGGATTTCCCAGCAAATCTACTGCTCTTTGCATCCGTCCCAAACCTGATCTGAAATTCAATCCAATCCGACTATGAAGCCATTTTTCAACTTCAAACATGCTTATCTCCTTAATCTATTAAAAAAAGCGAAGAATTTCTTCGCTTTTTACTCATTTAGCTATATTTTTATTTTCGATACAGGGCTAAAAACGTCCCCCGGACTTACTACGTCTTTCTATTTTTAGCGTAGGGCTAAAAACGTCCCCTGGACGTTCCTGCTTTTCTCATTTCTAGAGCAGGGGTAAAAACATCCCCGAAAGTACCAGCTCTTTTATTTTTTTAGAGTGGGCTAAAACAGTCCCCGGACGTTTTTACTCCTCCATAAAAGCTGTTGAAGACTTCTTCAATCATGTTCCATTCATCTTCTGAATCTTCAGGGATTGGTTGCAATTCACCTTCAGTTCCATCTTCATTTTCGATGAATGAGTAAGCTTGGATTTCAACTTCACCGTTTTCATCTTCTTCTGCATTAACTGGTACAAGAAGAACATAGTTTTTTTACCAAATTCTTCTTTTCCGTCAATAGTCAAAAAGGATTTCAAATAAAGTTTCGTTTCCTTGCTCATCTACAAGTGTAATAAGTTCACGTTCTTCGTGATCGTGGTTGTGATCGTGTGACATAGTTTCTCCTCTGTCTTAAAATTTTCTATCTAAATAATTTTGCAAAATCAATTGAGCTGCTAATTTATCAATAACTTTTTTACGCTTATTGCGACTAATGTCTGCTTGCTCAATCAACATGCGCTCAGCAGCAACCGTGGTTAGGCGCTCATCCTGGTACTCCACTGGCAAACCAAAGAGTTCTTCCAGTTTTGCTCCATAGGCTTGACTCGCTTCCACCCGCGGTCCGCTGGTATTGTTCATATTTTTTTAGGCAAACCAACAACAAAGCGCTCCACCTTATAGGTGTCAACCAATTCCTTGAGTCGTTCAAAGCCGAACTCTCCTTGATCTTCATTGATTTGGATGATTTCGAGTCCCTTGTGCTGTAAACCCTAACGGATCGCTAATCGCTACTCCTACTGTTTTGGAACCAACGTCCAACCCCATAATTCTCATTGGTTATAGATCGACTCCTTGTCCCTTAAGGTAGTAGCGGACCAATTCTTCAACAATCTCATCGCGTTCGTATTTACGGATTTGATTTCTTGCGTTATTGTAACGAGGAACGTAAGCTGGGTCTCCACTGAGAACATAGCCCACAATTTGATTAATAGGGTTATACCCCTTCTCATTCAATGAAGCATAGACTTCTGTCAATGTTTCACTAATTTCTTTTTTATTGGAATCGTCCAATTTAAAACGTACGGTTTCTTCAGTAAATCCCATTCTAACACCCTCTTTCCTTAGAATAGTACTATTATAGCACATTCACAGCCATTCTACAAATGACACAGCCTGATTTTTGCTGATTTTTCTGTGACTTCCTTACTGGACAGTCGCGCCACTTGCAACTCGATTTTCAATATATTCTTCTGGTTCGTTTTTTAATAGATTTTCTAATCCCACATTTTTTAAATATTCGCTTTCGCTTGCCTTTTTAACGTCTAGAACTTGAAAATCATAACTTGTTTTTGTTTCAATCTCGGTTTCACTTAAAAGATTGGTTTCAAGGCTAAATCCAGGAATTTTACGTGCTTCTTGGACCGATTCATCCTTGTCTTCTCCTTCTTTCAAGGCCTTTTTTGCTTCCTCTAATCCATGTTCTGCAATAAAGTTCTTGAGATCTTCTGAAACTTGTCGTTTTTGCTGAATCGTTAAGGTCAAGAACTGTTTGCCCTTATAGGTAATGGTCTGGGTTTGTTGAACCCCATTTTCGTCAGCAGGTAGAACAAGCGTCTTGGTTACAACTGTATTGTTATTGGCATTTTCTAGAACAGGTAAAGTTGATTGAAGAGCTTCTGTCGTTGTATCTTTAGAAGGTTCCGCAGACTCTTTTTTCTGTCCACAGCCAGCTAGCAAAAATAGCAGCGCAACTGTACCGATAACTATCTTCTTCATATTTATTTTTCCTTATTTATCTATCAAATAAGGCTAGGAGTCACTCCCAGCCTTTATGTTTTATAGTGCTGCACGTAAACGTGCTTCTGCATTTTCTACATTGCGGACAGAGCGTGGCAAGAAGGCACGAATGTCATCTTCTTTATAGCCAACTTGTAAACGTTTCTCGTCGACAAGAATTGGACTTTTTAGGATGCGTGGTGTTTCCATGATTAAATTAAGCACTTCATTGACACTCAAATCTTCGATATCAACTCCAAGAGCTTTAGCGTAGCGATTCTTTGATGATACAATGCTCGCAATTCCATTGTCTGTTTTTGTTAGAATATCTAATAATTCTTCTCTAGAAATCCCCTCTTTACCGAGGTTTTGTTCTTTATAACTTAACTGGTGGGCATTGAGCCAGGTCTTAGCTTTTTTACAGCTAGTACAACTTGAGACTGTATAAATTTTTGATCATGTACCCTACCCCTTTCGCTACATGTTACTATCAGTTTATTCTATTATACCATAAAAAAACATCCGACTTGCGACCTATTTTTTTAAAAAAATTTAACTTTTTTCCCCAGTTTTTCTATCTTTTTTTCTTGACAAAAACCGAACTATAACCATTCTTTTGTACTTCTTAATGTAAAAATTTCTTAATAACAGTGACGCTAAACATGTACAAGAAAATAATACAGATTAAGAACAAGAAGTATGGAAGTCCCTAATGGAGCTAAACGAAGGATATTTACTAGTGGTCCATAAGGTAGACTAGTTACGAAAAAAGGCTGCAACCAAAGTTGTCAAAATCACAAGCTAGCTGGTCTGCTTTTGTACAAAAAGGAACTTTTGCTGTACGAAGCATATGGATAACCATGGTTTGAGACCACATAGATTCGATGAACCATCCTGTTTGGAACAAGATAATAAACTGAAGGGCAGATTCTGAACCCATGAACATAATGATGAGCCTGTCACCAAAGGAACAATGATAAAGTAGAGGAAGATAAAGGTCAAAAATATCAAAGATAGATGAGATTGGACCCATCCAAACCATAAATCGCGTAATGGATTTTTGCTTCCCATGTATGGGGTTGTTTTAGGAAGTCTTGATCCACGTTATCAAACGGCAATGCCACACAAGATAAATCGTAGACTAGGTTTAGGACAATGAGATGAACAGGAGCCATTGGTAAAAATGGCAAGAAAATACTTGCAACCAATAGTGAGAAGATATTCCCAAAGTTTGAACTAACGGTCATCTTGATGTACTTTGGTCATGTTGGCGTAGACCTTTACGACCCTTCAACGATACCCGTTTCAAGAACCATGAGATCCTTGTCCAGCAAAAATAACATCCGCTGTTTCTTTGCGATATCGACTGCTGTATCAACGGAAATTCCAACATCTGCCACCTTCATAGATGGGGCATCATTAATACCGTCACCCATATAACCAACACCGTGACCATTTCTCTTTAACTGTAGAATGATACGCGCTTTTTGGTCAGGTGACAATTTAGCAAAGACTGTTACTCTTTTCAACCACTTCTGCCAATTCTTGGTCTGTCATTTGGTCGATATCAGCTCCCCAAAAAGCATGTGTTCAACATCCAAACCAACCTTTTCACAGATGGCTTGGGTTACTTTTTCATTATCCCCAGTTAAAATCTTTGTTCTGACACCATGCTCAAGCAAAGCTTGGATAGCGGGTGCTGCAGATGGTTTTGGTGGATCCAAGAAGGCAAGGTAACCCTGTAAGGATCATGTCACTTTCATCAGTCACAGCATAGGCATAGTCTTCACGTAGACCTGACTTTGTAGCCAACACCTAAGACACGCAAGCCTTGACGGTTTAATTGACCAACTTCTGCCAGTACTTCTTGGCGAATACCTTCCGTAATAGGGATTATTTCTCCACGATATTCCACATGTGTCGAAATGGTCAACATTTCTTCCAAAGCGCCTTTGGTCACCATACTAACAACATTGCTATCATCTTTGACGATAACACTCATGCGTCTGCGTTCAAAAGTCAAAATGGAAGTTCGTCGATTTTTTTGGAAGCTAGTATCCAAATTTTGTAGGATAACGTGTTCTTTGGCTTCTTTTTCAGTTCTACTGATGATGGCACGGTCCATCAAGTTTTTCAAACCTGTTTGAAAATGTGAATTTAGATAAGCTCTTCTTAAGACCGCCATATCCAAATCACCATGGATATCCAAAGGGATATTCTAAGACAATCTCATCTTGCGTTAGAGTTCCAGTTTTATCCGTACATAGGATATCGATTGCTCCTAAGTCTTGGATAGCATTGAGTTTTTTGATGACCACCTTTTTCCTTGGCCATGATAATGGAACCTTTGGCCAAGCTGGCTGTAATAATCATTGGAAGCATTTCTGGTGTAAGTCCGACACCAACGCTCAAGGCAAAGACTCCAGCCTCTAGCCAGTCTCCATCGGTCAAACCATTTGCAAAAAACACGATTGGAACCATGACAAGCATCAAAGCGGATCAAGAGCCAGGAAATGCTGTTCATTTCACGTTCAAAAGAAGTTGGCTCATCATAGGTGTTGAGAGTTTGTTCAATAGCTCCCCATCATGGTGTCATCACCCAACTGCCAGAACCATAGCTGTGGCACTTCCTGAGATAACGTTTGTCCCCATGAATGCCAAAGATTCTGCTTCTAAAAGACTCTCTACATTTTGACTAGTGGCTTTATTTAAAGCAAGCTTTTCGACTGCATCACTTTCTCCAGTCAAACCTGACTGTTGAACGAAAAAGTCGCGGGATTCAAATAAGATGACATCTGCTGGAATCATGTCTCCCGCACTCAATTTCACGAGATCTCCCTACAACCAACTCATCGATGGGTAACTCTTGTTCAAGACCATCACGAATAACAGTTGCAGTGTTGACAATCATTTTTGAAAGATTGGTTGTCGCCTTGTCGCTCCGCAACTCTTGGACAAAACGGATGCCTCCTGAAATCAAAACCAAGACAACGATAATAATAGAGGTCGTAGGGTCCTCTTGGCCAGGTTTGGCAAGCCAGACGTTTGTAACGAGAGAAATAAAGGCAATCACAAGCAAAATGATTGTGAAAGGATTGATAATGGACTCATAAATCTTTTTAAAGATGGAATCCTCTTGACCCTTGGTAATGGTGTTTTCACCATATAGGTCACGGTTTTCTTCGACTTGTTCTTGGTCTAAGCCTTTTAGACTTGTATGGTAAAAAGCTAGACTATCTTTTAATGGAGTTTGAATAGCTGTTGCTAGTCTTTCTTTTGTAGTTTTCATTGGTTTCTCCTATCTGTATGAATGGTGATTTCATACACAGGGACCAATCACTTTATAAGGACAGAACGACACAAATCAGCGATTGGCTGTGTATGTGCGGTTCTGGATGATCGTCAATTTGCATCGTTTGTCTCCTTTCTTTGTTTTAAAACAGCAGAAAAGTCCTGCCATAAAATGGCAGGACTAAAAAACTTATTATCTGTTTTCGTTCAAGCTTTAACTCCATAGGGCGATGTAATGAGCTTAGTCTTGACCTTCGCGACCAGGACTGTTGACCAACGAGTAGTGTCTCCACTGCTTTGCGGTAGTCATCCGTATCCCTATGGTAGCCTCACCTACCGTTTTCGCCTTTTCAGTATAAACCTTTAACTAGTAAAAAGTCAACGATTTATCTCATTTTTTTCTTAGATTACGATTAATTCTTTTTGGAGCAAGGGTTAATAACTCACAACCTGTATCTGTAATCAAGATATCATCTTCGATACGAACTCCGTATTTACCTTCAATATAAATACCAGGTTCATCAGTCAAGACCATACCAGTTTTTGATAACTTCTTTGGAAGTTTGGCTAAAGTAAGGTTCTTCGTGGATATCAAGTCCGATACCGTGTCCCGATACCGTGTGTAAAGTATTGTCCATAGCCTGCTTCCACAATGATATCACGAGGGAATTTTATCAAAAGTCACGGAAACCTAAAGCCATCCTTAGCTTGGTCAATCAATGCTTGATTAGCCTTTAAAACAGTGTTGTAGATTTCTGCTTGTTCATCACTGACATGACCTAGGTAGATGGTACGTGTCATATCACTCACATAATGCTCGTAAAGGCACCCAAAGTCCATAGTGATAGCTTCGCCCTAGTTCTACTGGCTTGTGCATTGGGTGAGCATGGGGTTTAGAAGAGTTGATGCCACTCGCCAGAGATGGTATCAAAAGATAAGCCTGCCGCTCCCAGCTCACGCATACGGAAATCAAGGAAGTTGGCAATTTCAATTTCAGTCTTCCCTGGCTTGATAAATTCAAGGGCATCGTGGAAAGCTTGGTCTGAGATTGAACAAGCCTTACGAATCGTCGCAATCTCTGTCTCATCCTTAATCATACGAAGGGCTTCAACAAACTGAGTCTGTGGAACTAGTTCCAAACCTTCAAAAGCAGCTTGCATACGGTGGTAATAAGAAACTGAAATCTCATCTTCAAAACCGATACGAGAAAGACCCATGTCTTTAGCAATTTTTGCGATAGTAGCCAACTCGTCACGCTCTGCACAAAAATCTCAAAACCAGTAACTTCCTGCTTAGCAGCGATAATATAGCGGGCATCTGTCACCAAGACCTGACGGTCACGACTGATAAAGACTGTACCATTTGAACCCCAAAATCCTGTCAAATAGTAGACATTTTTTTAAGGTTATTGATAATGATTCCATCTAGTTCTTTTTTTCTTGCATTTTATCGAGAAAATGCTTGCACACGTTTATTCATGATGTAACTTTCCTTTCAAATACTGTCCTGTATAGCTAGCTTCATTAGCAGCTACTTCTTCTGGAGTTCCTGTTGCAATGATGGTACCACCACCAACACCACCTTCTGGCCCTAGGTCGATAATATGGTCTGCTGTTTTGATAACATCTAGATTGTGCTCAATCACGAGAACTGTATTACCATCATCTACAAAGCGAGACAAAACGGTGAGTAGTCGAGCGATATCCTCGGTATGCAGACCAGTTGTCGGTTCATCTAGAATGTAGAAGGATTTACCGGTCGAGCGTTTGTGGAGCTCACTAGCCAGCTTCATACGCTGCGCTTCTCCACCAGAAAGTGTTGTGGCAGGTTGTCCCAAGGTCACATAGCCTAGACCAACATCTTTGATGGTCTGGAGTTTGCGTTGAATTTTCGGAATGTGTTTGAAAAATTCTACTGCATCGTTGACTGTCATATCCAAGACTTGCGAGATATTCTTTTCCTTGTAGTGAACTTCTAGCGTTTCACTGTTGTAGCGAGTCCCATGACAGACTTCACAGGCTACGTAAACATCTGGCAAGAAGTGCATCTCAATCTTGATAATCCCGTCACCCGAGCAGGCCTCACAGCGACCACCCTTGACATTGAAACTGAAGCGACCCTTCTTGTAGCCTCGAATCTTGGCTTCATTTGTCTGAGCAAAGAGGTCTCGAATGTCATCAAAGACACCTGTATAGGTCGCAGGATTAGACCTCGGTGTTCGTCCGATTGGACTCTGGTCAATGTCTATCAGACGGTCGATATGCTCAATCCCTGAGATAGTCTTAAACTTACCAGGCTTGTCTGAATTGCGATTGAGCTTTTGAGCAATGGCTTTTTTGAGGATGCTGTTAATGAGGGTCGACTTCCCTGAACCAGAGACACCCTGTCACCGCAATGAATTTCCCGAGTGGGAAGCGAGCAGTGATATTTTGTAGTTGTTTCTCACGCGCACCTGTCACTTCGATAAAAGCGACCATTTGCCCACACGGCGTTCTGACGGCACTGGAATCGCACGTTTTCCTGACAGATACTGTCCTGTAATGGATTTGCTGTTGCGAGCCACCCTGCTTAGGGCGTTCCTGCAGCAACAATCTCTCCACCAAAGACACCCTGCACCAGGACCAACGTCAATCAGATAATCAGCTTCTCGCATGGTATCTTCATCGTGTTCTACCACGATCAAGGTGTTCCCCAAAGTCACGCATCTTTTTTTCAGACTGGCAATCAGACGGTCATTGTCCCTCTGGTGAAGACCGATGGACGGCTCATCTAGAATATAGAGAACTCCTGAGAGGTTGGAACCAATCTGAGTCGCCAAGCGAATACGTTGGCTCTCCCCACCTGATAATGTTCCTGCAGAACGAGATAACGTTAGATAGTTAAGACCGACATTATTGAGGAAAGGTCAAGCGATCCTTTGATTTCCTTAAGAATAGGACGAGCGATGATAGCTTCATTTTCAGATAGGGTTAGCTGGTCAATAACTTCCAAATGGTCTGCGATGGAGAGGTCTGAAATTTCTCCGATATGGAGTCCTTTTCTCCTCCTACACGAACAGATAAGGCTTGGTCATTGAGACGATAACCATGACAGGTTCCACAAGTTAGCTCATTCATATAAAGACGCATCTGTGTGCGAGTGTAGTCGCTATTGGTTTCATGATAGCGACGCTTGATATTACCCTATAACACCTTCAAAATGGAATATCGATATCACGAACTCCACCGAAATTCATTTTCATAGTGGAAATGGAATTCTTTCCCATCTGAACCATAGAAAATGAGATGTTTATCCTCCTCAGACAAGTCCTCAAAAGGCGTATCCATATCCACTCCAAAGGCTGTCATGGCTTGTTCCAGCATATTTGGATAATAGTTAGAAGAGATAGGGTTCCAAGGCGCTAAGGCTCCCTCACGAAGAGTCTTGCTAGCATCTGGTACTACTAAAGTCCGTATCAACCTCTAGCTTGATTCCCCAAACCATCACACTCACTACAAGAGCCAAAAGGTGCATTGAAGGAGAAGAGACGAGGTTCTAGCTCTGGAACCGTAAAGCCACATACTGGACAAGCGTAGTGTTCTGAGAAGAGCAACTCAGAGTCACCCATGGTATCGATAATGACATATCCTTCAGCGATACGAAGGGTCGCTTCGATCGAATCAAAGAGACGACTACGGATACCATCCTTGATGATGATACGGTCTCACCACCACGTCAATGTTGTGTTGTTTATTCTTTTTCAAGTTCAGGAACTTCGGTCACATCATAGACAACCCCATCGACACGGACACGAACATATCCATCCTTTTGAATCTTTTCAATCAACGTCTTGTGTTGCCCTTTTTTCTTACGAATGACAGGCGCTAAAATCTGCAAGCGCTGGCGTTCTGGCAATTCCAAAGACCTTGTCTACAATCTGTTCGACAGACGAAGCCTTGATAGCCCCATGTCCCATTGATACAGTAGGGTGTCCCTACACGCATAGAGGAGACGTAGATAATCGTTGATTTCCGTCGTTGTCCCAACCGTCGAACGAGGAGTTTTTTTACTGGTCGTTTTCTGGTCAATGGAAATGGCAGGGCTGAGACCATCGATAGAGTCCACATCTGGCTTTTTTTCCATATTGCCCAAGAACTGACGAGCATAGGCTGACAGACTTTCTACATAGCGACGTTGCCCTTCTGCATAAAAGGGTATCAAAAGGCAAGACTAGACTTTGCCCTGATCCAGATAGTCCCTGTCACCACAACTAGCTTGTCACGTGGAATTTCCACATCAATATTTTTTTAAATTATGGGCGCGTGCCCCATGGATGACAATCTTATCTTTGCATGTTACTTCTTTCTAGTCCATTGTTGCTTTCCATTATACCAAAAAAAGTGAAATTCTATTACCAAAAAAAGCCGAT
>BNJU01002776.1_pt1 | contig 29148 bp, 42 predicted proteins | sample 8539281 | NCBI WGS metagenome assembly BNJU01 (sample SAMD00202456, study PRJDB9452) | human saliva metagenome | isolation source: human saliva | place: Japan
CATTTCGTACAGTAACCATGCATTTGGATGACATGCTCTACGGACATAACAATCTTTTCGAATCTCTTTATACAAATGCTTTCGCCTCATCATCCTTTATGTTGTAGTGCATACACACTAATTGCTGTCACGAAAGACATGTGTTTCATCATAAATCTTATCTTCGATTCTACGCTGTAATTCATCAATCTCATCCGCAGTCATCGTATCATCTACTTCAATATGTAAAGATGCGCATTCTTATTCGGTCCATAATTATTCAAGAATAAATCATAAATACACCATGTACTTCATGAAAAGTCATAACCAACTTTTTTTATTTGATTCATAAGTTCCCTTATCTGGACGTTCACCCAAGATCGAAGATATCGTAGAAGCCGCAATCTCATAGCCAGCTTTGATAATCATAATGGAGTATCACAACCGCAAGATAAGAACTAATATCGATATTCGTCCAGATGAATAATAATGCGGCCACAAGCGTACTTGCGGAAATCATAGAGTCCATACGACTATCTTCACCCAGAGGCGATAAGTGAACCCAGAGTTTAGTCTTTCACCAGTCTCTCTTTACGTACATTCCCATTGAAAACTTCGCAAAGCACCGCCACAAAGATAATGACTAGCCCAACTGTTGGCTACGTTGGGATACTGGATGAAATATACTCTTAACAGCCTCCACAAAAAAGTAATACCTCATATATATTATCAAAGATATGACAAGTGCACTTAAGTATTCAACTCACCATATCCACACGGATGCTTATGATCTGGTTTCTTTGGAAGCAAGCTTTGTACTAATAATAGTAATAATAGATGAAAAAGCATCCGATACATTATTGACCGCATCAAGATGATTTGCGATAGAACCAGATAAAGAATCCAACCACAACCTCTAAATCCAGCCAACATTAAGTTGACGATAATCCCTAAAACACTTGTACGAATAATCTCTTGATTACGATTCATATTTTCACCTCAAATGTAGTTATTCTAACAATTATTTCAAAATGTGTTCTGGAGTCGCGATGCATTCGTTTTTTCGTGTCTGTAATAACCACTGTTTTCTCTCTATACCACCAGCGTATCCATGTAGACTACCATCTTTTCCAATTACGCGGTGACAGGGAATAATAATTGATATTGGGTTATGACCAATAGCCGTTCCAATTGCTTGGTTTGACATCGATATCTTTCCAGCTTCCTACAAACAAGTTCTTTGATATCGCTATAGGTTCTTGTTTCTCCGTATGGAACTTTCAACAAACATTCCCATACAGCTTGTTGGAATATAGTTCCTCTAGGAGAAATCCTCAAAGTCATTTCTGGGTTTTTACCGAGAAACATCATTGAGCTAATCGATCGTTTTCCTAGCCATCGGCTGGAAAACTCGAAGCAGAAAATTCTCCTTGTATATTTGCTTCTATCATATTTTTGACCATCAAACCACAAACCGATTTGAGAGATAAATGTCTTCTATTGCAATTGTGATATTTCTAATATAGATGTATATTTAACAAATTCAACCATAGTTTGTTTCCTTCGTTTGCGATTATATATCAAGACATCACAATTAGACCATGAGACACATATTCAGAGTATAATAGTACCGCTAGGAGATGATATTTATGTCACTTTCGGATATACATTAGCCTGCAAAAGAGGGCAAAGCCATGACGATATTAGCAGTTTTTAAACAATAGATGCACAGTGATCTACCAAAAGAATATGTTGGAATCTTAGAAATTCCTTTAGACCTTGTGGTAGAAATATCCATCACTTCCTCAAGAGCGACATCTCTTTACTGAAAGTTGGATGCCACCGCTAGATGAAGATACAGAGTTTGCTACAAAAGTGGTCTCAAACTATATGATGCACAGATTGAAGAAGAATCCGTGAACCAATTCAAGTTTATGAATACATGCATGCATTCTTTTGTCAAAGGAAACAAACGAGTATCCGTACTCAAGTACCTAAGGGCACCTTCCATCATGGCAGAGATTACTTTCGTATCATGCCCGTCCATAACTGATTCACAAGAGACAGATGTGTATGAAGAATTTTTAAGATTCAGAAAAGTCACCAGATTTATATACCGCCATGCTTCAATTCCAGGAAGTTATCAACTTTCACGTAGATATGCTAGGACAAAACCTAAAACCAAATGCGCAGGATCTTATCCGACCTTCACAGGTGCTTTCTATCGTTTTGAATCTTGTCACAAAGGATATCACATCAAATCAACCATCCTTTAATATTTCAGACGCATTCTTAATCTACTTATCAATCTTTTACCTTTGATAGCTTGCTGAGATAAGAACTCGTATTATCCTACGTCATCGTATCGAACGTATCTTAAAGGAATTCAATCGTAGTGAAAGTAACGTAAGTCTGTAGAGTACAAGACAAAGTCACAATCCATCCTTTCTCTACTCAACTTCCGTAAACAATACTATTCCGAACATAATCCACTAACGATTGCCTTCCTCTATCCAGCTGATAATTTAAATGATTTACAGACTGCTATAATTGAAAGTGGAAGAACCTATCTGAACAGCCGTTATGAAGGTGTCCTTAACACCACTGTATACAGGTTGTTCAGACACACACAACTGAACAAATCATCCAACAAGCATGCAAGGAACATGAATGGATTATTACCACAAGCCCACTCTTATTAAAAGATACATTAAAAGCGGCTACAGTCTATCCTGATCATAAGTTTATGAATCACTGTACCCCTCTTGTTTCACATATTATTAATACCTATGCATTACGCAGTTATGGGTTATTCTTCTTAATGGGTATCTCGGCAGTGTGATACATGATCAACGTCTTACTGGCCATTATACCATATGATAAATGTAGCTATCTGTGATAGAACTCAATGCCTTCCGCACTTTGGTGTCTCATGGACCTCCCAGACGCCAAAATTCATATCTTGAAAGAGCCATGCCAGAATGCGATTATCATGGATAATCGTTCTACAAACGCATAAACCAGGTTTATATCGATTCTCAGAATCGCAAGAAGAATGTCTAGCAGCACCAATTTACAACTGGTCACTCTTTCTATGATTTACTTGTACAAGATATTTTTGACCCACAAGGAAATCAGTGAACAAAAGTTGGTTGGTTAGTTTTATCCTCAGGTGTAGAGAACTCATCTACCTTCTTCCACATCGTCTGCGATTTTTACGTAGTATGAATCACTTATTACTGCTATCAAAGAAGGAACGGTTGTCCCATTTACCGGGCCAATTGAAACACGTACTGCAAGCAGATTATCGAAGCAGATAAAACCTTACAACCACTAGATATCATTCGTATCAATTGGTTAAACAATAATATTGTCTGAGAACTTTTCTCCAACAATATCCTACGAGATGAATTAACGGAGATTAAAAACAACAGATGAAGATACTAGTCATTAGTGATCAGGTAGATCCCTATCTATACGATTACTACACACCAAATAAATTAAAGATATCGACCTGATTATCTCCTGTGGAGTTACCAGCTAGATACCTAGAATTCCTTGTAGACAGTCGCAAAATAAACCACTCTTCTATGTCCATGGCAATCACGATACCGCGTACTACGTCATGCGCCAGAAGGATGTGTTGATATGAGACGGTGTATATGAACAAAGGCATGGATTACGCATTGCAGGACTTGGAGGATGTATGAAGTACAAGCGACTCTCCATTCATGTATACTGCAGATCCGAAATGCAAAACGCATCAACAAACTTAAGCCAAGCCTTTGACTTTCCAAAGAGTCGATATTCTAGTCACGCACGCACCTGCCGAAGGCTGTGGTGACCTAGATGATCTTCCACATACAGGGTATGCATGTTTTCCAATGATCTACTTGATAAGTATAAACCTGCATGCATGGTACATGGACATGTACACCAAGAGTACGGACAATTCTAAAAGAGAACTCACCCACACAAGTGGCACAAAGATTGTCAACGGTTATCAAAAGGCAATCATCGAAGTAGAGCCACCTGAACAAACAGAAAAGTCATTCCTGTATCCATACTTCGTCACAAAATTCTAGAATTTAAAATGGTATCCAACACATCGGATACCATTTCATTTTATATACATTACTGAACAATTACTCCATCACGAAGAACATAGTGTTCACCAACAACTTCTATCTTCTCTTCGTATCACCAAGCACATAACTACCATCTTCCATTAGATAGAATGTATGTCTTTGACTATCCGGATAGGTAACATCTTCTAGAAGCCGAAGCCCATCTACTACTTCATTCTTCCAAGAAGAATAGTGAGGAAGAATCATCATCTCTACTAATCCTAATCCCGTCTCAAAAACAGCTGATACGTTGGATCAATCACTTCACCTTCTAGTTCAGGTTGCGCGTAAACAAGCTGTTGCACTATTCATACTACCAGCAGAACTACCTGATCCAGATACCCAGAAAAACTCTTGAAGATGTTTCTTCAAACTCAACTCTTGGAAGAAAGCATTCTGTGTTGAACATGCACCACCCATTGCGATAATGATATCCGCCTTACTAACAAAAGTTCTTTTGTATGTCGTTTGTACTATTTCGGTCTGAGATATCAAACCCCTGATAAACATAAAACCATGGTTTTCCATGACATCCACAATCTCCTGTGCATAGTGCCTTGTCTCTTTTCAATCTCATCAGGAGAAGACGTAACAAGTATGATGGCGTGGAAATTTAACATGTTTTAACAGATCTTCCAACCCAATGATATTCATTGTGAAGTTCCATCTTTGAATAATCAACTAAACTACTACTATAAATACATATCTCATACTAATTTAAAAATGTTTCATCTCATCTTCATCTCTATACGGGTCAAAACAATCTCTTTGTAAGATTTCTTCAACCTCTGCTAGCATCTTTTTCATACAATGACAGCCCTGATTAATTTGGAATTCATAGCCTTCTTGTGCACCTCTTAAAAGAGTATACGCAACTTCATAGTCACCTTCCTCTTCACCAATTGCCAAGAATCTCTTACCCATACCAAATAATACGCTTGGATAATCTAATCTAGCAACTTCTAGTAAATCATTTTAAAAGATTGAAGCTGTCATGAGATAGTATTCCACAATCTCATCATTTTTTTCTTTACACCCTTACCATGTTCATACATCATTGCTTAACTTATATAAAGCATCTGTATTCTTAAAGCGTGCAGCCATCTTAAAATACTGCAAAAAGCAAGTTTTTAAATCCTTCTTACATCCTCACCATAGTAGTAACAGTAGCCAAGGTTTGCAAGTGATTGAACATTCCCCATCGAAGAGCGCAATACGATAATATTCTGATCGCAGTATCATAATCCCCAGTCACGATGAAATTCAGCACCTGTCGAATTAAAATAGTCCCCTATTAAAATCTTCAAGCGCTACTTTATTTTCATTCTCAAATTCAATTTTCATATTATAATCTCCCTGTTCAATAATCATCGAACGTTCTTTTTCTAAATTATATACCTAGACATAAAATAAAGAAGGCATCTCGTCCATGCAGACCAAGATGTCTTCTACTTGTACATGCAAATATTTACTTAGCGCAAAACAGTTTTCTAATGTTGGTAAACATTCTCCACGTTCCCACTTGTAAACTGCCTGTACGTCTGAAAAACCAAGGGTAATCTGCTAGCTCACTGGTCTTCACTTTTACGTTCTTTTCGCAAACGACAGAATGTATCACCAGTAGCACTTAAACTAACGATAGGATAATTCATAACTCCATCACCTCCAATATATTCCATAAAGATGGTACATCAGCATACCATCCTTTGACATGCATAAATACCAATGTGATGTTAAAAGTGAAAACACTGTAATGGGCTTTTTATTCACCCTACATCATCATTGCAAAAATATTGTTATCCTACAGAGAAAAGAGGCTGTGCAAGGTTAGCAATTCCTTGCATCTCTTACTCTAGACTTTCATCACAAAGCTCTGGTGGGGATTGATTACCCACACTTTTCACCCAACTCTTCAGCACTTGTTCTGTGATCTTCTGTTTCTGATTCAGAACCTGTCTCTAGGCTACTAAGAGAATCTTCTTCCATATCTTATACACGAATTTCTTCGCTTCACGACAGAGTGGATTATTGGCTATTCTTAGGGTTTATATATAACGCCAATATATACCTAACTAAGATTCAGGTACTCTATTCAAGTAACCCTCTATTTTTTCCACCGATATGTATTCTGGACTATATTGCACAATGATGTGTGCCATCTGTTACTTTCAGGAATTGCACCTTCATCTAGTATTACTACTTTGATGCAGCCAGCTGTGAAAGTATCCTTTCTCTTAGCCCCGAGCTTCATTCCAGATACCCCAGCAGGTTGAGCAAACTATCTTCACTGGGATATTACAGTATCTTCACTTTTGACACCATCTTTCTTGGTACAGTTATTATTCTACCTACCGCAACCATCATCCACAATGAACCTGTAGTTTAATTTTATTACTAGCAAGACACTTGCAAGTTTGAGTTAGTTAGCGTAAACTAATCATAGATAGGAGATGTAGATTATGAGAAAAACAATATATAAAACGCATCTTATTCTTAGAAAAAGCTATTTAACAAAACTTGAAAACAAAAAGTAATTAAAAGGATTCTACTAAAGAATTAAATATATACATAAGAACAAGATAAACAAAGGAAGATACCTAGACTCGTATTGGTCAGATATCTTCCTTTTTCATTCTATATTTTTTATTACTAAACTGTAATTTCGATTTGATTCCCTTCAATATCAATGATAGAGGATTCATAATATCCATCGCCAGTTATACGTGGACCACTAGCAACTTCAAAGCCATCGTTTCTTAATTTTGATGTCAATAAATCAACAGCTTCTACACTTCCAACAGAGAAAGCAATATGTGTCATATCCCGTACGATTCAGTGGTTTGGCTAAATTATCCATCTTTGGTTTATTCATAATCTCTAAACGGGCCCCTTCATCAAAAGAAATAAAGAATGATCGAAAGCCTGTATTTGGATTATGATAACCATCATTTGCTTTTCCAGCAAAGTACTTTACAAAGAAATCTCTTGCCTTCTCTAAATCATTAAAGTACATTGCGACATGTTCTATTTTCATACATCTAAACCTCTCTTTTACTTGATAATATTCTATATAGTTTTTCTGTAACTCGCCTTCATTCTAACTAAAATAAAAATCATTTTCAACTAAATAGTATCAAATTATCTTTAAGAATAACCCTTCTTGTTTTAAATATAAATAATAATTGAGAGGGCATATTGATGAATTCAATCAGAGAGATTTTAAATATATATCTAATTTTACTTTTTAAAAACAAAAAGATAATAAAAAGCATCTTATTAATTGGAATTTTACAGCAAGAAAATGGGAAATGTTATTTTTGAATGCAAGGTCTTTAATCAAAAATTTAACACATTTAAACTGAAGATAATTTTATTATTTATGGAACAATTTTGCAGACAGACATCACATTGTTAGGATGTAGGATTTCTAAAAACTTATTCCAATGATAGTAAATATTTTTATACTATAATCATCCCATCAGAAATAATTATTGGTAAAAGTTTGAACAGATCCCAGATGTCATTAAAATATCATGTGAGATCGAATCATTATATAGTATGTTCTCTGAATCACCACTCCAAGAAAATTACAAGATGATACTCTCCACCGCAATGTTGTATTATACAGTTCATTCTCCGACCTGATTGAAGCTTCTGATAAATATAGTAAAATTCAATTATTTCAAGGCTATAGTTTCTGCAATTCATCAAATTTTATGAGTACAGAATCATCCCTGAAGTCGTATATTCTTTTTAATCATTCAATATCACTTTACGAATCTATAGCTAGAATTTCTAGAGCGAGGATTCTCTTCCTTTTTGGAAATAGATTTATTCCATTTGGTGAATTATCTTTTAATTAAAAATATTAAAGAGCCATTTGGTCTATGGTTAAACTATTCAGACAAAATACTGCACCAAATAATGAACCTTTTCTTATCAGAACATCACATTTTAAAAATGAATTTCAAAAATATGGAATTCATGGATATCTTTGTATGAAACTCACACCAATTCCATTGCTATATTATGAAATAATAACAGAACGTTCGATAGGTATAAATTCATTTTTAAATTTAACACAAACACTGAAATCTTTTTCAGAACGAATGCGAGATGAATTTGTTTGGGAAATATGCACATAAAAATAACTACATAAGCAAGGAATTTACCATTAAAATATAGATTAATGGATATAGTAAATTTAAATAATTTCTCTTCAATTTTGATGAAGATTTGCTGTGTAAATTTGCAAAAATCTCTTGCTGACATGAGAAATTATTACACACTACAATGATCTTAAGTATATAGAGCCAACATATGATGAACTTACAGCTGCAAGTCAAAGTCTTAAAATTTAACCTACTCTCCATAATTTATACTTCTCTAGATTTATCGAAAAATATTATTTTAGATTGCAAAACATAGAGTTGCTTTTAGAGATATTGATAATAACATAAAAATAATTTTTCAGTATGCTAGTAGAGTAAATAGCAACGAAAAACAGTTCTAAATGATATCATAAAATAATTTATTATCATCTCAAAAACATATCTATTCATTTAATATTTTAGATATGTTTTATAAGATTAATGTAATAGAGCTACCAAATTATTCTTTAAGTCATTGATATTATAGATATTATCCATTATATCAAATGTTTCTTGTAAATTTCTCTTTGCGGAATGCCAACCTTTCTCCATCTGTAAACCAAAACAAACGAAAAACCATCAATATGTCTCCGCTTCTAAAGTCAAATATTTTTGTATGAACGAGCTGCTTTCGTTAAGTTTTCGAACCACCACCCGAGTAGAAATTACTTTATTCCTATAGATTTGATCATTTGTTTTTGATAACAAAATCAAATCTTTTTTCAGTTTTTCCATTATTTGAAATTGCAGATAAATCAATACCCCATTTCTTTTCAATATCTCTTATACATTTCTTTAAAATAAGTATCATTTTTATGAAACCTGCTTTGAATGATATATTGCTCCACTAGGTTTCTTCCATTGTATGACCCTGTTCTATTCTTCCGTGCGTTAGAATCAAGCCCAACTTCAACTCCCGTTAGATAATCTACATAGATTATTTACTAAATGATTTTTAATAAATTAAATAATCCATTTCTATCCATGAATTTCAACATATCTCATCAACAGAATAGTTCATAAAATTAAAATTGTATTCTTTTCAAGTGTTCTAATTAGAATCTCCGATTCGCGTTTTGCTAAGCAAAATAGGTATACACTTTAGTGTTTCAGGATATTTACTCACAATATTTCTAAAGTCCTGCTCGATGTTATTACTTCCAATCAAACTATTAAGATATTTAACTCTATCTTCAATTCATTTACATGTTTATACTTTTCTTCAAAATCTGTATAGTATCCCCCAAGTAGCAAACTGAATCTGTAAAAGTTTTTAAGCCCATTCTTCAAAAATTTCTTTTTATCCATAATTATCTCTTCCTTTTCAATTCTTGATTTAGCTATTGAAATATACTCTTCACTAATTATCAATCCCAATAAACTTTCTACCTAATCTTTTGTCTACTACATCAGTTGTCCCAGAACCGACAAACGGGTCTAATACTATCTGTCCTTCTGTGTGGAAGCCTGAATAATTCTTTCTAATAAATATTCTGGTTTTTGTGTAGGGATGCCTTTCCACTATGTCTTTTCCCTTTTGACTGGTAAGTGGCCTCTCCATACATCTTTCATCTGTTTTCCATCATTTAATTTTTCATCAGTTCATAATTAAACATATGCTTCACATTTTTATCATTCTTTTTAGCCCATATGATGGTCTCTGTACTGTATGTAAAAGCAACGGCAAGCAAGATTCGGTGGAGGATTGAGTTTCTCCCATGTTATATTGTTAATAATTTTAAAGCCTTTCTTGTTCCAATGCATAACCAACAGAATAGATATTATGCATTGTCCCTTGAAATCCATATAGTCCCATTATCTGTCAGAAGTTTTTGCATAGATGAATCCATTTCCTATTGAATGGCATGTTTTTGTTGAAATGAGAAACCTTCATCCCACTTACCTTATTAACTAAAACCTGCTTTCCTCCATGAACAGAAATTCTCCATTTGATAAGAAATAAGGTGGATCTGCAAAAACTACAATCAATAGATTTCGGTTTAATCTTTTTAATAGTTCAAAAGAGTCACCAAAGCAGGAGCGCATACTATTATCTTCATGATATATATTTATATTTTTATTCAAATAATCTCGAATTCCTGTTTTTCATTATTCTACTCTTCCAAGTTGAACTAATAATTTGTAATAATCACTTCTTCTCCGGTCCGTTTTAGTTTGCATCTCTATTTATCAATCTCTTCAACATTAACAACATCAATGTGAAAGTCTTCATATAAATCATTAATTAATTTTGTATTATGATTTGTCAGCATACAATAAACGCTCTTTATCAGACAATTCTTTGTATAGCTTTGATAATCTAACATGTTCTTCTAATGAAAAGCCTTCTTTGTATATGATTGGAATGAATCATCATTTAGTGGTACATATGGAGAATCAAAGAGACAAAAATCACCTTTACGTGCAGTTTTCAAAGTTTTTTCAAAATCACTGCACAGCAGCATCCACATGTTTCATATATTTAGATATATCTCTGATATTATTTGTATCATATATCTTTCACTTCTTTTTATTATTAAAAGGTACATTAAATAGACCTCTTTGAATTCACTCTATACAAACCATTGAAAGCATGTTTTATTAAGATAAATAAACAGCACATTTGTATAGATGTCATAAATATTATTCTCTAATTTTTCATTAAATAAATCTCTCATCTCATAATAGAATACTTTTTATCATCAGAATTATTATGCTTAGTTTCGTACTCACTAAGTACTTTCATTAGTTCATTTTGGTGTTTCTTCAATTATCTTGTATGTTGTAATTAAGGTCTTATTAACATCACCAATAACAGCATTCTTTGGCTGCACTCCAACAATGCACCACCACCAATAAATGGCTCATAATAATTATTAAATCCTTTAGGCAATCTATCCATTATCTCTGGCATAATAGTTGTCTTTACCACCTGCCCACTTTATAAATGGTTGCATATATTACACTCTCATATCGCACTTCTAGTTTTCTAGAATATCCTGAATTATTATAACAAATTTCATCAAGTTCTCAACCAATATAAAAAGACCTATAAAAATCGCAAATATATGGATATTGTCTGTTGTTACATATAAGTATATAGAGGTGAAATTTATGAACTATTCATTACAAAAACTAGTGTATGGAGTTTTCCAGATCGCGGATGTTGGGCAACTCATAAAGGGATTATAGAGGAAATTGGTCTCCACATATCCGCGAAATTTAATATTGAAATATACCAAATGACGACTTGGTATTAGATTGTTTTCGTTGGCTCCGGCACAACAATGATTGAATGCAAAGAACTTAATCGTAATGGGATCTGGAATAGACATTAATCCAGCTGCAATTTCTAGTTTCAAAACAAAGAACTTCCTATCAAAACAATAATAATTCAGCTCAAAAGATTTATCTTGGGAATGCTAAAAACATGGATTTTATATCCGATGATTCTGTCGATTTTATATGTACACATCCACCATATGCAGATATTATTCGTATATAGTAATTCTATTCCAAATGATATTTCATTACACAATTACGAATAGTTTCTTATTAGACATGCAAAAGGTTGCAGAAGAATGTTATCGTGTTCTTAAGCTTAATCATTATTGTTCATTTATGATTGGTGATATTCGAAAACGGAAATGTTATTCCGTTGGGTTTTTAAACTTATGGAGGAATTTTCTAAGTCAAAATTTATATTGAAAGAAATTATTATTAAAGAACAACACAATTGTAAATATACTTCATATTAGCTAAATAATGATTCAATGAAAGAATGTATCTTTAGCTACATGAGTATATCTTTGTTATGGATAAATATCAATACATCTAATCAGCTATAACGCCATCCCTCACATTAAGAAAGATGGCGTTATAGTATGTACATATTAAATCCAACTACTATACTTTAATCCTTGTTCTTTACATTTGTCGGTGGAACTGGAAGTCCCAATCTCTTTTAACGGAAGATATTCAAAGTAGTAATCACATCCCATATCGATAATATAGTTCAATACATCTTTATATTTTTCGTTTCTGAACCAATCTGATAGAAGATAAATATATTCGACATCAATATTCAGCGGTGCAACCAATTTTCTATATTGCTTACGCTTAAAAATCACATGTTTGTAGTTTTTCATCTACCGAACCCTGCAACCTGCTGATATTTACACTCATAATGAAAAAGTGTGTTATTGATAATCACATATATACTATCATCCAGTAGCAGCTGCTTTGAGATAATGGTTTTCCAATCAACATCATTCTCTTCTAAGAATTTATAAAAGCTATGTTTCTTAAAAACCCATAGGACCTTCTTCTTATTGTAATAAACGATTCCATCTTCAACAGAGTAACCTTTTTGTATTGTTTTAAAAATGTTGCCAAATCTGTCTTCCTTCAAATTTAATGCCTGTAATGGTATTTCTCCACCTTTTCCATTCTTTTTCATATACAAATCCTCATGAGCTTTCTTGCTAAATAGTATATCTTTTTTTCTTATCTTGATCAATATTTACCCTACATCATAACAATACTTCTAATATCTATGTACAACTTAATTACTCATGTTTTCCCAAGCAAGCCATCTCTAATAGTTCACTAGCAACTTCTATATCTTCGATTCTCATAAGATTATCATCAACATCTTCTCTACCAAGAAAATTCATGCTACCATACCATACTATAGATTTGTCGATAACCGCAAAAATGCTCACTAACCGTTTCCAAACACAGCATATCAAAGCCGTGATTTATAAGTTTCTCAGACAACGCTGCGTGAATACTACCATCATTGTATTTTATCATAGTCCATATTCCGCAGTAATAATTGTGATTCTTACACCCTTTCCTGTACCGATTTCATAATTCCTATTAATTGACTCACTTTTTGATGCACGTATACTCGGACTACAAATTATTACTTCCTTTTTGCATTAACAAGATCAATTTTAAACGTATCAAAAATAATTATCTATATCATAGATAAATCCATGAGAGTTAGATAAACCTGGTTTTGAATTCTGAACACATGGTATCCTATCTTTTTATATGCTCGTAATCGCTTGCTATACATGCGATCAAACACAGGAATATGTATATCAATATAATCATAAATGATTACATCCTTTTTGCTTTCATAGTCTCTATTTAGACGACCTGCATATTGCTCAACAACTGTCCTACCCGCAATTGGCGATGCCATAATCAAAGTATCTAATCGAGGATAATCAAAACCTTCTCCAATAAAGTTGTCCTGTTGCGATTAACAGAATAGATTCTTCCTTTCGGTATATTATGCAGTTCTTGCACAATTATTTTTCTCTTTTGAAGACGTGCTACCCAAAAGAAGAACTGTATGATCAGCATAACCATCTAACTCTTCATGTAGTAGCCGTGCATGCTCTGTATATTTTCGTTAAAAATAACTGGACATCTGCCACGATCCAAACATTTTCTTGTATCTTCTACAATAAGATTATTTCTTGAATAGTCATCACGAATCAGTTCATATGCTTCGTTAATATCTAACTTTTTAGTTCTAGGTGAAACTACTCTTGTAAATCTTGGATATACTAAATGTTCAATCCCTTGTTCTTCCGCTCTTTCTCGAGAAGAATAACGAAATCTGATTGGGCCAATTAGCATATAGTTGATTTTTGTTCAACCCATCCTCACGGATTGGCGTTGCTGTTACATCATATACATATTTTTGCTTTTTACCTCTTGCAATATACGTTGAATTGTATCTGATGCCGCATGATGACATTCATCAATAATAACCATTCCATAATCTTGTAATCGAGAGTGGAATTTCCCTTTGCCATATAATGTCCCAACCATTGCAATATCAATTATGCCTGTTGTTGTATCCTTTACACCATGAAGAATACCTATATTGCTTTTTACGTACTTTTCAGTATTCCTGTTTTTGGTTTTATAAGTTTGGTAATTCTTCATTTATCAAGAGAAAGTTTTCAACCGCCTTTACCCATTGATCTATTAAAGATGATGATTCTAATAGAATTAATGTATTCACCTTTTTGCATGCAATTATATTACAACACACAACTGTTTTACCAAATGCAGTAGCTGCACTTAAAATACCATTATCATATTTTTATTAAATGTTCTACCTCAGAACGTTGGTTATCACGTAATGACCCACGAAAATCAACATGAATCTTATGGCTATTCTGTCTTTTTATCTTCAATCTCATATAGAATTTCAGCTTCTTTTAATCTCTCAAGAAGACTACTTAAAATTCCTCATGGAATTGCAATATACCCATCAATATCTTCACCTAAATAAACTAAATCTTGAATTTGCAAAGTTCAGAAATATTCATTGCTTGATTTTTATAAAAGACTGGATTTCAAATGCAGCCATTTTTTTCTTATTTGATTTTTGAATTCTAGGGCTTTAAATTAAGTGTATCTATAAATAGTTGATTACTTAATACTATCTTAAATACCCTCTCACATCCTCTTTGCGTAGTTCCAGTTGATTTTCCCAAGGTTTTATTTCTAGTATTTTTTTACAATCTCTTTTATTTTCGAAAAGGATTTATACCAGACCATTCCATTATCCTCTGATCTAGTTCAGTGCTCAGTTAATCGGTGCTTATGAAATAAAAATCTCATATTGATTAGGATATGCATTCCAATTATCATCTACAAACGCACTATTTCCATCTTTTAACGCTTCTGGTTGAAGTGGTAAAGCGATAAGATTTCCTAAGCCCCCATTTTTCAAATAATCTTGTGCTGGTATTATTCTGTCGTAATAGTGAAAAATTTTGTAAGTTAACCGATTCTGCTCCCTTTTTCTAAAAAGCGCATTTCCAAACTTACGGGCTTTTTCTGCTTTTAATAGGGTTGTTCAAAAATATCCAAACATGTGCACCATTTCCAGATCTCAGATCTTTCAACTCAATGCATCAATATTGTTTATTTTACAAATTTCTCTAAGTACAGAAACTTCTTCCTTCCATTTTCCATCTTCATTAGAAAAATCTGTTTGTTCAGATTTTTATTGAATGATTATCAAAAATCAAACACAAGAAAACGACAAAGTATCATCCGAAAGTAATGGGTAGATCCTAATAGTTATCTTTCCAGTAAGGTGATTATAATGATATCTGGCGTGATAGTTTTCCACTCTTGCATTGCTACAATCCAAAACATGTTGTACTTTTCTTTTTCAGCTCATGATTGAATTCTGGTCTTCTCCTGCAGCCAGGTACCCAAAAAAATTTTTGCACTGTGGATAATATCCAATTTTTCCCAGCTTTATTGACTACTCGTTGACTATATACATCCATCTCTACCCAAAAATCTCGCAAAATATTGACTCGCCAATTTTTAGTGACTGAAACCGAAAACAATGCGAGCACCTTGATTCATGTCATAACTTTGCATCTTCCTTCGTCACTAATATCAATTTGATTATCTTTTAGTAGTCTTCTTAGAGTTTCATTTTCTTTTTGAGTTCTGAAATTATCTTCATCAAAAAGCTAATTCGATTATTATCCATTATATATCTCGTCTCTACAATTAAATTTTTAACCTAACTTCAGTTTAATTTATACAGACAACGCAAGAACAATCTAAATGAACCATTAAAAGTTTTTTTCTACATGAGAAGCTGGCTAAATTTACAATATAATAATTCAACAATTAACTCGTAATGAATAAAGCATTAGAAAATGTAGAAACTGCAATAGATATTTTTGTTTTTTATGTACTCAATACTTATAATATATTGCTCGAAAAATATCATGAAAATAATTTTAAGTGAAATCAATCGTGGGTCTGAGCAAAATGCACAACGAAATTAGTTACAGGTCAATCATATACAAAATCAGGATATCTTGATCATCAAAAATGATGACTTGGAAATCCTTTAAAGATTGAATCATAATTTTTCGCCCTTTTCAACGATTCTTTGCAATAATATATTCGCTTCTATTATTTCCACTCATTTACTGTTAAATACAAACCGTTTTTCCTATACTTTTTGTACTACTTATGCGTATCATTTGATAGTCTCTTCAATATTTCCATATCGTTCAACCTTTCTCTTGTAGACTACAACTTATGCGCTATCAACATAGAAGAAGTTTCTTTCATAGAAACACCCATCCCTCCACTTCATGCATAGCATCGCATTTCCTGCTAAACAGGGCTGTACACACATAATAGATAAAAAGGCACGTATCAAGCAGTTTGGAGTCTAGACTGCACAAATTCATCTACTGCTTTTTTATATGCCTTACGCCATCTTATGGACCCTATCTTCTCCTTAAAACTTGTGGATAACTTTTTTACAGTATCATCTTTCGTTCTACTTTTTGGGTCGTCTTCCTCTGTATGATTTCCATACATTCAAGCAGCCAATGATATTGTTCTACACTAATGTTCTCTATGTCTTCTGTCTTTTTGGGCCATTGGAATCTTCCTTCCTCCAATCGTTTATACAATAGTAGGAATCCATCCGTCTCCCCAAAGCAGTCCCTTCATACGATTTGTCTTTCTTCCACAAAACAAGAATAGAGTTCCTTCATCAAAATGGTCTAGGGAAAAATAGTTTTGGATAATTGAAGCCAAGACATCTATTCCATTTCTTAGATCTGTGTATCCACATGCGATATAGAACCTCTTAAAACCACAATACTCTTTAAGCATGGGCTACTACCTGAATGATCTTTAGTAATAGTTCATCTGAAATATCCTCGTTGATCTCTATCTGATGATTGCCCAGTTGAATATGTGCAGAGCCATGTTGAATAGGCTTTCTTCAATTTCTTGAAATGTGAAATCTGATGATGGTAGTATCTCAGGCAAGATATCCATATGATTACCGACTTCTTATGCCAAGTAGTTGTGCAGCTTTTCGGTGATAATACCAATACTGTTTTTCATTGATTCCATGTTCATTACACCATTGTGGAACCGATAGACCACTTGTCTTACATTCCATGATGATCGATACCCATCTTTGTGCCTTTAGCTCTGCTGCTGCCATTATTTACAAAATAATCACCTCCAGACCCTTGCGATTCTTAAGGGTTCTAGGGTGATTATGACATGACTTACGATTGATATACAGGCACCACCTATTTAGCGTTTACGACAACTCTCATGTCTAAATAATGTTTGCCTAGAATACCAACTTTCAAATGGATGCAAAAGACTTCACTAGCTTCGGTCTCATTTTTGTACTTCACTTTGTAAAAGCCACTTGAGCTATTATTGGATTTATTGTTTTTTGAAATCTTTGCCATATTTTGTCTCAGTCGCTCATTCTAACAGGCTATAAAGTCTTGATTTTAGCTACTTTCAAGAAAATCTCACTTATTTCCACTCTAGAAAATCATCAATATCTTGTGAGATTGATTTTCTTTTATGACTATATGTTGTTGTGGTTTTACGTTTATTCCGTCAATTCTTTTGCTTCTATAACTTTTTACAAACCAAAGTGCAACGAAAGTTATCGCCATGTCGATTAAAAACTCTTATAAATAATAAAAATCTTTCCTTCTATTACGACAATTATTGCGTCATCTATTAGATACTTTTGCAAGTCTTATTTTATGACGTAATAACCAAATCGATTCGATCCGACATGTTCAATCTTACCTTCATCCATTTAACGCTTCAAAGCTCTCTGAACAGTTCTTTGAGAAGATTCTAATCAATTCCAGCATGAACTGAACAAATACCGTTGACTCACCGTCTGTATTAGATGCGTTCAACGCTTTATAATAATCATCCTGACGCTCATGGAATAATAGTCTCAATAGGAATCTATAAGAAAAACTCTGCCCACTCTGCTAGAATCAAAGTGTGACAAAGCCTTCCTGTCCTTCCATTTCCATCTGCAAATGGATGAATAAATACAAATTCATAATGGAAAATACAACCTTTTACTAATGGATGCAACTTTTGATCAGCCAGTCAAATAGCTGCCCTATTAAATCTGGGACATAATTGGCAGGTGTTCCTGCATGGATAAGCTGCTCTCCTGCATACACTCTCCACACCTTTGCTTCTGAATACACAGCTTCCTTTACTAAGCCTTCCATCATAAGCTTATGAGCCTTCAAAAGATCTTTAACTGAATAAGGATTCAGTTTTGTCATAATCTCATATGCTTCATAAGCATTCTGAACTTCTCTGATATCTTGAGGTGGTCCCAGGACGCGCTTTCCATCTATTACGTCACTTACCTGTTCCTCGGTCAATGTATTCTGTTCTATTGCCAACGACGAATGAATAGACTTAATACGATTATCTCTTCTAAGCTTTGGATTCTTAGATAACTGCTCCGATACTGTCATTGCACCGGTAAACTCTGCTATCTCTATTACGAGATTCGTAATCTCATCTGTCATCGTAAATGGTGGGATATAGTTGTCAGGCACAAGTTCACCTCCTTACCCTATTTTACAAGTGCTTTTCTTTCTTTCAGCCATTGAGAGAATTTGTTCATATCCTCTTCTATTTCTGATATATCAAATTCTATTAATGAGTTTCTGATGACATCGAATGATCATATGCTGAATATTTTTGTCATCATGGCATCAACCATATCGCAATCCTCCTGTGTGATTGTACGAAGATATTTTATCCGCCTAGTCTGTGCGTCTTTTCTAAAGCGCATTTACAACTTCACCTATCAGAAATTCTTCAACACTCTTTTCAACACAATTTCTGAACTGCTGACATATATAATGTTTCTCTCTGGAGTATTCTTCGCTTAATTCATCCATCTTTTTAAGCTTAAACAAGTTATCATTTATCAGTGTATTAACTACTCTTATCTGATTTGCCGACATTAACGTCAGGTTGGCTAGGAATACCTTTTCCTATCTCTTGTCGCCTTTTAGACTCAGCTCACGAAACATATCCTTATCTGTAATTTTTCATTGATACCTACCACAACTGAAATCCTATGCGTAAAGACTATAACCTGACGTCTCTGGGATGCTTCCACAAGACGTGCTATAACTCGAGATTCATATTCGTAATCAAGTGATGAAATCAGGTCATCAATAATAAGAGGGCATGTTTCCGTTCGTCCTGCCGCTTCAGCAAAAAAATGCGGCTAAAGCAACAGCTCTGCTTTCTCCTCACTTAATATATCTTTTGGGAGAAACATAGCTTCCTTCAGAATCACACAATTGCACTTTATACGGATTCTTTCCTCTTCCTCTGTCCCTCGAACAATCTGTGCAGTCAACCCACTAGCCGAAAGTAGTTCTTCATTAAATCTATCAATATATGCATCCGTAATAAGTTTTTTGCAAGTTCTTTGCTCTTGCTCGTAAGTTTATTTGTAGCTGCTTTTTATCGCATCATCATAAAAGATGCTGTTCTTTTAATTTTTGAATATTATCGTATATCTTACTTTTTATTATCCCTTACAGCTTTTTGCTTCAAGAAATGCAATTTCTTCCAGGATTTTTCTGATCCTCTACTTCGTTAGTTGTCGAAGTTCTTCTACTTCATTTTTAAGCACAAATATACGCTCACTTAAAGGCTTTATTATTTTTTCTAAATCTATTGATTTAAGCACTATAACCAAATCAGAAAAAGCATCAATCGCAGACTTATTCTCAATCAATATGCTATTTATATCTGTTATTAACTCTTCAAATTCATCTCGATACTCACCGGTCTTTGTTACCAAATCCTCTGTCCTTTTCGTTTGTGGATGTACTATCGCATTCTTATAATTTACCTTAGCTTCCTGTTCAGAAGTTGAAGCAGCTACCATTAACATACTCATCAATCGATTTCATTCTAACAGACTCTTCTTCAGTGATTTATATGATGACACAATGGACAAATCCCATCACTGTCAGTAAAATCATGATCTTCATCAGTTTTTATATCATCAAACATAAATTTCTAGCATACTTCCATAGCTCTTTCCAAGCATCCGTATCCTGACATTTTTATCAATATCATCAATATTCTATCAAGCAATTCCTGTGATAATTTATATGCTTCCGCTTTAGACTTCCAATCTTAGCAAGTACATTTATTTTCCTAAAGTTTGTCTCTGTATAAAAACCCTCAAACAGTTTAAAATAATCAAGCACCTCTTTAAGACTACCAATCTGACCATTTTGAGTTTCATAGAAAGTTCGTTTTTCAATCTGCAATTTGTCTTTAAGCTCTCTAAGATGATCCTCATCCTTCTGTGTAAAATCTTTAATAAAATCTTCAGTTTTAGATTTAAATGTCAACTTATCAAGAGCCTTTTACGATATCCGACTCTTGTATTTGCTGTGGAATTTCATAAGTATTTAAGCGTATTTTTATCTTTTCTATCGAAAGCTCTGTCTTAATCTTTAATGACGCCTCACCTAATGCACTAAAAAGTCCAAAAATCCACGGCTCAAATGCAGCTTCTTTTTCTCTTCATTAACGTATCCTTGTGCCGTTTTTTTGTATCAAAAATATCAATTCTCTTCAGAATGTCATGTTCTCCAGAAGTTTTTAGATTGCACTGAAGTTCCTGTGGTGGCTTACCATCTTCTTCAACAGTAATAGTACATTCCGGCATAATCTTCTTTGATTTATATATGTTCGCCTTAATCTCTTCGCGATATGTTGCCCTGAGATCATCTTAAAAATACGTATATAACCAGACTTCCCGAGCCATTTGTTCCATAAATAACGTTCATTCCTTTCTAGAAAAATCCACTAGGTTTGTCTGTATCAATTGCATTTACACCCTTGATACCGGAAATCTGTATAATGGCAAAAGAACTACCTGTCCCCTATTGATAAAAGATTTGTCTCCGATACCTTGTATTTACTACAATCCGCTCCCTTTTGCTTCCAAAAGACAAATCTCTGCAAGCTCACTAATTTTGCTTTCTGTTATCTCTCCTGTTTTTTATATATGTTTCAACAGCCTCTCGCATCCATGCTGGCTGTTCATTAAACCAAGTTGCAATATTATCTACCATAATTCCTCCTATAATCAAACTCTTTACACCTAAGACAGATGCTTTTTCAATACCCAGTTTTCTCATTGCCTCTGCCTGATCATCCGCCATTTCCTTAATTGAATAGTTGTCTGGCAGATTATTTTTCTGCTAAACATAAACAAAGTATAGTCTTTGAAGAACAACTTATATGGTATAGCCAGCAGAAGAGTTTTTCCGTCCACAGTAGCTAATCCGTCGGATAAACCCGGTAGAAGAATCAATGCTTTTTTCCCTAAACCGAATGAAACATAACTCATTTTCGTGTTACCAATAGGAATTGTACCGTTCTTCGCATTCCAAATCATTTAACAGTCCTCCATTAAATTCCAATTTATCATCCACCATTTCCACAAAATCCTCCCACCATAAAAGATGGAAGGTTTCTAAACAATTCGCCCTAAATTCAACAACTCCCTTTGTAACCCACTTTTTCAATTTTTAGTATCGAAACAGTATCATTTGAGGATTTTACTACATCACAACCGCTCAACTCCTGTATTTTTAAGCCTTTTATAACAGTAATATATTTGATTCATCATTCCCACTCTTCTTTTTATACTGTTCACTACATTTCAAAAGTGTTCCAAAACACAGGTTTTTAGTTTATCACATACAGGGAAATTCGTTCCATTTATGCTTGTTTCTGGATTAATTTACCCATCAGTCCCAGTTCCAGTCCTCAATTTATAGTACCAACAAAAATTAAACTATAGATATTTTTCCAAACCTTTGTTTTTAATCAACTTAATAGCCTCTATTTCCTCATTTTGATAATACATTATTATCGCTTTCACTACTACCCCATAGATTAAATGTATCAATCACTTCATCAATTATTCTTATGTTTGCGTTCCCTAATTTCTTTAATTTCCAATCTTTTATACTACTATTACTCATTGCCTTTTGCAATCGCTATATTAGATTTCTGAGTGAACCCAATATCATAGGTGACCCCCTAACAGTTTGACCAAGAATCTAACGAATGGAGATCAGTACAATAAGCCCCTATAATATGATTACTTATTATTCTCACCTAAACTTTTTACTATATATTCAAATAAGGATTCAAGTTTATCCTCCGAAGAGTATTTCATCTACTTTTTTGAACTCCTTATTTTCTTTGAAAATAGTTTCTTTGTCTTTGGATTGTATATTGAAAACCCATCATTAAAGATTCACCCTTATAGTCCCCAGACATATGCATGAAGCTCCTCGTTATCCCAGTTATCATTATAGAATAATCTAAGCCCTTGTCCCTTTCCCTCTAGTGATTTCTATTGTTTTAACACCTGTGTTATTTTGCTATAACTTCAAGTATTTTTGCCTCTTCTTTCTTCAGGACTTAAAAGCAGCATTATTAGATTTTGTGATTTCAATTCCTGTAAATTTCTTAAATAATTTCCTGATTAAATCTTTGAACATTACTATTTTCTGTATGATTTTGTGATTTTTCTTTCTATTTTAGTACATATAATTTCAATAAAATTTTTAATTTCATCCCAGTGTAAACCTTTTTCTGTTTAATTTTAATAAATAAATCATAAAACAGTTTCTCTTCTTCCAATTTACTAGATTCACCTGTTAAATATATATTTAAACTCTTTAATATTTTTCTTCCGAACTACTAAAAATCCGGAAAAATCACTAAAATCTGATAATTCATTATTTACAATAAATCTCATATCGTTTATAAAATCTTTAATGATTTTTATAATATCCCAATCATCAGAATATTTAATTAATTCTGTCAAAATTTCAATTATATCAGAATAACTCTTTACAACCCATTCATCTATTGATTTTACAATTTATTTTTGGTTTAGAGCCATCAATTGTTATATAGTAAAAATAATTGTTGTATTTTTATTATTGTATTTCTTGTTGACTGCATTATAATATTTATCTAATTGATGCAACTCATTAGGGTGATAAATGATCCTCTGATTTCATCTTTAATTCTATAGTAATCGTTTCTTTATCATCTTCATTAAAATATAAAACATCTATATTAGCTAACGCCTCTGTAATAGCATTCCTGCAACATGGTTATTGTTTATCGTTTTCTTTATTGTTAAAAATCTCTATAACTTTTTCTGCTGAACTTTTGCTGAATGATGTCTATGTCCTTATTAATTAGTGCTTTTGCAAATTTATTTCCAAAATTATGATTCTCGTTAGGATCTAAAAAGCCACCTAAGCATTCTTGAGTATCTCGTCTCATAGGATTTTTTCCATACTCAATAATTCTCCAAATATTAGCTTTATTCTTATATTTGACAATTTCATTAACTTTTTCGTTACATGAAAATTCATAAATTTTATTGGCTAATTCTTCCATAAACTCTCCCTTAAAAATATTTTTACTCTTTATCAGTTAACTTCTATACCATTTTTCCGAATTAAAATTTAAAGTTTGTGTGAAATGATTCTTTTAATAATTAATAAATTAATTTAAGAAAAACCTTAATTCACTTAATAGTAATAAAAAGCGCTGAAATCTAAATTCTCAACACTTTTATTACTTTCTTCTCTAAAAATTAATTATAATTTACTCTACTCCCTCAATTGTTCCCGGTGGCTTGGATGTGATATCCATGGCTACACGGTTAACATGTTTCACTTCGTTTACGATACGTGTGGAGATTTTATCGAGTACATCGTATGGGATTCTTGCCCAGTCTGCTGTCATACCATCGATAGATGTAACTGCACGGATAACGACTGTATAGTCGTATGTACGTTGGTCTCCCATAACACCTACAGAGCGGATATTTGGTAAGCATGTAAAGTATTGCCAGATATCTCTTTCTAGTCCTGCATTACGGATTTCTTCACGTAGGATTAAGTCTGAATCACGAACGATTTCTAACTTCTCTTCTGTGATTTCTCCAAGTACTCGGATACCAAGTCCTGGTCCTGGGAATGGTTGACGCCATACCATTTCTTCTGGTAGTCCTAACTCTGTACCTAATGCACGTACTTCATCTTTGAACAACTTGTTTAATGGTTCAATGAGTTTGAAGTTCATATCTTCAGGTCAAGCCACCTACATTGTGGTGTGACTTAATTGTCTGTGCTGTCTTTGTGCCTGATTCAATAATATCTGTATAAAGTGTTCCTTGTGCTAACCACTTAATATCTGTTCCTTGTAAGAGTTTGGCTACTTCATCACGGAATGTGTAGATGAATTCACCACCGATAATCTTACGCTTTTCTTCAGGGTCTGATACACCTGCAAGTTTATTCAAGAAACGTTCTCTTGCGTCAATCTTGATGAGGTTGAGTGACATATTGCGTGTGAATGTTTCCATAACACCTTCTGCTTCACCCCTTACGTAAAAGACCGTGATCAATAAACATGCAGTATAAATTCTTGCCAATTGCCTTATCTAATAAAGCAGCCACAACAGATGAATCTACACCACCGGATAATGCTAGTAATACCTTATCATCACCAACTTGTGCTCTAATTTCTTCTACCTGTTGGTTTACGAAATCCTTCATTGTCCAGTTATTTTCAGCCTTGGCAATGTTGAATACGAAGTTTCTTAACATATCTAGTCCATACTCAGAGTTACGTACTTCTGGGTGGAACTGTAGTGTATGAATCTTCTTTTCATCGTTTGCACTTGCCGCAAATGGGCATGTATCACTACTTGCAATAGAATGGAATCCTTCTGCTAGTGTAGATACTTGGTCGCCATGGCTCATCCAAACAATCTGCTTTTCTGGTAAACCTTTAAAATAATGGGGATGATGTATCTACTGTGATTTCTGTACGACCATATTCCTTCTTATCGGATGGTGTAACATTTCCGCCATTCATGAAGTGTGTCATCTGCATACCATAGCAGATACCTAAAAATAGGTAAGCCTGATGTAAAGATCGCTGGATCACACTTAGGTGCATCTTTTTCATAAACACTGTTTGGGCCACCAGAGAAAATAATTCCCTTAACATCTTGCATTGCAATGATTTCCGCAAGTGTCATATCTCCTGGATGAAGTTCACTATAAACTCAAATTCACGAATACGTCGTGCAATTAACTGGTTGTATTGACTTCCAAAATCTAAGACGATAATTTTATCTGCCATTCTAATCTCCTACTCTCTTATTACATTACAAATATCATACATGAAAATTGCATTTAATGCGCTGTGTTTTTGTAATTGTTTCCCTTTTTTCATTGATGTTGAAGGTCAATTTTATATGTATGTTAAAAATTGGAGAATATCTTTTTATTAGACATTCTCCAACCCATCCTTTTCTATTTAAAGATGCCACCATTTTTCAAGAATTTCTCAAGGAATTCTTTTTGATGTTCCTGCATTGTGTATGTTCCACTCTTCATCTTTTTCATCTCTATTTGTTCGTGTGCTAGGTTATTCCTTACAGCTTGTAGTAACTCTTCCGCATCCTTTTGCGGAACCACCACAATACCATCATGATCACCCACGATAATATCTCCAGGCATTACAACTTGACCTCCGCAACATACAGGTACGTTCATTTCACCTGGGCCACTACGATATGGGCCTAACGGTGTTTGGGTAATGCCATAAACGGGAATTGGACTATTCTTGATGTCATCAACATCCCTAATTGCGCCATTTACCACAAAACCACCTAACTGTTTTTCCTTTGCGTAGGTTACCATCATACCTCCAACAAGAGCACGATTGGTGAACCCAGCACCATCAATCACAATGATATCTCCAGGTTTTGCATAGTCTAAGGCAAGTTGTGCCACAAGGTTATCTCCTGCTGGAACCTTGACAGTAAAGGCCGGACCACAAAGTGGAATATCATTGAAGGAATGAATGCCATCAAACATACAGTTCATCTTATAACAACAATCACCGATATTAGCGGATGGTAAGCTACGATATGCATCAATTAGCTCCGGTGAAGGACGTTCAAAGTCTGTAAAAGGCACGAAAACCGATTGTCATATTAGTTTTTATCCTTTCTCTTTTCGAACGACATCCATGATTGTTCCATCTCTAGCTTCAATGATAGCCACAACCTTATCTTCATATTCTAATGGCGCAGGTTCATTTGCCATATGATATGCAATATCACGCAACTCTTCGATTGTCTTAATAGGAAGATGTGCATTTTGTGCAACTTCTAATAGGTCCTGTCGTTTTTGGATTAATCGCAATACCGTAATCTGTCACAATGACATCGACTGTTTCACCAGGTGTAGTAACCGTCGTAACCTGGTTACGTATTGTTGGAATTCTTCCTTGTAAAAGTGGTGTAATGACAATTGTACATTTCGCACCAGCCGCTGTATCAGGATGACCACCTTGTGCACCCATCAGTTCTCCTTCAGAGCTTACTACAACATTGCAATTGAAGTGAATATCTGCCTCTAAAGTTCCTAGAATGACAAAGTCTAATTTATTTACAACAGCACCTTTACAGAATGGATCTGCATATTCCTTCGTTGTGATGGAATAGTGCTTTGGATTAGAAATGAGATTCTCAATTGAAGGTACATCAAAATCCTGTGTATCTAAAAGACAGTTTACAAGACCTTCTTCTAATAAATCACACATTGGTTTTGACATTCCACCCGCGCCAAAACTCATGTGGATATTCTTCTCTCATCTTTTCCGCAAGACATTGTGCTGTAGCGATAGAGCTCCACCAATCCCTGTCTGGAATGAAAAGCCATCCTGAAACGCTGGTGCACATGCGATAAAAATCAGCACAACTTTGCGCCATCATGAGTTTTTCTCATATCTGTTACAGGACGCGCAGCACCTGTCGCAATCTTATCCGCATCGCCAATCGTATCAACTTTGATGACATAATCAACATTTGTCATACTGATATCTGCCGGAAAATTTGGAAATGGAACAATACAATCCGTTAAAACGACAACATTTTCTGCATATTCCGCATCGATTGCGGCATAAGATAACACACCACAATTACTATTACCACCAACACCTCGGCAGTTTCCGTACTCGTCACAACTTAGGGGCACCAATAAAGGCAATATCAATCTTTGTTTCTCCTGTTTCAATCGCACGCACTCTTCCCACCATGAGAACGTAAAATAGCAATACCCTTTGGTTTCCCACTCACTGATAGCTTCACCAATCTTGCCACGAACACCAGATGTTTCAATATGTGTTACAGTACCATCTTCAATCATTGGTACAAGGTCATCTTGTGCTTTACAAGGAACTAGCACAAATTGTAATATCTTTTATACCGAAGTTCATGATGACATTCATCACCTGCATTACCACTAGGTCACCTTCACGAAAAATGATGGTGAAAACTAATTGTCATACCATCATGGGCATTACACTTTTGTAATACTTCCTGAATACTACTTTCAAGTTTACTACCGCTACCTCCAATACGAGTTCTAGCCTTTACAGTCGTTTTTATATTCATTGGTCAAAGTGATATGTTCCTGAAAGACTGTTTTTACCAGTTTCATCCAATACTTCTTGTGGGATTTCTCTTCCTACTGCATTAAGCATTGTCCACCTCCTGATATACACCTGCAGCTTTTGCAAGTGCTATCGTTCTCTTTGCGCCATCATAGAACGCCACATCGATCATCTTTCCATCTACAGTAAATACACCGATACCCTGTGCACGTTTTTCATCAATCTCTTTCACAACTTTTTGTGCAAAGATAATGTCATCCTGACTTGGTGTATATACTTCATGAACGATTGGAATCTGTCTTGGATTAATAATCGATTTGCCATCAAATCCCATATCATGAATTAGTTTTGTTTCAGCCTTCAAGCCTTCGCATATTATCAAGGTTTGTATAAACAGTATCGAAACATTGAACACCTGTCGCTCTTGCGGTAATCACCATTAACTGTCTAGCACCTGAGAGTTCAACACCTGTACCAGTGATGACTGTATGTAAGTCTTTTGTATAATCACCAGCAGAAGTGCTACCCCAGAATAATCGTGAGGAAGCTGTGCACAGATCTCCTTTGAAATTATCACTCCTTTGCGGATTCAATCGCAGCCATCAGTAAGTATGCCCTTCTTCAACACCTGCTTCTTTTTCAGCCTTTAACACTTCTGCTTCAACAGCTTGCACATCTTCAGCTGACTCTGTCTTAGAATACGGATACTATCACAGCCTGCGTATACTGCACAACGGATATCTTCTTTCCAGAATGGTGTATCAATCCCATTGATGCGGACTACCTTCTCACAGTTTTTGATAATCAACACTCTTAAGCGCATGCGCGAGCACAAAAACGAGCTGCGTCCTTTTTCACCTAGTGCAACCGCATCCTCTAAATCAAATATCAAAGAATCCGGTTTGTAAATAAATGGATCTTTTAGTAAATTTGGCTTTTTGTGCATTTAAAAACATCATTGTTCGACGTAATCGATTCATATTATTCATGTAGTAAAACTCCCCATGGAATCTTTAATCCATCTGTTTCTGGCTACGATAGATTGCGGCTTCCAATCTAGCAACAATCACATACTCAAAAGCACCCATATCTTCAACATCAACCGTCACATCATTTATATCTAATTTCTTTAATGTTTGAAGAATTGTTTTTTCTGATACTATCACCATATTGATATAAAACCTTTGAAGAAAGGTTAATTTTGATATCCTTCTCCCTTTGGAAACTGTTACAAGGCAATCACATTTTTCAATTGTACCCGCACTGGCTGTTTCTTTAATTTCCATACTGCATCCTTTCCATAGACGTAAAATCAAATCTATCTACATCTAGAGTATCTGTGTGTGTGTGGCATGTGTGTGTACGCGTAGCGGCATGTATGTGTGTGTGTGGCGGCGTAATAATGACTGGCGTAATGGCGTAAGTGTGTGTGTGTGTGTGTGTGTGTGTGTGTATGTAAT